>CERP01006886.1_pt1 | contig 32325 bp, 21 predicted proteins | sample 530801 | NCBI WGS metagenome assembly CERP01 (sample SAMEA2620991, study PRJEB7988) | marine metagenome | biome: marine biome (ENVO:00000447); feature: surface water layer (ENVO:00002042); material: "saline water (ENVO:00002010), including plankton (ENVO:xxxxxxxx)" | depth 5 m | reverse complement strand
CGCACACGACATATTCACCGTATCGGCTGGGTATCACCCAGCACTACTCAATGCTGTGGACGACTACTACGGACTGGTGAACAACATAGCCAGCGAAGCCGTGAGGGAAACAGCCCTGTCGTTCTTGCCGAACATTGAGAACTACACCATGATTTTCGCAAACTTGATCGCTGTTCTCATGCGTGAAGACCAAATCACAGAAGACCACATTATGATGGCAAGTGAAATCATTTTTGACAACCTACATAACCTCACCATTTGGCTTGAACAGAAGGAGTCCGTCAAGGATAAGAAGAAGGTCACTGCGGAGCGTGCTTCGTGGACAAAGGCGTCCGGTATGTGCAAGAAGTTCACCAGCGAAAAAGACGGTGTTGAGCGTGTTATGCAATCAGATCTGCTCAAAGTCTATGCGGCTCAACAGTCGGTCGCTGACATCACCGCCGAACGCCGATTTAAGGCATTGAGGAAAGGCGGGCAGGTTGAAATCGTTAAGCAAGGAAAGGGCGGCAGGAACTATGTCGCCTTCAAATGGGGTGCTTGAGTATGATGGGAATTGCCGTGTTGTTTGACACAGCCCTTGAGGATGATGGTTGGCGGGGTGAACTGAAACCCCTGCTAATCGCCACATGGGATGGGCAAAAAGCAATCGTCTATACCGACATTTCAATGAGTGAAAAATCCCTCAAGGTTGAATTGCGGGACATTGAATCCTTTGACTATGACATCCTAAATGAAGCGGTCGGGCATAACTTACACGGCAAGTTCCGTGGGGGCACTTTTGATATTTTGAGGGCTGTCAAAAAAGCCAGTGCCCCCGTTCTCCAAAACGAAGGCAAGCGGTTTGACCTTTATGATCTCGCACGCTGGAACGGGGTGCGTAGCCTCCCCGTTGAACTAATTTCACGAATGAGGAAAGGTGTTTCGTGGATGAAAGGCCAGCATATAAACTGTGCAAGGTGGGCCATTGAAGACGCTATGATGTGCTACGATCTGTATCATGCTGTCAAAAAAAGCAAACGAGTTCGTTTCCTTGACACCAAGACAGGGAAGAAGCCTTATGCTGATGTTTCGTGGCCTATCACCGAAGAAGAGGAATAAATATGGCAAAATGGTGGGAATGTCTTTCCGGCGAGTGCCTTGACGCAAACGGTGAGAACCATAGGATGTTCACCAGTGCTATGCGGAAACCGTGTTGTAAAATGTGTGGCCGGAAACTCCGAATGACTGTTATGGATCCACAGCCAAGCGAACCCGGCAAAGGAGAAAAACCACACCGTTTCAACGATTTGATGGATCAATGGATTCGCAAATATAGAATGTGATCGAAAAGTTCAAGGGATGATAAGCCGTGGAGGGGAACATGTGGGGGCACCGCAAAGCATTGGCAGGGGGGTGGAACCTATTGAAAACTCTCAATTTAGAAGAGGACGATTTATCCGCCGCTGATGATGTCGCCAAACTAAGAGTCATGGATAACTTCGCCGCTGGTGGTGCCAACAAAGACATTAGGGCAGGATGGAGTGGAGCCGCCCTTGATCGAGGCCACGATGTTAAAACTGCTGAAATCATGTATGCAGGGAACCCCGACAAGGAATACGATGTGGACTTGGGCTACATGCCCGATTTAGCGGGCGACATCCTACAATACGATTTAGACGACTACTTGTCCCTGTTTGGTGGTAAAACACCCGATGTATTCTTTTCTTCACCTCCATGTGAGGGGAACTCCGTCGCCGCCTTTGGTAGCAAACCGTGGGAGGATTGGGAGGGTCAAGATAAAAAGAAAAAAGACTTCAACCGAGCGAGGAACGCAGGGGACGCCGAGTTCTTCATGCAACCGGGAGTCGGCCCAACAGCAACAAACGCCAAATCACAGGTTGGTCGGGAACTGTTGCTTCATCAATTAGGCATGATTGATCAATTGCAGGATTATAGATTGAATAACGAAGGTCTTGATGCTGACGATCCAATGTATTGGTGGTTGGAGAACCCGACAGGAATGATGAGGTTTCAACCCGAATTAGGGGCACGCAATTTAGCACAGCCTTTGAAGGACTTCAAAGGAGGGAATGTGAAGCAAAGGAGAGGACAACAAACTCCGTGGCCGAGCGTCACGCACGCATCCTATTCCGGCCCGTTCGCTGAACTACTTGGTTTTGAACGAAACGACATACCCGGACACCCTGCACTGCCCTCACGCAAGCCCACTGATTTGTGGACAAATGCCACCAACATTTGGCAACCACGACCTCATACTGCAATAGGACTGGCCGCTGATGCACCGGAATTGACTACATCGCTTGAAGAACTTCGGGCACGCTTAGGAAACAGGATAAAAGAAGTGCCAACAGCACCGAAACGACCCGGACACGCTGGAAAATATCACGCATGGGCACCGAGAGGCGCACGATCCGGAACTCAAGGGATTGGCGACTACAAAATGCCGGGCGGGCTAACAATGCCGAAGTATCAAATGCGCTCATTGATTCCTTATGGATTGGGTCTTGACGCAATCATGGCTGTTGAAAGAGCAAAGGCAGGAATGCCGGGTCTTTACCCATCACTCGGAAGTGGGGCGCAACAGTCCCTCTTTTAACGCAAATGCTGACGGGACATTGAAGCGATAATTGCTTCGTATTCGGCCTCTTCGTCACCGTCGCTTTCGGGTGGTATTTGGACAAGGTTGAATACCTCATAAATCAAAAAAATACACACCACTGTTATTATCGCAAATGTCAAACTCCAAATCATCATCTATCCCTCGTTGGTCGCTGTCCACCTGCACCTAAAGAGCGACGCATTTTAGGTCTTGCGCCCGAACCACTCCCACGCTTCTTAGATCGCTTGTATCTGTTGGCCGTTCGCTTAGATTTGTTTTTACGGGAAACTCCCCACGCCCTTCTTTTAGCCTGTCGTTCAGCACGACCAGCCAAAGGGTTCTTTGAATATCCTTGAAACTTTCCTTTCAAGACGCCGAATCCGACATCTGCGGCACGGGCTTCAACCTCGGTCGTGCGTGCCGCCATAGTTCACCGCACGCAGGACATTCCCATAAAAATATCCTTTCTCGGCTCCCTGCATAGAAGCCATTGATGCGTAAAGCAAGAACGCCGTCGCCACAGCCGGGACAATCCTGCGTGACCTTAGCACGGTATTTGTTCCTCGATCCGAGCAAGTCCAAACTGCCCATTTCAATACCCCGCATGAGTATATGTGATTTCAGCCGCACCTGCCGCCGCACCTGCCGCCGTGACGCTCACAACCTTGCCGCTGACAGTGTAGTGAACATTTTCCACCCAAGCCTTCGTGCTTGACCCGTTGGCATTTGTCCACAAAATACTGACTAAGTGTGTATTGGGCGCACCTGTGGCACTGGCGAGGGGTGTGCAAGCGAGAGCCGTTAAAGCCCCAGCCCCACCACCGACCGATAGGATTTGCTTTTCGCTTCTGTGGACTGGGGTGATTTGATACGAACCACCAGCACCAGCACCGACCGCAATATCCGATTGATAAAAGAGGTGGGTTTGTCCTGCACCATGTGGTAAAGCAAGGGCTGGTTGGTGCCCAATTGGATCTCTCGCATAAAACACACCAAGTCCGGTTTCGGGCAAGGTTCCTGCTGTTAATGAGGGGGTGGTGCCATAGTCGTTAATTGGGTCTGTGGGTGTCCCGTCCGATTTAACCAAAGTAGTCAAAGGCATAGGGCCACCACGAATGAACATGCGCTTGTCTTCAATCGCCGCTACATTCAACGGGCTGGCGTATGTGATTCTCATAGCCGCTAAAACGACCGATTGCTTCACTAAGTGTGAATAAGGCATTTGAGGATAAAGACCAGTGCTGACATCAACGATAGGCCCACAAACAAGACCGATGTTGTTTGTCCCATTCAATTCGGGATCAACAATGACAAGAACCCAACACTCTTGATTTGAGCCACTTGGCAACACCATACCGCCAGCATTGAAACGGCTGTTGTAGTAAGCATTCGTGTTAATATCAAATGCAGTTCCACTGCCTACACTGTAAAAAACACCATCAAGGCATACAACCCCAGCGTCAACGAAAATAGAGTTCGTTGCTCCACCACTGTTGGGACGAACGACACAGTTCCCGACAATGGGGTTGTTGCGATCAGAACCCCCAGCGTCGGCTCCGTAATTTGTAAGGTTGATTGGGATCACACCGTTGCCTATTCCTCGCTCCACGAAATTGGTTAGTGTGGCCGATGAAAGCACATCGCTATCCCTTAATCCGTCGGCTTGCCAAGACGCTCCTGTGCCTGTTTTTTCATGTCCTTCTGTTATTCCTGTTGTTCCCACTATCGCACCTCCATGACGACATCAATACGAATCTCGTTTGTTGTATTCTTATTGATCGGAACAAAAGAAGCCCTAAAGGCAGGGTTGTCAAGGGGGGTTGCGCCATGCAACACCACTTCTTTGACATCGTTTGAAGAAATCATTTCCGTTGTGAAAATTGCATTTGCTGAAATGGTTCTGTCGTCCACTCTTTGCACGACAGGCGTTGTTGTCATGGCTACATTCCCTGTCCCACTGTCCCTTCGTGACGCTTGACCGCCCGAAGTCCCAAGACTCATTTGGCTGACAAGTGTTTGTAGGTGATCTGCTAATTTTGCTTTTATTCCATCAAGTATTGGCATTATCTCACCTCGTAAAAGACCGACTTAGAATGACCCACTGGGTCAGCCCTCTTTGTCTTTACTCTCAATTCCGTGTTGTCAGCGATGGCTACGGCGTTATTGGCCGTCAGCGTGATTTGCGTTGCTGAAACAGACTGGACTAAGCCCACATAGGCGTCAGCGAGAGTATAGACTCTATCCCCTGCCGCAAAGCGTGTGGTCGCATCAAACCCGTCAACAACCACAGCGGTCGTTGATGTAGCGTTTATCGCCCCGTTCTTGATAACACCAGTAGCACCACCTTTGAGTCCAATTGCACCCAACGGCGTGTTCACGGAACCGCTTCGCCAGCGACCGCCGATGATAAGGCGGGTGTTGTTGACAAGACGAGTTCTCACACGGCTGGCGGCAACCAAACGGATTGACCCACTCAATGATATTTCAGTGCGCTCTTTCAAACGGGATGGATCCTCTTGCGAGGTTGCGGCAGTGGAGGACAACAAATCGGCAAGAATGCCCTCTATGCCCTTTTCATATTGGCCTATCACCAAATCCGTGAATCCTGTGGTGCTGTTGGTTGTTGATTCAAATACAGCAAACTGGCCTTTCACGCCTTCATTAGAAAAATCAACATTGATGATTTCACCGGGCTGGATATGGCTTGCTTTGACAAGGCCACCGATTCGCAACATGGAGGCACCCGATTCTGTGCGATTCATAAATTGCTTTGCCATACGCAAAGCAAGGCTTGGTTCTTTCAACCCCGGAACAATTTGAGTAGCCGTGCGTAATAATCCTTCTTCGTTGCCTTCGCCACCCATTTTCTTGGCCTTTTCTAAGTCCTTGACTTCACCACGAACTCGTTCGTTTTCGGCGATTTTATCACCTTCAACGATGACATGGTTAGCCATTTCAAGCATTGAAGAAACCTCAATCGTTTGAGGGCCACTGGATGAACCCACCTTCTTATCACGACCAACGAATACACTCCCAGTGTAAAGAATCCGCCCTGTTTCATCCAGCAACAATTGTCGCCCGTCCATTTGCGACAAAGAACGGATTGCATCAAGGACACCTATTCCTCTTGCATCCCTGCTGACGAATACACTGCTGTGATCGACACCGGATAGCAAAGAAGGATGAGCGTTCAGTGCCGCTGAAAGAGCCATTTCGTTTTTGAAGCGAAGTAAATACCCCAAAGTAGGCACTGTGTCGCCGTAGTCATACAAGGCAGTGTCTTTCCTTGTTGGTTCAATGGTGCTTTCATAGGAAATGAGATCTGCACCCGGAAGTGATTTTCCAATGTCGTTTAGAAGCATCAAAGCGGCATCTGTGGTTCGGACTCCGACACCCATGCTGTGCCCTAAGCGAACGAATCCCAACGACATGCCTCCGCCGGACAGCGAGTCGCCATTGATATTGCGGAACTTGAGTATGTTCTTTTGCCAAAGCCCTTCACCGGAAACCACATCGGCTCCTGCGATACGCCACTTTTTCTTCACTGCATCAATCAAATATGGAGGGCAATAATCAACGGCAAGTGCCTTTCCGTCAACATAGACTGTGCTTAAACCGCCAGTTCCCGGTCTTTTAGCATACGAAATGACTCCCTCTTTTGCCCCGTCGTTTAGCACAAAACGCTGGGGAGTCAGCATGTTGAAGTCCGACGGCTCATAATGCCCGATTCCCCGATAAGCGATGTTCGGGCTGAATGTTTGAGTATCACCACTGTCAGTAGCGTCCCATTTGTCCGGCAGTGAAAGACCCATTGACACAGCGTTGTCCACGAACGATGGGGCGACTACAAGCGAGTGTTTTGATGGGTGGATGTTGGCGACTGTGGCCGCTGTTGAAGCACCGTTTTTGCCGAAATAAACCTCATACCCAGCAAGGTCGGGTGTGGTGTGACACTCGCCTGTTGATAGCGAGGGGTCGGTTGAAATCGTCAGTCTTTGCTCATCCCTTGCAGTGTATGTCAATTGTCCCGTGAGGCCGATGATAACAAGCGTTCCAGTAGCAGGGAACACTGTTGCGTCCTTCACATACATGTAAGAACCCCCATCAATTGATATTTTTTGTTTGGGGCCGAGTGTTGTCATAGCCAAATCCGCTTGTTCCTTGACAACCTTTTCATCAGCACCTCTTCGGTTATACGGATCCATCATAGCCAAATTGGATTGAGTGGTGAATTGGGTTTCAGTCTGCGATACTACATGCTTTCCGCCCGGATGCGTCGTCTGTGAGTATCGGGGGTCAATTGAAGGAACCAATGTTCCTTCTCCGTCCCTTCTTGCGGCATCGGACTTGAAATGTTGAAGCATATTTGCGCTCGGTATCAAGTGCCAAGTGACATCCCTGTCGTTAGCATCGGGCCAAGCCATTGTAGGTGCAGTATCAACACGGGATGTGATAGGCTCAAGTGTTCCGGGCATTTTGCTTTGGTTTAACTCAAACATACCGTATCGTTTGTCACGGGTGAACGGCTGGTGCGCTTTATCACTGGATGTGAGGGTATTATACGCCCCTAAGAGCCACCCGTCTTGAGTGAAATGATCATCGTTGTTCCAGTCCCTTCGTGTTGAAAAGCCGAACGCTTTGAGAGGGCGAACCATACGCATGATGTAGTCGGCTGTTTTACGAACAGGTTGATCCACAGTATTCACGGGCGCAGGGTTTTGCGAATGTAAGGGGTCGTCAGCATCATAAGGCATCACACTCCGACGGTTGTTGTCGTTTTCGGGTCGCTCAAGCCATGTTTTACGGAGAATATACACACCGCCCCATGCTGGCAAATCACCACATCCACGGACAGCCCAGTGGTCTTGAACACCTTTGCTGTCAAACATACGCACGCTGTCGGAATTAGCAGGAGCGTCAAAGAGCGTTTCCCTGCCTAAACTCCACTGTGGCATTTGGTCTATTTGGTTCGGTTGTGGTTGCCCACCGTATGTGTTATCCGGCCCAATGGCGGCTGTTTCGCCTCCTTGAGCATACTTTGTCCACTTTGTTTGCTGAACCCATGATGGGGTTAATGGGAACTGTTGGCCGACAGCCAAGTCGCTGTGCAAAGACACGGCTTTGGTGCTGGTGACGATGTATTCCTCGTTCTTTCCTGTGGTTCGCTCACTTTCGGTTTCAACAACCATACCCAAACGAGGGGACAGGTCGGATTGCACTTGTCGGTGGTCTGCGATTTCCGATAGCGGGATAGGCATAGTTCCTCTTTCCGCTTCGTTTTTATTCTTCATATTCAAAGAACGACCCCAGCCATGTGATGGATAATGCGTCAAATCCCCACTGCTGACCTTATGATCAACAGGATGAGCGTTAAGGTGTAGGTTGTTCCCTTTATGATGAATAAAGGTGCTTCCGCCTCCAAACGCACTGGATTGACTGACAGCCTCAACCGAACCTGCGGCTAAAGTGGCATCCCCACTATGGTGATTCAAGCCAATGATAGGATCTGAACCAGTGTTCAGTGATTTAGCATGAAGAAACTTGGCCGAAGTTCCCGTCACGGTGGTGAAATCGGTTCGGTGAGAGTGAACAAGACCCGCTGGGAGAGCATTTGGCTTAACAAGCCCAACATCTTCCATACCCAATACACGACCCATACCTGCCGGATTCTCACCCTTCTCCCACGCTTTATTGGAGAGGCGTGTGAAGCCTTCAAGGTCATACCCTTCGTTCGTATGTTCGCTCATAACAACACCAATCGGCACTGTTCGCTCAACGCCCGTATAGGCCGACAGTGTTTGCCAGTCGTTGCCCACAGGCAGTGTATTCATGGTGTCATGCTTTCCTCCGTCAAAACGACCGGAGGCTTGTATTTTTTGTTGAGTGGTGAGTGTTTCAGCAGGGTCGCCAGCAAGCATATTCAGTGCATCACTGCCTGTTCGGAACCCCCATGCTCGCACAGGCAATCGGCGGCTCCAATCCACAGCAACCATAGCGTTCTCAACGGTGGTGACTTCGTTCCAAACTTGCGAATTGGTTCCTCCTTGATCCAGTATGGTTCTTGAAACGACCTTGTATGGGTTGAGTCCATCCCCAATACCTTCACCACGACTTTTCCGCCTTCCATACGCATGATACACATAATTTGGTCGCAGTTCAAGAGTTCCGTGTGGCTCTCGGATAGTGGAGTGCCCCATGAGGACAGCACTGGCGGCTCTTGTCCCCCAATTAGTCCCATGACCTCCTGCGTTCAGCCCATTGTAGCCGTAATTTTGTAGCCATTGAAAGGCATAAAGGCGTTCAAACGGCATAGCGACCTTTGGTGTCCCTGTCGTTTGAGAACCGATTGAATGTGCGTTTCTCAACATCAAACCACGAACCGCTGGGTTGTTGACGGCTTTCGGCATACCGGCTGTCCGGTATCGGAATGTCATGTATTGCTCACGGCTTGTGCCGAACAGTGCAGGGTGGCTGTATTCGGCCAGCCATGTGCAAAGGAATGCGTCGGGCGTAGCACCGGAGTTCGTGTTGCTGGCTGATACCAGCGCAAGGTCGTTGTGTTCCGAAACTTGCGTAAAGTGTGATTGGTCGTTGGATGGACTTTCAACGATAGGAACAGGAGTGGCCGAAGCATTCACCATTTCGGGGTCGTGGGCAATAAGAGGGGGCGTTGTAGCCAGTTCCGTCCCGACACGGGGCTGATGCCACCCTGCTGGGTGTCCGTTGTATGTGTAGCCGTATGGATCGACTTGGCTTCTTTCGTGTGGGAGTGAGCGTAGTGCTGGTCTTGGGCGACCGCCCATGAGCAAGTATTGGTTGACAAAGAACCCGTTGAGGGTGAACTCTTCGCCAGCCGTAAAGCGGTTATTGACAACCCTTGAACTTGCTAATTCTAAAGCCACTGTGGCACTGTGCCCTGCATTCCCATAACCACCAAAATTGCTCATTTCCTTTCCGTGATTTGAGGCTACAAAGTGGGCTTGCTCCATTCCGCCTTCGGTCATTGTATGCTCTTGACCGGGTGCCAAAAGAACATCATAGCCGTCATTTGGTGCGGTGTTGAAGTATCGGTGGTGATTTGGCAAGCCGTTGTTCTCCATTTCAGCGTGAGGTAAGCCATCTGCGCTGAACGACCCAGTGTTTTCACTGCCCGATTTAACCTCCATCGTGTCCAAATAGAATGTGTTTGCGTCGCTGTCATTATGTCCCGATTGAAAACCAAAGTGCTTATTTTCCGTTTCCGCTTCAAACATTAACGAATATGCCGACCCATGAGATCTGTGCAATTGACGACGAAGGGACATCGGCGTTCCTCGTATGGTGATAGGTGAAACAAAGTGGTGTCCTTGACGACCAAAGCGAATGCGGTGGTGAGCGTGTATGTTGCTGGCTTGAACTGCCCCGTTTTGGGTTTCGGGCAATACCGAACCACGCTCGGTGTGATCGGAAAGGCGGTGTGCCGCAAACATTCGTGTTGAACCACTGGGCACTGCGCCGGGTGTGTTGTTCAATGAGAGGCCGAATTGAGAGGTGAGGGTGTCGTGCAAAATACGCACTGGGTGAAAGTGAAGAACCCTGTCGTTTGTGTCAAACTGTGTGGCTTCTCCAACGGTGGTGTGTTGCATGTTTGGATTCGCCACAGTAGTGAATGGACTTTTGTTCGCCTCAATAACACCCGGTTCATCGGGACGAGGGATGCTTAGGCCACCCATGCCCCATGAAAGGTGTCGCCATGCTTGCACACGGTCGTGCCCACTACGGACAATGATGTTGCCCGGTATTTCATCTTGTGATGGTAATTGGATTTCTAAGTTCGGTTCAAGACCACTGCCGGGTGTTGAAGGCAACGAAGAGGCAGTGTTTGTTTTAGGATCGATGCGGTTTTGTTTGTAATTGTAGTCTTTTATCACAGTCCCAAACGGAGAGCCGCCTTCAAGAGTCAATTCAGCACCAGTGTCGTCCACCAGTTCTATGTTCTCCCAAACCATCGCTTCATTGGGAATGTGCAATCCTTTGACCCGTTCGGTGTTGACAGCCCGCACTGTTCGGAATGGTCTATGCACATACCCCTGTGAGCCTGTATGAGCGACAGTGGAGGCAGTAATAGTGCTGACTTCACTCTTTAGTCCGTTTTTGACGATGGCCTTATTCAATACAACATCGGAATTGGTGAGGCTTGTAATTTCTTCGTGCTGATCACCGTATGCGTTATTCCATTTAGGGAAACGGCTGTTGATTTTATGCCCGTTTTCAAGAGCGACTTGCCACTTGTTAATGTCCTTTCCTTTGAACAGCATTTGGCCGTGATAAAGGTTGTTTCCGCTAATTGGAGAGGTGAGAGTGAGGGTTGGTGCCGCCCGATGAAGAATGGTTCCTTCGGGAATATCCGCAACACATGTAGCCAATAAGATCCGTGAGTAAGTATAGGTTGTCACTCCATCGGTGACAACCCGTTCATCCAATACTCCCGCAATTGTGCCGTATTCTTTTCCATCCGAACCAATCAATGTAGCAGGGTTGCCACTATTTTGGTCGGCATAGTTCATCATCAACGCTCCACCGTAGGCTTCGTTGTCAATACTCTTCACACCAGCGGTTGATTTGACAACGAGGTGGCGAGAGCCGGTATTGTTGCCGTCATTATGGTGTGATTTTGTGTATGCCCAGCCCTGTGCTGGGGTGTTAAGGACACCTTGATTATTGACACCAGCCTCATAATTCACCGCAGGGCTGAATAGGCGTTCATCATTCGTGATGGCTCGTAGGATAGTGCCCGAAAGGGACGAATCCCCAGCGTCCGAAACTGTGATGCTTTGGGCACTGACAGACTCGGCTCTCAATTTCAAATTGTCAATTAGCCTCAATTGACCTGTTGCGGTGGTGTTCGCTACATCGTTAAAGAACTCATGTCCTGCCCCGTTGTCAAAGTGCAATTTATCTTCCAATTCAATTGCCCATTCGCTGTTCCCCCGAACATGGAGAATGCTGTTAGCGGTAAGAGGGATGGCGTTATTGGCTTCAAGTGTAATATCCCTGTCCCCCACAGAACTGACCGTTCCGATAAGGCTCCCAACACCGTTTTCCAATTTTGAACCGGGCAATACCCGTCGTGTGAATACAGTGGTGTCATTGGTTGAGAAGTTCAATGCTGTCGTTGAATTGATGGCGACCGTGCCGCTAAGGAACCCATGCACGCTTGTCTTATGCTGTGTTTCCTGCATACTTTTGATTGTCCCGATGTAAGCGTGAACATAGAGTTCTTCATTTGCGGAACATGTAGTCGCTGACGGTGCCTTTAGTGTAATCACTCCTGCATCAACAGCCTTTACAGTTCCAATCAAGTCCATGCTATTCCCGACGGCTTTTAGGTAAATCCTATCGTGTGGTTTAATTCGTGTTCCGTCATATCCGGCTGATGTCGGATCACCTCCGGCAATAGGAAGCAACAGTTCGCCCGCTAATGTAGCATCCGTCGTCACCGTGGTTTTGTAATAAATATCCTCGGCATACAATTTTTCACCAACATGATAAATCAAGTTCGGGTCGTTGGTGTCAACGGTGAAGGATTTTATGTCCCTGCTTGCGTCCGAAAACAAATCGTTTCCGTCGGCAATATGCACAAGGGAACCCACAATTCCGCCCGCCCCCGGTGCTTGACGCTTGACAGTCCGACAAATAGGGACTGTGCCAATCAAATTGTCGGATTTGTCGGTGATTTCATCTCCGGGTTCATAATAGGTGTTCGGTGCGGCACCCCCTGTTCGCAAAGTGCTTAAGGAACTAATTGCATGTGCCCACGCATAGTAAAAGAAGGCGTTGTAGCAACGGTTTCCACCAAGCGGCGGATCGCCGTTCAATGTGTGCCCAAAACCATGATCAACACGCACCCCACTGTCAACATTTTTAGGGCCAATAACAGTCAGTTCTGTGTTGGTGGTTTCGGCGATGCCCCCTTCGGCAATTGTTCCTAAAGGAGTCCCGTCGGCGGCATAAATGACATCACCGTCGTTGAAATGGGCCGAAATCTTAGTCGCTGGTGTGAGGGTTTTGACCGTGGTTCCTCCGGTGAGTGTAGCGTTTGTTGAAATCATACAATTGGTTTGAAACGGCCCTCCATCGTCCATTTGAGTCCCAAACTCGCTTTTTGTAATCAGCAGGTTGTCCTCTTGATGTGCATTCAAAGCAGTGTTCAGCCCAGTCCATTGAAACGGATCAGCCTCGGTTGAACCTGCGACGACTGGGCCGTCAAATGGCTTGTCGGGTGGCGGCATATCGGGCAGTGAGCATGAATTGAGTCCTTCTATGGAGAATCGGCTATACCCATGCCCTGTCGTATGCGTTGAAGGACTGGCACCCCGTGAATCAGCGTTTGCGGCTGGCAAGCCCATGTTCCCGCCGTCCATTGGTTTGGCCGTCAAATACCAAACAGGGAGGGAGGCACCGAGTCCTTGAACGACAGGGCCACCGTTGGCCGTGCCCCAATACCCGCCACCAGTCGGGGCATCTATTTCCCACGAAACAACAACCGTGTGTTGTTCTTCTGTGTCGTTGTTCACGAACCATGTGGGTTGGTATGGGTCTGTGATAATGGAGTCGGTGATGTCCTTTACCGCACTCGTTGACTCCACTTTGGTGATGTTGAATTGAACCTCGTTATCATTGACAATTTCCCAGCCGTCATAGGTAAGAGTGTAATTGCCGACATCAGCACCAGCACTGTCGTTTATGCCACTATTTGGATTGCCAACAATGGTGCCACGCTTCGGCATGTCGGACGGCATAATGTTGTGATTCCAGTCCTCCGCAACCGTGTTTCTCTTAGTCGTGGTTCCAAACTGCAACAGGCGTAGCCAGCCGCCTCTCAATTTATCGGAGGCCGTCAAGGCCACTTTGATTGGTTCATAGAACCGAATGCGAGTGCCACTGATTTCAAGGATTTGCCCAATATATCGGTTGTCGGTGGTGTATAGGTGTTCGTTGGGCAAAAGATAGCCACCGATTCCAACATTTGTGTTTATTTCATGCACAGTCGTCGCAAAATTGCCGTTTGGCTCCAAATATGTCGATCCACTCCCAATTTGCTGTCCGTTCTCAAAACCCAATTTCAAACCACGAAACAGCGTTGTTGAATACCAACCACCGTATTGCTTGCTTCCACTCATTTTCACATATCGTGCCCGCAAATAACGAGAATTAGAGTGTGCGCCGATTTGACGGTTGCGTGTTGAATTGATTGTAGCGGCGATGAGTCGTGCCGCTTCTTCTGTGCCCAAATCAAAGGTTTTGGCGGGCATAACTGCCCCTGCGGCGATTGATGCGGCGTGGGCTTCGGCGGCTCGTTTGAGGTCAATGACAACAGTGTTTGTCCCGTTGCGTGCATCCTCACCCGGACTGTCAATTGATGCGGCGTTGGTTGCATCACCAGCCAGCGGGGTTCTGATCATGTAATTGATTCCCAATTGGTTGACTCCATCCTTTGCGAAAGTCATGGATGTAGGGTCTTCATAGGCCGTATCGGGATAGGTAAAGTGAAGGCTGAAATATCCACTCGCAGGGGTTCCATCGTCGGAACCAATAGGAGTCAAGGCGGCGGGGTATTCCCGCTTCGCATAGGACAGCACCTCCGCCATGTTATCACCACACGGTTCTCGCATTATAGAGTGTTGCGACTTCGGTGGGTGTGAGTGCCTTATTCCACATGGCGATTTCACTTAGTCCACCGTTGAAATAAACGGGGGCATCTGAAGCCGCCTTTGTCCCGTGATAATAGTTCGTAGGAGCCGTCCACGGCAACAAACCGGCACCAATAGTCAACATATTTTTCGCCTTGCCGTAATACCCACTAACAGATCCAACGCCGACACCCAAAGGAAGGAGTGGTGCGGTTGTAAGGGTGACTTGATTGAGGAATGTCCCCCCGAATCCATTCACTGCAATTCCGTTAATGTAAATCGTTGGATTGTTTGCCCCCGACGCCCTTGACACCGCTACATGATACCAAGCATTTTTTGGCTGGTTTGCTTGAACATCGCTGGTGATTTGATATGTGACGCCACCGCCCCCAATGTCGGTATGAACGAATGTTGTTATTGAGAAGTCCATAACGCTATTTGAGTTCCCCTGTTTTGAATTGATTGAAACACCGAATCCACGGCGTGTGCTGTCAATCCCATGAACCACAGGCCCGTTGCCAAATGCGGCACTGCTCCAAGCACCACCCGTAGCATCGCCGGAATTGAAAAAGAAAGAGAATGAATATGCCCCGTCGTTTGCGGCATCGTATGAGCCTTGATCACCGAACATGTTGCTTTTCAACGGCACACGGGGCGACACAGCATCGCTGGCGTGCGTGCTGATGTTATGGAGTGAAATAACCCCTGCATCAGTGTGCCCGTGAAAGTCAATGCCCTTTGATTCGGGATCGCCTGTTGCTGGCCCAGCCAAAAGTGCTTGATTCGCAAAGTCACCAAATGCCTTCAATTTCACACCATGTATTGCGTCAAGAGCCAGTTCCTTGCCGCTTGGCCCATGATTAGCATATAACGCAGGTTCATTCATTCGGACATACCAAAGGCAACCATCTGTTTCCTTATCCAATAATCCCTCCGCTGGCACGACACCCGTTTCAACAATAGATTTGCTGTGATGGAGGCCACGATATGTGTTCTCGTTCACCGTATCAGCGTTCTTCAATTTGGTGAAATCAAGGACAGCCGCCGATGTTTGCACTTCTTGTAGGTTTTGAAAGCCGCTATACCCTGTCGGCCCCTTTGCATAATGGTGAGTGTAAAAGTCGCTGTAATCGTTGTCTGTGCCGTCGCTGACATCAAAGGTGACGCCAGTGTGCCCTCCACCGAAGAATAGAATGGCGTTTGCGTCAATCAACGGGTTCAGCAATTTTATTGGCACCTCTTTCAATTTGCCACTGCTGTCATAAAACAATTCTTTCCATTTTTTGCCGAGCGTCTTATCCAGTGGTTGGCAATTGAACAGCCCCATACAAGATCCAACTCCCGAAACTTTGCTGTTTGAAACATTGTTGGGGCCGGAAACCACTGCATCAAACTCACCTAAGTGTTTGTCATCAACCAAAATCAATCCCTTGTTTTGTCGGCTTATTTTCCTGTTGATTCTGTATATTATGTCCAGTGCTTTGCGCTGAACCATGAGAGTCGGTTGGGCTTCGGGGTCATAATCGGGTATAAGGTTGCCATCCTCAAATTGAGGTAAAGCGACTGTGTTGAATGCAAACTCTCGCCCTATTCCGCTGTATTGACGGAGGTTCCCGTCAGCATCAGTCACGGCTCCATGAACACCTCCTTGAAATGTGGTTATCGGGACATGTGTTTCCCCGTCCATACCCAAAGGCAGTGGTGCGGCAAAGGAACTTGCTTGATAAGAAAGGCTATTGGACGCTACAAGCCCACCATGACCGACGGCTTGAATAGGCCGGTATGGATATGGGGTATTGTTGTTGATCCATACTGCAAAATCACGACCTGTGGCACCGGGAACAGTGCAGTGGATAACCACTGAAAGACCCTTTTCGCCAGTTCGGCTCTCAACCTGTTGTCCCAAAAAGGCTCTCACATAGCCCATGTGCGAACCTGTATCGGTTGAAGTGACGGTGTATATTCCGGCGTCTGTGGTGAACAGTGAAGGTGGATTAAAGGCACTCCCTCCGTTGCTATTCTTGGCTTTGGGATGTCCGGCTTGATTGATTCTTCGGATGAGTTCGTCAACAGCCTCTTCAAACTTGCTGACTGAACCAGCACCCCCTATGTCGCCCAAATTAAGGCGCATAGGACGAACCCAGTCCAATGTGTTGTCGTTGCGCTTGCCTTTCAATGACAAATGGCCGGAACGACATTCCACTGGCGGGACAAGAGGCATACTCCCAGCACCATACAGATAATTTCCGGGGTCAAAGGTAAAGCCCTCCATCGTCGGGCCGTCGTGAATAAGAATGGTTGCGCCGGTTGGATCGCTGGGGTCAATTTGTATTCCACTACGCACGCCCACACCGTTTGTGGTGGTTCGCCCAAGTGCAAATGTCTTTTCCAGCGGCTCAATGAAGTTCTGTGCCATTGTAGCGTTGTCGGTGCTTGCTGTGGCATTGAGGGCGGCGAAAGTGGCGTTGTTCCCAACAGTGCCCACCCCAGCGTATGCTCCATCAGCGTCGGTGAGCCAGCAACCCATAGTCACTGGCAAACCAGTCGTGATGATGTTTTTTAGTTCAGCATAAGTCAGCCCGTTATCGTCAAAGTGGTGGTATGCGTCAAAATACAGACGGTGTTCACCGTTTATCAATTGCCCCCTGTGAATATGAAATCGTATGCCTCTCTCACTGACAATACCCTCACCAACGGTGACTACAAACCCCTTATTGGAGAAAGCATGTCCCGGCGTTCCAGTGGTGTATGAGGATGAGGCGTTGTTGGTTGAAGTCCCAGTGAAACCACCCTCTTCGTTCAATATGAAAGGCAAAACACTGTCCACTGAAATGTATGAACCCGAATATAAGAATGCGCTGTTGCCTCCACTGCCGCCCAAAACGCACGCTTCGTCGTCGTCGTCGTCGTCGGGGCGGGTGAATGTCGCTGAACTCTCACGCATGGCTCGGATCCATGTTTTCCCCGAAACCAAATCAGCATCATTGACCTTTAACGACGAAACGACATTCTTCATGCCCCAATCAATGGCGTTTCGGTTCTCGTAATCCTTCATTTGAGGACGATTTTTGGCTGTCATTGTAGCGTCAATTATCAATTCAGTGGACTTTGTTGAAGGCAGGGGACTACGCTTACTTTCACTTTCAGCAAGCCTTTGCTCAACATCATAGAACATTGATGGGAATAGTGGCAATTCAACCAGCGCACGGGTTGAAGCATAATAGGTGGAGGTTTGTCGATCATTCCGCACAGACGGGTTGTTTGAGCCAATCACCTTGTCTTTCCATACTGGCAAGAAAGAGTGTTCAGTTCGGGTCGGGGCGATGTCAATGCCACCCTGCCCCAGTCCACCCATAGTGAGGCTGACCGTAGGAGAGCCGAGGTCGCCAATCTCCTTCAAAGCAAATCCTTCGGCAAGGCTAAAATCCCTTTCAGCGATACGATCTGAAACATCCATCATTTGTGAGCGACCACGAATAACAACGCCTCCGCCGCCTTCACTGTCGCTGTTAGGGGCGATTTCTTCAACACGCCCACGCATAGAAACGAGTTCAATTTTACAAGTATGTTTTTCAATATCATTCGTCAATCCAATATCACCCAACACACCTGTCCTGCTCTTGTTTTTCGGCTGGACAAGAAGCAATTGCCTGTCATTTTCGGTTTTATTGTCAATGATTTCATATTGCTCAAATGTCGCCGACGATGAAGTGATACCAAGTGCTTGAATTGAAGTAGCATTGGTTTTGTCGGCTCCCCCGCCAGCCAAAACTGAAAAGGTGTGATACACACCTTCACTCTTTGACATAGGACTCCGTGTTCCGTGCTGTGCGACGGGTATGCCGTAGCCATTGTCAATACTTTTTGAAATGCCGGGTGATGGCGATAAGGCACCCTTTTGAACTAAAGTGTGAGCGCAATTTTCAAGATTGATGAAAGGTGAATGTGTTTCCCCTCCGGTTGGATTCACTCTCATTGAGTGATCTTGCAGTGAACGGTTCGCCCCTCCTGCTGGCACCGAAACAATACCGCCCGGTGCCGTCACTGTCAGCGAATCCCATGCTGTTTGCGCCCCACTTGCCTTTTCCGCCGCTGTGAACGGCTCTTTCAGCCAATTAGCAAGCGTGCGGAATGTGGGTGCGGCATTAAGAAGCGAAGTATCGGGATAAACCATATTGGAGTCGGGGACTGTCTTTTCAACGACAAGCCAGCCTTTTTTGTCCATACCGTCAATGCCTTTGAGGTCGTTATGGGTATTTTCAAGATTTTCCAAATGGGTCTTGTAATTGACTGTTTGGTTAAAAACAGTAATACCTGCTCTCGTATCTCCTTTCCATGCGGCAACGACTTCTCCGGTCAGATCAATAGCACTATAATGCACCAAAACTCTTGGCGGTAATCCCTGTTGTCGCAACGCCAAAGGGATTTCTATTGAAGCGACCCTTGATTCTTTTTCCGGGGTCAAATGCCGGACATATTCTTGGTTGGTTGGTTTGGTTGGGTTGGTTGCGTCAAACAACGCAGTGTGTTCAACATCAAGTCCTTTCAACGCAAAGGGGCGTATGTCGTCAAGGCCGATTGCGATAATGGAGTCGGCTGTTGATGAAGCATGTGCAAGGTTATTGTTGTAGCCGTAGCCACCTTGCACCACGATGGCGGATTGCTTATGGTTCGGGCTTGACGATTGAGTCAATGTAGCCATATTGCTTTTGTCAATGACATTCAATACTTCACCTTGATATACGGTTTCAGTGATTTGAACATTAGCATTCATTGAAACAATTGACGCCACCGAAGGGTCTTCGTGAGTGGTTTCAAACCGATCAGCCAGTCCTTGCACTGTTCTCGTTATGGTTTCATCCTGTGGTTCGGGCAAACTCGCAAGGAAAAAGTGCCCTTTCACACGATTATATGAGGTGACGCCCGAACATCCACCAATGTGATTCACTGGTTCTTTGTCAATCCCATTGATGGCTTCTTCGCCCAGTCCAAGACTTGGGTTGGGGTAATTGTCCTCTTCGGGCATATTCAGATCCCCCATTTGTCTTCAACATACTGTCGCACATCGTTCATAGAAGTGCCGTGATAACCAGCATAAATCAATACTTCGTGAACTATGAAACCCGGTGGTGCGGTGGCAGTGGCGGTATTTGATTCGGGGACAAAAGGGGCACCGCCGCCTTCGCCGCCACCTCCGGGTTCGGTGGGGTTGAAGGGGTCTATTTTTTCGGGGGGGTCTTCTCCGCCAAATCCGGGTTCGGTGGGGTTGAAGGGGTCTTCTCCGCCAAATCCGGGTTCGGGGGGTTGAAGGGTTCTTCTCCGGGGTCGGGTTCTTCTCCGGGGTCGGGTTCTTCGGGTGAGGGGGTTCCCCCGCCACCGCCGCCACTGGCTGGTGTGTGCGTCAAGAAACCAAACAATTCTAAACCCGCTGTCCCAGTGGTGGCATCTAAAAACGAAAGGTCGGCATTTGGTGTTCCGCTTAACGCTTGACTGTTGGTTGCCCCAGCACCCGAACCTTTCGCCCACATTTTGTAAAGGCCATTTTCAGTGCCGTTGACAGTGATGGCGACTAAACAGGGTTGTCCTGCTGTCGGCTTTCCGTCTTGGTGGAGTGCGGCTGTGATGTTTGAATACGCTATGGATGGGACACCACTTCCGTTGTCCAATTGAAAGTCGGGTGTGTTTGCCACATTTTTCAACAAATGCAAGACGCCGGACTCATATTGGGGTGTAATAACATAATAGAATGTGAAATCGCCATTGTTGGTCGCAACACCACCAATTTCCGTATTATGAACGACAGCGAAAGGTGTTGGTGTTGGCCCGTTCGCACTATCAAAACCGGGAACTCTCCCCGGCTGATTGAATGCACCCTCTCCGTTGACCCACATGGATTTTTCAGTGGTGGTGGGTGTAAGTGGTATGAGGTTTGTTTCTATTTCGCCCGCATTAAGGAGTCCGGGGTCAATTTCAGTGACACCCACCTGCTCGGCAATTCCAGCGGCTTGGAGGCCACCACGACTGTTCACCTTTGGGTTATTTTTAATCCAACGCCATGCGTTTCCAACCCTGCTTCCCCCATAAAAATGATAATCCGGTGCCGCTGGGGCTTTACTTTTCCACCACACTGGGTAATTGCTGTTGTCAGTCACCGCCATGAGGGGTTGCATATCGCCCCTCAACATAGTGGCCGGATCGTCGGCATCAAGCCAAAGCAACAATGAAGGCGTCATTGGCGGATAGTCGGTGTTTTGTGTTAAACCACCGATGTTTTGAAGGCGGTTTTTCATTTCGTTTGTGTTCCTTGAATGGGTGTTGACAAAGTATGCCGCATTCCCAAAACCCGATTTATCCTTGAATCGTTGGCCTTGAGTGAACCTCGCCCTTGTCATTTGTCCTGCTGGGCGCAAGTCGTTGCCTAAATCGATCAATAAGTCCCCGTTTCCGAGAGTGAACCAAATAGGCGTATTATCGGGGTGTGCGAAAATGAATCCTTGACTTTTTGCATCGGCCACTCCATCTTCGTTCTTGAGCATTGTGTTTTGCACGACTATTGCGTGTGCGTTGAAGTCAAGGGCAACAATGCGGATTCGCTCTATTGGATTCGCCATAGGGTCAAGACTGACACCACCTGCGGGGTCTTGTGCCAAATCCTCATAGTCGTATGACGATACCGGCACCCCTGTGTTCGGATCTGTGCCGCTGGCATTGACGATTGCGTTTAAGTTTGACACTGGCAACCCATCAGCATGATAGCGTGCTTTAGTGACATGTGCCCCGATGTCAAGCACACCAGTCCCATTGTTCCACCATGATTGGAGAGGCAAGTCGTCAATCGGTATGGATAGGATATGAGAAGCGAGCATTTCCAAAGCACTGGGCTTGGTTCCCCCAAAATCACGGATTTTGAAAGTAGCGTAGTCGTAGCCCGTTGTCAATGACAAGGGGGTGGTTATATTGCCGCTGACGGCAACATTAGTGAAATCATAACCGACGCACACCATTGGGTGCGACATTTTCCCGTCACTTTGGCCGACTCCATCTCTCCCGCTATAATCAGCCTGTGCCGGACTCTTATGGTTAGCGAAAAACAGGTTGGGGGTGTCGTCTTCATCTTCAAAATCCCATAGCCCCATAGTGTTGTCTTGTTTAGTAAATGGTTGGAGTTTCGGTGCTACAACACCCCTGCTAATCCGAACACTTTCAATGACACCTCGGAACTCTCCCCCTCGCCCGCCTATGAACAGATCAGAAGAACTTGCTTGAATTGTTCTTTCCTCTCCACCAAAGTCCGACTTTGCCACCAAATCCCCATTGATGTAAAGTCGTAAGTCCTTTCCAGTGAACTGGGCGTTCAAATACAACAATGGTTGTAAAGGCAAATCTAAATCATGGGGCTTGTGCCCTTGTTCTCCATCTTCAATTGGGTTGAATTGATAAACACCTTCTTCAAAACCTTCATCCGTCAATAATATGCTGTATGGGTTATTCAAAGTGGGAAAATTGAAAGAAGTGGCTACATTCACAGCGTCTTTAGCACCCGAAGTGCTTCGGGTGAACACGGTGAACACAGCGGATTTAGGCGCAAGTGGACTCCCTATCTCCAATGCGTAGCAATTTTCCTTTGAAACAATTATGCCTCCTTTATCGGGTATGACAAAGGCTTCTATGGTGAATGGGCCAATTATGTTGTTTAGACCGTTCCCTTCGTTGGGTATGTGTCGCCTCCCTATTTTTGGGTCGTCGCTATTATATGAGGGAACTTTGTTGGTTGAACCTGTTTTTTCAGTGTGCGATGCGGCATACAAATCCACACCCGATTCTCGGAATGCACCCGTAGGGACGACAATACCGTCAGTGAAACCATTAAAACGAATGGCCTGTGAATACAGTTTCTTAATCGGCATGAATATCAAATCCCAATCAATTGTTCCACTGCGGCAAAACCGAGCGAATAAGTCCAAACCGAATCACCTGCTTGATATGAAGGTTGAAATGTTTGAACTACACCCGGAATAGCGACTTTTTGTCGGAAAAAAGGATTGGGCCTTGTCGTTTCACCGCCTTCTGTGTTGGTCGGATCGAATGGTTCTGTATTTTCTTCGGACGGATAATCTGTTCCCGGCCCCGAAGGAATGATGAATTGGCGCAATACCTCACCACTGACCCCTGCCGTCACCATTGATTCATACGGTATGCGAAGACCGACAATGTATTTGCGAATAGACGAAGATTCACTGATTCCAAGCAATTTTGATGTGTCAAAAGACGATAGTGAGTCCGGCATTTCAACAAGATCACCAGTCAGTGCTTGAGGTGAAACCATAAAACCACCGACATTTGCATTCATTGTCATGTTAAGGAGGTCTTGCACCTTGTCCCCCTTGCTTTTGCGTGAACCGTCCACACCACCTGTGAATGCCGAAGTGAAGAATGAGTGCGACCAGTCAGCCGTTGTTGAGAAGGGCATGGCACCACGCTTGACAAGAGGCAAGTTCCCTGCCTTTCCTGTCGTTAGGTTTGCTATCGTGACCTTTTCGTTGACAGCCGCACCTATCCCCTGCTTGTTTGCGCTTAATTCGGATTGCTCACCGAGCGAAAGAGTGGTGGTTAAGAGTGAACTTATTGCGGTGTTTGCACCTCCGACTGTGACAGTGCCTCCATCTAAGGCTGTTTTTATTGCCGTAGCCACATGGCCCGTGTGGTTCACTGTTCCCGACAAGTCAACACGAACGACGGACTCGGTTGCGACACTGCTTGAAAAATTGCTCGCTTTGTCAAAACGCAAAACAGTTTTTTCTCCAAGCCCTGCGCTCATTTGCCCCGCTGTGCTAAACATGATTTCCTTTCCATGCAACACATCCTTGAGAACATAAGCACCGTATTCGTTTCTCAATTGCTCATGCCAAGAAAGACAGACCGCAGTGGGTCTTGACAAATCCAAAACGCAGGATGCTCCGTTATCGCCTGTGCTTGAAGTGTCGTCAGCGATCACACCGTTAATGGTGATAGCGAGCATGTTTGCGTTGAGATCTAATGCGGCACGGGTGGCGATAATCGGTATCGGCCAAACAGAAACACCACGGGTCACTGACATGCCTATATCGGTTGCATCAAGTTCAATGACTTGCCCGTCTTTGCGAATCAATTGTATTTTCGGCACCCGTCATACCCCCCTGCTGAAACCACCAGTGCGTGAACGGCTTTTGAACAAACGCCCGACTTCATCACCCACCATTCGTGCTATCTTGCGAGGGTCGCCGCTTGCGCCGCTGACATTGATGTTGATTGTCGTTTCTCCGCCCATTCCACCACCGCCTTTCATCGTGACTGGGATAGTGCGCCCGTCGGGCAGTGGGACTACGGCTTCTGTGCCGTGTAGTTCGGCTGGATAGCCGGACTTTGGCCCACTGACTACGCCACCCTTTGCGAGTTTGAGTCCACCGATGTCAATTTCCGGTATCTCGCCGAATGGATTGATAGCGTTAAAGGCACCTATGACTTTGTTTATGAGTTTCAAAGCAGGACTGGCGAAGTCAATGAGGTTGTTGATGAAACCTTTGAAAAAGCCTATCACTCCGTCCAATACATCAACCCACACATCCTTGATTGAATAGAGGATTTCACCCACTTTGTCAAAGTCACCACGAAGCAGTGCAACGAAGGCACTGACGAGTTTCATAATAGTGCGAACCACACCCATAACGACGGTGAGGATCATGCCGAATGCTGAAATTAGCATTTTGTAGTAAGGTGCGACATACGGATAAATGAACTTGACAATTTCAACAACGATGCGTATAATGACCGCCGCAAGGAACACCACTGTGCCGATGATTTCACCAACCAATTGGATAATGTCACCAATGAATGCAAATATGCCCGAACTCACCAAAAAGTCCATTGTATATTGAAACAAGCCGACGACCATATCAAAGAAGTTCTGCACTCCCCCGTCCCCAAAGGCACCCATAATCATGTCCCAAGCGTCCATGAAAGAATCATAAACGGAAACGATTGCATCAATAATGGCTTGGAGAAGCCCCGACTCGGCGAGTGCGGTGATGTATGCGCTGACGAGTTCAATTATCATCATCCAATAGCCTTGAAATATCTCATAAACCATCGTAATACCGTCAATAATGCCTGTGAAGAATGATTCGCTGTCAGTCCCTTCGGGCAAAGTGATGTTGGCTTTCAGTGTTTCCCAAATGTCCTTGACCGCTTGGATCGCCGCTTCAATTGTAGCCATCATCCCCCCGATAATCGGCAAATCAGCCAGCCATTGTTTCAGTTTCCCTCCGCCAGCGTCAAAGGCGGCAACAAATAACATGACAATACCCGTGACGGCCATGACGACGCCCATGAGAGGCAATAGTCCCAACAACAGGCTTTTGAACATGCTTCCGACCAGTTTGAGAGTGCCACCAAGTGCTACAAACGGGGCGTTGAGAACGCTCACCGCCTTGCCCATAGCACCTCCACTTTTTTCCACTTTGCCGCCACTTTCCTCCATAGTGTCGCCAAGTTCTTCAATTGGTTTTGACGAATCCCCGAAGGTTTTGTTGAGGCTTTGAAGTGCTAAATCCACCTTCAAATAGGTGGACATTAAAGGCCCAAAGACCTTCAAAAGAATACGGGTTTTATCGGGCAGAATAGCCAGTGCGTCCCTGTATGCTTCAAGGGTGGACACACCATCAGCGAACTCCAGATCGAGTTTCTTTACTGCTCCCATATTCACTCACTCCCCAGTTTTGCATTCATTCGCTCAAAGAAGTCGGAGTCACTTGTAGTGCGAACTGACCGCCCCTTGTTTGCACCGACGGTGTTCTCACGCTTCAATTGTTCCATCTGTTCGGCCTCCATCTCCTTATATGCCGACAATGTGAAGTAGTCTAAAACGACTCTTTCGGGTGGCAAGTGATCCCATGAAGAAGGGGCACACTTGAAAAAATGTCCGAGAAAAAAGGTGGGCATGTTGCCAGCAATAACTGGTATTTTGTAATCGTCAATCGGCAGTTCGCCCTCTCCATCCCATTTCATAAATGAACGGACATCATCAAGGGTTATTCCAAAGGGCCGCTTGCACCGGCCATACCGGCCATTAAATCCTCAAATGAAGGCAATACAGCCTGTATTGCGGCACCGACTTCGGGGCGAATGTTCAGCAATTGCTTTGTCGTGAGTGCGGGTTCTGTGCGCTCAATGCAGGTCGTGAGAACGAACTTCCAGTAGCCCCCGAAGTCAATTTTCGGAGCCATGTTTCCGTCCCCGTCAGCCGACAAGGACACGAACTTCGTCAGTGCTTTTTGCCGATCAACCCAAGAAAGAGGGCGGATCCAAAGGGTCATTTCCCCGTATGGTGTTTCCACTCTCGTTTCTTCTGCATCTGTGCCTGTGATTAAATCACTCGCTATCGCTTTCTCCGCCATCTGTTTCACCTTCGGTTGCTGGTTCGGCTTCATCGCCTTCGTTCAAACGAGCAATCAAGTCGGCTTTGGTTCCTGCGGTTGACAATTCACGCTGACTACATAAGACCTGTAATTCAGTCTTATTCATGTCGTCGTATGATGTCGGCTCCGCTGGGGCCAATTCCGGTGTTGCTGGTGTTGCAGGGGCGGGTGAAGCGACAGGAGCGTCAGCATGGACAACGATTTCTCCACTGGACAGGCCAGCACCTTCAATGATGCTTGTTCCTTCTATTGTCCAATTCAAGTATTCTCGTCGCCCTGCGATGTTCACATATCCTGTCAGTCTTACCATTGTTCTCACCCTTCTCATTGTTGTTAATATACCTTGTCCTCGTCAAACGACGAAGTATGGAGAAGTTTCGGCCACCTTCAAGTGGCGAACAGCGAACTCCACGGTCGCTGTGACTGGCCCTTTATCATCCGGCACTGGATGTTCGGCCTTCGTGACTGTGTAGTCCTCAAGTGTGATTGTAGCGTTTTGACGGGTGGCGTGAGAGCCGGATTTTGTCAAAATGAGTGTGCAATCGTTGGAGTTAATGTGGTGCTTGCGTGTTCGCAATTGTTCAAACCAACGATCATCCTCAACAAGTGCGGAGAACTTGAAAGTGTATTCACGGGCGGCTTCGGTTATTTCCGAAGCGAACTGCGTTGCGGCTTGTTGAACCTGATCTGAATCAAGGTGTGTTTGGGTTGAACCACGAATGTAAAATTGGGCTGTGTTGGTGTTGGCAATTGACATATCCACTGTTTTGGCACGAAGCACCGAAGCACCGAAGGCACTGAATTGCATGTGCTGAAACAGATATGGCTTTTCGCCGTTCACTGCAATACCCGACACTCTTCGCTTAATTTGAGTATTAGCGGTGTTCTCAAACATTCGGTGTGGTGTGATGAACTTTGAGGCAGTGTCTTTGAACATGCGTGTGGATTCAAAGGATCCACTTAGTTTCAATTCCCCTTCGCTGTCAGCGGCAAGGTTCAAATCGCCCATTTTACAACCACTGAAAACACGAAGCAATTGATTGGCTCCCGGTGTTGAATCCGAAGAACGGAATGATTGTTCAACAGCGAATGTAGGAACATGCGAATAACCAAAGAAAGTGTGTTCAACACCATATTTGAGTTCGCCAGTGGATAAAAGCGCAGGGCTTCCTCTTTTGTATTCGTTGTCGCTGTATGTGTATTGTAGCCTTTCAACGCCACATGAAGCGGCGATGTGATCGAACATGAATGCTTCTTCAACATACAACTGCCCAGCGTCTTGGCCGCTGGCGGTTCCGATAGCGATAACACGACGGATTTCGTGCCTGTTGATTGTTGGTGCGGTGACATCAGCACCGGGTATAACCACTGTGTCCTTGTCAAAGATCTGAATGTAGTCGCCGATTGCGAACTTTGCGGCGTTTGTTTCTCCGACATTGACTCGCACATCACCGCAAGTGATGTTGCCTGTGATGCCAGCGAGAAGATAAATCGGAACATTGACGGTTTGCGCCCTTAACAATGCCCCCGTATCAATATCAGCACAGCCTGTAAGTGTGGTTGATGCCCCGCCACCTGCGGTATAATAGCCAAGCAAAACATCGTTTCCGTCGGATGAAAGAACCTTGAATAGACCTGCCACTGGGGCTGATTCGTGGCTCACATTTGCGTTTTCGGGGAGGGTGATTTCTGTTCCTGTGTCGGCCACTGAAAGCGCACCAACGAATACTTCTGTGCCAGCAACGCCCGTAAGACCAGTCAATCCATTTGCACCAACGGTGGCTGTGATGCTCGCATCTATTGAAGCGGCTCCGACAGTCTGTGCCGCATAAGCGGCTGTTGCCGCATCCTTGATGTTGAGAGGCAAGTCAGTCAATACGGTGTTTGTCCCAGTGACATTTGAGAACTCTCCCCTGCTTCGTGCTGTATGACCCCCAAGCGCATATTTCCAGTAGCGAAGGGTGTGGGCGTTGACATCAAAAGAACCACCAGCAAGAGTTTCTTTGCCGGAGGTCAAAATGTTCACATCACGGCCCATACCGACGATGTGTTGTTTGCGAATCTCCACTTCGGGTTCGGGGAGTGTGAATGAATTGAGAAGACCGATGAATTGGTCGGTTAAGACCCGTTGGTCGTCTTCACCCATAGCCGGATCATGTGTTGGGACACGGTTGGCGTCAATGATGAAGTAGTCGCCTGTGTGTGCGATTGTTGCGGCTGTTGTTGCCAACGCAGGGGTGATAGTGATTGTGTTTCCACTGTTTTTGGTGATGTAGTAGGTGCGCTTGGTCGTAGGATAGTGATCTGCGGTGAAGTTATTGTTCCCTCCCGATGAATAAATCCTAAGCGTTGCGCCTGTGAGCATTCCGTCGGGGACAAGAGCGTGAGGCGTTGTATCAACCCAATACATTCCTGCACCGAGGCTAATGGTGGTGTTGTTGCCAGCGGTCGTTGTATTCCAACCAGCAGTAGCACCAGCCCCCGAAGTGACATTCGTTCCTTGTCCATACAGTCCGGTTTCTTTTCCGAACGACACTTCAACAATGTCGCCCTTGAATACTTGATTTACAGCCATTTTTCATCATCTCATAGGGTTGGTAGTGGTTGGGCGAAAATCACACATTCGGCTTGCATTGTGTAGCGGAACAACCTCTTGCTCCGGTCGGACAAGTCGGTGCGGGTTTTGAAGATTACCCTATCAAATGTGCTATTATCGCCCTTTCTCACCAAATGTAGTATGCGCCGGACTTCATCTCGGAGTTCGCTCAAGCGGCTCCTGCCCTTTACGGTGCGTATGTCAATGGTGAGGTTTATGTGTTCATTTACAAAGTCAAAAGCCAGTTCGGGCTGTGCTTCGTTATGTGCTGTTTCAAAAATCCGAATGATGTCGTGATCCTGCAAACGAGTGCGCTTTCCTTCGCCAGCATCCAATGTAGCGATGTCCAAAATAGACGGTTTTGGTGAAATAGACCAATTGTTGTCTATGATGTCACGAATGGCTTCAATTGCGTCTGTCATTTTTGCATCCCCTCCAACATTTTGGCGTGAGCCACCGCTACATCTAAGGCGAAGGGGCTTGCGGCTTTATGCGCTTGCATGACAGTGTTGACATCCTCTTCGCTCACTGGCTCATCGGTGTCCTGTGTTTCACGCTCGTAAATCTCCAATTTTTCTAAATGCGCTGGTTCAGCGGCTTGTTGCTTCTTCATGGCGGCAAGAAGTTCTTCGGTGTTCTTGAGGTGTTTCTCAAGGAACTCAAGCATTTTTTCCATATCAACCACCCATTCCCGCCACGACAATTGACTCTTGAAACGGCACCAACAATTTGGCAACCTCGGCTTCCAGTTTTTGGTGCTTGGTGTTCAAATCTAAATTGCTTGTCCCTTCGGGGAACAATACAGAATAGTCGTCGCTCATCATAACATCCATGACGACCAATTTGGTGCAAGCCTCATGGATTGGCCCTTCCACATAGCGTTCTCCGTAAATGTAAGAACATCGGAGGGAGTGGTTCTCAAAGAACGGGTATTCGTTGTTAAACAAAATCATACCGTTCTCTTCAATACTCCACCAAGACTTTTGGCGTTCTTCGTCGGTGATGTCGCATTTGAATCGGATCTGCTTTACAGTGTCGCCGACCTGCAATTGGCCCTCAAAGTCGTTTAATTGATCAGTGACTATGGTGAATGTGTTTTCGTTGCGGGTGCAAAGGGCAACACGATTCGTGGAGCCGTCGGTGATATAAACAAGAGAATGACCTCCGACAAATGTTGTTCCGTCGTTTAGCACGAAGGATGTGGCGGGTGAGCCTGTCTTGCTGACAACGGTGCTTGACACCATTGACGAGAGGGTTGAGTTAAACGATACAGCGGTTTCATTCGTCACTACGATTGTAGCATTTTCACCGCCTTCTGTGCTACGCATAGAACTGATTTCAATAACTCCATCGCCAGTGTCACTGTTGGAGAGAGCCATGAACTCATCGTGGACATTGAGGACTACATTAGCCGAATCGGCTGTTTCAACCTTCAATGTGCCAATAGGGACAGCCGATTTGTTGAATGCCCCGTCCTTGTTGATAAGGGCACCAAGATTCTCAACAGCCGATTTTGAGTCAAAGTCAGATCTCCACTTAGTCTGTGCAGTGTCACCCTCCGTCAAAATAGCCACTCCATTAGCACCCGGACACAGCAATACTGACTCACCCGACATCGCTATATGATCCGTCACTCTAAAGGACACTCTTGCCCCAGCCATTTCACGGTAATAGTCACCTTGCCAAGCCCCCAGTTTGAGAATGCGTTGAATAGCACCACGCTTGACAAAGACAGCACCGACATAATCCGTATAGTATCGGCGTCGGAATGGTTTGAATGTGGTGAAATTGAGGTATTCTTCGCCAACAAGGCGGGGTCGCCAAGCGTGCCTTGTCACCTTGTCAATGTAGTCTTGGCGTTGGCGAATCAAGTTTTCAACATGGCTTTTTTTGATGCCTCGTTCTGTGCTGTTCGTAATAGCCGACTGATGTTGTATTTTTGCCTTGTTGCCTGTGGTGAATGATGGGGATGTTCCCTTATCAGCAATTAAATAGATTTGTCCGGCTGAACCGACTGACTCAATCCCAGTCAATGTGAACTCAATGCCCATAGCATTGGCGTCGTCATAAACCAGTATTTTGTCTGTGGCGGCGTAGCCCCACCGTCTGTAATCGGCTCCGGTGATAGGGAACTTGATGTCGTTTGTAGCAATCACACTGTCGCCAGCCAATGATACTGGATCGGGCAAAGGCAATTGTAGGTAATCAGCCACCTTTTCAACGGTGGTATAAACCAATTCGTCGGGATAAAGGGGTGAGTCGGGTCGGTGTCCGGGTGAAAAGGCACGGGGCATCCTAACCAATCCTCCGGCTCATAGAATGATGGCCGAGGTTGAAGGTCATAGCAGTTCCGCAAGCCCCGCATTTAGGAACCCAGCAAAAGTGCAAACAACCACATGTAGTGCAACGAGTCCCCGAACCAATGTTTTGAATGTCTTTTCGTTCACTTTTCCGCATTTTCACACGCTTTGTAGTAGCATGTTGCATGTTTTCATCGGAAAAGGGGCTTTCGTCTTCTTGGACGGATGAACGACTGGCGTGTTTGATTTCGGCTAAACGGACTTGGCGTCTTCGCTCAATGTCCATGACCTCTCCGAGATCAATGTCTTCAATTTCCATTCTTGGCATTTGAAATCACCCCAACGGCGACTTCAAGACCGTGTGCCTTTGATGAAGACTTCAAGTGCGTCAATTCCCGTAGCATCAAAACCGTTTGGGACTTCGGCGAGGGGTCTTGTTTCGGAGGGAGGGGTTGTTATTGGTGATACTTCGTCACCACTCGCTTCGGTGGTATCACCGAAGATTTGGATTTTCTTATTGGTGTAATCGTAGGACATCACGAATCCAGCGATAGTTCCCTTGCCGAAAGTGACGGACTCAACCGATTTCAAACCTGCTATTGCGTTTGCATCAAATGATTCGCCGCCAGCCGGGACAGTTCCAGTGAACGCAAGGGTTCTATACACAGTTATTCGGGATCCGTCAACGGAGTTTCGCTTGTCTTTCTTGATTGTTAGTGCCATGTTGCTCATTCCTTGCGATTGGGTATTATGTTAAAAGGATTCCTTATGAATAGATGATGATAACACGGATTGTGTCGGTATCAGCCGCCCAAGCGGTTCCCGAAGCAAGCATGATGTTGTAATTGCCACATACTCGGCCAGTCCACGGTTGGTTCTTGTTAATCGTTGTCGGTGTGCCGTTCACGATGGGTGTTTTCGGTGCCGCAGGGGTGTCGTGTCCCGATAGTCCGGGTCGGACTGTCAAGGCGTGTTCCTGTGTGCCCATAGCCGCACCTTCATTGGTTTGAAATTGATAAAAGCGTCCGGGTGTTTTACTGGTGAAGTCAAGACTGGTGATTGGTGAAAACGGTGTTATCATAGCACCGGAAACAGTAGTGATGTCCATAACTAAAGCCATTGACCCATGTGTCGTCTGTGTGTTGCCGTTGGTTGTCAATTTTGATCCCGAAACATCAAGAATAATTTGGTGAACTTCGCCGTTCAACCCGAAAGAATCGGAGGTGACGGTTGTTTGACCGCTTAGATCCGCTTGAGTGAACTCATAGACCATGCGATTGACACGGGTGCGACCTGCATAACGGGCTTCGCCGTCAAATATGGTGAGGTCGCTTTGAGGCATCACTCATCACCCTTTGAGGTGAGTGCGTGCGCTCTTTCAGTGAGAATTGCTTTGGTGTCAGCCTTTGATACGCTTTCACCCTGCGACTTCATCCAGTCAACCATTTTGGCTCTTGTCCATGTAGTGTCAAAAGGCGGAATGATAGCGTCAGCCATCTGTTCAGTCTTTTCCTCTTCGGTTGCTGGTGTTGGTGCTGGTTCCGGTGCTGGGGTTTCTTCAACCACAGCAGGGGCTTCGATCACTTCAACCATTTTCTTGGTCTTTTCTTCGGACTTCTTTTCTTCACCGCCAATGACTTTCCATTGGGGGTAATTGTCGCCCTTGAAACGCTCAAGAAGTTCTTTGGGAACATCACTTCGTTCT
>CERP01041105.1_pt1 | contig 33465 bp, 32 predicted proteins | sample 530801 | NCBI WGS metagenome assembly CERP01 (sample SAMEA2620991, study PRJEB7988) | marine metagenome | biome: marine biome (ENVO:00000447); feature: surface water layer (ENVO:00002042); material: "saline water (ENVO:00002010), including plankton (ENVO:xxxxxxxx)" | depth 5 m | reverse complement strand
ACAAGATGTTTGGTAGATGATCAAACAGTTGATTTTTTCTATGACGGTGAACCGATCTACCTTGAAGAGGACGATATACCAAACCTTTATCCAAACCAGTTCATTATGTTAGTCTCTAGTTCAAACGAGAAGAAAACAGCCTTAGCGAGATTTTATAATTATAATGTTGCATTGAGAAAGGTTAACGAGAATAGAGATGGGATTTGGGGAGTCAAATCACGCAATAAAGAACAGATGTTTGCCGTAGATTTGTTAATGGACCCAGCGGTTCAAGTTGTTTCTCTAATTGGTAAAGCAGGATCGGGCAAGACCTTAATAGCAATAGCAGCCGGCCTAGATCAAGTGGTAAATAACAAGAAGATTAAAGATACACTTAAAACTGACAGTTATTGTAGAAGTTCGTATAAGCGACTCGTGGTTTCTAGGCCTGTTATGCCTATGGGTAAAGACATTGGTTTCTTGCCTGGGTCGCTTGAGGAGAAAATGGCTCCTTGGCTAGCACCAGTCCAAGATAATTTAAAATTTCTAACCGGTGACGACCAAACTACTTTAGATGATTATATGCAGAGGGGGCTGATAGAGATTGAAGCTCTCACATACATTAGGGGGCGCTCTATAGCCAATGCTTACATTGTCATAGATGAGGCTCAGAACCTCACAGCACACGAAATAAAAACCATCTTAACCCGAGTCGGCGAGGGCACCAAGATAGTGTTGACAGGGGATGTGGAACAAATAGATAACATCTATGTTAATGAGATGTCTTCCGGTCTTACTCATGCGGTAGAAAAAATGAAACCGTTTGAACTATCAGGCCATGTGAGTCTTAAGAAGGGCGAGCGGTCTAGTGTCGCTACATTGGCGGCTAAAGTATTATAAATTTGACTTATCTAATTATTGTGTTATTTTAGATACGGAGTTAAAAATGAGTTTAGATTTAGAATGGAATGATAAGAATCTTTTTAGTACCACTGTGACTGATAAAGAAGCACCGTTAAAAGATATGATTATTCAATATGTAGGTGAGAAACTCTCACCGGAGAATGAAGAAATTAGTGTTGAAATGATTGTTGGTATTTTAGCGGATGAGTTCCCAGAGCTAGTATTTTCTTTAGCGGAGGAAAATTGGATCAGAGGGTATGAACAAGGCCTTCAGGATGATCGAAACCTTGCAAAGATGTTTGAGGAATAACCATGTCGTCTAACTTAAAATCTTTCATCAAAGAAGGTTCTCTAAAAATTCGTAAAAATAATGAGAAGCTAATAATATTCAGAGATATTCCGGTGTATATTAAAGACCCTCTGCCAGATAACGTAAATATTTTAGAAGTTTTGAGCGAAGTAGAGGATAAAATCCCGGTTCGTTTAACCCATGGAATAGAAGGTTTTTATGTAGGGCATTTCAAAGAGTTTAATGAAAGAAATATTAATGCCATGTATCGTGATGGTGCTATATTTGTTACGAATGAACAAGATAATAATGACGATATGATAGATGATCTAATTCATGAGATAGCCCACGCTGTAGAGGACCTGCACGCAGAGTTCATATATTCGGACAGTAGAATTCAAAATGAATTTATTGGCAAGAGGACTAGACTCAGGGACATGCTCCAGGAGTATGGCTATTTAGATGACCGTGAAGATCTAAATTTTGAAGAACTGGAGTATAGCACTGACTTAGATGATTATCTATATAAAGAACTAGGTTATGAAAAGCTAGAAACTTTCACAAATGGACTTTTCATAACACCTTACGCTACGATTGGAGTCAGAGAATACTTCGCTACTGCGTTTGAGGATTGTTTGTTAAAAAATTCACCATATGTTAAAAAGATAAGCCCAATGGTTTATCGAAAGATTGAGAAACTTCTTAGTAGAGAGGTATAGATTGCCACATATATCATATTCTGAGCTTAAAAATTGGTCAGAGTGTACTTGGAGGCACAAATTAATATACCTCGATAGGATAGAGTCATTTCAGGGATCAGAGCATACTTGTTATGGTACTGCTGTCCATGATACAGTTGAGCATATGCTACTAGGAGAGCCAATAGAGCCATACGAGCATTTTAATAATGTGTTCAATGAAGAACTAAGAAAAGCAGAAATTTTAGAAGACACTGAATTGTGTAAAGACATGAGACAACAAGTGATTGGTACTTTTGAGTTAATTAAGCCAGCACTGGATGAATATTTCTCTTCTAAAGACGGCTGGTCGCTAGTTGCGACAGAGCAGGACTTAATGGAGCGTGTGAATGATTCTTATAAATTTAAAGGGTTCATTGATTTAATATTGAAAGATGGTCAAGGACATTATCATATAATAGATTGGAAAACATGTTCATGGGGTTGGAATGCTAGAAAGAAAAATGATATATTGTACACAAGACAGTTGGTTTTATACAAACATTTCTACGCCCAGAAGCTGGGCGTTTCACTTAGAGCCGTTTCAACGCACTTTGGATTAATCAAGAGAACAGCTAAAAAAAATAGAATTGAGTTGTTCAGAGTTACAAGTGGTGAAAGAAAAACAAAAAATTCCCTTGACTTTTTAGACAAAGCGTTATATAACATAAAAAATGGCAGGTATATTAAGAATAAATTGTCTTGTAAATTTTGCCCTTTCGTAAATACAGAACACTGTTCATGAGGATTTAATGGATAAAAAAATTAAGATTCTGACCTTGTCAGACCACCCTTTATCACCGTCAGGGGTAGGAACGCAGACAAAATATTTTATTGAAGCACTCCTAAAAACTGGTAAATTTAAATTTATTTGCCTCGGTGGAGCGATAAAGCATGAAAATTACGATGCTCAAAAAATAGCCCCATACGAAGATGATTGGCTTGTGATCCCGGTAGATGGCTATGGTGATGCTCCAAAGATTAGATCACTCATAAGAAACGAAAAGCCAGATATTCTATGGTTTATGACTGACCCCCGTTTTTATGAATGGTTGTGGTTTATGGAAAATGAGGTAAGACCTTTGATTCCTATGGTATACTACCATGTATGGGATAACCATCCTGCTCCCATGTTTAATCGTCCTTTTTATCTTTCAAATGACTTGGTTGTATCAATATCTAAAGTTACACATGAAGTAGTATCTGAAGCAGCACCAGAGGTAGAAAACATATATCATCCTCACGCGGTAAATTCTGATATCTTCAAGCCTAAAACAGATAGTGAAATATCTCAAATGAAAACTCAAAACTTTGCTGATAACAACGACGACAGAATGTTATTTTTCTGGAATAATCGTAACGCTCGGCGTAAACAAAGTGGATCTTTGTTATTCTGGTTCGATGAATTTGCAAACGAGGTAGGTAGAGATAAAGTCCGCTTAATCATGCACACAGACCCCAACGATCCGCACGGACAGCCCCTACATCACATAGTAGAAAAGCTAGGTAATGATGGGACTATTATGATTTCAAGCCAAAAGGTAGCCCCACAGGTTTTGGCAGATATGTATAATATGGCAGATTGCACAATTAATATATCAGATGCCGAAGGTTTTGGTTTAGCTACTTTAGAGTCTTTATCATGCGGTACACCAATTCTAGTTACAATGACGGGTGGACTTCAAGAACAAGTAACAGACGGTGAAGAGTGGTTTGGTATTGGTATAGAACCCTCGTCCAAAACCGTCATCGGGTCACAACAAGTTCCCTACATATACGAAGACCGGATTTGTAAGGAAGATTTTAAGGCCGCATTACATAAAATGTATAATATGACGCCCGAGGAGAGGGGGGAGCTTGGAAAGAAGGGCATAGAACATGTCAAGAAAAACTATAGTTTTGAGAAATATTGTGACAAGTGGGTTGAAATAATGACCGAATTGCACGAAAAGCACGGGTCCTGGGAAAATAGAAACAACTATACAAGTTGGGAACTAAAGGAGATAACATGATTAAAAAAGTACTGGTAAGAGGACCTGCCCTAACACAGTCAGGGTATGGAGAACATACTCGTTTTCTTTTAAGATCATTGAGGAGAGATCCCGACAAGTTCGATGTGTTTCTAGTTTCCGTAGGATGGGGACAGACTGGATGGTTGTCTGAAGACACCGAAGAAAGAAAATGGATTGATGATATAATCCTCAAGACCCACCAGCATGCCCAGGCCGGGGGTCAATTTGACATGTCCATACAGGTCTCTATTCCCAATGAATGGGAAAAAGTGGCTCCTTATAATATCGGTGTAACTGCTGGGATCGAAACAACAAAGGTAGCACCAGTCTGGCTAGAACGTTGCAATCTTATGGACAAGGTCATTACAATATCCGAGCATTCCAAATCAGTTCTGGAAAACACTGTTTATCAAGGTGTTCATAAAGATACAGGTGAGCCTATGACTCTTAAGTGTGAGGTGCCTGTTGAAATAGTTCATTATCCAGTAAAACAGGTTGACGTAGAAGACTTGGATGTTTATTTGGAGTATGATTTTAATTATTTATTAGTCTCACAATGGGGTCCTAGGAAAAATATAGAAAATGCAATTAAATGGTGGATAGAGGAAAATTATGATGAAAAAGTTGGTTTAGTACTCAAGACTTCATTAAAAAATAATTCGATATTAGATAGAGAACATATCTACAAAAATTTAAAAGCGATCGTGTCAGCAGCGCTCCCGGCAGACGCAAAATGTAAAATATATCTTCTACACGGTGATCTTACCGAGGGCCAAATGCAATCTCTCTATAGCAATCCAAGAATTAAAGCGCTCGTGAACCTGAGTCACGGCGAGGGTTTTGGGTTACCGATGTTCGATGCAGCATGCCACGGACTACCAGTGATAGCGCCTTCATGGTCTGGGCATTGTGACTTTTTGCATATGCCATTGAAGAACGGCAAAATGAAAGCGTTTTTTTCCGATGTTAATTACGATATAGCCCCAGTGCAAGATTTTGCTGTCTGGGAGGGGGTTATCCAAAAAGACAGCATGTGGTGCTATCCTCATGAGGGACACTATAAAATGAGGCTGAGACAAGTTCGTAAGAATTATAATAAATGGTTAGATAAGGCAGACAAGCTCAAGCACTGGGTTTTAGATCAATTTGATTCTGACAAACAACACCAACTGTTCGCAGACTCGGTTTATGGAGAAGAATTTGATGTTGAGTCATGGTTAGAGTCACTGTCTCCTGAGATAGTTGAGCATGGCTAGTGTGCTCTTCATAGCAGATTTTTTTGCAAATCAAGTACCCGGTGGCGGTGAATTAAATAACGATGTTTTAATAAAAAAGCTGCGTGAGCGAGGCCATGACGTCAATCCAGTCAATAGCCATTTATTAAAAAACAAACACTTGCTAGGCTACGATAATATTATTGTCTCAAACTTCGTAAACCTGTCGGAAGCACAGATAAAGCAAATCCAGGGGAAAAGCTATATTATTTATGAACACGATCATAAGTACCTATCAAACAGAAACCCTGGAATATATCCGGACTATTGCGCCCCCAAAAATCACATTATTAATAAACAATTTTATACAAACGCAAAAGCTGTGTTATGTCAAAGCGCCTTTCATGCGAATATAGTAACCAAGAACCTTGAATTAAATAATATTAAAAGCTTAGGTGGGAATCTTTGGGCGGACACACATTTTGATTTATTGCAGCAAATATGCAAAGAATCTAATAAAAAACCCACATACGCGATTATGCAGTCGTCTACACCACATAAGAACACACTGGAGGCTGTGCGGTATTGTAAGGCCCTAGGTTTACAATACGACCTTATCCCACCGTCAGACCCTGCTACATTTTTAAAACGACTGGGATCTCACTCAACCTTGGTATTCTTTCCAAAAACGCCTGAGACGCTTTCGAGAATTGTAGTAGAAGCTAGAATGATGGGTTTAGCTACCAAAACAACTAATAATATAGGTGCTATTCACGAGAAATGGTTTTCTAAAAAAGGTCTTACTTTAATTGATTACCTACGTTCAAGACAAGACCAAATTGTTGATACTGTTGAAGAATATATAAAATGAAAATACTTTTAACTACAAATAAAACATACCGAGGATTTCCCGATATGGGATACTGGTATGTTTACGAACCTTTGATGCGATTAGGACATGAAGTGTTGTGGTATGATACTGTAAACCCAGAGGTTAAGGATTTTAACAAAGTTATACAATCTTATAAGCCTGACTTGATATTCTGTTGTCTCACTGGTGATAGGAGTATAGCTCCCTACGAGCCATGGTCTCAGATATCTAGTGAGACGAATACAGGCCGAACAAAAACATTTAATTGGTTCTGCGATGACACATGGAGATATGAATCTTTTTCGAGCAAAGCTTGTAAAAATTTTACTGTTTGTTCAACCCCTGAACCAAACTATATTAAAAAATATAAAACAAACGGCTATAACAATATAATACTTGCCAATTGGCATTCAAATTCTTCATTCTACCCAAAAATACAATTTGATAATAAGGATATTGATGTCTGTTTTCTAGGCAACCCGACTCTTTCAAGGAAGCTGTTTATTGACTCCTCACCAGTGGATATAACAAATGTTTTTGGTATACCCACGGAAAAAGTTTTTGAAACTCACTCAAGGAGTAAAATAGGGATAAATTTTAGTGTCAACGATAATGACCCTTTAAGGAAAACTCAAATGAAACAGAGAATGTTCGAAGTACCAGCAGGTGCAGGTCTGCTTGTAACGGAATATCATGAAGGCATAGAACAGTTTTATGAAATAGACAAAGAAATAGTGACATTTAAGAATCAAGACGAGTTTCAAAAAAAGATTAAATTTCTTGCCAATAAGCCAAAAATAATTCAATCGATAGCTAAAAACGGACATGCTAGATTTTTAAAACAACACGACTCAGCGGTAAGGCTAAATGAAGTTATTACAAAGATTAAGGAATTTTAGTAGTGGTAGTATACATCAAGAATCATAGTGCTCACGCTGGTAAATGGATATACCAAGGTTATAAGCTAGCTTGGCAAAGTCGTGGGTATAAAGTTGAATTGTACGATGACCTGGAAAGTATTAGCCTAAGTGAACAAGAGTATTTTGTTATGGCGCTAGACAGCGATGTTAAATCACCTAAATGTCTAGAGGTACTAGCGTCGGCTAGGAAATCATTTGTTTTTGTACAACCAAATACATTTCCTAGTCCATGGGGCACGCATCCAAATTTTATAAGCCTGTGCCCAGATGCCTACATAGAAGCCCTGAACGCTTTAACTAACGTTCATCTATGGACTTTCGCAGATCTTAATTTGTATTATCACAAATGGAAGCGCGTCAATACGCTTCCACTAGCTTTTGACTCTTTGAATTATAAGCGCAATTTTGATGAAGACTATCAGTTTGATGTTTGTTATATAGGAGGTTGGGCTAACAACGGTTTTAATGAGAAAAAGAAAATAATGTTGCAATTTTTCTCTAAAATTGCAAAAATGAATATTAAAAGTGGCTTATTCATAAATAAAAACCTAACACATGAGCAAGAAAATAAAATTTTATCAAATTCTAAAATATGTATCAATATTCATGATGCGTACCAAAGAAGCCTAGGTTATGATACAAACGAGAGAACATTCAAATCGCTTGGTTTAAATGGATTCTTGATTAGCGATAGAGTTAATCAAATAGAAAGATTGCTACCATCGGCCATACTTTGCGACACCCCCGAAGAAATGTGTGATTTAATCCAAATAAATTTGCAAAAAGATCTATTAGATATTAAAGAGTCCAACAGAAAGCAAATACTACAAAAACACACCTATATCAATAGAGTATGCCAAATGGAGGAGTGGTAACAAATGAAAGTCAGCATTATTGTTCCGTGTTATAACGCAGAGAAGTGGATAGAAGAGGCATTATTATCCGCACTTAATCAAGATTATGAATCTTTTGAGGTTATCTTCGTCGACAATGAAAGCACAGATAAATCCCAACGCATAGCGAAAAATGTTGGGGAAAAGTATCCAAATTTGATATTAGCTTCTGCAAAAAATATTTATAAAAGGTGCTGGGATGAACCAAGACAAGAAGGGTTTCGTCTTGCTACCGGTGAATACCTTTTTACCTTGGCGGCTGATGATAGTTATGAAGCAAACTATGTTTCTAATTGCATGTCGTTTATATCTGCTGGCAACGGCAAAATAAAAGCGTTTCAAAGTGGTATTAGAAACATTGGTATGAAGGCTGGAGACTCCAGTCAATTTTATAAAACAATCCAGCAGTTTAAAGACCTGTGTTTAGCCAGGTGCCCAGTATCGAGTCCAACTGTTGTATACTCAAAAGAACTGTTTACATCTGGTTTATTAGAAACATATCCTGATAAATATAGTGGCGCTGCTGATTACGATTTATACTGTAGACTGGCCGACAATAATATATTTATATACCCCGCTGGCCGTTGTTTGGGCTATAATTATAGATGGCACCCAGGGCAGGCCACTTGGGAAATGCACCGAGACCCTAATGACTATGAAAAAAGTATACAAGATTATTGGAGAAACAGATGGAATCCAGTGTGATTAAACCACTAGATGGTGACCTTGACTTAAAGTTGCGTATTTTAGAAATTGCATACAAAAATAAATTATCACATCTTGGTAGCTATTTCTCTAGCGTCGATATTATAGATAATGTCTATCAAGAGATGGGAGCTTCGGACACGGAAGATATATTTATCCTATCGTCAGGGCACTGCGCCGTGGCTTTGTATTGCGTCTTAGAGAAGTACAAAACCACCTCGGCAGATCATTTGTTCAAAATGCAAGGAGGTCATCCACACTTTAATAAAGAATTCGAAATTCACTGCTCCACAGGCAGCCTTGGTATGGGGCTCACAGTTGCAGTCGGCAGAGCACTTGCGGACCCATCTAAACATGTACATTGCTTAATAAGTGATGGTGAGTGTGCTGAGGGATCTATATGGGAGTCCCTCTCCTTCATACACAACAACAACATAAAAAATATAACTGTTCACGTTAATGTGAACGGCTACTGTGCTTATGATTCGGTGGACACAAGGTACCTCGTAAGGAGGCTTCAGTCATTCTTACCAGATATTAAGGTTTATTTTACAAGCGTGGGTCATTTTTCTTTCTTAAGAGGGATAAACGCTCACTATCATATTATGAAAAAACAAGAATATGAAGAAGCTAGAGCAATTTTAATTACTAAGAGGAGAGAGTTGAATGAGAAAGCAGTTTAGTGAGCTTTTACATGAAATCATGTCAGAGGACGAGAGAATAGTTCTTCTAACGGGTGACTTGGGATACGGACTTTGGGATAAAATAAAAATTGACTATCCCTCTAGGTTTTATAATATGGGGTCATCGGAGCAGTTAATGTTAGGCGCAGCAGTAGGAATGGCTATGGAAAATAAAATACCTGTTGTGTATTCAATCACCTCTTTCTTGTTATACCGACCTTTTGAGTATATAAGAAATTATCTGGACCATGAAGGCTGGCCTGTTAAGTTAATAGGAGGCGGCAGGGATAAAGATTATGGATATCTTGGGTTTTCTCATTGGGCTGAAGAAGATAAGCAAGTCATGTCATGTCTGCCTAATATAGATTGTTATTGGCCGGATAGTGTTGATGAGATGCGCTTACTTGCTAGCAAATATATAAAGGACACATCAAGTTCGTCTTATTTTAATTTAAAACGAAAGTAGTATGAATATACTAGTAACAGGTGGCAGTGGATTTTTGGGCAGACATATAATAAAGCATTACTCTGGTAAACATAGTATTCTTTCTCCTACAAGTAGTGTTTTAGACCTCTCGCATCCTGACCAACTACAAGAATTCTTGCAATATAATAAAACTGATGTTGTGATACACACTGCGATAAGAGGTGGGAAGAGAGGCGACACGGAGGATCTTGAGAGCTTTGTCACCAATCTAAAAATGTATGAGAATATAAAATCAAACAGTGACAGATTTAAGAAAGTTATTAACTTCTGCTCAGGAGCGGCATTTGATAGGAATCTAGGTGTACAATGCGCCAGAGAACAGGAGATCATAGATGCTTTCCCAAGAGATTATTACGGCTTAGCAAAGAATTTGATTGCTAAAGATATAAAAAATAATAATGGTAAGTTTATCAATTTAAGATTATTCGGTTGTTTTGGCTTGTACGAAAATAACAATAGGTTTATAAAAAACAATTTAGTTAGGTCCTTAAATGGGTTGCCTATAGAGATACACCAAGACAAACATATGGATTTTTTTTGGGTTATGGATTTATTGCGAGTATTAGATTATGTTCTCTTAGAAGACTTTGAAGAGCCTTTTGACTGCAATATGTGTTACGGAAAAAAGCACTCCTTGGTTGATATAGGAAATATGATAAAATACTTGACAAATAACCCACATAATATTATATTAAATCAAGAAGGACTTGCAAAATCTTATACTGGATCAAGCCAAAAAATAGATGGCTTATCTTTAAAATTAAAAGGTTTAGAGTATGGAATTAAAGCCATGTATGATGAACTAAAGAGAGTTTAAATGTCGACTAACAAGTATATTAATATTTTAACAAAAAGTATAGCAAAAGTTTTGCCTAAAAAGAAAACCAAACTTGATAAGATTCTTAATTTAGTGGAAGACTATATTTCCGAAGTGAGGTCTACTGAAAAATGGGAGGCTGGGAAAGATTGGGTAAAGTATTCTGGCCCTCACATTGATGGCAACGAATATTCTAAAGCTGTAGAAACTCTTCTAGGCGAATGGCTTATATATGGTAAAAACTGTAGAAATTTTGAAATTGCCTTCCCTAAGCATTTAGGTATGAAGCATGGGTGCCTAACCAATTCAGGCTCTTCTGCAAATTTGCTTATGGTTTCTTCTTTAACCTCAAAAAACAAGATGCCTGCCAAATACCGTCTCAATAAGGGCGATAAAGTCATTACTCCGGTTGTATGTTTCCCGACAACTATCAACCCCCTGATACAAAATGGTCTGGTGCCTGTATTTGTAGATGTGGATCTTCCAAGCGTAAACTTAAACCTTGACATGGTTGAGGAACTACTTGATAAGGATAAAGAAATAAAAGCAATTATTTTTGCTCACGTATTGGGTAACCCACCTGATATGGATAGATTAATGAAGCTTGTTGATAAGCATAATCTTATCTTTCTGGAAGATGCTTGTGACGCTTTAGGTTCTACGTATGACGGTAAGAAATTAGGCTCTTTTGGTCTTATGTCGACTTGCTCGTTCTTCCCGGCCCACCATATGACTATGGGAGAGGGTGGCTTTGTGGCTACAAACTCAAGGGCCGTCAGGTCTACAGTTGCAAGCTTTAGAGATTGGGGTCGTGCCTGCTTCTGCAATGAAATGAAGCCAGGCGATGTCACAGCGGGCACAGCCTGCGGGGACAGATTTAAGGAATGGCTACCCGGTTGCCCAAAGGCTGTCTACGATCACCGATATGTTTTTGATGAAATAGGATACAACATCAAACCTCTCGATTTGCAGGCTGCCATGGGCCTACAGCAGCTTAAAAAGCTACCAGAGATGGATGAAGCTAGAAGAGACAACTTCAATAAATTATACGAAATTTTTAAACCGTATGAAAAGTATTTTTATCTACCGAAAGCTACTGAGAAGGCCGACCCATGTTGGTTTGGCTTCTTACTTGTGACCAAACCCAGTGCCCCCTTCCAGAAACAGCAGTTTGTTAGGCACATGGAAAAAGCTAAAATTCAAACACGATCGTATTTTACCGGCAACGCCCTATATCACCCAGCGTATCAAGAGATGGCTAAGCAATATAAAGATCTTGACGCCGTGTTCCCCAATGCTCATACAGTTACGATGGGATCTGTTTTCTTGGGTACTTATATAGGCCTGACAGACGATAAAATTTCATATATAAAGAAGACTGTAGACGAGTTTTTCGAAGGCATAGAATGAAAGTAGTTTATGTAACGGGGTGCTTAGGTTTTATAGGATCCTATCTGACAAGGAAATGCTTACAAAAAGGTTGGCATGTTCGCGGTATTGATAAAATGACTTATGCTGCAAATACATTGCTTTTAAAAGAATTTTCTGAGTATAAGAACTTTGTGTTTGAGCACAAAGACGTAAAAGATTTAGATCATTTGTATGATTGCGATTATGTTATCAACACTGCTGCTGAATCGCATGTAGGAAACAGTATAGTAAAGAGCGATGAATTTATAAATAGCAATATAATAGCTGTCAAAAATTTATTAGACTTAATCAGGAACAAACCTGACAATGTAGCCAGAAGACCAATATTGTTCCATTTCAGCACAGATGAAGTATATGGGGATTTAGTATCTGGACACCACACGGAAGAGTCCTTACTACGCCCCAGTAATCCGTATGCGGCAGCGAAGGCATCGGCAGATATGCTTATCACGGCTTGGGCCAGAACATATGGTGTAGAGTACGTTATATTGAGGCCGACCAATAATTATGGTATAGGGCAATATCCTGAAAAATTAATTCCACTTTCTGTGAAAAATTTGCTTAGATGCAAAAAGATAAGACTCCATAATAATGGCGAGCCTGTGAGGAACTGGCTTCATGCTGATGATACGGCTGAAGCAGTTTTATCTATTATAGAATCCGGTAAAATTAATGAAATTTATAATGTAGCAGGTGGTTACGAACAAAAAAATTCTGAGACTGTTCGTAAAATCGTGTTATGTTACCATGGTACACAAGACTGGAAGCAGTATGTTGATTTTTCGTATTCTCGTCCTGGTCAAGATGTGAGATATGCTCTTGACGATTCTAAGCTTCGGAAACTAGGCTGGAGACCCAGAAAGTTTTTTGACGAAGAAATAGAAAAAATAGTTAAGTATCATAAAAGTAAGTTTGTATGGTGAAAAAGATGAAAAAAAATATTATTGGCATACCGGTTTCGCATAATCTGCCACCTTGGCAGTCCTCAACTTTGCCCCCTGAGTACCAGTTATCGGACCTCGGACGTAGGGGGTCTTTTGTTGACGGGTTCCGTGATTATAATTATGATCAAGATCTTGCCGATTTTATTAAGGGCAAGAGGATTGCCTATATATGCCCATCTCCACACTTGCGTGGCAAGAAACTTGGAGCATGGATAGATTCGCATGATCTGGTTGTCAGGGTTAACCAGAGTTTTCACATGACTGAAGATCTATGGGAAGATTACGGCAAAAGGACAGACATATTAATGAATTGTATGAATATACATAAAATGAATGCCTTATATGAAAATATGGAATTCGCTAAGTCTTTACAATATATTGTTTGCCCAATGGTTTCAATGTGGGATATTGGTCGCGTTAATACATTTTTAGATGATATAGGGGTGCCATGGCATAATGTGTGCGATGGTTATTTATTTAAAGTCTTTAGGCAGGTAGGTACAACATGTAACACTGGCCTAATGGGGATTATGACTTTATTAAATTATGATATAAAAGAAGTTTTTGTGGGCGGCATGTCCTTTTTTAATATGAATAAATTTGGTAAAATTTACTTTGATAAATATCACGATGAGGCAGCAGCAAATAGTAGTATTAGGGATACCGCTGACAAAATACCAAATATAGCAGATCTCAGGATTGACATACACCAGCAGCAACCACAGATAGACTACTTTGCTAAGATTTTAAATGTTCATTACCCCGATAAACTGAAAGTCGATGATTATTTAATTCAAAATTTTAATTTACAGGAGGACTAGGTGAGTAAGATTGTAGCCATGATCCCAGCTAGGATGGGTAGCAAAAGAGTAAAAAAGAAGAATATTCGCCTTTTGAACGGCAAACCTATGGTACAATATGTTATTGATGCCGCAAAAGAGTCAGGCTGTTTTGATGAAATTTGGGTAAATTCTGAGTCTGAGGTCTTAGAAAAGATAAGCGCACAATCAGGTGTTAAATTCTATAAGAGGCCACATGAACTGTGTACTGATAATGTTGGAAGCGATTTATTTGTTTATGATTTTATTAAAAATGTAGAATGCAGCACAATAGTACAGATCCTTCCAACATCTCCTTTTATAACTGCCGAGGTTATAAAGCATTTTGTTGAAAGTGGGACGAGTGTAGATACACTAGTATCTACCACGCCAGTAAGGATAGAATGCGTGTTTGATGACAAACCAATTAATTTTGAACAAAGTGAACCAACCCCCCCTAGTCAAGATCTTGTTCCAATCGAGGCGTATGCTTGTTCTTTGATGCTGTGGAAAACAAAAAGCTACATGAGCAACATGGAAAAATATGGCTGTGCCTATCATGGACCTGAGGGTTCTAGGAGTACATTTCAGATAACGGGGTTTGCTGCTTTAGATATTGACGAAGAACATGATTTTATTTTAGCTGAAATGATTGCGAAGTCCCTTGAATCCACCCAACAGCCTCCTCGTTATTATGATGATATGGAGGTCTTGGATGCCGATAGACTTCGCGTCTTGCTGGAAGACGGTGTTACAAATAATAATATGTTTGATTACAATAAGGAAATTGTCTCGGCAAAGGAAATAATTAAAAACAATCCAACTGATACATGCTGGTCTCACACGCTAGTTAATTCTCCATCCACATGCGCCACGTTGATAGCCCAGATGCCCGGAGAAGGCAACAGGTTGCATTATCACAGTGATTGGGATGAATGGTGGTTAATTATGAAGGGTGAATGGAATTGGTTTGTAGAGGGTAGAAACCTTACCGTTAAAGAGGGCGATGTTGTCTTTATTGAAAGATTCAAAAAACACAAAATCACAGCAATTGGCGATCAACAAGCAATAAGGTTAGCTGTTAGTCGTGAAGACGTTAACCATATTTACGAGGCTTAAATGATAAAAATAAGACAACATTCTTTCGAAGATGAAACTTACCAAATTGGTATTGATTTTGATGGGGTTATACATAGAAATTCGAAAGGCTTTTATGATGGGACTGTATATGATATCCCTGTAGATGGCGCTAAAGAGGCACTGGAGGCTATCGCAAAAAAATATGTTATAGTAGTGTATAGTGCGAAAGCTCGAAAAGATAGGATGCTTATTGACGGCAAAACAGGAGTAGAGTTAATTTGGGAGTGGTTAGAGAACCACGGCATGTCCCACCTGGTGGCTGAGGTTACTGCGGAGAAGCCTAGAGCGGTATGCTACATAGACGATAAGGCGATCCGGTTTACTGACTGGCGGTCAGCACTAGAGAGCGTACCGTGAGAAACATAGCTAGGAGTAGCAAATTTAATATTAGGGTAGATTTTAAAAAAAGTTATAAGTCATACTTATATGATAAAAACACTAATCGAAAGTTTTTAGATTTTTTTGGAATGTACTCATCTTTGCCTCTCGGCTATAATCATGATATTTTTAAGTCTAAAGAATTTTTAGATGATTACATTAGTGCTTCTAGTTTTAAAATTAACAATTGTGAATTTACTTCGGACCAATCGCTTGAATTTGACAACAAATTTTGTAAATTCGCTGGGAAAGATGTATTTAAATATTTTCATTATTGCTGCACGGGTGCCCTCGCGGTTGAATCTGCGATAAAAACATGCATAGATTATAAAGGGCACCAGAGCCCAAAAGTCCTTTCTTTTAATAATAGCTTCCATGGTATTAACAGCTATGGAGGTTTTGTTACGTCGAGGTTCCCAGGAGCCGATGCTCGTCTGTCTGGGTTCCCAGAACTGTTCTCAGTGAAATCAGACTGTAATATCAGAGATGTAGAGCAGAAGATTTTAGAAAATAAAATTACCTGTGTGCTGGTTGAGCCGATACAATGTAGTGCGGGTGATTTACATCATTCTAAGCAATTTTTTACAAAGCTGGCAGATATTTGTTCCAAGCATGATATTCCTTTAATATTTGATGAGATACAAGTAGGCTTTGGAAGTACTGGGAATCTTTGGTATTACGAAAGCCTAGGTATTGTTCCAGACATTGTTGTTTTCGGTAAAAAAACTCAATTATCTGGCATCATGGTACAAGATAAGATGGGCTCGATCTTTTCCCCCCAAAGGTCAATACGTCTGGAGGTCACATGGGATGCCGATGTTACCGATATGATTAGATGCAAATATATTATGGATGCGTATGAAGAGTATAATATATTAGAAAATGTTAATAGGCAGAGCCATAAGCTTGTACAAGGAATTAAAAATATAAAAATTATAAAAAATGTAAGAAATTGTGGTTTAATTGTAGGATTTGACTTGACAAACAAGACGGAAAGAGATATTGTAGTACAAGAATTATATAATAAGTCATTACTATGTAACCCAACTGGCGATAAGTCTATTAGATTAAGACCAAATTTGGCTGTTACTGACGAAGAGATAGAGACGGCAATAAAAATATTAAGTTCTGTAGGTGGAGGGTTGCATTAAAATGATGATAGATTTTGAAAATATTGAAGAAAAAATTAAAGCAGCGGCCAGTTCACAAGAGTACAAGGGGTTGATTTTTAAAGTTAACCAAGCGAAGAAAATATTTTTAATTGGAAATGGTGGTCTTCATTATGTTGCTAGCCACATGGCCACTGATTTGTCTAGACTTATACCAAGTAAGGCAGTATATTCATTTGATAGTGTTGGGTTTATCACCTCAAACGCAAATGACCATGGATATAATCAAATCTTCATACGTTGGCTTGAGACCATAGCTTCTGTCGAAGATCCAACCGAGTGTTTAGTTATTGGACTCTCATGCTCTGGCAATTCAAGTAACGTAGTAGATTGTTTGCATTGGGCGGAAGACAAAGGATTCTCAACTTTTATGATGTCTGGCGATAAGTCGGAAGTTCTTAGGAGCGATATAGAGGAATTATCGATTAAGTGTAAGTATTTCCACACCGTAGAGGTATCGATTTTAATGATATTCTATGACCTAATCCACAGGACTGGAAATCATTGCCCTTCTATTAAACAAGAGAAGACCAGACTGAGCGGGTCAGAGTTAAGAAAATCAAATGTTGAGACATGGGAGCCGATGTGAAAACTGTTTTAGTTACGGGAGGATCCGGGTTTCTTGGAAGGAGATTACAAAAAGTAAAACCAAAATGGATTTATTTGTCTTCTAAAGAGTGTGACCTTACGGTACCCTTGCAAGTAAAAAAACTTTTTAAAGAAGTAAAGCCAGATGCGGTTGTGCATCTGGCCTCTATGGTTGGGGGCATTAAAGAAAACGTCGATAAACAAGCAGACTTTTGTTATCGTAACAGTATGATCAATACTAATGTACTTCACCAAGCACATCTGTCTGGAGTTGATAGAATACTTTCCTCCCTTAGTACATGTGCCTTTCCTGATAAATTAGGAGCCTACCCATTTACCGAAGCAGACATGTTCAAAGGCCCCCCATCTAAAACTAATTTTTCTTATGGAATGTCAAAGAGGATGTTACACGTAGCTAGTGTTTCATACCGCAAACAATATGGTAGAAATTATTCAACTTTTTCTCCATGTAACATTTATGGGCCTGGCGATAAGTTTGGTGAGGAATCATCTCATTTTGTGGCGTCTTTGGTACATAAGTGTGCAAATACCAAAGATGGCGACAGGGTGCCATTCTGGGGCACAGGCAAGCCGGTCAGACAACAATTATACGTTGATGATATGGCACAAATTATAGTTATGCTTTTATCAAAACACAATACAGGAGTGCCTCTAATTGTGTCCCCAGCCCAGAGTTATACCATTAGAGAGATGGTTGATATAGGATTTTCTGTATCTGGGAAGAAAGTTGAAACAACATTTGATGGTCTTCTGGATGGTCAGTTTAGGAAAGACGGATGCAATAAAGCATTACTAGGATTAATAGGTAGGTTTGATTTTACAACATTTGAAGAAGGGTTTAGGAGGACTTATGAATCATACACAAAATAAAAAAACAGCGATGATCACAGGTATAACTGGACAAGATGGGTCCTACTTGGCTGAATTACTTTTAGATAAGGGGTATAAAGTAGTTGGTTTGAAAAGAAGAACATCTTTGATATGCACAGATAGAATAAACCATTTATTTCAAAATCCCAATTTTCAGTTAGAATATTATTCTTTGCATGATAGCGGCTGTTTATATAGATTATTAAGAGAACACTCGCCGTCTGAATTCTACAATTTAGCGGCACAATCACATGTCAGAGTTTCGTTTGACGTTCCGGAGGAGACTCTTAAAACAATAGCAGTAGGAACTTTAAATATTTTAGAGTGTATCCGTAATGCGGATAGCGACATTAGGTATTACCAGGCGTCATCTTCGGAAATGTTTGGGGATAATCCGATAGTCCCTCAGTCAGAGACTACACATTTTAAGCCAGCTTCTCCTTACGCTTGTGCAAAAGTTTGCGCTCATCACCTCGTCAGAAACTACAGGGAAAGCTACGGTATTCACGCCTCCTCAGGAATACTATTTAATCATGAATCGCCTCGTAGGGGCGAAACATTTGTTACTAGAAAAATAACTATGGCAGCAGCCCGTATAAAATTAGGACTCCAAGATAAGTTATATTTAGGAAACCTGGATGCCAAAAGAGATTGGGGATACGCTGGGGATTATGTTGAGGCTATGTGGGTAATGCTCCAGCAGAAAGATCCAGATGATTATGTCATAGCCACAGGCGAAACACATACTGTTAGAGAGTTTCTAGAAGAGGTATTTCAGTTTGCTGGACTAGATACTAAAAATCATGTAGAAATTGATCAGAGGCTGTTTAGGCCACATGAGGTTCCGATACTCTTAGGTGATCCCTCCAAAGCAACAAAAAAGCTAGGGTGGAGCCCAGGAGTTAAGTTCGCAGAACTTGCTAAACTTATGTATGAGGAAGATTATAAGATGATTTTAGGGCAAAACAATGAGTGATAAGAACATAGATATGCCAATTCATTATGTTCCCAAAGGGTGGGGTTTTGAAAAATGGATTGTTAATTGCGATGAATATTGCGGTAAACTACTTTATTTTGTAAAAGGGAAGAAGTGTTCGTGGCATTATCACAAATTAAAAGATGAAGTCTTCTATATCCAGTCAGGCAAAGTTATTATCCGATACAACACAGGAAATGATATTAAGAGGGCTTCTCTAAAGACCTTAGGACCTGGGGACAACTTTCACGTCTTTAGGGGCCTGAGACACCAAATAGAAGCTCTAGAAGACACAGAACTTTTTGAATTTTCAACACAACATTTTGATAGCGACAGTCATAGAATTATAAAAGGAGATTAATATGAATAATGAAAAAGAAATGTATCTTAGCGACCAAGCAATGGGTGCTTTGATGATGGCCTTGCAGCGCTCCCTGTTGGAACAAGCTGACATAGTGCCTGTGCTAAAGAATTTTAAACTTAGGCTTAGCGACGATGGTCTTATGGTTATGAACCCCCCAACAGTGAAGATAGAAGAGGCCATTGGCGATGCCTAAATATACTTATAAATGCCTTGGTTGTTTAGAAGATTTTGAAATATATCATTCTATGACTGAAGTCATAGATGAGTGTATTATGTGTGGAGTAAAGACAATTCAAAGGATTCCATCTTTGTCATTCACTACGATAGCAAAGAATAATTCTGGACAGTTAGTCAAGGAATATATTGAGGATACCAAGGCGAGTGTCTTAGAGCAAAAAAATAAAATGAGGGAAGGTTATGATAGTTGAGGTATTGTTGGCGTTATCTGTTGCATTTAACGCGTTTTTAATCTGGTATGCTAGGAACACTCTCAAGAACCTTCTTTACCTATCGGATAACCTAGGCTTATTGTATGAAATAGTTCTCGATTTTTCGCTACATCTTAAGGAAGTGTATGAGCTAGAGAGGTTTTACGGTGACCCCACACTTACAAATCTTCTAGAGCACAGTAATCTTCTCAGGGACGAACTAGAAAAATATGAAGATATATTTCTTCTATCAGAACCACCACAATCGGAAGAACAGGAGGACGACGATGGCACGGAAGAGACGTAAGAGAACTAAGAGGTTATATTTTACACAAGTTCATGAGGATGCTATTATAGCCTATAATAATAGTGAAAACTCCAGAGAAAGGACACTTCTTTATGTTAAGTTCATACAACCAGCTTTCAATGAAATGGTTGATAAGATTGTGTTTACATATAAGTTCACAAATTTGCCAAATATAGAAGATTTACGAGAAGAATGTAAGATATATTTGACTACCATACTTAATAAATATAATCCTGATAAAGGCTCGAAAGCATTTTCATATTTTAGTGTCATAACAAAAAATTGGTTTATACACAAAGTCAAAAAGAATAACCAACAAAACAAGAGAGAGGTAGACCTAAATGAACTAACAGTGGACAATCAATTAGAGTTTGCTTCTGTGTTTATGACATATGAGGAAGACAAGCAAAAAGAAGAATTTTGGAATCTCTTGTGGGAAGAGATAGAGGTTTGGGAAAAAATGAAACTAAAGACAAACGAAGAAAAAGTTCTAAAGGCTGTAAAAATCTTATTGGAAGATAAAGACAACCCAGAGTTAATTTTCAACAAGAAAGCTATTTATTTATACATTCGAGAGATCACAGGCCTTAATACGAAGCAAGTTGTAAATAACTTAAATAAATTAAGGGCTAAGTATAGAGTATTCAGATACCGTTGGAATGAGGGAAAGATTTGAAAAAGCTAGACCATTACCTAGATCAAGCTATCGAGAATATCGATAATGATAGAAAGATTACTAGAGAACTTCTTGATGATGTTGTTAGATATCTTAGCAAAGATGAAAGTAGGCATATGGAGGTAGGCATGACGGCTTCAAAGTATGTTGAGACGCTACAAAGGTCTAACGAACAACTGGTAAAAGTGGCTACTCTAATCCAAAAAAATCAACAAAAAGATGTTGGGTTATCCGAAGAAGACCGCAATGAGTTATTTTCTATTATACAGGGCAGCAATCAATGACTACGCTGGAAGACATTTTAGAAGGGGACAACCTACAGAGTCTTAACGATGACAAGTTAAAAAGGTTTGCAATAAAAAAAGATAAGTATTCTGAAAATACTATGGCTGCTTTGAGTGAGGCTATAGGTCAAGTCTATTCGGATGGGATTTCAGACGATGGACAAACCATCTACGAGGCTAGGTGCTTGGCTTCCTTGGCAGATCCTACAGGAAACATACCTGGCGAGACAGGCAATGGCGATAGTAATTCTAAGTTTTTAGTCAAAGTTATAGCCAGAATACCAAAACTTCACGCAGCTATACCAAAGCCAGACTCGCAGTTTTGTGAAAGAGAACGGAGCTTGGCGATTATGATGCATCCTGTATTCTATTCTAAACAAGCAGATAGTTCTATACCAGAGCCTGGCAATTTGATAAAAGTTCGATTTTTCACTAATGGTCAAAGCCAGTACGGCGAGTATCTGGGTATAATTGATTCTACTCAAAAAGCAACTAAAGCAGTAAAAGACTCCGCTAGAGAATTATTAGATGGAGAAGAGACACCTACAAAAACAGCAGCAGATTATCAACAAGAGTTCAATGATATTCTTAACGATCCCGACCTATCAAATCGCCAAAGAGCAGCATTAGCAAGTGTGGGTTTTGATACCGAAGGGGTGTCATAATGGCCACAGAGACATGCAGAAGTTTTAAGGGGTTCCCAGCCGAGAAAAGAAAACAGTTAGAACAACTAGACAAAGAAATTATTGCCCAAAAGGCAGAGGGCCAAAATGTTGTGCTACCTGGTCAGGGCGGCACTGAACTTGAAGAGCCATTGGTTACATACGAACCTACGAATGTGGAAGTTGTGCTACCGACAAAAGCCAGCCATTGGGGCCGCCACCGAATAGTGTTTGGTCGCGACAGACATGTTCGTGAGGGTTTGAGTGGTTACGGGGGGCGTGGATGCACTGCTGCTGGCTCTATAGATATAGTTGTGGGAAGCGGAGGCCCAGAGCCTACCCATGGTGAGATAGTAGGCCCCAATTTCTTCACAGACGCAGCCAGGGTCTATTTAACCCAGAGGGGGGATATAGATAGGTATTTTGGTCTCCCTCCAGACGAAGCAAACGGGATATCACCAGCCGTAAATGGTTCTGCTGTTGGTATTAAGGCAGACGATGTTCGCATCATAGGCAGGGAGGGTGTTAGGATATTCACCAACCCTAGGACTAAAAGCTCAAGTGGCGTGGGCGAGACAACCTCAAGAGGTGGAGATATCCAATCCAAAAATGGAATTCATTTAATAGCTAACATGGACGTGGGCCCTGTGCAGGTAACCCCAGGGGACGCCGGTGCCGTGTTTACGTTACTGGAGGCAGAAAGCTATAATAAAGTTCAACCTATGGTCAAGGGACAGTTTTTGTTAAATTATTTGAGAGACTTAAACGAGGATATACAAGATTTTCAAAATGCAGTCACTAACTTCATTACGTCACAGATAAGTTTTAATACTGCAATCGCCGCTCACACACATGTTGTAGCATCAACAGGTGGGGTTGGTGTAGCAGTCCCAGATTTTCAAAATTTAGTTCCGGCGTCACTAGCTACTAATTTAAGTGAACTTCAATCCGCGATAAAAGTTTTATCCTCAGAAACAAATATGAAAATAATTAGTAATTATAACTGGCTTAAACCCACTAGCTCAAGATTTATCTTGTCAAGATACAACACGACTAATTAAGGAGACTAAATGTCAGAGACATGCCCACCAATTCCAAATTTCGCAGATGATCCTTTTAAATATTATGCAAGGTATCTTATAGACGCGTTTAAGAGAGAATATGGTTCAGAGGTCCCCAACGCTGCTGTATCAGGCGAGAACGTATTTGAGGATGGCACTAGCTTTCAGAACCCGTATACACGAGCGTCTGAATGTTCTTGGCACAATGTCAGTGAAAATTATATTTATCGCACTCCAGACGGCGGTTCTTTTTTAGATTATGTTGATCCAAAAATAGGGCAGTTCTTGGGCCCCAGTGTCGATCGACTAGATAGCTTCGTTATAGAAAAGAATTTGACAGGATGGGATGCGGCTCTCCCTTATTATATTAAGGGTCCAAAATGGGATAAGTTTGACTCCTACAGTACGAAGGCCTGGCATGTTTATGACGAAGAAAACCACGATGGCTGGTTTGATTTAGCTGGTGCTCTTGTGGTACACCCTATGCTTCGTATGCAAGAGACTTTCTATAATGGTGATAACGACAGAGGCCTTAGAGAAAGTTCATGGAATTATCCATGGCTTGGCGACAAAAGTGAAATAGCAGATCTTACGGTTGGTACCTTTGTTGGCGCTGGATCTGAGGCTATTACTCAAACTTTAAAATTTGGTTTCTTGTTAGAATTACTAGACGCATTTTTGTACATAGATGAGAATCCGCCCGATGGGTTTGAACCTGGAGAATTTCTGAAGCCTGATATGGACCCTTTCACTTGGTGCCAGGCATTCTGGGCTGGTTATGAGAGAAACGATTTAATCCTCAGTGAGCCAAGGAGAGATCTTGGTGCAGGCACTGGTGGTGGCATAGAGGGGCCAGCATGGAACGGAGATTTAAACCCACCAGACTCTGGGTGTGAGGTTATATATAAGCCCAGAAAAGGTCAGCTTGGCGCTGGGAGAGGTACGCTTGATGACGTAGATGAAACGGCTTTTTACTTCATCAGTGACTCAGAGCGGAGAGACCCTGGTGGCCTACACGTCGGCATTCAGAACTATCAGGGGGTTCTAGGACATTCTGTCAAAATACAAAACGCTGATTATAACGCTTTTATTTTTTGGCTTTATAAAGCGCTAGAGATACTAGATCAGTATAATATTGGTGTTTTATCGCAAGGTCCCGGCGCGGACCCTGGGTTTACATTGTCTGAGCCCGATGATTTGCTTAGTAGTGTATTTTTAGCGAGCAGTTCACAAAAACTTGCTCGTTCTAGAGGGGCAGTGAAGGGACCACCATATGGTGATTTGCTAAGAAAAGACCCATATGAAAACAATTTTAGAGTCGATGTATTCAGGAAAATGGCAGATGACCTATATTTTAATACTTCCGCTGGTCTTCCGCTCTCGGACACATTGGCTGACGAGGTACTAGAATACTGGAATTCTTTCCTGCACGAACACAGCGTTTCAGTTAGCCTTTCCACGGAAGCCCTAAACGAGGCTATAGCAGCGTCAGGAGTCGATACTGAATGCGAAGCAGCTATTAGAGACACTTCCACTCCAGGTCTAGGTTTAAAGGGCGTAGACCCTGGGTCCTGTAGGGACGAGGTAGATTTACAAGATCAACTAGTAGCAGAAATAACTTGTGTTCCAGACCCCACTTCTGTCGTACCAAATTGGCTTAGTCAGCCAGAAGGTGAGCCATTCTTTAATAAAAAACTATGTGAGTATTCTATAGTCCTTTTAGCAGACCCGCCAGATTGTAGCCAGGAATATCTTAATTCATTTATACCTGACGCTGTAAATCAACTTCTAGACTATTATGGTAAAGATGTCAATGCTGAATTTGTAGATTTGTCAGACAGAACAGAAACGCTACTAAACTCTAGAGACGCTCTTATTAATGGAAGTGGTGGCCTGCTTAGACAAAGCCTGACATTTATAGGGACTGCAAAAGTAAAAAACTTTTACATTCCGCCTAGACCGCTAGCTAAAACTAAAATTCTTATAACTATAGCCGCCGAGGAATTCAATAGGATCCCAGAGAAAGAAACCAAAGTTCAGGAAATAGCCCCTGTCCCGGCATATTTTAATGGGGAGCCATCTTTTGTAGTATTCTTAGCTTCTGAGATGGAATCCATATTTGATAAAGTTGAACATGCTTTTGATGTGTATAGTAAACTCTACGCTAATTGGCACCTTGAGACGGGCAAGACTATAAAAGGTTTAGACTTCAAGCGCGATTCAAAAAAGCTCTCCTCTTTCTTTAGAGAGACAGAATTATTTATTAAAGATTCAGGTTACTCGCTCTCTGATTTGAAATGGGTAGAGATTGGTTTTAGTCCTGATTACAAAGTTGAGTATGTAAAAGCCCAGCAAGAAAATTCTCCTCCGGTACAACTAGAGAAAGGCTTCACGGTTTATGCCAAGAAATCACCGATGATTGATAGAACAATCGCAGCATATGTTTCGCAACTACCGAACATTAAAGATGATTTAATGGTCAGGGAATCAATGTCGTGGTACGACATGACTAAGAAATATAGATTCCCGATACTTGAAGAAGTATATGCACTAGATTTAGCTTCGCCCACAACCGAAGGAAATGAAAGCTTGAGAGAAGCGGAGCAAATAACATGTCCAGAGGGTTCCGCTTCTGGTGTTTTTGAACCCAACCTTTTTGGCGGTTCTCTACAGAGGCAAAAATGGGCGGAAAGCCAAGTAAGCGACATTAAAAGCGCTTTACTCTCTCAACTTTCAGCTAATCCCTGTGTGTTAGTGGACGGTAAAATTTTAGAACAGCAAGGGCGTGTAGATTTTGCAACGCAAGTAACTGACATGACCCTCAAAGAATACTTGACAAGCGATCGTTTTATTAATGATCTCCCGGAGCTTTTAGTAAGAGGAAGATTTAATAATTTAGACGCTTTGTATGGCGGCATGTTAAATAATCTTGACATGTGCGGGCTTATTGATTTGATTAAGTCTGCTGTTGATTGTGCCCTAAACGCACTTGGATATGATGATTCAATCACAATAATTATTGGGGCAGCAATTAGGGGCATGGATGATAATTCACTTCGCAAGCTTGTCACAGTTCTGTCGCCCGAATCACAAAGCCTACTTGCAGCTACAATCAATGAAGTAGCACCCCAACTACTTCCATTACTATCTGGTCTTGTACAAGTAACTGTTACGGATGAAGGTGGTGCTATTGTTGAACCGGTGTATGACAGAACAGTCAGCTATACCAGTACAGATGTGCCTCTTGGCTCTATAGGCGATATTGGCTTTGTAGGCACAACCAAGACACCTGGGTCTGTCACTACTGAATTATCTCTTAGCAGCCCCCCTGGGTCGATTGGTTCACTGGGCGCTGAGAACCGCGCTGCCACCCCAGAGGACTATGGCCAGTTGAAAGATGTGATCTATGATTTAATAATGGACGATATCCTAAACGTTGATGAGATTATAGGAATTTTAAACAACCTGCCAGGTGCTGGTATAGTGGTAAACATTTTACAAAAATTGGATAAGTTCTGTATTGCCCCACCACTCATATACCCCCCTCTAAAAGAGTTCATAAAGCTACCAGGAGTTAACATTGACTTTTGTGAACTTCAAGGAGCAATAACCATTCCGGTTATACCTAAGATAAAGTTCAATTCCTTAACTAAAATTGTCATAGACAATGCTTTACGAGTTCTAGAAGAGTTATTGATTAGACTGTTAATACTCATACTCAAAAAAGTCCTTGAGATCATCGCTGAGGAGCTTTGCAAGACTAGGGTGGGCACTGACCCACTTAACTTAAGGGATGCCTTGAGAGATGGTCTCTGTGGCGATTCTGATTTAGAACCTGCGCTCGTGGACAATGCCCTCACAGATTTGATAGGAGCACTTGGGTGTCTAACAGACCCTACTGCCGTTGGGAGACTGATAGATAACGTGGCTGCCGTGATAACACAATGTGAGCTTCTTGATTTGATAAATGGCGAAGGCACAGACTCTTTATATGCACTAGTTGTCGAGATAGTTAAGAGCGACCCCACCACAGCGCCCTTATCAGAATGCTTATACGATAAAGATTCAGTTCACACCTTCTTCAAGTCAGTAGGCGTGTTTATTGATTTAGAGCAGCTTTGTATTAATGATCCAACCAACCTACCGGTAAGTCGAGAAGTATGTGATAACATGGGCCTCCTACAGACATTTAGGGCAGTGCGTGCTGATGTGTTGCGTGAGAAGGGTGTGGACGAGGCGTGCATTGAAGATCAACTATGTGTTTTAAGGGATCAAACAGTGGCTGACTTGGAAGATCTAATGTCTCTCCTACAAGCCGGGGTATTTAGTAATGTCATCCCAAATATTATGAAAGATGTTACTTCCGATAAGCCATCTCTCCTGCCTTCTGAGATGCCATCCGCTGCCATAGCAGTTGACGGCTTGTACAACAATATATTTGACATGATGTCTCTTTCTTTTACTGAGGATATTATTGGTAAGAGAGGTTTCCTCAATATGGTTCTGGCTGATTCCCGAGGTAGGGGCTTTAGGCAGCACCTGAATTTTCAAAAGTCTTTGTTAGGGCCCACAGTTCTAAATATTTATGGGTCACGCGGAACAAGGACGCAACCCCCAAGGGATGAGTGGGGCGCTGGACATACGTCACCCGAATCTTGGAATAACTGGGTAACAAAGGAAAGAAAATATACTGATGGCAACCTATGGCGACTACCATTTCTGTTTAATCCTCTTTCTGCAAGAAGCCTTCCAGATGAAGGCTCAGAAGAGATTAAAAGAGATAGTGGGGACCCAGCGGAGGACGTAGTTACTGGTCAGGCTCCAGCTATGGGTGGGTTACCTGACAAAGTAGCCGGTCACTTGCAGAATGAACTATCTAATTTAAATCCTTCATTTGATACTTCCTCACCAGGGTACACTTCATTTTTAACATGGTTTGATTATGACAAGCCAGATACAATTAGATATGATTTTATGTATGATTATTGGACTGAGCCCCCCGAAGATGTTGATATACATGCTTGGGATGGCCATAGACTTAGAATAGACATGCAAAACGAAAATTGGAAAGATGAAGGGGGAGACCCTTATAACGAAACCATAGCTAGATATAAATTGAACTCGTTTGTGGATGATTCGATTGCGGAATATAAGAACAACTTCTTATCAGACTATTATGTTGACGGTTCTTCTTCGCCACTATCATCATTTCTGGCTCTTGTGGAACAAAAAACATACGAGTCACTTGGGACACCCGGTAGTGATACAGGAATAACTTTTGGCACGGATGCATTTAGAGATAGGTATACCAGCGACACAATTTTAAGGCCTCGCATGACATCTTTATTTGAGGAAGCAAATAAATCTATATTGTCAACAATTTCACAATTGATCGCATCAGATAATAATGATTTTTCCCCTTTTAAATATGGTTTTAACAACGGTAAGCCACCCAAGATAGTTTATTTTCATGATTCCGGAGAGGAGTATGAAGGGGATATCCCAGGAGCCGTAGCTAGATATGGCGGATCTGAGGGTAATCCACCTTTCTATATTAAGCCTGTGGAGTCCCAAGGGTTTCTTAAAATAGCAGAGCAAATAATTCCTAATTTTACACCCTGCGAAGACAGCAGGGACGTGGTTAACTTCCCAGAGTTTAACAGTCTGGCTACCGTTTGTGCAGAATTTAGTTCGAATATAAATGAAGACCCAAGAGCAGGCCTCAAAGTAAAAGGCCTTAGCGCACAAAAGGAGGTTCCATTTGACAGACACCTCAGCAGAGCCTCACTAGGCGTGATAGAGGGAACAATTTATGCTACGATAAGGACATATGTTACTGAAGTTATGTTAAAAGCGTTGCCGGTTATAAAATTTATGGCCATCTCGGAGTACAATTACGGGGATATGTTATCTGAGTATATTATTGATAAAATGGAAATTGGTATGAAAGACGTTGGTCGTGGCAAACGATTTAGGGAAAAGTATGAAGATTACTGGTGGCTGTTTCTAGAACAAGTGGTACAAAACTATGCTATCAAGGTAAAAGCTGGGATCATAACCGACCAGACTCCAAGCGAATTAGAAGCACTTGAATTTTTAACTCAATATGTTGAGAACAACTGGAAGTATGTGGCCCCCTCAGCTACGACCAGATTAAAGGAAGCTAGAGAGACTGCTGATAAAAGAAAAGAAAACTGGGATAAGATTTTTGAAGACTCAGCCCCAGGTATTAAATCTCCTGTAATAGCAAAATGTAAGACAATTTTACGACGCTATATAAAAGAGGAATATAATAGAACCTCAGAAATATTTTCAAAGTATGTTAGCCCGCTGTATTCAGATATAAACGACATAATTATACAAAGCCCTTTAATATTAAGAGGGGCAATCTCTGGAGATAGCGCAGACCCGGAACTTGCTGACGATGCAGAAGAAAACGGCCCATTTGATGTGCCGAATGTGGGTTATTATATTTCATATGAAGAAGGGCTTAGCCCAGCACACCCTTACCGAACTAAAGCACCATCGATCACCTCGTCCCGTTTGCCATTTGTACTTGAGCGCTATGTAGTTACTAAGGGCAACACCCCAACAGCTACTAATATAAAGTCTGCTGGCTACGTTTCAAATATATTTGATGTCGAAGCAGTGGTTGGGGGTGAGACTATCGAGGCTCAGGATGAGGTTTACTTTGGCCTTAGGCTAGTCTTTTTACCGCTAGCCCTAGACCCAGACTCTTTGTACAATGACTTTAGCGATGCATGTGCAGGCTTCCCAAGCGACGTAGGGTTTACTTATAAAGCATTTACAGACAGATATGGAAATTCTATCCCGCTGGCGGCAGCAGAAAAACAATTTACAACTGACTCTTTTAGCGCGGAATTGTACAATGAAAATTTACAGGATTTGGTCTGCCTATTGGTGGAGACCCCAGAGTATAAGATGTTATTCGAGCATTGTTTCCCAATTCCAAAATATATGGATTTAATGGCTCTTTATTGTACAAATACTTTTGTACCTTCGTTAGCTAGGGTGGAAGATGGTTGGGCGGCTAGAACTAATATATTTGGTGGTGAAGACCAACCCCGTGGCGGTGGCAGGTGGATTGGGTTTGGCAAATCCGGTGGAATGAATACCTGGAGGGGTAATGAGGGAATGAGAAATTCTTTCATGAATACAAAAACACTAGCCAGACAGACGCTAGAAGCTGCTTGCTATACTAGTTATGATTATAGGGATAAAGATTATATGAGCCCATCTGAAGTATACGTTGATAATATGGGCCAGGACCAAGATGCAGATCCTGGTTTAAAGTGGTGGCAGTGGAGTTCTTTAAGGCCTGCCCCTTGCAAGAAAGAGGAAGACTGATCAATGGCTGGATTTTCACCAACAATACCATTAACCTTAGATCCAGATGATGGATATTCACTTAATAAAACATTAAAGGAAGTTGCAAGCCAAAATTTTAAAAATTTAATTCTAACAAGCCCTGGGGAAAGAATAATGGACCCGGAGTTCGGTGTTGGAATAAGATCTTATTTATTTGCAAACAATAATGCACAGACACAAGGCCAGATCGACGCCAGAATTAGACAACAAGCACAAAAATATTTACCGTATATACAGGTTGATATCATAGAATTTAATGATATTGCACCTGATGCAAACATATCTGAAAATTACTTGTCTATCCGAATATCGTACATAATAAAAAAATTGGCTATTGTAGACTCCCTAGAAATACCGATAAATTAATATAAACACTATTTAATAAAAGAGTTAGGAGTAAAAATATGCCGGCACGTAAGACTCCAATAAAATATACGAGCAGAGACTTTGACAGTATCAAGAATGATCTCGTTGAGCACGCTAAGAGATACTATCCTGATACCTTTAAGGATTTTAATGAAGCATCTTTTGGTGCTTTGATGTTAGACACAGTAGCCTATATTGGCGATATAATGTCTTTCTATCTTGATTATCAAGTTACTGAATCGTTCTTAGACTCTGCTGTTGAATACAACAACGTTATACGTCTTGCTCGACAAATGGGCTACAAATACAAATCAAATCCTTCATCTTTTGGGACTGTTGCCATTTATTGTATAGTCCCTGCATCTTCGACTGGTTTGGGTCCTGATACTTCATATTTGCCAATTTTAAAAAAGGGCACTGAACTTTCTTCTACATCTGGCAATGTTTTTATGTTGGATGACGAAGTTCGGTTTGACGACCCGGCAAATGAGATAGTAGCTGCTCGTACAACAAGTGCGACAGGTATACCAACCCATTACGCAATTCGGTCATATGGTAGGGTAGTTTCAGGCCTGTTTAGCGTACAAAAAATTAGTGTCGGCTCATTTGAGAGATTTAAGAAAATTAAGTTAGACTCTGTCAATGTCTCAGAAGTTATGTCTGTAAAAGATTCGGAAGGCAATGAATATTTTGAAGTAGAGCATCTGTCACAAAATACAATTTATAAAGAGGTTGTAAATAAAGACGATAACAAATCGACTGTGCCTTCGCTATTAAGGCCATTTATAGTTCCAAGAAGGTTTGTATTAGAGAGGGAACAAAATGGAGTGTTTATTCAATTTGGATATGGAGGCCCGTCAGAGATAGCCAACCCATCTGTGGCTGAGCCCAGGGATGTTGTCTTACAGATGAATGGTAGGAGCTATATTACAGATAAATCTTTTGATCCGTACAAACTCCTTAACACAGACAAATTTGGAGTTGCACCAGCTAACACTACCTTAACAATTACTTATCGAACTAATACAGCGAGTAATGTTAATGCCGCTGCTGGTTCAATAACAAAAGTGGCTAGCCCGATAGTTGAATTTGTAAACAGGTCCACACTAGATACAGCCAAAGTAAACGACATTATATCATCTTTTGAATCGTTTAACGAAGACCCAATTCTTGGAGATACTAGGCTCCCAACCTCGGGAGAGATAAAAAGAAGAACCGCAGACTTCTTTGCAACACAAAATAGAGCGGTCACACAGTTAGACTATGAAGCACTCGTGTACGCCATGCCCGAAAGGTTTGGTTCAGTTAAAAGATGTAAAATTATTAGAGATCCAGATTCTCTTAGAAGAAACTTAAATCTATACATTATATCTGAAGATTCTAGAGGTAAGCTAACCCAAACTAACAATACAATTAAAGAAAATGTTAAAACTTGGCTTAGCACAAATAAAATGATAAGTGATACAATAGATATCTTAGATGCAAAGATAGTAAATATAGGGGTTGAATTTGAGGTTATTGTTGATGAAGAAACAAACAGATTTCAAGTGCTTGCTGATTGTAACCAGGCCATAAAAGATTTATTTTCTGTTACGCCGTATATCGGAGAGCCCTTGTATGTGACAGATATGTTTAGTGCGCTCAATAAAGTACCAGGAGTCATAGATGCTAAAAAAATAAAAATTATTAGAAGGCTTGGGTCACGGTATTCTACTGTGAGATTTAATATTGATGAGGCTACTTCGTCCGATGGCAGATATATTTCAGTTCCTAAGAACGTTATTTTAGAAATAAAATTTCCTAATACAGACATTAAGGGAGCTATTTCGTAATGGCTATCAAAAGATATTTTGCAACAAAAGACAATACTATTACAAACGCTTTTAAGTCTAATTTAACAACAAGAGGCACAGGCTCTAATATGGGTCAAGCAGATATATTAGAAGTATTTTCAATTCTTGGTCAAGCATCTTCTTCTAGTGGCCTTAGTTCTGAGCTTTCTAGAGTCTTAATAGAATTCGACACCACAGATGTCGCGGCTGATAGAACTGCTGGCACTATTCCGGCAAGCGGAAGCGTCTCTTTCTACCTGAAGATGTTCAACGCTAAACATGGCCAGACGCTCCCTAAGAGTTATACTATGCAAGTAAAAGCTGTGACAGGCTCGACAGGCACACGAGAATGGGAAGAGGGATTTGGCTTAGACATGGAGGGTTACTCGGACTCTACGGTTGGGGGCACAGGATCTAACTGGATAAATAGAAAAGCAGCTACCGCATGGACAACCCAAGGCGGCGACTATGTCGACCCAGACACCGACCTTTCTTCTTCGTTCGTACAGACATTTGATGACGGCACCGAAGATTTAGAAATTGACGTAACCACGCTTGTAGAACAATGGTTAAACAGTGCAGGTAACGTTCTGGGTGTTAAAAACAATTATGGCGTTGGGGTTATGCTGTCATCAAGTCATGAAGCAGAAAATAGATCTTATTACACTAAAAAGTTCTTTGCACGAAGCTCGGAGTTCTTCTTTAGAAGACCCGTACTAGAAGCAAGGTTTGATTCTAGAGAATTAGACAATAGAGGGAACTTAATATATAGTAGCTCATTGGCCACAGCAGATGAGAACCTAAACAAGATTTATTTGTATAACTACTTTAGAGGACAGCTTAGGAACATACCAAGCATAGGGACAGATAGTATTTATGTTAGCCTATTCTCAGGCTCCGCAGATGATTCTAGCCCATTCGGCAGTGCTTTAGAATTAGTTGTGGATGGCACCCATGTTACCGATGCCAGCAGGAACACAGTTATAACCGGCTCACACTCCTCTACAGGAATTTACGTTGCTAGCTTTGCACTGACGGCAGCTATCACTCCTTTGGAAACAGTGTACGATGTTTGGTTTAGTGGGAGTGATGATTTTGCTGACGCCTCAGAAGCCAGCATACGTTTTCAAACAGGTTCTCTAGAGCCACAATTAATAGAAACGTATGCCTCCGCTCCATCTGACGAGCATGTGACTAATATCACCAATCTTAAACCAATCTACTCAACTTCAGAAACAGCTAGGTTCAGAG
>CERP01017944.1_pt1 | contig 33522 bp, 45 predicted proteins | sample 530801 | NCBI WGS metagenome assembly CERP01 (sample SAMEA2620991, study PRJEB7988) | marine metagenome | biome: marine biome (ENVO:00000447); feature: surface water layer (ENVO:00002042); material: "saline water (ENVO:00002010), including plankton (ENVO:xxxxxxxx)" | depth 5 m | reverse complement strand
CCCCAGCCATCGAAGGAGCCGCTAGTCGCGGCACACTTCCACGCGATAAATCGCGGGCAAGCCCGCTCACTCGCGCCGGATTCGTACAGGTGTTCGATCGGGGGACATTTAGGTACCTAAGAGACATACCGGACACAAGAGACACAACAGACTAAACGGACACAAGGGATCAAAGGGTCAAGACAGACTAATAGGACTATCGCTTTGCACACTCGCTACGTCCGTCCGATGTCGTTGTGCGGGTGCTGGACAATGGACACTCTCAGGGTATATAATAGAGGTGTGCCACAGGCATACATCGCAGCAAATTTAGGTACCTAAAAAGGAGAACACATGAACCGCAAACGATCCCAAGCACAACGCACGGTGTGGGCACACAAGAGAATGTTGGCTGTAGCAGAGGAAGCGCTTAAAAGCCAACGCAAAATAGCCCAGGCGAAGACGTGGTATCCCGACCGCTGCGGAGACATCATCCACCGTATGCAGTCTGTTAGCGACATGAATGAGTGGCAATGCTCCGTTATCCTCGCCGCTACCAGCGCCAACACCAGGTGGCAGGATAACGTTCGACGCGCTATCCAAGCCGCAGAATACATAGGTGGCCGTGACGTACCATTCCCCAGCGGCCCCCCGTACCATGTGGACAACATTTTGTGGGCAGGCGCTAACCCCAAGCGTGACCCTGAGCGTATGCTCACCGGGCGCAAAACTAGTAACTTTGCTCGCGCTATCTATGGTGACGAGACAGCCGTTACCGTTGATCTGTGGATGTGCATGGCTGCTCAGATCAAGAATAGAAACGGCAAGCCTGTTACTAACCCAGGCCGGGGAGGGCACTACGACGTAGTGGAGGACGCTATCGTTCACGTTTCCGGTGACATCGAAATGAGCCCACGCGACACCCAAGCCCTTATCTGGATTCAGGTTCGCGGATCCGCAGACTAAGCAAGATTTAGGTACCTAAAAAGGAGGTAGTTGTGTTCGATCCGACTCTGGCAGACACAGAACACACAGAAGAATACGAGTCACATCAGGGCTACGACATCACCGTGACCCTGTGGAGCGACGGGGAGTGGACGGCTTACATAGCCAAGACTGAGCCGCCACACTTGCCGGATCATGTCCTCATGGACAACGACATATGTTATTCCGACCGCCCCGATGAGTCTGACCTGCACGACCTCATCGACAACCGCTTAGGAGTCTGACATGCAATACCCATCTCAACTTATTGACGGCAAAGAATCTAGGAAGTTTGGGACACCAGGCAATCCCTGGAGGCAGCCGGTAGATCACCCAACCGTGCTGCATGTTTCCTGGTGCGAAGAGCCCTACGACATCGGATCTGTTGAAGCCGCTTTCTTTGACCACAATGGCGAGTGGCACAGCGACATTGTGCGCGGGTTTGAAGAATACGAAGACGGGTGCGAATCGTATCGGGCTTACCGCCACATTCCTCGTGAATTTCTGATCGACTGGATGAGGATTTACGCTCCGTACAAAACCCGCTAGCCGCTAGCCTACGGTTACCCGCCTCGTTCGGGTAGCCGGGGGGTAGTTGCCAATGGCTACTATCATCCTGTATAATAGATACATGGCGGCAGCCATGCAATCACAAAGTTTAGGCACCTAAATCTAGGCACCTAGATTAATACCTTAAGGAGAAGCAAGTGCAGACAATAACTCACACTCCAACACCGTTGCGCCCGACGCGCAGCGCCACCGGCCACCTGGGAACGCTCATTGAGCGCCCTAACGGCACACCGACAGAGAATCTACGCGCAGCGTTCGGACTAGACATGCGATGGGAGTATCGTCAGCCACAAGACGCATACATGCACGAGGGTCGTTTCGTGTCCATGCCAGTTGTGGACGACGAGGGACAGCCAGCGTTCATCATGCCGGTTGCCATATACCCCGACGGAACGCGCAAGTCGCCAAGGAACACCGTCAGCAATTCGTACACCAACAACGAGGAACTTCTTAAGTTGTTCTCTGTTGTGCGTGACCTAGAAGACGCCGACATCGCCACCGCACAGTACGGCGGCCCGACACATAACCTGTCTCGCGCCGTCGTGCAGATGAAACTCAAAGACGACACTCTCATCAACGGTGACCGTTACGGAAACTGGATCATGTTCAGTACGTCGTTTGACGGCACGCAAAAATTCACTGTCAGCATTGGTGCTACCCGCTACTGGTGCGACAACATGCGGCAGATAATCTCTGACGAGCGTGTCCTCAGCAAGTCTCACCGCAACAGGGACGCTCGCTGGTCGGCCACCTGGCTGCGTGACGAATTGCTGGCAATCACTAATCTCACCACGGGCTACTGGAAGGCTCTGGAGAGGATGCACGAAACGCCAATAGTGTCCACTCACTACACGGCATTTCTTACCGGGGTATTCGGTGTTGCCCCCGACGACAACGATCCCAAGTTTTATGAGATTGACGGGACGTTTAACTCAACGAAATTCGACACAAGTATGAGCCGCTGGTGGAACACAACCGAAGAGTTTAAAGACACATACAACTCGGTTTCCAACCGTGACGTTCGCGGAACGATTGCAGGCTTGTATGAAGCCCGTCTCCAAATGTTGCAGTACGAGGAGACAAACAAGGGAGTAAGCAAAGACGGTGCCTTCAAGGCCATCATCGGCCACGCAGGAACTGTCCGTCAGCAAAACAAGGCGTTCAGCCTCGCTCAACGCTTAATGACCGCTGGAGTCTAGTGCCACTCCTTCACTAGACCGGCAGCGATTACCCCCCAGGCTCCCAAGGCCCTGGGGGGTTTTCGTTTGCCTAAATTTAGGTACCTAAATCGACTTCTCAAGCCGGTTTATTTCCCGGCTAAAAATTGCGTCAATATCCCTAACGTGCGACTCCCCGTACAGTTGCGCCTGATCGCGTTCACGATCCCAAGCCCTGTACGCCTTACGGATTAGCCGATTCTTCTTTCTTTCGTCCTTTACGCTGCCCACTCGCGCCGTCCTTCTCATGTCTTTGTGCTGTTCTACACGTTCGACAACGCCTTTTGCCGTCGCTCCATACGATTGTGTTCTCAGGAGTGAACTCATGCCCTTTGGGGCACTCGTTTTTCATGCGGTTGGCGTGTGCCTGCCTCGTCGTATTTTCTGAGGCTGTAACCAATTCTAGATGATTGGGATTTACGCAACGACGGTGGGTGCAGGCTTCGCCTCCGTCGCATTTTTCTTGCTCAACCGCTTCTGTGTGGCACTTGTGATCTACCTGCATACCGTCCGGTACGTCCCCTTTGTGTAGGCGGTAACTGAATTTGTGCGCCATTTCGCGTGGCTGTCCTGGCCCCTGACGATGGTGGCCGTACCCGTCTGTCGTCCCTGAGCCTTGGAACAACCAACAACCGTTCACGCTTTTGATGACTTGCCGCATGAAACGCTGAAACTCAACTTGGTTGATAGGGCGGTCTGCTTTTCGCATGGCTCACTCGCTCCGGTTTCGTGATGTTGTGATTTTGTGATGTTGTTGTTGTGCCGAATCATGTCGTTGTGCCCGATTTGACATAATGTAGTTGTAGCGTGTATAATTGATGTAACTGTCCACCAGATCGCTAGGTGTTCTATTTAGGTACCTAAATGATCTTATCACCGGAGGAATCATGTACCGCATAACAATTCACGACAAGTCTTTCTTCACGGATACTGAGGAAAGAAGCCACCATCACTTTGATACCGCTGACGCGGCGCTGCGCTTCATGGCAGCGTTGGAGTCACCTCGCAAGATGTTTGTGTCTGAGGTGTACGGCCACTACTGGTCAAAAGTTAACGATAACTGGCAATGCGCTGAGTGTGGTCAGTACGACGGCCCAAACACTCACCCCCAATGCCCCGGCAATCCGCAAGTAGGTATTGACGCGGCATACAAGCAACTTGCTGAAGACATGGAATTTGAGTCATGGAGGGATGAAAACTGATGAGGTTAGAGGCTTACTACAACTTGCACAAGAAGTGCATATCGGCGCGTCCGATTGGCGGGTATGTAAAGCATTACGAGTTTCTGTGTCTAGATGACGCAAGTTTCTCTGTGCAGCCTGCCGGTCGTAAAAAGGTGCTGAAAGAGAAAAAGAAAAACGTTCACGCTTTCGTTAGGGGAAACCTGCTTAGCGGTGGCGAACAACGCCAGCGCGATCACGACTACGACGGCGTAAACATTGACCTCAGCGTAGATCGCTTCCGTGAAGATGCGCGCTACGATGAAGTTACCTATAATCCATACAAGTACGAGTCATTTGTACGTAGACATAACGAGCAAGCAGTCCAGTACGCACCGCATGTATGGATCATTGACAAGCACATTTTCATTCCGTCCATATTCCCACCGAAGGAGGACTAGTGATAGAAGTAACTCTCCCGTATAACGGGACTAGCGGCTGGTCAGGTACGGATACCAGCAAAGAACGTGCCGTCACCGCTGATACCACGGGTGAAACTAGCAAGAGGCAGCGGGAGGCTATTGCAGTCCTGGACAGGGCGTACATGACCGGCCTGACTTGGAAAGAATTGTCCACGCTGACGGGCTGGCATCACGGTAAAGCAAGCGGCGTTCTTAGTGTCTTGCACAAGGCAAACAAGATCGCTCGCCTGACAGAAAAGCGCGACAAGTGCCGCGTATACGTCCACCTAGATCATGTAGGTGATCGTGAAACAGATAGTCAAGGCCGCAAGCACAAGTGCCCTGAGTGTGGGCACAATTTCTAGGAGGAGCAATGAAACAAGTCACCGTGTACGAAGTAGACAGCGACCGTGGAACCTACTGGGAGAGCGACCCGTTCATCCCAGAGATATGGGACACCAAGACAATGCCGTTCGGTGTTGCCGAAGGCCCCCATGCTGACGCTGTTGTAGCGAGCGCTGTTATGAAGATGGCGCGTGAGGGCTACGAGATCACTATCAAGTCACAAGAGGCTTACCTGATGTGGTTGCTTGAGAACCACGAGCCGGGAGACTGATGAGCATGTCGTCCTGGTGCAAGAAGTGGGCGGGGCAGCAGCCTGAGTGTGAACGCTGCCCTGGCCCCACTTGGGAAGTTTACGGCATACAGATGGCCTGTTCGTGCCGTTGTCACAGAAAGGAAAAGTAATGCTAGAGAAGTCTGACCCGCCGCAAGCAAAGCGGCGCAGTAAAGAGTTCTGGCGAGAAGCAGTAAAGCACCTGAAAGAAAACCCCGGCGAGTGGTTTGTTTTAGGCGAGTGGAGTAGCAGCGTTGCCGGTCAGATGAGACGCGGCGCTTACACCTCATTCGTCCCTGACGACATCGCTCCTGACAAGCGTGCTGAGTACATGAAGTACGCATGGGAATTTCATTCTGAAATGTGTGGCCCACAGAACGACAAGGGCTACCGAAACCGCGCCGTCCTGCGTGCTAGGTACATCGGTGGGTAAACGTAGAGATAGAGGAATCTCCTCTGCACGCTACTTAACTCGCGCTACTGACATACCTATGATAGAATGGAGCGGTAACGTAATAAAAGCACCAGCACCATACCGCTTTAACTTAATCGCAGACACAGTTTGGCATCGTTTTGAGAAGGCGCTGCCGGAAGGCGATGATCTTACAGCGGTAATACGTTACAACCACACCACAAACGGCGTAAATAACGCCATAGTCGGGATGAGGATGTCCGGTTTCGTCCAGTTACTACGGGCGCACGCTGACCAGATATCCTCTGAACGACCGTTCGGAAGAAAGGAATAATTATGCCTTTACCAAGGCTGCACGGAGAGTTCAACGTTGTCATGGATCCAGAAACCAAGTTCCTTGACAGCGGTAAGACGATGGTGAAGTTGCGCGTCGTCGCTAAAACACGCAAGAAGGTTGACGGCTCGTGGATTGACGGGGACTCCTCGTTCTTCAACGTAGTCGTGTGGGATCCTTTCGCCGCCAATCTCATTGAGGCTGGGGCGAGCAAGGGTGACACCGTGTTTGTTTCTGGCAAGATGCGGGAGCGTCAGTTTGAGAAAGACGGCGAGAAGCGCTCCACCGTGGAGATTAGCGTGGGTGACCAGGATGACTCCATAGGTCTGTCTAGCAGGTGGCCTCGTCGGGCTAAGAGCATGGACAACGCTCAGGCGAACATCGCTTCAGCGAAGGCGGCGCTTGGCGCTACCGACGATTGGGGTCAGGATGTCGCACCTTTCTGACAAGGCCGATATTAGCGCTGTCATAGGCCATGTTGACTTAGCGATGAAATTGCTAGAGACTCTTAACTACGAGGAGTTCGGCATGGCTGAAAGTTACTTAGGTGATGCTGCCTTTGAGTTGCACTCTTGGAAGGATAAACCTAAGTTCACCAAACGAGGGTCGTACTGCGGCCCTTAGGTACCTAAATTGGGGGGCCGGGAGTCATTGCAGGCCCCGGCCCCCCATAACGAAAGGAACACCGAATTGTCTATTGACATCATGGCAAAATACTGGCGCGACGCGCCGTATGACGGCACTCAGTTGCTTTTGCTGCTGGCGCTTGCCGACTACGCCAACGACTCTGGATACTGTTTCCCGACGCAGAAGACACTCGCTGAAAAATGTCGTTGTACTGAGCGGCACGTTAGGTCACTTATGAAAACTCTTGTGGCCGATGGCGTTGTGCGAATTATTGAGAACAGAGGCAACAACCGCTACCAGTTGCTACCCATCGGGTACTTATCCACAGGAACCCCAGTTCCACCGGAAAAGATTTCCGCAGGAACCCCAGTTCCTACTGATAGGAAGCCCAGTTCCTACGACACCGGAAATCCCCTGCCTAATAACCATCAAGAACCATCAATAACCACCAACAGGGAGCCAGCGACGTTTGATTGCTCATGGTGTGGCAGAAAAGCCATACCAGAGGGCAAGCGCTGTACCTGCTCACACGGGAGGATGAACTAATGCAAGAGTTTGAGGATGGCTTACTGAACCGCGCCTTATGGAGCCGTGACGTAGCCGAAGACGCCTTCACCAAGGTAACCGTTGATGACTTCACGCCGGGTAACTCTATGCAACTGGCTGAACTAATCACCGCTGCCGTTGACCAGGATCAGCCTGACGTTTACGTCTTCTGTCAGGTTGAGTCTGCCAAGGTGGGCAGGCCGGAACCTGCCTACGTTCAGAAGGTCTACGGTCACATATTCACAGCCGACTGGACGTACTACGCCGACAAGATCCTTGAGGCTAGCCGCTCCAGACAGGTGGAAACCGCTTTGACCCAGGCTCTCAGCGAGACTAAGAAGGGTCATACAAGCCCTGAGGCGGTCTTAGAGACACTTTCAGACCGTCTGGGTATCCTGAGTACTCCTATCGACAGAAATGACGACACGTTGGTTCTGAGCGACATTCTGGACACCCCCGAAAGGGACGACAACTGGGCGTTCCCCCGGCTCCTCATGGAGAACGAGCGCCTGATGATTACCGGCAACGAGGGCGGCGGCAAATCCATGTTCGTCTACCAGATGCTCACCGGGGCCGCGTTCGGATACGACACGCTCCACCTAGAGGGCACAGAACCCAAGCGGGTCATGTTCATAGACGTTGAGAACAACGAGATACAAACCAAACGCAACGTCGCAGACATCGTGCCGCTGCTACGCGAGGCACGCCCAGACGTAGAACCTGAGTGGCGCTGGTTCAGGCAGCGCGTCATCAACCTGCTAGACCCCGCTGAGAGAAACAACCTCATCGCCAGAGTCAGGCACTACGCGCCAGACATCCTGTACATGGGCACGGTGTACAAACTCACCGACACCGACGACAACGTTCACCGGACAGCGCGAGCGATCCAAGTGTTCGGAGACAAGGTGCGTGACCATGTTGGCTGTGCAATGGTTGTCGAACACCACGCAGGTCATGGATTCAACAACGACAGGAACAACATGCGGCCAGAGGGATCGTCGTACTTCATGCGCTGGCCTGACGCTGGATACGGACTCGCCAGGATCAAGACCAACACCGATCAGCGGATAGTAAAACTCAGTCCTTGGCGTGGCGACCGCTTCACCGGACGCGATTGGCCCGTTGCCCTACGCAGCGGAGGCGTATACCCCTGGACACCGATTAGCGCAGGCGAGTGGGAAGCCGTCTACGCAGACAAGTATGGAGACGCCTAATGAACCTTCACGGGAAATACGGTAAAGCGGCCTGCGCTGGGATCAACACGGAGATGTTCTACGAAGACCAGATCCGCACACCAAACAGCGCTCTCACACAACAGTTCCGTCAGTTGTGCGCCGGATGTGAGATACTAGAAGCCTGTGGCGAGTGGGCCATCAAGCACGAGCGGTGGGGGTTCTGGGCAGGCATGACGCCTGCTGATAGAGAACAAGTCCGTAAAAATAGAAACATAATCATTGACGATCCAAGTGACGGCTTGCAGCCCCGATTCGACAATTCGGGACAGCACACCGGGTACGGGAGACGAAATGCGTAGATTACTTCCCTTAATAACAGTAACGTCCCTACTAGTCATCGTCGCCGTGATCGCTGCCACTCCAGCGTTCGCAGGCGGCGACCCATACCATCACGCGATGTCCACTCAGCAAGTGAACATGAGCAAGCCACACAAGGGAGCGTTCTCAGATGTGATAACTGAGGCCGCTACAATCCCGAAGAAGTGGCGACCGTTCGCAGCCTGCGTAGTTGACCGTGAGAGCGGCGGCACTCTGGACAAAATCCAGTCAGGAGTCGGGGCTCGCAACCCCAGGTCGTCTGCGTCTGGACGCTGGCAGTTCCTCAACAGCAGTTGGAACAAACCTTTGCCCTACATGGTGGCGTCAAAGTTGAAAGAAACAGGCGTACCCAAGTTTGTGGCGAAAGAAGTGCGTGTCTACTTACAAAACAAACCCATCTACGAGTGGCACGGATACTGGCAAGACATAGGTTTTGTCTCCGTTGTTACTGAAGGTGGGTGGCATCATTGGAGTGGCGCGTACTGTAACGGGAAGCGACCATGAGGTAAGATGGAAGGATCCTAATTTAGAGCGGAGCCAACATGCTGCACAGAACCCCCACATCAGCCACCGTTCTGAATACGAATCGACCAGAAGAACTCATCACTTTCTTCTACGGTTTCGACGCCGAAAACGGAATGCCCCTTCTAGCGCTGTTCCATAACGGCAAGCAGTTGGGTTTCATCAGCAAGAAAGACATGATAGAAATACTGTTCGATGGTTGGGGCGATGCTGCCGACGCTATCGGTGACGACGAAATGCGCGGGCCGATAGATAATAACGAAGAGTATTATGAACTTTGGGAAGAAGACGAGTAACCGTGGCCTCACCACAAAAAAGAAAAGGAGCAAAGTATGAGTTGGATGTCTTGGTGTATCTCCGAAAAAGCGGCTACAGAGTTGATCGAACTCGCGTTGGATGGCAAGATGACCGTGGAGACATTCACGGAATTGTCCGTACACATGACGGAATCATGGGAAGAGCAAGCGACGGAAATCATCACAAAAAGCCGTTCGTTATCGAATGTAAAAACCAGCGACGCGACTGCCTACCTGACTGGATCAAGCAACTTAAAGAAGAGGCATCTAACGCTGATACAGACGTTGGAGCGGTAGTCCACAAGAAGCACGGAGTAACCGATGCAGCGGAACAGTACGCGACCATGCCGCTGTATATGCTCGTCACCTTACTGAAGGAGGCTGGTTATGCAGTTCACGAAGAAGACAGCGCAACTGATTGAGGACAGGGCCAACGGGTACTGTGAGTTCTGCATGTATCCTGCAACAGAAGAAATGCAGATACACCACCGCAGGCCACGAGGCATGGGCGGGAGTAAGGATCCCGTCACAGCGTCAGCAGCAAACGGAGTGTGGGTTCACTACCAATGCCACCGGGCCATAGAAGAAAACCGACAGCACGCACTAGCAACCGGGTACATAGTGCATCAGCACAGAGATCCCAGAGAGATTCCGGTAATGATGCCTCAGGTCACCGCGTTTGGGATGCTCCTGGATGACGAAGGGGAATATGAGCCGCTTCAGGAGCCTTACGCTGCCTCTCGTAGCCGACCCTAGACAGCGCCATGTTTACCGCAGCGTCACTAATAAGAAGTAACTCACCGATCTCTTCCGCAGGAACGCCCCCCTTGGTCATATCAACGATGGCGTCATTGCGGATCTGATACAACATTTCAGGGAGGTCACTAATCATTGTCTGCATAGCGTGAGCCCTGTCAGCAGGAGATAGGAGGTCGAACTGCGAAAGAAAATCAGCAACAACAGACGCTACATCACCCGCGTCTAGTCTGATTTGACTAAAGCCCATAGCGGTCACTATACTAGACATATCACCAACACCTTTAGGAGAAGTAATGAACGAGAAGCAACGCGAGCAACTGCTCAAGCCAATCAACGAGTCACGGATCGCGCAACGCAAAGGTGGCGGCGGCAAGATGCTGTCGTACCTGGAAGCGTGGGATGTCAAAGCCCACATGATCCGCGTGTTCGGTTTCGCCAAATGGTCGTGGCATGTGACCAGCGCAGAACTTGTCTTTGAGGAAGAGAAAGACGGCAAGTGGAGCGTCGGATACAAGGTGCTTGGCACGCTATCAGTTAGCGATTCGATCTACAGCGAGGCTGCTGTCGGCGCTAGCACCCTGTCACAGCGTGGAGAAGCGCACGACATGGCTATCAAGACTGCTGAGAGCGATGCGTTCAAGCGTGCCGCTATCAACCTGGGCGACCAGTTCGGACTGTCGCTCTACAACAACGGATCCACGAGGCCCGTTGTCACCACAACCCTTGACTGATTTAGGTGCCTAAATTTAGGCACCTAAATCACGCACCCGCTATGTCATGGTTAGCGGATTTGGACGGAGCGTGGCCCCGGCTCCAGCGAACACGGGGCACTCACCCACCAGGAGGAAACAATGAACATCGCTGAACAAGTAAAAGCGGCACTCAACAATCAAGACCACTATTCACCACGCGCAATACAATCCCGTGAGGGAATCCTAGGCCCGTCAGACATAGGTTTCTGCCGACAGAAAGCAACGCTCACATCCAAGGGGACGCAGGCGACAGACGTTGTGCCAATGTGGGCTGCCCAAATAGGTACAGCCATGCACAACTACGTTGAGGCAGCGCTGCACGATGTGTACCCGTCATGGAAGTTGGGAAGCATCCACGATATGTACGTCAGAGCCACACTCCCTAGTGGTGCGGAAATAGGTGGGCACCCAGATATTGTGATTGCTGACGAGAAAACCATCATCGACATCAAGACCGTCAACGGATTCTCATGGGTGCGTCGCGCTGGCGTAAGCGACAGCCACAAGTACCAGAGACACCTGTACGCGCTGGGCATGATCCAACAGTACGGTTGGGATCCCGCTGAGACAAAGGTGGGCAATCTGTACATGGATCGCAGCGGAGCAGAGGACGACTTCATCCTAGAGATGGAGCCGTTCGATCCGTCTCTCACGTATGAGATAGACAACTGGGTGCAGGACGTTATCTACGCGGTAGAACATGGCGAGGACGCTAGCCGCGACATAGCAGCACCCGTCTGCGAGCGCATATGTTCCTTCTACACCGTTTGCCGTGGAGGGTTAGAGACAAGCGAGGAAGAGAACTACACAGAAGATGGGCTCGTCCAGGCCGTCGCCGCATACGTAGACGCTAGAGCAGCGGAGAAGGAAGCCAAGGCCCTCAAGACTGAAGCCCAGTCTCGCTTGCGAGGCGTGAACGGAACCGTGGGTGAGCATCAGGTACGATGGACAACTATGCAACCAAGCGGCAATCTCCGCATGGATGTACGGAAGGCTAGATAGGCTGCCGGGAGTGGTGACCCGGCATCCAGGGGCTTAGTCCCCTGATGAGGCCCCCCAGTTCCCTCCTTGCTGGGGGGCCGACCTTCCACAAGATTGTGATAAAGTGCCCATGTGTGCGCCACTCCCAACACATAAGGGGCCAGCATGATTGTGTTAATACCAGATCTACAAATACCGCTGCACGATAAACAGTTCGTCAATGCTCTCTGTCAGTTCACGGCAGACCATAAGAAACGGATCACCCGCGTAGTAACAATGGGAGATGAGTTAGACTTTACTAGTATGGGTAAGTGGTCTGAATCAACGCCACTCGCCTACACAAGGAAACTAGGCAGCGAGCGCGACCAATGGATCAAGATCGCTGAAGACCTACAGGTGACAGATACCATCAGATCCAACCACACAGATCGTTTAGCAGCAGGAATCATGCGCCGCCTACCCGGCCTGCTAGACGTACCAGAGTTTGAGTTACCCAACTTCATGGGGCTACCAGAACTAGACATCAACTGGCACCCCCAAGGGCTACGCCTAGCAGACTGGATTCTCCTACACGGGGACGAGGCAGGAACGTCACAGATAGCAGGGACTACCTCGCGGAACCTATGCACCAAGACTGGGCTAAACGTAGCCTGCGGTCACGTACACCGCGCTGGCATAGTCCCCCACACGACAAGCATCAACGGCAGGCTCACCCGCACGCTATGGGGAATGGAAGTCGGTCACGCAATGGACTACAAGAAAGTCACGTACCTCAAGACAATGAACTGGCAGCAAGCGTTCGGTGTCCTCCACCCCAACGGTAGGACATACAGCCCACAACTAGTTCCTGTAGTCAACAAGTCCTTCATCTTTGAGGAGAAGGAATACAAGTGGCGCTAGGAAAGACAGTTACTTCTAGAGTTATATACGGCGACCTAAGGGTAGAACTTACCGCTGAACAGGCGTCTTGGAACCCAGACGTAGTTGATGACATGGTTTCCAGAGTAAGCCGACTGTGGAAAGAGTCTTTGCAAGCGATGGTAGATACAGGAACCTGGGAGGAGGTGCTAGACGCAGATGAGGACGAGTAAAGAACTCATAGCGGAGCGCAACAACTACGGTGACCCGCGAGAGAACCACCAGCGGATAGCACGCATGTGGAGCGCATGGCTAGATAAGAGGATCAGCGCTTACGAGGTGGCCGTAATGATGAGCATGGTCAAACTTTCACGCATGAAAGGTGACCCTTCACACGACGACAACTACGATGATGCTGTAGCATACTTACAGATAGCGCAGCAGATAGTGGATCAAGACATCAGCGAGTCACTATTTGAGGCGCTGTACGGGGCGGGAACAGTATCGACTGACGACTAAGACCCCACGAGGGTACTCGTCAGCACCAGGGTGCAAATCCCTGCCGCTCCACATGGTAGAAACATACGCATCATCCTGGCTGTTCTACGCTGTAGTAATGGTACTTATAACCGGGTTCGCAGTCGCATGGGCACTCGTCATGTACCTCAACGAGCGATGTACCCTTCTTCACAAGTTGCAAGAGGAGCGCCGTCGCAGCAGTTATGCTTCGCCCCGCAATGATGACAACGCCATCGGCTAGCAATCGGATCGAATCTTTCCCCACAAAAATCACAATCCATCACTTCCTCTGACCGCACTCTTCACAGATAGCCATGCCCCGCCACCAACTCCACTCATGGTTACAAGTATTAGCCATTACGCCACCACGCAAACCCGTTCTTAAAGTCTAACTGCGCAGTGATGTAAGGGATGTACCCGTTCCCCTTGCGCCGCAATCCCCAAAGCGAGAACGTCACTTGTTCTGCTTGCCCTGAACCTTAGGCGGCGGGACTTTCTGCGTTTTACATCCACAAGTAATACACATAACTACACCCCCTATCGAACCCGAAAACGTCTAGTCTTTTTAGCGATCTTCTTAGGCTGCTTACTGACCTGCTTCCCCTCAGCAGAAGCCTTACGCTTTGCTCGTGTTGTAGAAGCGTACTCCTTGCTGCTCAAAGACTTAATCGCCTTCTCTGGCAGATACCGTTCGCCCGTAGCCTTCGATCCTTGTGTAGATGGCTTACCTGATTTAGTGCGCCACTTCTGCTTAGTCCAACGGTTTAAAGACTTCTGAGGCTCTTTCACGACGTGTAACCCCCGCCAGCGTCCTTGTAAGCCTTCGCCAACATTTGAGCCTTGCGAGCAGACCATTGACCGGGATCGCCCCCCTTACTGCCAGCCTTAATCTGCTCAAACAATCGCTTACGCAGGGCAGGCTTCGTGTAGTTACCAGCCTCATTTACGCGAGACTTCTTCACCTTTGCTGGCGCTTTCGCCTTAGCAGACTTGCCTTTCACTTTGCATCACTCCACACTTTAAGAGCGCCAGTAAGAAGCCATTGCCACGAGTATTGAGTGTCTATTTTCCGGCTAGTCCAGTCTTTATGATTGGCGAGCCTGTACTTAAAGCCCTTCCAGCGAGCGGCCTCACGGACAGCGCAATGCAAACGCCGCAGGGCTTTCTTCTCCTCCAGGCTAAAGTCTTTCTTCAAACCCTTACTAACTACTTCCGTGCCCCAGGTTCCCCAGTTCGCCATGTTGTCAGGGATATCCCAGCGACCCCAACGGCTCCCCTTGAACGAGCCACGACCAGCGTGCCAGACGGGGCCAGCGGAGCAAATATACGTATGACCGTCGCTGTCAATCACCGCATTAGCATAAGGAACTCTTGTGCTTCGGTGGATGACATACTGAACCACTCCTGGGTTCCCGTTCGGGTCGCTTGAGTCACCACCAGCCGTGTGATGCGCGATAGCCATGACCGGGTTATTCCCTTTGCCATACCGCCAGCGACCGTTATGGCGCTTAGTCCAACCATTAACAAACGTGACATTCTCAGCGCCCAGCCACTTAACACAAGACTTCTTCAACCTGCGTTGGAACGCGCTCACTTATCCTCCATCGTAACTCCGATGATGTCCTTCACGGCCTTCATCTCACCCTCAATCGCACGCTGATCGAAAGCGATCTGGTTCACGCGGTCAGCAAGGCTAGTGCCACCATTCGGGAACAACTGATATTCGACACGCTCAAGCCGGTCACTAATCGTGCGGCCCTTACGGTCAACACCAAGCATCTGGTCAATGCGATGAATCGCTTTATACGTGGTGTACCCAAACTTGATGACGACCAGCAGCGCAACAACCACCGCCGCTGTGCCGATAAGCCACTCCACGACCATGAAGTCTGTAATACTCATAACTCAATGCCCTTCAGGCTCCTCGCCAGAAGGCGGGAGGTCAGGAGTCAAGTGCGTGAGAGCGAGCGTAGGCGCAAGAACCGCAGCAACAGCAGCGATCCACAGAGGCGCACTAGCCTCACTAATCACACCGTAAGCGACCATCAGCGGCACGGCAGCGAGAGCGACACCGTACAGCCACTTGCGTCCCTCACGGGACATCAACTTACTCATCATCTTCAGCCACCTCCGGAGCAACAAACTCATTTGAGTTAGCGTCGTAAGTGAATCCGATACCAGCGTAACGGCCTCTCGTATTACCGTTGAAACTCGTACGAATCCAAGTTCCCGGCAAGCCAATGCCATTGACGTAAGCCTGTATCGCTGCGTCGTTCTCGTCACCACCAAGACCATCAGGGACAACAATCACTTCCCTAACGATCCCGTTATCTACTCGCGCTGCATGTGCCATTACTTTTCCTATTCCTAGATTGCGTACCTAATAATTACGACACCGCTGCCGCCGTTGCCACCATCGCCGTTGCGACCTGCGCCGCCCCCGCCTCCGGTGTTCGCGGTTCCATCAGTCGCTGCGCCGTTATTACCCGCGCCACCGCCTGCGGAAGCAGACCCGCCGGTATCACCCGATCCACCGCCACCTCCTGCGCGAGACACAGCAGAACCCGTGATGCTAGAGGAAGTGCCTGCACCGCCGGTTCCACCGTTATTGCTAGACCCGTCACCACCAGCACCACCAGCACCCCCACCACCACCACCAGAGGTGGTTGCGCCAGCAGAAGTCACAGCACCCGCGCCACCGGAGTTACCTTGACCGGGGAAACCGGCTGTGCCGTTTATGATTGACGCGGTAGAAGTTCCTCCTCCACCACCGCGACCGGAGCCAGTAATCATGTCCTCGTCGCCGCTTGTGGAAAAACCGTCCCTTCCACACTTCCCGCCTGTCCCGACGACAACGCCAAGAGCCGAAGGGTTGCCGTTCTTGGAGGTGTTGTTTCCTGTGCTAGTCGCTTTCGCGCCACCCGCACCGATTGTGACGGTGTGCGATCCGGCGGCAAGGTAAACATTTTCCGAAACATAACCGCCAGCGCCTCCGCCTCCCGCGCCGTAGTTGGCGTTGCCTTCACCGCCACCACCGCCGCCGCCAATCACGAGACAGTCCACAAAGCCAGCGGCACTAACAATTATTGACCCACTAGAAGTAAACGAGTGAACCTTGTAGTCCTGACCAGAGACACCATTCGCTCCGTCACCCGTGTAAGTAGTTTCCGTGCCACCCGACGCTACGACACCCGCAGCAGAGCCACCGATGATCGTGCGAACAATCACGATGCCTGAGCCGCCTGCACCGCCAGTACCGCCGCTGACCGAAACAAATCCACCGCCGCCGCCGCCGCCCGTGTTCGCAGTTCCAGCCACCCCCGTAGTCGAGGCTGCACCGCCGCCGCCAGAGCCACCGGCTCCGTTAGACGACCCGGCTCCACCGCCACCGCCACCATACGTTTGTGCGCTGCCCGTCTGCAACGAAGAAGATTGACCTGCTCCACCTGCGCCGCCCGTGGTTCCGCTGCCTGCCGCGCCAACGGCTCCGGCACCACCACCACCGCCAGAACCCTGACCGATGCTAGTGCTGCTTACGCCTGCGCCGCCGTCATTCCCTTGGCCGGAAACACCAAGTCCAGCATTCTTACTTGGGTTAGTGTGCGTGTTGCCGCCGCCACCGGAAGCACCGCTTATTCCCTTGTAATACGAGCCGACATTCGTCGTGTCGTACCCGCCGCCAAGTCCTCCACCAAAACCATACAACTCATCAACACGGCTACTCGTGCCCTGCGTTGCACCCGCAGAAGCCCCAGCCCCAATGGTCACCGCAAAGGAACCCGCTTCAAGGAAGTGTGAGCCGACCTCAATAACTCCACCGGCCCCACCGCCACCCGCGCCATAGAACGCACCGGACGCACCAGCACCTCCACCGCCAACAACCAGAACATCCACGACACCGCTAGACGCAACAGTCAAAGTCCCAGACGCAGTAAACGTATGCACGCCATAGGTAGTTGATCCACTCGTGTACGTCGTGTACGTCCCGCCAGATAGTTGAGCGAAACGACCCGCCGACGGAACCGTAGTTCCCGCGCCAAGAGTCGCTTGCGATAACCGTTGAATACTCATGCTGTCCTCACTCGTACAACAACCACGCCGCTACCGCCAGACCCACCCGTGCCGTTAGCCGTGCCACCACCAGAACCGGAGTTAGCCGTCGCGCTGTTTCCTGTGCCGCCGCTAGTCCCGTCGCCACCGCCAGCAGCACCCGTGCCCTGAGTTACGCCACCATTTCCAGCACCACCGCCAGCACGGGTTACCGCGCTGCCCGTAAAACTATTGGACGTACCGGCCCCACCGTTTCCTCCGGTGTTAGACGATCCGTTTTGTCCCACGGCAGACGAACCCCCACCGCCACCGCCAGAACCGCCACCGCCAGTTCCACCATCGAAACCACCAGACACAGACCTACCAGCAGCCCGAGTTACGTCACCACCGCCACCACCGTTGGCTCCGTCCCCGCCAATGCCGCGAGTAGCCATAGCCGAGTTAGGTGATCCTGCACCACCGCCGCCAGCAATAAAACTTCCTAAAGAAGAGTTATTGCCAGGAGTGCGGCCTACGCCACCCGCACCAACTGTGACCGTCTGCGATCCAGATTGAAGAAACAGCGAAGAAAGTTCTAGGTGCTGTCCAGCACCCCCACCACCTTCATAAGACGAGTCGCCACCGCCGCCACCAGCACCCACGATCAGTACGTCAGCAAGACCAGCGGTAGTTACGTTTAAAGAACCCGATGCCGTCAGCGTCCAATAACTGTACGACGCAGACCCAGACGTATACGTCCCCGTAGGCGTATCACTAATCACCGCGTTACCAGGCACAGAACCAATCAGCCCAGATCCGCTGAACGAACTCATCGTCATGTTATGTAATCTCCGAAAGGAAGGCCGAGAACGCAATCGTGTTCGCTGAACTACTGACCCGCAGGTACTTAGACGCAGGCATCGTGATACCCAGCGTCAACGCCACCGTGTCATTCCCGGCAACGCTCGCGTCATACACGAGGAACTCGTCAGCGCCAGGAGTGCCCTCCGTAGCGTCCAAACCAATCCGCACCGTGATAGCCGACGACGACTGGTTACAGATCACGAGAGAAGAGATGACCGCCTCAGTAGAACCAGGGGTCGTGTACAAGGTGGCAAACGTTCCAACGGCTGCCGTGCCCTGCACCTGTGCATACTTATAGGCTGTCGCCATTGTCTTACGCTCCCATCAGAAAGAAAACATCTTGCAAGCCTGCGCCGCCACCTGTGGACGCCGACCATTTCAAACCTGTCGCTTCCGCTGAGTCAGCAGTAAGCACAAACCCGTCAGTCCCGACAGCCAAACGAGCAACCGTGTCGTTAGCGGTACCAGCGATCAAGTCGCCTTTAGCGTCAATCAAAGACGGAGAGATACCAGACGCACTATCAACCAGTTGCCAAGCCGACCCGTTCCACACCTTCATCTCGTTAGTACTTGAGTTGAAGAATAGGGCTCCGGTCAGGAGCGCGTTGCCATCGTTGTCGGTAGTGGGGTCGGATGCGTGAGCCCCCAAATACCGATCATCCATAGAATCGAATGACGCTTCAGCGTTAGTCGCGCTGGTCGCAGCAGCAGTAGCAGAGGTCGCTGCCGCAGCAGCAGACGTAGAAGCATTTGAGGCTTGCGTAGTAGCGGTAGCCGCCGATGTTGTTGCAGAAGCCGCGCTGGATGTCGCAGAACTAGCACTTGCCGTAGCAGAAGAGGCAGAAGAAGTGGCACTCGTGGCAGAAGCAGCCGCGTTAGTTTCTGACGTACCAGCATTAGTGGCCGCTGTACTGGCTGTAGTAGCACTAGTGGCAGCGTTTGTTTCGCTAGTAGCAGCCGCAGTCGCGCTAGTAGCAGCGTTTGTAGCCTGTGTAGTTGCTTGCGCCAACTGGCTAGTCATGCCAGTCTCAGCCCAGTTCTTAGTCGCAGCGTCCTGAGCGTTAGTCGGATCAACCATGTTCTTGATCTTGTAAGTACTGGTCAGGTCAACGTCTTCAAGAATCCGTGGGTGAGCAGTTGTCGCACGCCATCCGTTAGTAGACGAGTAGATGTAAAGGATCTCCTCGTCAGTAGCGTAGTAACCCTGACCGACAACAAGACTAGTACTAGGGCGAGCCGCTAGCGTACCGATACCGATGTGACCGTCAGAGGAGTTAACGTGAGTGTTTGCTTCACGAGCATCAGTAGCAGTAATAACATGCTCAATAATTGACGAGTCGCTATGAGACTGCGCAGCAGTATCGTCTGCACCACGCTGAGAAACAATGAGATCCGTACCGTTAACAGAAGTTACGAGTATCTTTTCCTCGTTAGGCTTCTGACGGTTAATGACCGCAAAGAATGGGCCTATAGAACCATCCGGCCAGCCGGTAAACCCGCTCGTCGGGATAGTCGTTGCGCTAGCGCTGAGAGGCCCAACAAGTAGCGTAGCCTTGGCTGATCCTTTATATTGTCTAATTGCCATTATACAATTTCCTCTACAGTCAAAACATACGTGCCTTGCCAGCCTAGGCCGCCCGTTGCTAGGGATTCAGGCCGCCATTGAAACCCTGTAGCGTGGACTGAGTATACCAGGCCACTTTCCTGATAAAAGAATAAAGCACCAGATTGTACTAGGTTCATTAGAAAATTAAGTTCTTCTACCGGATCACGAACAATCTTAACACCGTTAATATCTAACTCTTGGTAGTTCATTATTGGAACACTCCAAGAGGAAGCCTGTCCTACCGCTGGAGCGCTACGTAGTTCCCAGCGAGTAATAGCGGGATTAGTCGTCCCAGGAATGATTACGTACCTAGGCTCTAACCTAGAAAACACAAGACCGTCAGTACTTCTATGACCGCTGGTAATCCCTACATTCATGTTTACGCGAGCAGCCCTATACCAGTCACCGCCGTCAGCCTTGTAGTCTAGGAAAATACCGCCATCGTTCGGGCTAGACCACTTAATCAGTTGGTACAAGCCAGCCTTACTGTCCTCAACGCTGTAAGACATTCGGCCTTGCTCAATCCAGCCAGGAGCAGGGGTGTCAAGAATCTCCGCGTATATCTTGCCGCCAGCCCTAGCCATAACCCTGCGGCCCGTAACCGTCGTTGACTGAGCGTTAATGCCGTCAACAGTAGCGACCGCTGTTATTGCTGTATCAATGCTGTCAGGAGTAGACCCAGCAAAAGTAGGCCAAGAAAACTGTGTTGTTTGAGCAATAAGATCATTAGCAAAAGCAGGCGTTAAGGCGACGTTCGTGTACTCAGACAAGTCCATGCGCCCGATACCCTGCGCTTTAGTTGGCGGGAAGTAAGTGCTAACCGTGTCCTCGTTTGTTGGAGACTCATACGCATCAGTAATGCTAGATTGCGTGTACCAGACAAAACGATCTTGTCCCTCAAAGTCATACACAGGAGTGTTCGTAGGAACCTTCGCACCAGAGGTCAGGATCCCGTTAGAGTCAGCAACCATCATGCGGAACCCAAAACGAGTACCCACAATAATGAAGCCCTGGTACGCAGTAATGCTGTACGCAATCTCTCCCTCGGGTAAAGTCTGAGCGATAACCGGGGCGTCAAAAGTAGCGCCGGTAGAGTCTAGTTGCAGGAAGTGGATAACCCACTTGTCACCAGCGCCACCAACAAGATACGTTCCGTTAGGGGCGCGCGTGCCAGCAACCCACTTAAAGTCAGCAATCGGATGCGTGTAAATAAGGGACGCACTACTACCAGGGGTCGTATCATACAGTTCGTTATCCATGTTTGTAAGAAGACGATCCTGCGACCACAGCACAAAGTTGTTAGAACCATGAGTTGAGGGGTGAAACGTATCAACTAGAGTAAGGGTTCCAGAAGCGTTCTTGTAGCGAGAAATGTCTGACCCGTGAGAAACGATAACGAACTCACCATCGCTGCTAATCCCGGTAGCAACACCGCTGCCGGGGAGAGTCAAAGACGAAACAGCAAAAGTAGTGAAGTTAACTACCATAAAGACTTTAGTGCCCACCGCTCCAAACAAGCCACCGTTAACCTCTTGCAAATAAGTCCTTGCTGTAGCGCTTTCTGCAAGATCAGCAACCTCGCTAGTTTGGTTGAGGAGAGATGCTTGCCATTGGTTCGCGTAGTCGATGTTAATGCTTTTGTAAAAACGGTTAATGTCTGACTCGTCACGATCCATGTTGGACTGGCCGCTGCCCTTGTTCCAAGAAGAAACCGTCTGACGCCATACCCCTTGGGGCAGAAGAGTTAGGTCGCGTGTGCTAGTAACGTTGCGCTGCTCAACAACCTTAACGCTAGTGCGCGTCCACTCACTCTTAGACGTATCAATAAGGAAAGCCCTACCACCAATACCAACTACGTCAGGGAGATTGTCAATAAGACCCTGCTGCAGAGCATCGTAATACGGCTCAGAAACCGTAGCGGTTATGCCAACGGTTCCGGTAGCGCCACCATCCCAAAGACCACTCATGTACTTATATACCCATTGTGATCGGGTTCTTGGAAATTAACCGGCTGTACTCTTCATTCACTCTCCGCTGATACACCCGCTCTAGTCTCCCCGCATCCGTGTTGTTCGCTGTAGCAGCAACCTCATCAGCCCTACGAGCATCTGTCTGCGTCTGGATCTGATTACGGCGAGACTCTGTAGTGCGCAGCAAGCCAATAGCCACACCCAGCGGAGGAATGTCGTGGGCTGTCTCAGCAAGCCCAACAACAGTCTTAACGTCATCGGTCAAGTTAGTAGCCTTAGTGTACAAAGTCCGGTAAGTAAACTTAAGACGAGCGCCCCCAGTAGGAACGTTGTGCATCAACTGGATCTTGCCTTCGTAAACCCGGTAGGAGTTATTGTCCATCTCGTACCAGACATCAGGAGTACCAGGGAGCCGGTACAAAACCTGAACAATCCCTTCAACATTAACTCCAGACGGGAAGGGGTAAGTCTGGTAAGTGGTATCAATATCAGACTCAAAGGTAGCCAGAGGGAACATCCCGACAGAAGGGCTACTCAAGATACTGAACTGGTGGTTTAGTTGGCTAAACGCCTGCCAGTTAGTCATGCGAGGACGGACGTAAACAAACTCCCCAGCAGATCCAGCCTGCTGTGGCGCGTTGTCATATCCAGGTATAACCAAGACGCTACGTGACCCACTACTTACACTACGCACGTACCACACGTTAAGACCCGCAGAAAGGATCGCTCCTGGCTGGATCTGAGTCGTGTCCATGTCCAAGAAAATCTCTGTCTGACCAGCAGCGTAGTCAGTCTTAATAAGGTTTAACTGCTCAGTAAGAGTCCCGTAAGTAAGTCGCCTAACCTCAGCGACCATATCGCTCATCGTAGTCATTACACAACCGCCTCAAGAGTATAACCAGCCGCAACTAAAGAAGTATACGCGAAACTATTTTCCTCCGTTATAAACTGGTGCCCACCGGGGATGTAAACCGTAGCCGCTTTAACGTCTTTGTTGAGCGGCGCTTGGACAGCGGTAACCGTTCCAGCCGAGTCAATAAGAATACTCTTGTAAGACGGGGGGCTATGAAAAACCTGCCACAAGGTCAAGTCACTAATCACCGGGGGTGGGATAACACCCGGCTTAGTAACCGTAGGGAGTAAACGATACTGGGCCATTAGTTCTTGCACTTCCACTTCCTGCGAGCCTTACGCAACCGTGAGTTAGGATCCTTGGCAGCCTTCGGAAACATCTTCATCTGTCCCTTGCTACGAGCGCAGTAACTCTTCTTACGCTTACCGCCCTCAGGCTGAGGCCGCTTAATGTTCTGGCCTTTCGCACGCAAAGATGCGCGGCCCTTCTCATTCAAGCCACCGTCAGGATTCTGGCCTTCAGCACGAGTCCAAGCATCGGTCTTGTACTTCTTCTTCTTGACCTTTGCTGGCTTCTTAGCCTTGGCCTTCTTCTTAGCCACTTAGCGAGACTTTCTCTTTCGCTGCTCTTGCTCCATAACCTCAAACAAGTTGTTGCTCATTTTTACCGCACGCAAACGAGCAAGACGATTCCTACGCTGCTGAGTACGCCGCTGACCAGGCTCCGCACCCTTTTCCTTAGGGCCGTCCTTTAGCGAACCATAACGAGAAGAACGCTTCTTAGGCCCCTCAGCAGCCATCTTCTTAATAGTCTTCTTCCTCACCTTTACCGGAGGCTTAAGGAAAGCACCATCGTAGTTAGGGTCTTTCTTCGGCTTGTATTTAGGCATTGGCTAATCCCCAACCTTCTTCTGGGCCTTCTTATGGGCTTCAGTAAAAGTAGAACCGTTAAGCATCGCTTTACGCATCTCAGCCATGTGCTTCGCGCTGTGATGCTCAGAGTGCTTCTTCATCGTGTCTGACTGACGCTTCGACAAAGACTTCTTCTTTTTCTTCATCTTTGCAGGAGAAGACATAGACATTTTCCCGTAAGAGCCTGTTTTACGATTCATGTTACTTCAACCGAAACCTAGGCATCCTTAGGCGAGAACCAGTCTTAAAGTTCATAGTTCCCAAACCAAGATTCGGGTCAATGCCCTTGTTTCCTTTACCGGAACCGACAAGGCCACCACCGCCTTGGCCAAAACGACCCGCTGGTTTTCTTGGACTAGGAGATACGTATTTCTTGTTTTTTCCACCAAGCCCAAGATTAGGATTCTTAGCGCGCTTAGACTCACGCTCTTTAGCGTCCTCAGTTTTTCCGCGCTTAGAAATAGATCGGTAAGTTTTGGAAGCGCCTTTGACGGCAACTTTTTCCCAACGGCCAGTAGACTTATTCCACCGCCTAAGACCTTTACCACCCTTACCCTTGCGGATAGTGCCGTCTTGAACGCGCTTATTATCTTTAAGCCGTTGCTCTTTATCTCGCTCTGAAGCCATTGCTTCTCCTAGATAGGGGAGTGCCCCTCCCCGCTGGCTCATACCAAACGGGGAGGGGACTCAATCATCACGCTGTGTTGATAAACACCATTGATTCGGGACGGAAAATAGAGTATCCGACCAAGTGGTGCCAACCGACGCTGGCGAAACGACGCAACTTATCCACAACCGGCGACACGACCGTGTTCGGGGTCGCACCAAAGCCAGGAGCGTTGCTATGCACCTTGCAGAACGCCTCAGCGCCCATCAAGATTGCCTTAGTAGCAGTCGGCAGGTGGTTGTTAACGATAACGTTAACGCCCTCGTAAATGCCAACCTGTCCGTAGAAAATGTTGTTGCCACCCATGCCTTCTTGGTCACGAGTCACATCGCGCCACCCCGACTGGTTGCTGCCGCTCAGAGCCTCACCGCGAAGCGCCATCACCTGAGCAGGCGACGCAATGAGAGTCCAGTAAGCACCGTTCATCGGACGAGCGTTGTTCTGTTGCAACTGCAAAACAGCGGAACGGATACCAGCAGATGAAAGACCACTAGAGTCCGTCACAGTTGCGACAGTCCCAGTAGAAGAATCATCGTAGGTCACCGAAGCAGCCTGCAAAGCAGTAGCGGCGAGAGTATCGATGGAGATACCAGCGTTGTAGCCCACGCGCTCCGCGACCAGCGGATCAATCGGAACCATGCTGGTTCCACGCAGAAGAGCGGTCGTAGTAACCGCATTGCCGTATTCAGACATCGAAACGACAAGGCCTTTGGCTGACATAGAAGCAGAGTCAACGTCAATGTTCTCCAACAATGGAGTAGTTGCTTCTGCAAGATCGTCAACAAACGAAAACCGGACAGAGCCGCCACGGTGAGTCAACTTAGTTGCCTTCACGGTAGCGAACTGATCCAGAATCAGTTGAGGACGGAGAGACGGGTACGCTACAAGATTGTACGCCGTTGTAACGAACTGCGAACCTGCCGTAATATCTACAGCGGGTGCAGGAGCGTTATTGGTTAACGGGCCAGCAGCGGTTACGACCTCTCCAGGGGAGTAGGACGGAGCCGCTACGACACCGTTTTGGTTTGCACCGGGAGTTCCGGTTCCTGCTGGCATAACTTACCTCACAAAACTATTCGTCGTTATTTGTTGGAATACCTAGTTCTTGAGCAACAGCAAGAAAAGCATCCGTACCACCCTGACTGAGTGCTTCTTGCATCCTCATCAAAGCAGCCTGTTCGGTGACATCTTCAAACTCGCCACCACCGGAAGCAGCCATAACTCTCTGCTGAGAACCAAAATCTGCTTGAGGTTGTTGGACTTCTTCGTAGTCTTCTTCGTCGTCATCCACAAACTCAATAAAGCCTGCCACCTCAGCAGCATTAAGAATCGAATCCTCGTCCAGTTCACCGCTGTAAGCATCCGCAAAATACTTCATACGCGGATCTTCCATTGGTAGCCCTGCACGCTGAAAAGCGACCTCTCGCTTCATGCCGTTCAGTTCCGCTTCAAGTTTCTTGGCCCTGTTCGCTGCACGCCTCAGACTCTTGATTGAACCAGGGTCATCGTCGCCATCGAACTCGTCGTCCAGATACTCTTCACTTGCCATTACTTCCCCATTTCCTATACTCATAGACGCGGGAGTACGCCTACGGAGGGTCTATTTTTATAAGACAATTCACGGACTGCGCTCCGCGCATCCGGCAAAGTTAACGACCAGCACACCTCTTATTCAGAGGGCCAATCAAGCCAACAAGAACACTATACACTAGTAAGAAGCCGATCCTAGACCGGACGCTCCCGACTCGCCGCCAACGTAACCGCCACCGCCACGGTTACTAGCCCTACGAATACGTTGAACCTTTGCCACCGCTTCTTGAGCAGCCGAATCACCAAACGACCCACGGATTAACTGCTCCTGACTGGCAGTGTTAGCCTTACCGCTACTTAGTCCACGTAACTGATTGGCCTGGCTAAATCCTTCAACCATCTGGCTCTCTTCGCGCACACCACGGTCATATAAGTCCTCAGCCAAATCCTTAGGCAAATTTGCTATTCCCTGGCGTCCCGCTATCGTTCCAGACAAAGACGCCGCAGATTGCTTCTTAAGGCTGTCTACGACGTTATCTGGGTCAAGGAAGTAACCGGCTAGGCCACCCTCGTCAATACCATAGTAATCTCGCATAGTTGTTTTAAAGTCTTCAGGGGCTTGCATAGCGGCAGCGCCAGCCATAGCAGCCCGGTCAGACAACTCTTCAGCATCAACACGGTTAGTCAACAAATCAGTAACAGCGCTATAAATCATGTTTCCCGGCAAGCCATAGCGTTGATCTAGTGATTGAGCGGCCTGCTCGTACTCCATGTACTCAGCCTCAGTAAACGGAATAGAGTCATCCATAAAACTTTGCATCGCAGGAAACCGCTGCTTGTAAGCAGGCTGGTTACGCATCTCAAGTTCAATGTACTCTTGCGTAAAACCGTCAGCGGCCTTCCCGACAGCCCAATCAGATAGGGCACCTAAGCCAATAGATTTAAAGTACGCCCGTAGCGTGTTACCTAACTGCTTTTTTTTCTCCGCATCTGGGTCAGGAGCAGTGTTAACCACAGTCTTTGGCTTTTCTGTATCAGGAGTGTCGCCACCTGTAACTCCCGGCCCAGGTGGGCCAACGGGTTGCGGAGCGCGTCCCTCTCCTTGACCAGCATTAGCAGCAGCGGCAGCGTACTGATTTGCGACTGATTGAACTTTAGCCTGACCGCTCCCTTGAATGTTGGCTGCGGCTTGAGCGTAATTCCTAGCAGCAGCAAGGTTCCCTTGACTAGCAGCCTGCTCCGCAAGACGCAGCCGCTCCCTAACCCGCTGTGCTTTAGTAGCCATTAGACAACACCCATCTTCTTAGCAATACCCATCAACGTAGAATCAATCGTTTGGCGACCGTTCTCAGTCTCCTGCCACTCAGGCTTATTCCGCAACCATTTCTTGTAGTCATAAATGCTCATAACCTCAGGCATACCCTTGTCGTTAGAAACAGCCTCAAAGGCGTAAGCCAAGTTTGGGTCGCTCATATTTGTGGGCGTATACTCCAACACTTCTGTTAGGGCAGACTGCCACGGAGAAGTTGCGTCCCACAGATCTTTGCCAGCGTTTAACTGGTCACTAAACTGCGGGAACCGCAACATAGCCTCCTTCCTAAACTGCTCCTTGTAAACGTTTAGGTTCATCTCACCCTTAGACAGTTTATTCTCAGCGTCAAGGAACCACTCGTTAGCGTGCGTTACACCGTTACGCCTAGCAGATTCACGCAACTCTTCACCGTAGTTAAGAGCGACATCAGCAGCCTCTTCACGGCTGTACGTATCAACAGCGTACTTCCTAAACTCAGAAAGTTGCTCAGGCCGGTCATAGCCACGCGAGTAATAAATTTCCGTAAAATCGTTGTAATCGCTTTCAGGAATGGTGTCAGGATCAATACCCAACCCACCTAGAACATTACGAAGGTTATCTGTAGCCTCTTCCTCAAACTGAGCGTACATTTCTGCGGTATCGTTACCCGGCTGATTCTTCTTAAAATACCAGTCACGCGCATACTCAGTACCCTGATCTGTCCACCACTCAAGTTCTTTAAGAGTCTGACCCGCTGTAGCGTCATCCAGTTCCGACAAAAACGTAGGGCTATCAGGGTCTAGATCAATAAGAGAGTCAAACCATCTACCAAGACTCCCCGTTTGGTCATTACTAATAAGAGCATCAACTTGGTCAAGTTGGGCGTCCTCAAAATCTTCAATACGCTTACCAAGACGCTGCTTTCTCTTGCCGCTAGCCTTCTTGTAATCCTTAACCAGAACGTCAAGTTCTTTGCGCTCAGTAGGCGTTAAAAACGAGTAGATGAAATCAGTCTCCATTAGAGTTGACCACCCAACACTCGCCCTAGAATGTTTACGCCCCGCACAACTTTAGAGTACGCTTCAGCGTCAGCCGTTTGAGACAAGGCATCTTTAATACCCTGAGAGAAATTGTACCCTGGAGTAGTAGTCTGGCTCCCAGTCCCCAGCCCAGTAGTTACCGAAGGACTCTTAGCCGAATCCTTATTCAACCGCTTAGACAATCGATCAGCCTCGCCCACGCCCATCGTTCGCCCAATAGTCTCACGAGCAGTAGCATCCCCTGTAGCGCGGATATTCTGACCGTCCATCTTCTGAACAGTTCTAACAGTAGATATGCGGCCACTACCGCCCCTAGTCATAGCCTTTACAGCAGCGTCTTTAAGCGTCTTCCTGTCAAGGTCTACGCCAGATGCTTCAAGAAACTTGCGAGCAGCCTCAGGGATAGAAACTCCCTTACGCGAGCCAGGGTTGCTGTTATACCAAGAATTAGCCATCTGTAGGTTGCTCTGCGCGGCATTAATAGCCCAGTTCCGATTATCCCCATACACAATCGCGCCTGACAGATAGTTTTGCGTAAAGCCCTCGTCATCAACAGCAAGTCCCAATAATGATGAGTTACCTGTTAGCAATGCGTAAGCAAGCGCGTTATCGTACTGGATGTCCCTCTGCGTACTAGCAATCTCAGGAAGAAGAAACGCCGCTTCTTGCTCTGCGTTTTGAGCGCCAGCATCCATATAAGCGTCAATCCCGCGCGTACTCCCGCTTTCATCGCGCAAAGTCCACAAGTTAGGATTGTATGGAGAAGGTAAAACTCCGCTTTGACTAGGAGAAACTGAGCCAATATTTTCAGACTCTAAAAACTGTGCCGCAGGATTACCTAACGATGGAGCAAGTCCCATTGTGCCTCTTGAATACTGGCCGGGGGGTTCAGCCATTTAACTCACCTCACTATATGTATCCAACGTTGCGCCAGGGAACGCAAGTTGTTCTATATCGCCATAAAGCCAACGTCGCTGCCACGCCTTAAACGTCGGGTTGCGTCGGTTTAAGTCTTCAACAAACTGCTCAAAACCTAACAACAACTCTGAGTTAACATTAGCAGCAATAGTAGAACCACTCTGGTTAGCGGCACTCCACACTTGTTGACGGTAAGACAAGTACTCTTGCATACCGTTCAACAGTTCGTGATTCTCAGAATCTTGCTGAAAATTAATAGCAGCGTCAGAGCCACCTGTCATAACCATCATCATCTGTATTGCTTGACTAAATCTTGACGAGCCGGTTTCCATCATGTCTTGATGCCAGCCGTAGTACATTGGATCTGACTGCATCATCATGCGCTTTCGCTTTACAGCGTAAGCCAAGTCTGGATCTTGACGGTAAGAAGCCAAACCCATCTGCTCAGTAGTAATGTCTAAGTTACGTCGAAAACGAAGCCACTCAGTCCATCCCGCAGAAATACTAGAAGCGTTTAACGCTTCCATCGGGCTTTGCATCTCCCTGTAATTCCTAGACAATCCAGGAATCTTGCTAGATTCTTGCCATCGTAACGCGCTAGGATCATAAATATATTCAGAGTCAGGATCAGGGTCATTCAATATAGCCCCAAGCATACTTGGCTGATTGGTAAGAACAGGGGCCAAAGACTGAGTTAGATCAGCATACTTAGAGGCACGACGAACGCTCTCTGCCGTAACGTCAACACCGCCCACGCTCCGTGACCCTTTACCGCTACCAATGTATTGAAGCAAAGGGCCGTACTGCTCATTAAAATAACGGTCACCCTCTTCGCCATACGTTCTTTGATAATGCTTGTACTCGTCAGCCACCGGCTCAATAAGGTTAGTAAACTTAGGGCTAGTGGGAGAAAAACCGTTAAACAACATGCGAACAAAAGTAAACCCTATTGCCTGATTCGATGCCTCATCATAAAGAGCCTGGTTACCGGGATTCTCCCGCTCTCCTGCTTGAATCTTCAACTGTTCCGTTCTAAGAACATTATCAAGCGTGTAAGAGAAAGCCTTTGTCTCTTTATTAAAAAACTTTGCTAGCGCGATGTCTCCACCTTTTTGAAGGGTGGCAGGCAAGATAGATCGCAAGACGCTATTGGGCGGCCCCATCTCACCGAACAAATACTTTTGGAACTGGGCGTAAAATGCGTTACCTTCTTCTTCACCAAAAACGTCGCGGAACAAATCAGGAGCGTATGGTTTTAAGATAAAACCGTGCTTCATCATTGCGGAAGCAGGAACAGTCACAACCGGGCCAGGACGGTGGAAAATACCGTACCCAGTTTCAGGCATCAGCAAGTTAACGCTGCCCAAGTCAAAGCCCATGTCATCTACGTACTGTTCCATGCCAACCGGTAGCATGTCTTTTAAGAACGCAAAACTTACCTCGTTGTCGTCATTAACAAGTTCCCCGCTCGCATAAGGGCGTGACCACATAAAAGTTATTAGGGCGGCGGCAGCCGGATCTCGGGTACTCAACCGACCTATCGCTTGCACAGCGTTTTGACCAGCGCTAATAAACGGGCCAACGCGCTCAAACCTGTCCCCTAGCCAAGTACGACGCTCAATCGTGTACAAGTATCGCTTGGTGGTTCTAAGGCTGTCTAGGTGCGACCTAAAGTAAATGTCACCAACTTCTTGTGCGCTTAAGAATGTACGTCCTTCTTTCCTAGCCTTTTCTACAGCACGATTTACGCGCATGTCAAACACACGACGGTACTCACGACCGTAAAACGGCATACGCACAAAAGCGTCTTCGGGCATAGAGCCGATTACCTCAAAAACTTTTTGGACGCCCTCACGGTACAACTCAGTAAGTTTCTTAATCTGCCCAGAAGTGTAGGTAGTGGAATTTCCTACAAGAGGAGTAAGTGAATTCTCATCAACAGCGCCGTTCTTTGCTACGACCGTACTCTTAAAGCCTGGAGATTCAGGGTTAACAGTCCCGTTTCGGATCATGTTACGCAACTCGCCGCTAGGGGTTAGCCTCTCAAACAATCCAAGAACGGTGTTTAAGTACGCCTGCCGGTTAGCAATATCTTGAGCAGATCCCGACTTTGGCATACCAAATTGCGTAGAGATAGTCGGCGCTCCAAAACGCGACTGCCCTTGGCTTTTACCGTAAACGTCATCTACCTGCCCCTGAAGAAACTTCCACTCAATTCTCCCTTGAGGCGTGTCAAAGTACGCAATAAGTTCCTCAAGCGCTTCGTCAGTAAATATCAACTCTCCATTAGGGCCGGTCTCAACGTCAGCCTTCATAACCCTCCGGCCAACCCCGCTCTCATGGATTTGCCGTAACTGTGTTGCGTTACCCTCAAAGTACTCTTGACGCCTCTTGGCAATTTCTTTCGCAGACTGCCCAAGAGCAGCAGGCCCAATAAATCCTCCAGAGTCAATATCTCTTGGGTCAAGTTTAGTAAACTCAGTAGTTGTTCCCCTTGACCACGTATATTCGTTAATGCGAGAGTTAAGAGTCAACTGGTGGCGCGTAGTCATCCGTGCGCTAGCCGCGTCAGTAGCAACGCTACTAAGGCTATTACCAGAAAAAGCGTTTCTCTTATCCGCAGTAATTAACTGGGTCATAAGGCTAGCGCCAGCATCTTGATACAACTCTGCCTGGTAAGCCATGTTCTTACGGACTCGCTGTTGCGCGTACATCTCTACGGCCTTATCCGGCTCGTACAACTGACGGAGACGTTTCCTAAGAACCTCTAAGTTTTCTTGAGCCAATTCTAGGCTAGCCCTAGCGTTAGCAAAATCATTCACTAAGTTAACGTCAATATCCCCGTCAAGAACTGGTGTCCTAAATTCCGGTAGGTCGTCAGCCGAAAACCCACCAATCGTTTCTTGAACTTGTCCCGTTCGCTGACGCCTAGCAAACTCCTCATTGTTCTTTTTAATGATTTCCTGTAACGCGCCAATTTCTTGCTTAGAGCCTTTGCTCGTTACAATCTCAATCGGAAGCGGAATGGGCTTGTTTCCATTAACCCCAGAAATCTGGACATAAATAGTTTTATTAGCCTCATCAATGTTAGTGATCGTAAATCGTTTTGCAGGAGAAAACGCATAACCCTCGCCGCCCAACAACGTTCCAGCGGTCTTAACAACAAGAGCGGTCTTAGGGCGACTACCCGTTTGTCGCTTAGGAATACCGCTACGGTGCAAAACAACTTGCCCTGAAGGCAAGAACGACGCCTCTTCAATCCCGTAGCCGCTAGAGTCCGTAAACTTACCTTCAGGAACTGGATCTCCCTTAACTTGTTTGCCAGGGTTATTTTTTGTTGGCTTAACGCGAACGCGAGTAGAAAGATTGAGCAATTCACCTGGCGTTTCAGGAAGCGCTGCGTCTCCCTCACGAGTAACAGGCATTGTGTTAATGTCATCAATAACGCCAGACGCGGCATCTAAAGATGTTCCCTCGGGCATACGCGCAACAACTTCGTCGTAATGCTTTTGCGCCTCAACAACCATATCTTCGTTCCGCTTCAACTCAATGCTGAACTTAGATAGCGTTGCCTTCCACCAGCGACGTAACCCTTTATCACGAACAGCCCGCAAAAAAGCAGGGTCTTGAGCCATTTCCTCACGAGAAGCACCCTTATAAGGATTCTCGTCAGCGTGCTTAATATCTTCAAGACCTTCATTAATGTCGTCCATTAAGTCAGTAACTATGCTCTCACGACGGGCATCTAGATTTTTTTGCCTGCGTAACAACAAGTTACCTGCGCCATCAAATCCAGCCTTAAAAGCATCAACAACTGGGGCAAGGCTAGTCTCGTACAAAGAAGCACGAATAACTCCTTCGCCAACGTTACGGATTGGGTAACCCAACCGGAACAAAACCGCTGGACGCCAAATGTCATTAAACGTTGAGTAAAGACTCGCTCCAACATCTGCGCCTGCTTGCGCAGTTTTTCTACGAACTAGCCGGTTCTCAAAGTCACGGAAATCCCATGTGTACATACGGCCAGCCATGTTTGTTTCAAGGGCTGGTACGTGATGCACGTTTCCTTGGTCATCTATCCAGTAAGACTTATCTTTTGCCAAAGCCTTCATCTGCGCTTGACGATTGTAGTTAGCGTCTCGGATAAACATATCCAACGCCGTATCAATATCCTTTTCGTCAATTTTAGCCATGTCACCGTCGGCTTCAGTTAATACTTTACGCATAGACGTAGTAGCGCCGCTGTCTGGGCCACCCTTCTTACTTATTGTCTCTATAACGCCGTCTTTACGGTTATAGTGGAAAATCTCTTTTAGTAGTACCTTCTCTAGGTCAAGGAGAGCGTTCATGCCAAACCCGGCATCTTTAGCCTCTTGAGTACCCGCCTCTGCAAGCCAATCCTCAATAATTTTTTCTGCGCGCTGACGGCCACCACGCTCAACACCATCAACAACTTTAGTAGCGCCAGAAAAGGCCCTAACAGAAAACACCATAGCCGTTATTTCTCGCACATTGTCTGCGCCAGTTATACCCCGCAAGTCAACAGTTCCAGAAGGACGCTCAATCCCAGGAAGACGCCACAAGCGCAGCATAAGACCTGTAGTGCCAATAGGAAGATCGTTCGACTTAGCAGCCCTTAGCGCTCTATTAACGCTTCCGCTCATTCCGTAGACGCTTGCTGTCCGATCCATGTTCCG
>CERP01084566.1_pt1 | contig 33888 bp, 35 predicted proteins | sample 530801 | NCBI WGS metagenome assembly CERP01 (sample SAMEA2620991, study PRJEB7988) | marine metagenome | biome: marine biome (ENVO:00000447); feature: surface water layer (ENVO:00002042); material: "saline water (ENVO:00002010), including plankton (ENVO:xxxxxxxx)" | depth 5 m | reverse complement strand
GAGTGGATGCGTATTACTAGCGGGGGCAACGTTGGCATTGGGACAAGCTCGCCTAACCATAAGCTTCATGTGGCGGGCAATATCGGCGTCGACGGCACGGCGAACATCGACTCGTTGGTTGCAGACACGGCTGACATCAACGGCGGCACGATTGACGGCACGACGATTGGGGCGACGACTCCGAGCACGGTGGCGGCGACGAGTCTGAGTGCGAGCACACAAGTTGATTTTTTCGGGCGTCTTTTTGGTCTAGACGTTTCAAACGAAACCCGCCTCTACGCTGGGTCGGCTGGTCTTTCGATTTACGATCACATCGGCACAGGTCGCATACTCAATCTCACGCAAAGTACCACTAAGGTTGGAGTCGTCGGAACTGGCGATGTCGCCACATTCACCTCCACCGGCCTGAACAGCGCAGCGATCGGAGCAACGACGCCCAGCACGGGTGCGTTCACGACGCTGACGACTACCGGCAACGTCGGCATCGGCACGGCGTCACCGGGCACTGCACTTGAAATCAGTCGATCCTCCGGTAACACCCAAATGACAATGAACGGGGATTCGGGTTATTATAAAGACATCGTCTTAGAAACCGGAAATTCTGCTCGTTGGAGGTTTGGGGCAGACAACGACGCTGAAAGTGGGTCAAACGTTGGAACTGATTTTTATATCAATGCCTTTAGTGATGCGGGTGCATACCTAAGCACTCCATTTTGGATTAAAAGATCCACCGGCAACGTCGGCATTGGGACGTCGTCACCGACCGAGAAGCTAACCGTTTCTGGGGCGGTGAAAATCAATTCTGGCGGAAATGCCTATGGAGTTGATTTGAGCGGATCGAGTTCTAACATCACTTCGGTTTCGTTTGTCAATTCCAACGCGAGTTCTATTAGATGGAATTGGGGCATCCAAGGGGGCACTTATGGCACGGCTGGAGATATGTCGTTGAATTTGGATGGAGTTGGCGACGCAATTACAGTAAGTGGCTCAACTCGCTACGTCGGCATCGGCACGGCGAGCCCTAGTGCGAAACTGCAAGTTGAGGATCGAATGTTCGTGAACAGCACTGGAAATGTCATCATGAATCTTCAGAATGCCACCTCCAACAACGCATATCTAACTTTAAAAGCGGGATCCTCATTAGATGCAACAGGAGAGCTGTCATTTGAAAGGACGGGAGCAAATGCTGGTAACTGGTATATAGGAGGTAATGCAACGGGGAATACCTATTTCCGGAATGGCGGATACTCGACGAAGATGATCCTGACATCTGGCGGTTTTCTTGGCATTGGCACAGCGACGCCTCCACATTTGTTCACCGTAAGTGGCGCAACCACCGATTTTGTCGGGCTTATTCAAAATTCAACTGCCAGCGGCAACGGGCTAAAGATCGTTGCTGGCAGTAATTCGGGCGACAGCATTCTTAGGTTGGAAGACAAAGATGGTAACGAGGCGATGCGAGTGACTGGAGAAGGCGACGTCTTTATCGGCGGCACAACACTAAACGGGAGCGAAAATACCGCAGGTTATAGTGTGGGTGGTGCTTCGTGGCGCGTCTCCAGAAACGTCACTACGAACGTAAATCAAATAGTATTCTTTAATCCGAACGGTGCAGTTGGAGCTATTCAAACCAACGGCAGCGCAACGTCATACAACACCTCTTCCGACTATCGCCTAAAGGAAAACGTGGTCCCGATGCAGGACGCACTGCAACGGATAACGCAGCTCAAGCCTAGCCGCTTCAATTTCCTAGCGGATGACTCGGTTGTAGTGGATGGGTTCATCGCTCATGAGGTGCAGGAGGTCGTTCCGGAAGCCATCTCCGGCGAAAAGGACGCAATGCGTGATGAGGAGTATGAGGTCACCCCGGCGGTCCTAGATGAGGAAGGCAACGAGACCACTCCTGCCGTCATGGGCACTAGGTCATTGCCGGACTATCAAGGAATTGACCAATCCAAGCTAGTGCCTTTACTTGTCGGAGCGATCCAAGAACTGAACGCTCGGATCGAATCCCTCGAAAATAACTAACCCTAAAACAAAATTAAAATGGATACCAAACAAGCACTCGAAGTGATCGCCCAAGTACAAATCAAATTCGTCGCAAGCGGCCAAGATCACCGCCTGCTGTCCGAGGCGATCAAGACTTTGGCAGAGGCGGTTCACCCAACCCAAACCGAGTCATCGGATTGATGCCATGCAGGATCGCGTGAATAGGTTCAACGGCAGTTATAACCTTAAGGTTCACAACGTAGACCTTAATGAACGACCGTTTGAACTTATTCACGCGATTCAATTTCATTCGTCGTTTGTGGGGACAATCACCGTGCCCGCAGGTTATCGAACTGATTTCGCCAGCGTGCCCCGCTTCTTTCACCGCATCATTTCACCGGTAGGCCGTCACGGGAAGGCCGCCATTGTGCATGATTGGCTATGTGACGAGGCGCCCAAAACAACCGACTACTTAGAAGCGGCTTCAATTTTCGACGAGGCAATGGAAGCGCTCGGCGTTTCGTGGATTCGCCGAAAAGCCATGGTCGTGATGGTTAAAATTGGCGGCCCAAAATTTAAAATTGGAGACAAATAAATTATGAAAACTTTTAGTTCAATGGCGAGTCTTGCAGCCGCTGTAATCTTAGCAGGCTGCTCTACCGCACCACGCTACAATGCCGAGGAAATTACACACATTGTTTCCGGTCCCGGATTTTCGACGGACCTAAACGCAACCGGGATTGTTAAGGATACCTTAGACGATGGCACCGTGATTCGACGAGCTGAGACGCTGACGAACACGATTAAGATTTTGGGCTTTAGCCGCACCGCGGTTTACAAAAACGCGCAACTCGAAACGGTTAAAGACTAGAACCTTCCGATGTCTGGCGATTACAACCCAAACTCTATGGATGCAGCCTTGTCTCGTATTGAGTCAGGCATTCAGCAGCTTCGGTCTCAAAGCGAGGAAATCAAAGCGCACGTTGAGAAAACCAACGGACGTGTCGGTAAGCTGGAGGGGGATCGGATTAAAATTTATACGATAGCAACTACCATTGCCACAAGCGCGACCATTGCATGGCAGTGGATTACACATCGCGGCGGCTAACACACCTACAATATGAAAAAAGAAACTTCGGAAAAATCTAGTCAACGAGTCACTAATGGGGATTGGAAATTTGAGGAGGTTTCTCGGTCCGTCCACCGGGTTAACATTTGTCTACCGCGGGCATCCGACGAGTTTACGGCGTTACTGATGTCGGATATTCACTGGGACAATCCTCACTGCAAACGCGATCAACTTAAAACCATTCTTGATGAAGCCAGAGAGCGCAACGCGCCTATTTTGGACGTTGGCGATTTCTTTTGCGCGATGCAAGGCAAGTGGGACAAGCGGGCGAGTAAGTCAGACATTCGGCCCGAGCATCAAAAATCCAACTATCTAGACTCGCTGGTTGATACGGCGACGGACTACCTTAAGCCATACGCCGATTTGCTGACGCTGCGCGGTCAGGGAAACCACGAGACGGCGATTCGCAAGCATCACGAAACTGATCTGACTGAGCGATTGACCGAGAGACTAAGAGCCGTGGGATCGCCAGCGCGTGTCGGCGGGTTTTCTGGCTTTGTTCGATTCTTTGTGTGGCACAATAAAACTCGCCAGAGATCGATTACCTACTGGTATCATCACGGACATGGCGGCGGCGGTCCCGTGACCCGCGGCGTGATTCAAACCAACCGGCGAGCGGTTTACTTATCGGACACGGACATAGTGCATACGGGCCACACGCATGATTCGTGGATCGTTCCTATTCAACGGATTCAGCTGAACAAAAGATTAGTAGTTGAGCAAACGCGGCAAGTGCATGTAACGACGCCGGGCTTTAAGGACGAGTATGAGGATGGTCACGGCGGATGGCACATCGAGCGCGGAGCACCACCAAAGCCGACGGGGGCAGCGTGGCTGCGGATCTATCGGCCACGCGGCACGCAGGGCATTGACTTCGAGATAAGCGAGGCGCGTTAGGGAATGAAACTAAACGCAGAAGCAACGAGCAACTTCCCGGACGGTACGCACCTTGATTAATCTCGTGTCACAAAAGCTTGAGGATGATTGCGACGTTGACGACGACGGCGATCCCTTAACCCCGACGGAGTAGGGTGCCGTAGGCGTAAGCCGAATCTGAGGGCCTCTAGGGTCAAAGTGATGGCGGTGGTAGGGTCAGGTCCGCAAATGGCCTTAAAACGCGCAGGGTGCTGCTTTATGGGCACAATAAAGGCCCTCAACCAAAGTCGAACTGGCCTTGGAGACGGCCATTGGCGTCACCCCTGTCTTCCCAGATGGATCTTAGGTATTGCGCTGCATCTGGGAGCATGTCGATGGGGTAGTGAGCAAGGACGTGGGGGGCCTTGACGCTTGGGGAGTCTGACGTCTTATCGGCCAAAACCCTGTCAGGCTGCACACCGTGATCGGATGCCCACTTTCGGAGGATATGGCCCACCGCCCAATTGTTTTGAGTGGTCATTGGGATTCCAGCTCTGTCCATAGCGTGACGGAAGTTAAACAAGTTGGGCCTCATCACGCGCCTCCCTTCAGGTGCATGTCTAGCAGGGCACGGGCATCGACTTCGTTGTCATCCGCAAACGTTTCATCGGGCCACCGCCGCTTGGCCTCTTTGATCATCGCTGCCTTGTTGGCGTTACCTTTGCCGGTAAAGCTCTTCTTGATCGCGCTAGGAGAATAGCCGATGCCATCGATTTCACAAGTGCCTGCCGTCATCCACATGATGGCACGTAGGCCACAGTATGAATGCGCGGCCGCGGACGAACTCCAGCGTCTCACCTCTTCGTAAATAATTAGATCCACCTTGTCGGCGCGGCACTTATCTTTGATCCAGTCGTGGAATCGCAAGAAAGGCCCGCACTTGTGCTTGTTGTCATGCTTACGCGTGCCGTTATGGAAATCACACGACCCGGACGTGGTCACGCCATTGGCTATCAATGCCCAACCTGTGGTTAAGGCCAGATCGAGGGATAATATCTTTTGTCTATTCATATCAATTCGAGTTGTTGGTTGTCGGGCTTTTCCCTGTTGGGTTTTGCCACTGGAGGTTTAGGATCATCAATGTGATGATCAGAGAAATTGCATGACTCAAGTGGTGGGAACTCGTCCCTCCATATGGTTACGCAGATCGGGTTTGGCTCAAAAGCAACAAGTCCGTATTGATCCAGCATGTCTACTTTTACTACTTTGCCAGATCTGCCACGCGCCAGAACGTGGCGCCGGTCAATGGTCTTAGTTACGGTCCCGGTTACGCGCTTACCGTCTAACGTAAAAGTAATCATTCGGCCTTCAAAAGGTTGGGCATCCATCAAAAGGACTGATCAGACGGCTTGGGCTCCATAAATGGCACCACCTTAGCAAACTGTCTGATTCGCCTTAGTAGAGCTTCAATGCGCTCCCGGTCAGCACGCGTCGAATTGCCCCATTTTTCGCTCGCTTCCGCGTAGCCTTGGCCGCCCACCTGCGTGGTCAAAAGTACTGTATTCCCATGTCTCTGACTGTAGTCGATCAGATCCTTCAGGAAACTGCCAACCCTCTCGTCTGCAGCGCCCGTAAGCAAAGCGTCATCGAGCAGTAGCACGTCTACCTTGCCCAACTGATGGAGTTTACTGAGACGGTCACGTCCCTTGGCCCATTCTGTAAGCTCTTCAGGCCAACAGGCGGCAATCGTTTTGCCCTTAATCAAAGCGAGCTGAAGCAGTAACATTGCTGTGCGAGTCTTTGCGGATCCAGTAGGCCCGAACAGTAGTAAACTTGTTTGCGCATCCCAGCTAGATTTGAGGCTTTTCCAGATCCCAACCGGAAACTGCGGATGCTTTGGGTCGGTCTCCCGGAATAGCTCCGGGCAAAAGTCTGCCCAATAATCTCTGATCTTGGACATGACCTCTTCCTTGTCCCAATTTTCACAGCAAGCATCACAGGCGCACCACGACTCAGCCAGACGATGAACCTCAAACTCAACAGTCCCACACGCATGGCACTTTACCTTGATCTTCTCGCTCATCTCAGGCTGATCGCGTTCTAGCGATGCCAGCCTGCGGATAGTGCCACCTACATTGCCTAGCGTCACATGGACGTCGCCTATTTTAGTTAATCCGATTACGCTGCTCATCTTAAAATATCGTGTAGTCAGCATTGTTTTTATCGGCAGAGCGCTTCTGTTCGGCGCGTTGCTCGTCACTCTTGCGCTCCCATTCGGATGGGTCGTCCTCCCACCGTCCTTGATTCATCCATGTGCTGCAGTGAGGAATGAATTTTCGTTGCTCTTCCGGCCACAGCGCTGTCGCTTTCGCGTATTTCTTGACCGACTCCAATAGGTCCTCGTGGGGTACCGACATCATGGATTTGGCGATTGCTTTAATGGCGTTGGCCTTCCCGACCTTCCGGGGGTACGCTTTGTATATATCGTCCACGGTTACACCTGTAATGTTTTTGGCCACCGGGGCGGCATCAACGATCCTGTATACGGCGACCATCTTGTCTACGGCCGCCGCCCACCCTGCCTTCGTCGTGGGCTTCTTGCGGCTCTTCTTCAATAGCCATAACTGGTTGATGACATATTCGCCGATGCTCATAACAATTCCAGTTGTTGGTGGTGGTTAGTGTTTGCGGACTGAGGAAAATTCAGAGCTTCTATTCTCATTTAGTTGGTTGGTTTGTTTTGTGTTGGGGTTAATCTAATAATCGCCCATGAAGCCCCACTCCATTCACGGGGTGGGGCTTTTAGGATTTAACAAACGAGTTAGAAGGGCAGATCGGTATCGTCGTCTTTTTCCACCGGTGCAGATGGCAGTGTTGGTGCAGGCTCATCGATGACCCGCTTAGCAATCTTGTCCCGGATCCACGCCGGGATGGCTTCGGGAGGGTCGCCGTCGGCTAGATCGTAGGCTATGGGCGGCAGTTGTCCCTTTGGGCACTCAATGCCCGCCGGAAGCGGCACCACGCTTTCAATGTTAGCGTAAGTTTTATCGCCAGAGGTTTTCTGGACCACATTGAGGTAGCACGGGGCGCCAACAATCGTGTCGAGATCAAATGATTCGAGTTCGGCGGCAGTAAAGTCTCGGCCTCTCCATGAGGCTAAAACTTTTCGCAAATTTGCTTTCGGGCCGATGCTTGACGTGAACTCACGACTCATGACTCGGGGGAGTTCTTCGCCGTCAATTTCGATGGTCGAATCAATTAGCTCCCAGCCGATCATGAGCTTAGGAGCGTCATTGTAGGATGGGTTATTTGATTTTTGAATCCCCAGCTCGGCAATCATATAGCATCTCGCTATATGCATGCCTGCGTCTACGGGGGTGTATTTAGTTTCGGTTTTGTCTGATACTATCATTTTATTTATTAAATGGCCTTAAGTGGCCGGTTACGTATGGCAGCAAAATCGCTGCCGAGATTTTAGGGAAAACTTATGCTATTAGAGATTCGCGCTCTGTGGGAGACAAAAGCGGCTCCTCAATCCGAGTCGCCATAGCCAAATACTCTAGCTCGAGCAATTTGCGAACAGTGCGGTTATGACCGTGGTTAGATTGCAATCGTCGGATCATGGCGACAGGCCCAGTGCCCTGCAATTGCGCGTCGGCAATCAGCAGATCGACGATCTCACCGTGCGTAATTTTGATCGTCGATTGCTGGGCTATCATATCTCGCCACACGCGCAGTGCCGCCATCGATGCGTTAGTAAGCGTCGTGCTAAATTTGGTACGGTGATGCATGTACGGTATGACAGATCCCCGTGGGCGCCCGCGCTTGCGCTTTGGGGCGGTGCTAATCGGATGGATCCGTGGACGTCCACGCCGTGGTTTAGGTGTGCTCATCTGGTCAACGCTCTCCGTACTTTTTGCCAGTAATTTTCGGTCGCCGACTTCCGAAATCCGTTAGGACCGCCGTTCCAAATTCGGGCTTTGTCCTCGTTAGTTGGCGTGCGACCCAAGCGCCGTTCGATGGCGTATATCGCAAGATATTTGTGGAATAGATCCACGGCTGACGCACGATCAAATGCGTCGGTGTGTGTGTAGCTGGTGCCGTACACACGATTGACGTCGAGCACGACGCCGCGGTGTATTTGCAGCGAGCCGTAGGCCAGCCCGCCGTCACCGACGGCTGAGTTGTCACCGCCGCTCTCGACGTGCGTGATTGCACGCAGTAGCGGATCGTCAGCGTGTGCAACGCTCAGCAGGGTCAGGATCAAAATCAGGTTTTTCATTTTGTTGAGTTGGGTTGATTAGGGAAATTTAAAGCCTCGGGAGAGAAGCCGAACTTTATCGCGGCCTCGTCGTAAGCGTGGGCAGCGGCTTCAGCGGTCGGGAATAATCCCAAATGACGCTTTTTGCCGCCTCCTTGTATTTGCGCCTTAAATGGGTTTCGCTTGCTCGTTGAAAAATTCGACACGCCGCGGTATTGAATAGCGCCGTAAGTTTTTACTGATGCCCTCATATTTTGCTGGTTGGTCACCATTCGCAAATTTGCCGCCCGATTATTGTCTCGAGAACCGTCGATGTGATCCACTTGTAAAGCCGGGTTCCAATCGAGGGAGAAAGCCTCAGCTACAAGTCGGTGCACGTAAAACAGCTTCTTTTGCCCATTTACGGTGAGCCTAACCTGTAGATAGCCGCGAGCACCGTACGATCCCATTGTTTCTCGGCGTCGCTGTTTAAGTCCGCTGGAGTGAACCCATTCCGGCTTGATTATAAGCCCGTCATCGCGAACTTGGATCTCCCGGTCTCCGATTTTTAAGGTTTTGGTCTGCATGTCATCTATCTCTGTCAGTTGTTGTCGTGTGGAGCAAAAGCGCTCTTGGAGCCTCCCCGGAGGGAAGCTCGGAGAGGGCGTCAGTCAGCCGTGTGAGTTGATCACGCTGGTCAGACCACCGTTGCGCTGACGCGCTAATTGCGAAAACCAGACGCGGTCGTCAGGCACATCGTGGGTCCGGATACGAGCCTCACGCCGGGCCGCCTTGTTACCGGCCCCGTCGCTGGAGGCCAGCCATTGGGCATGCGCTGCGATGGCGTACACCAGCTCGCGCTTGGTTACGCTGCCGTAGCAGCGTGGTATGTCGCGGATCGTAGCGCTGCAGCCGGGGCCGCCATGGATGGGCGCAAATCGCGCAATCAGTACGTCGGTGTGCCAGCTCATAACCGCACCCCCTCGCCGATGGCGATTTGGGCAGCGGCAACCCACTCGCCGACGGTATAGGATGAGAGGTAGCACACGTAGACGGAATCTCCGATCTGGTGGCCATGCAGCGAGCCGCCGAGGCCCGTGAAATAGCTGTATCCGTCACGGTTGTTTTGTATCTCTACGGCTAGGCCCGCAGCGGCGAGTGCCCGGTTAATCTGACGCTTAGAGCGTGCGACACGGTCGAGGTTGATTGCAGTCATTATTTGACCTCCCAACGGCGCATTTCGGCGTCCTCACGGGCCGCGTCAGCATGGCTGATGGCCTCCTCGGCCAGCATCTCGTAATCGTAGTCACATAATTGCCCGGTCCAATTGGTGCCATTGACGGTCTCGATAACCTCGACGAGGTCAACGTTGCCATCCGGATGGATGTCTGCGGAGACATCGACATCTACCTCGATGCCGTCATCACCGCTAATCGTGCTCACGAATTGAGCGTCAAAACGTCTGTATTTGGTGTAACTCATATTAATCTAATCGTTGTTGTTGGTTGTTGGGCTCAGGATGAGCACCATGGTGGCCAGCAGCACCGGCCACGGTGGTGACCACTCAGATTCCGAGCCACGACTTGGTGGCCCACGGCACATGAGTCCCGCAGGCTACGCGGTCGGTTTGGATTTGTTTGACCTCGTCGCGACTAAACTCAGAATCGCCAACATCGATGTAGTCGCCGGAGCGACTTAGGGCCGCCAGTTGGATAGGGCCATTGTCGAGGCAGGAGAAAAACGGCTCGTAACGATGCAGCAGCTTGATGTCGCGGGCATCATACACGTAGCACACCGTGGCTACGCCGTTGACGTCGAGGACGTAGGCTTCGGTGACGTGCTCGTCATCTCGGCGAATGTCGCGGCGTGCGAGGTCCTCGTTGTAGCTCAGGTCGATGCCAGCAGCATCAACAGCGTCGGCGAGAGAGGAGTGGCGGGAGAGGATTTTGTAGGATGTCATATCAGGATTTATCAGTTGTTGTTATTAAAGGGAATCACCCCTCAGGAACTGCACGATCCCACAATTGCATCATCATGTCGAGATCATTTTCACTGTTTTTTGTGGGGCACTTAAATATTTAAATTCACGAGCCTTGACCTGCACCACCAATTGCCCACTTTTTCAGCATATAGCCGGTGCGCGGTTACTCACCAATTTGCGGTCACAACGACCAATCCTCGGGGACCCGGACTGCGCACCAGTTCGGGTTTTCCCGTTTTTCAATCTAATGCCCGGTCAGGGCCACACGCTGATCACTCATGCGGTTAATATCGCTGGGGTAGGATAGCCAAAAAAATCCATGGTCCGGTGCTCGGAGACCTCTCACCCAGCCATGGTGGTCAATGATACAATGACTCAGGTACAGGGCAGATCTGGCTATCTCCCAACGACTTACAGGCCATCGTCAGACAATGGAGGATCGCAGGGAATAGGATTTATGACCCTATCGCTCACCCGTACCTCACGCGTGAAAGAGGTCTTTTTGTGTCCAGATCTAGGTAGGGCAGATCCTCAATGATCTATTGCAATTTGCGCATGCGACAACCATTTTATAATCCATTAATACTAGCCGATTAGCCCATCAAATCTACCAATCCTATCCGCATACCTAGCATGTTGACTAACCGTCAGATCAAATGCATTGATTAATCTATGATCGACTCCGAGTTAATCCAGTCATCGGCCCCCACAGACATATTGCAGGGGCACGTAGGCGGCACCACGACCAATTACCGGGTTGCTGAGACCAGAGTGGTCACGGAGTCCGGGAGGGACGGCATGATGGCCATGGAGCGGATCCTGCTGGATCAATTTGACAATATGTATATCGTGCACTCTGTGACGCTCAGGCAGGATGTCAGTGAGCCTATGATCTGCGAGGCCATCACGTGGGTAACAGAGGCGTCGATAAAACATTTTGGCGGACTTACTGAGGCACTATTTGAGGATGCTCGAGATGCCGGGTTTGCTCAGATCCGGGCTAAAATTAGAGATGCCCGAATAGCGACAGAGTCCGGCGCCAAAACATTGACCGAAACCCTACGAGAGGTCGGCAAAAATGCCTCAAATCAGTTATGAGCAACAATCCTGTTTATCGCAAACGAGGAGTCCGGCAGGTTGGCAGCCTGCAGCTAGCAACACAGCGTGACGTTGCCAATGCGATTGAGCGTAGGCGGCAATACGAGCTAGGGGTCCCGGAGGATCAAACAACAGTAATTGGCTCGGGCACCAGCCCTACCGGGGTGGCGGGAGGGGACCTGACGGGTGCCTATCCAGACCCGGGGGTGAGCAACTCGGTAGTGGCTCGGGCACTGGGTTGGATCAATGTACAGGACTACGGTGCCACCGGTGATGGTTCTACGGATGACAAGACAGAGATTGATTTAGCTATTGCTGCAATGACCGATGGCTCGGTTCTCTACTTTCCTGCCGGCGAATATCGTTACGGTGGAACAGCATTGATTGAGAATCTGGACAACATCGTAATCACAGGTGCCGGACGGGATGTGTCTATTCTCCGGCACACGGGGACTTTTGCTGCGTATCCCACGGATGGCGATAACTCAAACACTCCTGTAACTAACGGAGGGGTTATCATGAACGTGGAAGAGACCTGCTCGCATGTAGTAATACGTGACATGACGTTTGATGGAAACTGTGACACCAGAAAATTTGGTAGTCAGTGTGTTCACTTTCGCGCTAATCACCTCAAGGTTCATGACTGTGCCTTCCAGCACGGCGGGGAGTTTTGCTTGAGCATCAATACGGATCGATCTGGTCGCATCCAAGATGTTCAGATTCAGAATAACATTATTCGCGATTCCTTTGCTGACGGTATTAATTTACGCAAAGTGGACAAAGCCATTGTGTCGGGGAACATCGTGAATGGCTGCGATGATGATATTATAGCCCTTACAGAATGTGAGGATGTGTTGGTAGCGAGCAATCAACTAAGCGCACGTATTGATGTCCTTGGAGTGCATGTGGACACACCCAGCTCAGGATACACCATCAACCCTACGGTAACGGTCACAGGTGGAGTAAAGGGCGGGGTCCCCACAAACCCACCGTGCTATGTTTTCATAAATGCATCTGGGGAAATCGAAGGTGGCAGGTTTTATGGGCCTGACAGCACGGGTTGGGACGATTCTGATACGCTGCCCACCATTGCCATCTCGGGCTCTGGGGTGATTACGGCGAAGCTGACGGACTGGGGGCGTGGTCTGGCGGTGCTAACAGGCTGCAAAAGGATACTGGCTGACGGCAACTCCATCACCTTGGTGAAGCAGAGCGGCGTCTTGATTGCTGGGGAGGGAGGAACACGTCCTGAGCAGATTACGGTATCCAACAGCACGGTGTCTGGCAGGGTAGCTATAAATTCTGGCTTTGGTGTAAGGTTGTCGGACGCGAAGGATATTATACTGGAGGGTAGCAGCATCATAGACACGGCGGTTCACTCATCAGGAAAACAGGGCTCCTTGTTTTTGGCGAACTACGAGAACGTGACCATCAGGGGAAATACTTTCAGCCAAAAGGAGGCAGGAGCGGGCACGTTTTTTTCGGCCATACAGACGGAGGAGAACGCGTCGGGAAGCGAGGTCGATTGGCCAAAGCTCTGCATCGATGGGAACACGTTCAGGATGCTGGATTCGACCATTATTGGAGGAATAAGACTACGGTCTGGGGCCAACATCAATCTCTCGGAGGTATTTATCAGCAACAACGTCTTCGATTATGCCCCGAACAACAGCCACATCAGCATAGATCGCTTTGCTGGGGTTTATAAAATTTGGAACAATGTCTGTAATCAGGACAGATTCATTGACCTTGGGAACAACCGCTCGGGCTTCTACTCATCAGCCAACAATCAACCGCGCAACCCAGTCTACAATGAGGGTGGATCAACCGCTCTTGCTGGAGTGTTTGCTACTGACACTGATTGTACCTCGAGCAATGGCTTCGCCGAAGTGACGCTTTTACCGGGCAGATGGCTGGTAACTGGCAGTATTACCGCCCGTGCATCGAACCTTAATGAGGATGGCAACGGGATTATCGGCGCAGTTTTGTGGGACGGCTCGACCGAATATGGTGCTGGAGCGACCTATCAGTCTACAGACCTGTCTCTGCGTGCCGTTCTGGCCTGCTCAGCTATTGTCGATATTCAAGCCACTCAAACTGTTCGTTTTAAGATTAAAGCTAAAGCACCTACCTCGGCTACTGTTGCTAGGGCTGGGTTTTTCATCGTGGGCCGAGAGTATAAAATAGCCAATTTTGTAATTGGAGACGATTTTATTCATGTGGGCGCAACTAACAACGCCACTGGCGTAGTATTTACAGCAACAAAAACCGCAGCCACACATTGGTCTAACGGTTCTACAATTGAAACTGCTGAGCTTATTGAGGCTGGTACTTATACCGGACCTAACTCGCAATTAGTAGCAATTGCTACGTAGCTATAACACATTAAGCACCACAATAAATGAGCGAAGGTTTTTCGGCTAAGCAATTGGCGTTTATAGATGCGCGGGTAAAAGGCTTAAACCGCTTAGAGTCGTGCCGGGTGGCGGGATATTCCGAAAGCAGTCACACAGTAGTAGAGAGTAATCGCGTAAAGCAGGAGATCGAACGGCTGAAGAAGATTTCCGACAGAAACGCTGTAGGTTTGTTAGAGCGAACAGAGAAGCGCAGGATACTGGCTGGTATTGCTCGTAACAAAACCAATTCTGCTAGGGACAGGATGCAGGCCATTGCGCACGATAATCTAATGGACGGGAGCAATGCCCCTCAAAAAGTTGAGATGTCTGGGCTTGCGGATCTATTGGCAATTGTACGTGGTCATTCTCAATCCGAAAAGGTTGTAACACCAGTTGTAGATCAAATTCGAGAGGCACCAGATCGTTTAGCTGTTCAAATTGAATCGGGGTAGTAATTTATGGAGACCGACATTCCAGAAGAGGACCTAGAAGAGCTAACCAAAAAGCTAAGTGATCCGTTGTGGAGGATTCGCACGCTTTATCAGATAGTAGACAAAAAGGGTAACAACATCCCGTTTAGGCCCACCAAGTCGCAGGAGCGATTGATCGAGGCTTACTATGTCGAAGGACGTAAGCGGCATATCATTTTAAAAGCTCGTCGTATGGGTTTTTCCACGCTTATCGATTTAATTTTATTCGATCGCTGTTATTGGGGCAAAAATCTCCAAGCCAGTATCGTTGATTTAACGCAGAGCGATGCCTCGGAAAAGCTGAAAACAAAGATACGTGTCGCGTATCAAAGTCTCCCGGAGCCGTTGAAAGAATCGCTAAGAGCGTCAAATGAGCACCAGATAGAGTTTAACAACGGGTCTACCATCAATGCAGGCAAGAATGCGCGTGGTGGCACCAATCAACTTCTGCATGTGTCAGAGTTGGGGCCTATTGCTCATGTTGACCCTCGTCGAGCTGAAGAAGTTAAGACTGGCGCTCTGCCATCCGCGGACGAAGGGGACATCTTTATCGAGTCTACCTTTAAAGGCGGCAAGCACGGGGTCTTTTATGAGATGATCAAGACAGCGATGGAGACGCCCGATGAGCACAAGACGCAGAAGGACTATTATCTACATTTCTTCCCGTGGTATGAGGACGAGACACTAGTATTGGAAGGCGATATTAGAGCAGTGCAGCCAGACACTAATGCATATTTAGACGAGAAAGAGCTAGAGCTGGGGGTAAAATTCAGTGACGGCCAGCGTTTGTGGTTCCATGTGACCAAAAAGGAGCAAGGAATCTTCATGACTCGAGAGTATCCGACCACGGTAGAAGAAGCGTTTAGTGCGCCGGTAGAGGGAGCGATTTACGCTGATTTGATTGAGGGCATTCGTGCCAATGGCCAGATTAAGGACTTTAACGCTAGCAAGGCGCAGCCGGTGTTTGTCGCGATGGATATCGGGTGGAACGATCAAACTACGGCGTGGATGTTCCAGTTGGAAGGAAGAGACATTGTGTGGCTTTGGTATTACGAATCAAAACATGCCACTGCTGCTGATTTTATGACGGCCGTTCGGGCCACCGAATTTGAACCCGCGGCGTATTTCCTTCCGCATGATGCCGGAAGTGCCAGTGCTGCCAGCAACGGGGTGACTTACAAGCATCAGATGGAAGAGGCCGGGGCTACCAATTGCGTGGTGCTTCCAAGGCCGCAATCGGTATGGGCAGGGATCAATGCTGCCCGGGAGTTGATTTCAAAAAGTTATTTTCACCGGACAAGCACAGCACTTGGAGTTGAGATGCTGGAAGCTTATCATACCAAGCCAATTTCCGCGGGTGGGGTAACTTCCCGTGAGCCGGTGCATGATTACGCTTCGCATGGATCTGACGCGTTCCGGTATGCAGCGGAATCAATAGTGCTTGGTTACGTAAAAACCTATGCCGGGCGAAAGGCTAGAGACACGCCTCCGGCAGGAATTGATGGTGTATTGGTAAACATTGATGCTTTGCGTCAGAATCGAATGAATAAAAAGAAAAAACGGGCTAAGATGGCCTACCGTTTGTGATGAGTCCGTTTGCTATGGGAAAACAGGTGTTTATGAGCGAGCCTAGTGCTTACTCTTTTGAGGAATGCGCTCTGTGGCACTCTAAGTATGGGCATATTTTTTCAGGCCATGATTTTATGGTCTTTGGTCGCTATGTCCCAAGGGGCGCAGAACAGGCCAAAATCGTGGATCTTTATTCATTTGAGGGCCAAGAGTGCGATTGCCTCCATGTGGCTCTCTGTGTCGGTTCTATGGCCTCTGCATGGGCCACCTTGCCAAAAGAAGTAAAGTGGATTAGCTATGAGCGGCAAAACTGCTTGAGGTTTTTCCCACTTGATCGCATTAAAAGGTTTTCCTCAGTTCTCTCTCGTTATGAAAAATCCTTTTTTCCCCCGACATCAGCATTTGTTTAAAGGCGGATCTCCGCAGCAAATGGACACTGCTCCTAGTATTCCGGCGCCTCCGCCTTCTACGTCTCAAGTTGAGGTACAGCAAAAGAGGCGAGACGTGCTAAAGGCTCAAAAGAAGCGTCGGGGCCTTCAGTCTACAATGTTAGTCGGTAATAGTTATGGCCAGTCCCTCAACGGCGAAATGGATCCAAACAAAGATGTTTTGCTGGGGGGCGGGTCGTGACCGACAAAGATCGGGCAAAGGAGGTATGCCAGCGATATGATCGTCTTTGGTCTACTCAGGGCAATTGGCGCGATATTTGGCAGGATTGCGCTTCGTATGTGAGCCCTCGAAAGGGCAATATTGAAGAAGAGCGTAGTTCGGGAGAAAGGCAGACCGACGAGGTTTACGATACAACAGCGACTGAGGCGGCTAATATTTTTGCAGCAGGTATGATTTCTCAACTTACCCCGGCGGGTGAGATTTGGGCTAGATATACGCCCAAGGGAGACGCTCCTGAGGACGTAAAAGCGTGGCTTGATGAGTGTTCGCAAATAGCGATGAAGGTGATTCACGCTTCTAATTTTTATCTTGGCTACCATGAGGATTCACTCGATTCCGGAATCTTTGGCTCGTCCCTGCTTTTTGTAGACGAAGACGAGGAGGATCTTATCAATACAACAAACGTTCCGGTTGGTAAATTTGTCTGGGAGGAAAATCACCGTGGCGAAATTGACACCGTAATTCGTTCTTTTGAATTTACTGCACGTCAGTGCGAACAGCGGTTTGGTGAGGAATACCTCCCGGATTCTGTAAAAGATTGCCTTAAGGGCGGTGGGAATAGCGAAGGCAAGATGTTTGAGATCCTGCATCAGGTTCGCCCACGTGCCGAAAATGTCATGGAAGGCATGGTCGTTCCTGAGCTACGCCCTATTGAGTCCCTTTACGTCATTAAGGATGGTACTTGTTTAGTACAAGAAGGCGGTTACTACGATATGCCGTTTATGGGTGGGCGCCTTCTAAAATCTAACGGTGAGCTGTATGGCCGTGGTCCGGCAACTCAGGTAATGCCCGAGATTAAGACCGTCAATCGGATGGAGAGGGATCTGTTAATTGCCTCAGAGAAAATGGTCAATCCGCCGTGGTTAATGCCTGACGACGGTGCTTATCAGCCCGACAATCGCGCAGGCGGGGTTACGTACTACGATGCCCTGACTCCCAACGCCAAGCCGGAGCAGATGCAGTTGAATCATCGGGTGGACATTGGTGAAGCCAAAGCAGATCAAAAGCGTCGTCGGATTAACGAAGCGTTCCATGTGCCTATGTTTCAGATGCTTACTAATATGCAGGAGCAGCGGCGTCAAAAGACGGCTTTTGAGGTTGCTGAAATGATGCAGGAGAAGTTGCTTATGTTTTCTCCAATCTTTGCTCGTAACGTAGAAGAAAAGCTAACTCCATTTATGGAGCGCGTATTTGGCATTTGTCTGCGTGCAGGCCGGTTCCCGCAGCCACCTCAATCGGTTATCGATGCTGGTGGTGCGTTGGAGTACCAACTTGAATATGTTTCTAAGATTGCACTAGCAATACGTGCGGCTCTAACCGATTCGATTGGCACTATTATCCAATTGATCGAAATGGCTTCTCAGTTTGATCCTAGCGTAGTGCATGTCGTCGCATGGCGTGATGCAGTTCGTCAGTTCCTTGAGAACAAAGGCTTCCCTTCTCAATTGGTCCGCAATGACGAGCAAGTTGATGAAATTATGGCTCAAATAGCGCAGGCTCAAAATGAGGCTGCAGCACCAGAGCAAGCCCAGCAGATGGCAAAAGCAGTTAAGGATTTAGGCCCAGACGCTCAAGCTGCCGCCGTTGAGGCTGTGGCTGCTGGATAAAGACTGAGCTTATCAGTGGGCCACTCTCTCACTTTATGGCAGTAAAAAGTACCAACCCCAAAAAGAAAATTCCTACGCTTGAGGATAGGCAGCTGCTTAGGCAGGAGCTTATGAATAAGTTTTCACGCGTCTTCGGAAGCAGCGAAGGCCGTCAAGTGCTCGACACTATTCAAGCTCATGTAGGAATCCAAAATGGCATTGAGCTTCCTACCTACGGACAGGGCATGTCATCAAATGACGTCATTGCCCGGGACGCAGCAAAGCAAGTGGTGCTTTACATCATGAGGATGTCAGGTGCCGAACTAAAGATACCTCAACGAGAGAGTGAAAATGGTTAAAAAATCTCCAGTTTATGATGTCCTGAATGGGCAAATCCTTCGTGATGAGAAGCACATCGCCAATGTGCCTTCTGATGGGTCTAAAATTATCCCGGTTGATGGTTTTGAAAGGCTAAAAGGGCGTGCTCAGATAGCCTATAATAAGTGGCTAAAGGCAAACTCCGAAAAGTCCGCAATCGTAAAAGCCACGTCCGTAAGCGCTGATTTGTTACAAGCGGAGCGTAAGGCCAAGCATGAAGAAGTCCTTAGCCATCCTTTTGCTCCACGCCGCAAAAAGGTTAGTAAGAACTTAAAAAGCGTTAAAGTAATTCATCCGATACCAGAAGGGGCGCCAACAGATCTTGTAGGCGGTGATCGTGATCCACGATTTGTTGAGTTTCTTTGTAAGAATCATCCAGAACTGGCCAAGTCTCGCTATGATGGCCGCAACCAAACCAACCCAATAACTAATGAGATTATTTAAGCACCTCTTATTCCTGTTTGTTCCTTTTCGGTTCAATCTTTTGCCGCCAGATGATTCGACTTCTGGCGATTCTGCTCCTTCTGGGGAAATGTCTGCTGATCCTGCTCCAGATGATTCGCCTTCTGGCGATTCTGCTCCCACTGGTGGTGACGTTCCAAATGGGGTTTACGATTACATCGACCGAGATGGTAATTTTAAGGAAGGCTGGACTAAATATTTTAATATCAACCCGGCCCTTGAGCAAAAAGTTCGGTCTGTGGGTGGACTTGGAGGTAGCTATTCTAATCTCGAAACCGTGCTTGGTAAGGGCAACAAAGTTGCGGTTCCTAACAAAGACTCAACTCCTGAGGAGTTGGCCCTGTTCAGGGAAAAGATGGATATTCCTGTTGATGCGGCCGGTTATGAGTTTTCCAAGCCTGAGGACCTAGCGGACGAAGCGTGGGACAAGGATTCGGTAACTAAGTTTCAAGAAATAGCTTTTGAGCACGGCTTAACTCCAACTCAAGCTCAGGGACTTGTTAATTGGCAGGTCAAGCGTGAGTCCGAAGCTCTTAATGAAATTCAGGCACACGTAACTAAGACCCGGGATGAAGCATCTGCTGTTTTAAAAAAAGAATGGGGCGCTGACTACGATAAGAACATGGCCGATGCGGAGCGAGCAGTTGAGGCTGCGGGCATTTCAAGCGAGACCTTAAAGTCTAAGCCAGAACTGTCTAACGACCCGGACTACATACGGTCTATGGCTTATTATGGTTCTCAGATCAAAGAACAACCTACAGTAAGCATTCGCACCACTGGGGGCTATCTTTCGATCAAAACACCGCAGGCAGCACAAGCTGAGATCGATCGGATTATGGGTGATTCCGACGGCCCGTATTGGGGCTCTAAGGGGAAGGTAGCTCAAGATAATGCCGTCAATGAAGTGGCCAAACTGCATGCAATTGTTAGCCCAGAACCATCTTGACGGGTGCCTAGTGGCATTTACTTTGATGATTCTGTTGCGGACTTATCACCCGCTCTCGTGACTCATATCGCGTAATTACAGTTGTTGGCCGCCTACTCTCACAAGGAGTGGGCGGTTTGTATTTATAGAGTTGACTATCAGATCGTATTGCTTGAATTAGATACCACTCTACGGGGTAACGGCTACCGTCCTGCGAGAACCCAAGATGGTTTCGCCGGTCACACGGGAACGAATTAAAGGCCATCAAGGAACACTAGTCCTTTAACCTTTATTTTATAAGTTACTATGTCAGATCAAATTAGTGTCGCGTTCGTAGACCAATTTACGAACAATGTTAGCCATCTCGTCCAGCAGGGCGACTCTCGTTTTCAAGGTAAAGTCCGTGAAGAAACGCAGGTCGGGAAGAGCAAGTTCTTTGAACAGCTCGGTACCACCGCGGCTATTTTGCGCACCACTCGCCATGGAGACACACCGCAAGTCGATTCTGTCCATCAACGTCGTGAGGTTACTCTCAAGGACTATGATTGGGCTGACCTGATCGATACCCTTGATGACAACAAAATGCTCATCAGTCCGCAATCCAGCTACGCTCAAAGTGCCGCAATGGCATTCAACCGCGTTAAGGACAGCGAGGTTATCACTGCAGCCACGGGCAACGCTCAGGCTAACAAAACCGGTCTTGGCGCCAACGGGACCGCTGCAGTCGCTCTGCCAGCTTCCCAAAAAGTTGCCGTAGACTTTGAGGTGGCGGCCACCAACACTGGCTTAACGCTGGCTAAGCTTATCGAAGCAAAGTCCATCTTGGGTAAAAACGAGGTGCCAAGTGGTGAACGGAAGTATTTTGTTCACTCCCAACAGCAGCTTGACGATCTTTTGATCAATGTGAATGAGGTTAACAGCTCTGATTACGCTGCTGTAAAGGCACTCGTTGACGGTGAAGTGTCTTACTTTATGGGCATGGAGTTCATTAAGACGGAGCTAACTGATCTTGACAGTGGTACTGACATCCGTACCTGCTTTGCCTATTCTCACAACGGATTGCTCCGTTCTATGGGCCAAAACTTCAAGACGCGGATTGCTGAACGCACTGATAAAAATCATGCAATTCAGGTCTACTGCAACATGACTGTAGGCTCTACTCGTATGCAGGAGGAATGCGTGGTTGAGGTTCTTTGCGACGAAAGCCCTGCTTAATTTGCAATTACTTAGGGTTTGGGGTTAAGCCCTAAGCTGCATGACCCCCTGCACTCACAAGGTGTGGGGGGTTATTTTTTCAGTATTGCGCCAACGGTAGTTTGTGCAATTTATAAAGGCCGTTCTTGGGCCATCCCTTGAGCCTATCAGACAACTTTCAACTTTTTGGAAGCCTGTTCTAGCAATTGCTGGGGCAGGCTTTCTCTTTTTACAAAAATGCCAAGCCGCACTGACATCGCCAACTACGCTCTGGGCCTCATAGCCGAAGAAACCATCACTTCATTAGAAGAGGATAACGAGTCAGCTCGTAAATGCAGTCTGCATCTAAACCAGACTATTAGGGAGGTGTCGGCCATGGCTCCGTGGAAGTGTGTAGCCAAGCGTCAATCGCTGGCTCGGTTAGGAAGTGACCCCTCTTTTGGTTGGGGGTACCAGTACGCGCTACCTTCTGACTACATTAAAGTTATAAGTTTTAATGACGTAGAGTTGGATTATGTGCTGCGTTTCATGTTTACGGTCGAAGGGATTAACCTTTTGACCAATGAGACCACCGCCAAATTGCTTTACGTGCACGATATCACAAGTGTCGATAGCGAAGACGCTTATGGGGTTTTAGACCCATTGATGGTTAAATCTATTTATACAATGCTTGCTGCAAAACTAGCGTGGCACTTACAGCAAAATCGTACCCAGCAAATGCAGTTAATGCAGACCTTTGAAACAGAACTGCGTAGGGCCAAGAGTCAAAACGCCCGGGGAGCATTTATGCCCCGTGAGTCTTTGGGTTCTTCGTCTGACTGGGTATATTCGCGTTACACCGGAACAGGGGCCTAATGAACAAGTTTTTTAACAATTTTACCGGAGGGGAATGGACTCCATTGCTGGATGGTCGCAGTGACCTCCAGAAATATGACTCATCGTGCCGCGCTCTTGAAAACTTTAGGGTGATGGCGCACGGGGGGACTCGGTTTCGTACTGGCTTTGAGCATAAGCACAGTATATCGGGAAATGCTGTAACGCGGCTTTTGCCGTTTCAGTATTCAGTGGGCGTTCGCTATGTCATGGAGTTCTCGGCTAACCTCATTAGGTTTATCGATGCCTCATCTGACCCGACTGTGCTGTTGGCAAATACTGTGGTGACTCCGTATTCGGAGGAAGATCTGTTTGAGCTTCAGATACGTCAGTTAAACGATGTGGTTTACGTGACTCATCCCGGCTACCCGGTTCAAAAGCTAAAACGGCTAACGGCTACGCCTACGTGGGATTTTGCACCAGTGGAGTGGACTTGGCCAGCAATGCTAGACGAGAACACGACAAGCACTAAATTAACAGTTTCAGGCTCTACGATGACTGCTGATGCCGATGTTTTTGACGTTAATCACGTTGGTAGCTACTGGGAAATCCGGCATCTAATTGATGCGGCTAGTGCGGTGCTGCCGCTGACTTCGAGCGCGACAATGAGCCCGGCTTTAAAAGTTGAGGGAGAGTGGCAAGTGACCACTACCAATTATTGGAACGGTGAATTGTATGTTGAGCGTTCTGAAACTTCAAGTGGGCCATGGGTAACTATCCGCAAGTTTACTAGTCGCACTGATAGGAATGTTTCAGCTTCAGGGGTTTTAGATGCCCCAGCTTACCTTCGCTTGCGTTATGTGGTTAATGGTCAGCCGTTTGATAGTACTGTATGGGTTGGCAGTAATCCGACTAGTTACGCCAAGGCTAATGCTACTTTAGAAACGCAGGAAGCCTACGTGTCAGGCTTGGTTGAAATTACGGCGTTTACGAATAGTAGGTCTGTAAGCGTAAACGTTATTAAAGACCCTCAGTCTACTCAACCGACTGACATCTGGGCAGAGGGAGCGTGGAGCGATTATCGCGGACATCCGCGCACTGTCGCGGTTTATGAGCAGCGCATCTTCTATGGGGGCACTGATGCTAATCCAATTCGGCTTTGGGGCTCTAAATCGGGTGACTTTGACAATTTTAAGTATGGTACCCTTGATGACGATGCTATCGCGTTTGATATCGCTTCATCTCAAGCCAATGCGATTGAGTGGATGGCGTCGATGGAGGTTCTGCAAATTGGAACTGAAGGCAGCGAAGTTACGGCTTCCTCAGGCTCTAAAGAGGAGCCAATCACCCCGTCGAACATTTCCGTTAGGACGCAATCCAATTATGGCAGTCAATCGATTGATGCGTTACTCGTAAACGACACTCTGCTTTTTATGCAGCGACAGGGCCGCCGTCTTCGAGAGATGTCTTACAGTTTTGAGCGTGACCGCTATGTTTCGCCCGACCTAACGCAGTTAGCGGAGCACATCACAGAATCTGGAGTTATTCAGACCGCGGTTGCTCGTCAGCCTGACCCGTTGGTGCTTTCGGTGCTTGCTGACGGGCGACTTGCGGCAATGACGTATGATCGTGAACAAAATGTGGTGGCGTGGGCTCAGTGGAAGACTGAGGGGGCTATAGAGTCGGTAACTTCTGTTTATGGGAATCCCAATGATGACATCTGGATAGTGGTTAATCGCGAAGGTATTAGGTCGGTCGAAAAGTTGGCTATAGAGTCACTAGACAAATCAACGATGGTGCATCTAGATGCATCTGTAGGCGGGGATTACGTAGGCTCTGGAAACGATACAACGACCATTACTGGTCTTGATCATTTAAACAATAAGACGGTTGGCTGCGTAGTTTTGGGCAATGACATTGGTAACTACGTGGTAGCGGGAGGGCAGATTACGGTTCCAAACAATACGCCGGTAGGTACTAGCGGCAGGTATTTGGTAGGGCTGCGCTATACTGGCGTAATTCACCCGATGAAGTTAGACGTGTCGTTGCAGTCTGGCGCAACGCAGGGTAAGCGTCGTCGCATTTCTGAGGTAGTAATCCGTTTTAAGGATTCGTTGGGCTGTAAATATGGGAAAAGTTTGACCAACCTTGACCCCGTTATTTTTCGATCTAGCACGGACCCGATGGATTCGTCACCTCCTCTTTTTAGTGGAGACAAAGTGGTCCGGTGGCATGCTGGTAGTGACCGGTCTGGTGACATTTACATTGTGCAGGACGAGCCCTACCCAAGTTTGGTATTGGGCCTCGCAGTCAAATTTGAGGTATTCAATTCATGATGGAATCAAAGGTGATCAATGTGCGTGAAGGGGACTCCAATCTGCTTACGGTCTTTGACCTCTGGTGGGACGGGCACGGTCAGGAGCGGGTGCCGGTTGGGTTTTTGCCCAAATGTGGCGTGATGGCGGAACAGAACGGGCGCCCAGTAGCCGTTACGTGGCTCTACATGGACAATTCTATTGGTGCCGCATGGGTAGCATGGTTGACGACTAGACCCGGCTTAAAAGGCAAGGAATCGGTTCGGGCGTTAAATTACCTGTTGGAATCCGTTGAGGAGGTGGCGGACGAATTTGATTACAAATTACTTTTCACTATGGCTCAGGGGCGTGGCCTCCAGTCATGGTTCAAGCGTCGAGGGTTTATCGAGAACCATTCCGGCATGTCTCAACTTTTTAAATCTCTTAAATAATGCCAACTACAGCAGTTATTATTGCAGGAACCATAGCTTCAGCGGTTGGAAGTGGCGTTTCTGCCTACGGCTCCTACCAGCAAGGTAAGGCCCAGCGTCGCATGGCCGAGCGCAACGCCAAGATAGCCGAGTCAAGAGCCGCAGGAGCGGCGCGTGACGGGCGTATCATGTCTAATGCTAGCCGGAGGCAGTCAGAGCGATTAAAATCCCGTCAGCGTGCTTTATACGCTAAATCTGGGGTTACTAGTGCCGGTTCTCCTCTTATCATTCAGGCCGAGCAGGCGGCACAAGCAGAGATGCAGGCTCTCGACATTGAGCGCAATGCGGAAAACCAAGCGCAAGCGCAGCGTCAACAAGCCGAGCTTGACCGGATGCAAGGCAAGAGTGCTTACAGGGCTGGCTTGTATGGAGCTGGCTCAACTCTCCTTCAAGGAGCTGGCGACGTAGCTACCGGAATTGAGGCGTACAATGAAGCCAAAAACTAAAGATAGCGGATATTAAAACTAATGGCTAAGATTCAACTTCAATATTTTACTCCCTCTCAGACTGCTCCCTCAAATGTAAGAGCAGATCCTAGTCTGCTTAGCGCTGAGTCTCGAGGCATACAGCAGTTAGGAAAAACCGTGTCTGATGCAGGCAAGCTAGTAAATAGCATGGCGCTCCAAAAGCAGGCTCATCTTGATAAGGGCTATCTTGCTAATGAAGAAATAGAGCGAGCTAAGACCCAGCGGCAAATTGATAAGTTTCAAGAAAATAACATTGGTGATTATAAGGCATGGGAGCCTGAGTCTGATCGGCTCTGGGGCGTGTATGAAAAAGAACAGGCCGATCGCGTAAAGACTGGGAACGGCTCAAGATCTGCCGTCAATGGGGATGTCCGTAACTATCAGCTAGAACGCGAAGCCTCTAGGATTACTACTCAAGCAGCGGTAAATGTCGCTCAAATTGCTGAGTCTAATGAAAACATCATTCAGTCGGCTTATCAGTATTACGAGATGGGGGACGTTACCAATGCCGTAAAAAAAGTCTACGATCTAAATGCCTCGACTGCTGACAAGACTGCTCAAGCCCTTAAGATGGTCGCTGAAAGTGAGAATACGAATTTTGCCTTGCGTGTAAGTGAAGCCCTTGAATTGGCGCCTACCGAACAAAAGAAGGTTTTGAATGATATTGCTGCCGAACTTTCTGAGCGTGATCCCGAGGAAAACTTTGTAAACGGGCAGGTTTTATTTGAAAACCCTGATACCGGCGAAATTGTCAATGGCGGAATCCTAATGAGTGATCGGGTGGCATTTCGCGACCAAGCTCTAAAACTCGCTCGCTCTGCCCAAAACGCAATGGAAAGAAATGCGTATGACTTGGTGCCTTTTATAAAAAGTGGAGATTCCGTCGATAAGCTTATCGCAGAAGGTGTAGCGGCGGGCAAATTCGACGCAGAGACAATAGCGGGATTTAGCCGAGTCTTTGATATTGAGGAGGGTATTTATAGCGCTAAGCAAGAAGATCTAAGAAACAAAGAAGATGAAGCAAAACGCAATAGACTGATAGCTTATTACGAGAGAGAAAGGACGCTTTCTGGCCGCATTCTAAACGGCACTGCCACAGAAGAAGACATATCCCAACAAGTTGAATTGGGCTTAATCAGGCCAGAAAGTGTCGAAGGACTTACGAACCTTGTTAATCAAAGGGCTGCCAATGAGGCTGCTGCCGCTGTAGCCGCTGACGCAAAGGAGGCAAAACGGCAAAGCGCGGTCTTAAATAGCCTAGACGCTGATTTCCTCAACGGTGACCTTTCTACTTATGATCTTAATAGACGCGCTAGTAACGAAGGTCTTAGTGAGGCAATAGTTAAGGCAGCAAATGAACGCTTAATTGCGTCCAATGCTATGCAGCGCAGTGGTCAGATGTTTACCGATTTGAAGAAATCTATAGATGTGATGTCAATTGAGCCGTCCCCCTCGGACTATAACAATATGGTTAGGACGATCGCTGAATCGGAATTAACAAAAGATAACCGGATCTTTCTTTTGGGTCGCATGCTTCATTTAAAAATCAGGGACTTTGAGGACAACGAAGAGGACGTTGAGGGGACGCTATATGAGCGTGATATTTCAAATCAAGAAAAGAGGGTTCGCACCAATCTTATGCCTGCCTTTTACTTTTTGGCTAATGTCCGTGGAGTGGCTATTGCTGGTGATATTTACTTCCAGCAGGAAGAAGAACTTAAGAAAATGTTTTCTGAGCCAGTAACCGATGAAGAGGCTGAAACAATCGAGAACAGATTTAGGAAGATTATATACGAAGCAGGCGCATCTATGGTCCTTAGTGAGATTGCGGGAATAAGTGTCGGTGAGTTTTATACCACAAGTATGTCGGATTCTTTTAAGAGCACCAAGCTGGACAAACCAAAGCCCTCGCAAAGCTTTGACGATTTTAATTTTTATCCGCAGGGGACTTTTTAATGGACCCACTTGCGCCACTTTTCGTTGATCGTGCAACACGTCTTCAGGCAATGCCTGAGTCCGCTCGTGAAGAGATTAGCAAGCTCAATCAGCTTGCCATTGATTCCGGGGATGAAGACTTCATCGATCGTGAACTTACGATTAGTTGGATGTCTCAAAGGACAGGCCGAGACGCTAAGGTTTTTCGTGATCATTTCGACGTTCTCTCTGCTCAGTACTTTGGGGAGGGCACTACGGCCAAGAGTGCCTATGACCAGATTTCTAAGCAATATAACGAAGACCCGACGTTTAAGCTTCAGTCTAATTTTGAGGCCATAGGGGAAGATCCTACATTGGGCAAAGCTGGCATTCTTTACAATATGGGCCAGTGGGGCAGGACTCTTCCTGCCGGTGCCGCATCTACCGGATACGTTGCTGCTGGCGGGTTTTATTCGCATGTCCGTCAGGCATTTGGCCCCAGTAAGGCCATGGGGTTTGATATTATCGAGCCTGAGGAAAACGCTGAGTGGGCAAAGTTAAACGATGAGGTAAATCGTGCTAGCGGTTCTGTAGAATACACAGTGTGGGGCGGCATGGGAGGCATAAAGAAGGCTGCCCCTAAGATTGGTGGAATCGACGTTGATGCCAATAAGGCCCGGATGGCTGAGATCATGCGAGAAATCGATGCCAAAAATATCGAAACCATGAAGCTGTGGGCCGATTCTCCTGCTGGAATCATTAGCAAGCAAGCGTCAGAATACTCTAAACTCATGTATGACATGAGTGAATTTTCGTATGAGGCTTATGGTTCGGATGAGCAGTTTAGAAACACTTTTGTTGGCGGCCTTGTAGCCAGTGCTGGAAGCGTTGCTGTGTCAGCCATCTTTGCCGCAGGCGGACCTGCTGGATTTTTCATGGGTAACTCAATGTTCTTTGGTCAGGCCGAAAAAGAACGCATGCAGTTTGAGGGCGCTGATTATGATTCTTTTGCAGCGTATCAAGGCAATTTCACCACCGGCACTTTTAACCACTTTCTAGAATGGTCATTTGGTGTAGAAAAGTTTATCAGACGTGGCTGGGGAGTTACGCCTAAAACTATGGGCATGGTCCGTAAAAAGGACATGGCCAAAAATATGGTAATCCGCGGGGCAAAAACCGGAGCCGAGGAGGGAGTGACTGAAATTTCGCAAGGCGCATGGACTGACTATATCGCCAGCATGACTTACGATGAAGGCCGTGAGCTATTAACTTACGAAAAAGCCGGAGAGCGGCTTCTAGAAGGGTTCGCGGGGTTTATCTTGGGCTCCATCTTTGGAGCTGGTGGTTCGGTGGTTTCTGATTTTCAGGAAAATCGGTTTGGCGTCGCCGCCAATGCTGCTCTTGCGCAGGTTCCGATGACAAACGATGGCGCCTTGTTTCGCGCATTAGACTTTGAGGTGATGCGTCAAATCCGCACCGATGAAGAAATAATGGCGATGGCCGGTGACGATGCGGAGTTGGGAAAGATACTAGTTCGAGCAGCTAACGGGGATGCTGAGGCCGTAAACGAATACGCAAAGAGGGTAATCGAAAACAATTTTGTAGACATCGATGGAGTCACTATCAATGGGTACATCGTAAGTTCCGATGGTGGAAAGCCAGTCATTCGATTGATTGATGGCACTGCTTTGGAGCTAGACATGTCTGTTGCTGAGGATGCCAAATTGTGGCAAGACATAGAGCTGGAAAGTGGAAAGCGTCAAGCTGCTCGCATGATCACTACCAGTGAACTGGCTGGTGAACTGGAGCGCAGGCAGGGGCCGTTGACCCTGACGATCAACCAAGTTGCTGCTGAGACATTGGCCGAGCAGGTCAGTGCGGGCACCCTGAGCCAAGAGGCCGCAGACAGGGCATTGCGTGTAGCAATTGAGATGGGAGATTTAGACGCGGATGTCGCCACCTTGGAGAATACGCAGTTTAGAGGCAGGGCTAGGGCTATTTTGACGCCTGAGGGGCATTATAAAGCCATTGCAGAGCTTGCTAGTGATGCTGACCCAACCACGGTGATTGAGGAGGTCGGGGAAGCCATGCTCAAGGTAGAGCTAAATGAACGACGAGTTACTCAAGAACAGCTTACCGAGTATCGTAACGAATGGTATCGGCAAACCGAGCAGGATGCTCCTGAGGTGGAAGGCAAAGATGTTGCCGTGCTTAACACTGAATGGTTTTCCACAGCCCTTATTGACTACACTCTTGCCAATCGTAAGCAAGTCATCACCGGAGGACTGGCTAGATGGCTAAAGAGCTTTGGTTCTCAGATTAAGAAGATGCTGGGGATCTCCCAGAAGGTAAAAAAACTACAACGCGACGGGAAGCTAAACCCTGAGCTGGAAGCCCTCTTCAAGATGGCACTGGGTGTTGAAGGGACAGGCACCCAGCAGGCTCGTCAGAAGCGAGCCGATGTGACTGCTGCAATGATGGCTGAGTCCGGGGTCGAGCAGAAGACCGAGGAGGAGATGGAGAGTGAAGCCTTAGAGCGTGACGGATTGCCTGCGTCAGCAGCCGTGATGGGTCCAGCCCTTGCCGATGATCTCTATGCCGAGGAACAGGTGGGTGCGCGTGCGGTTGCCCGTGCTGCTGCCGAGTCCGAAGCAGACCCTGTGATTACCCAAGAGTTGAGCATTCAGGCCCAGCGAATAATGGAAGAGGAGGGACTGGGCGACACGTTCCAGTTGGGAGCAGCAGCAAAGATGGCTGCAAGTCCGAAGTATGAGGCCGAGGTGGCGGCATTACGCAAAGCAGCCAAAGAGTCTGACGATGGATTCTTCGATACCTTCTGGCCTAAGATGCTGCGACTCACCGGAACCAACCGGAAACCAACATCGGCCAACTACAAGTTTATGGCTGAAAAGTCGGTCGCTGAGATTGTGGAGTGGCTTAAATACAACCCCCAATATCTCGACTACTACCACAAGGACTGGGATGCCACACGGGCATTGCTCGATCAAGTCTTCCCGAACTTCACCGATGATCACTTTGTCGCATTCCGGTTGATCACTGGGGTGACCTCCCCGTCCACTCCGTTGCGTGGCAATCTTGCCGATGCGATGCAGGTCATGGATTTGTGGATGCGTGAGGGATCGATGGCCGCACTGGAGCTGGAGGTGAGCCCCAAGGGCAACCTGAAGGTCAAGGCCGGTGGTCCGTTCAAGCTTCAGTCGAACACCGGAGCCAACAAGATCCGCACCCTTCATGTCCTTGAGAAGCTTTACAAGCGGCTGGACTCATGGCAGGCCGTGAATGACTATCTTTATGAAGGTGTTACCAAGAAGGAAGTGAATGCCTTCAACAAGGAGATGGGCTACAAGGGCACGGCAGTGACCGGCAACATTGAGCGGGTGGTTGAAGAAGCCACCGGCCAAAAAGAGCTTGTGCCACGCATGTTTATTTTCGGCCAGAAGGTTGGTGCCTACACGATGAACACCACGGGTGATGATCGTTACACCACCACCGACATCTGGGAGGGCCGGTTCATTCGTTCTCACTTCCCCCGCATGTTCTCGGATGGCACCGGTCTTCCTGAGAACGTCAATGAGCATAAGATTTTCCAAGAATTTGCCACCAAGTTCAACGATGTCTTTGCTGAACAAACAGGACTTGATTTGCCGCCATCTGCCATGCAGGCTATCCGCTGGTTCTACATGATCCACAAGGCCCGTGAAGCGGGCTACAGCAACGCACAGACCAATGGCACAATCAGCGAATACGCCCAACAAGCAGCAGCCCAATACCTCGGAATCAATATTCAGTCAGATCCTGAAGGTGGGGGATCAGGCATTGAAGGAGACACAGCCCAAGACGTCCCGACAGAAGCAGAAATAACCTTTCAGCTTTCCGGCATCCCCCAGAACTCTGGGCAGAATATTCAGCAGCAGGCATCGGCTAAGCGTGCACGTGATTTGCAGGCTAAGAAGATTCCGGTTGAAGACTACGAGTCTAAGCATCGCCGCATAAAATCGACATCCGATGGCTATGTGATGTCCAAGATGGCTGTCCCCATTAGTGGGCGCTTGCAACGAATCAATCCGGTTCTTGCCCAGCGCTTACGGCGTTTTGAGTTTAATACCGGATTAAGCATCAAGTCCGATACGGATCAAGTTGAGGGCTTTCTCGAAGGCATGGCCCGTATCACCATTCCAGCCGACAGGGTTACAATGGACATGGCCTTAAAGAATGGGGAGATTGGTGAACGTGATCGAATTGCTCGTCAGTACGGGTTTCTTGATGACATGAAAAAGGTCGATGCAGTTCTTGCATCGCTGCGTAATCGGATGATCAAGTCCGGGTACAACGTGGGCGAAATTGACGGATATTTTCCGCGCTATGTGGCCGACTCTCGAGGCCGTGAGGATTACTACGAAGGCACTAAAATTGGCGGGCAGATTGAGGCAGCCATCTTAAAGGCCGAAGCCGAAGCCAAGAAAAATAAAAAGTACCTTAGCACTGCTGATCGTGACGCGATTGTAAACTACTTCCTTGACTCTAAGCCTACCAAAAAGCTAGGTCCGTCGTCAGCTAAGGCGCGGACTGTTCGCAAGGTTACAGGCAAAGCGAACACGTTTTACATGCTAAGCGCCGACGCCCTTATTAAGCACATTGAGGAAGCGAATGAATCTGTAGAGCGTGCCAATTTCTTTGGAGCCAATGTGCGTTTTGATAAAAAGAATGATGGCGGATTAGAAACCGGCACTGACGTTATGTTGGATGACTCTATTGGGGCGCTGATCAACCAGATCAGAGAGGCTGAGGGGATGACCCGTAGTGAGGAGGATCAAATCAAATCTATGCTTACGGCTCGCTTTAATGACACAGTGGCTGGGGCTCAATGGGTTAATAATCTGAAGGGCGTATCCTACCTAACAACGATGGGCCAATTTAGTAGTGCGGTCACTCAGATCGGTGACATGACTTGGTCGATTTACGAGGCCGGTGGCTTTAATACTGCTAGAGCCCTTGTACCTGCGTTAATTAGAAAATCAGCAATTACCCGTGATGACATGGGCATTGAGCAGCCCGCGGCAGAGTTTCGTGATATGGGCACAATCAACCGGCTGGTAAACAAAGTCTTTTTTGCAACCGGGCTAGACTACATTGATAGGGTAGGCAAAGAGACATTGATAAACGCCAAGATTCTGCGGATGAAGCAGCAGATAAAAGACGGTAAATTCGACAGCAAAACACAAACAATGCTGGAAGCTTCTTTTAGCCCGGATGAAATCACGCAGGTCATCAAAGATATTACCGATGGTAAAAAGACTGAAGACGTAGTTTTTTTAGCGTATTCTACATTGGCGGATTTCCAGCCCATTAACAAAAGTGAGTATCCAGAGCAGTATCTTCGGATGCCCAATGGGCGCATAATCTATATGCTGAAAAGTTTTACCATAAAGCAGTTTGAGTCGTTTCGTCGCGAAGGCATTGACCAGATGATTAATGGCAAAACGGCCAAAGAGAAAGCCGTTGGGTTGGCCAAGGTGATGCATTTGGCTGGCCTATTTATGCTGATGGGACTGCCCACTGAATGGATCAAGGACTTCATTAAAAACCGCAATACATCGATGTCGGACATCATGATCGACAGTGCGTGGAAATTATTTGGCTTAAATTCGTATCAAGGGATACGTTTTGCACGCAGCCGTAGCGCAACGGAAGCGCTCTACTTGGCCATTGGTCCCCCATTCCCTTACATCGACCGACCAATCAGAGACATTTATGTGGCAGCAACGAAATGGCCTGACATCACAATGAAGGAGTTTCATAGCTACAGACTAATCCCGGTTGTCGGGGGATTCATTCATGATTGGTGGGGGGCAGGTAGTAACTATCGCCCAAAGTCTTCCAATTCAGGTAAAACTTCAAGACGCAGAACTTTAGCTTATTAATTCCTTATTATTATGTCCGTAGAATCAGAACTGGCCCGACAAACTTTTTATATTAATAGCGATGACCAATTGTTGACGACCAACATTCGGGTCTTTGATGAGAGCGAGTATCTCGTTACTCGACGTCGTAATAATGTCGATACCGAGTTGGTTATTAATATCAACTACACTGTCGAATCTAGTACCTTTGGCTTAGTAGGCCAGATGACCGCGGATCTTGAGGGCATTAACGGCGACTGGCTAGCGGGTGACACGATCATTGTTTCTAGGGCCATCGCTAATCTTCAGTCATCCGAGTTCCCTTACAATGGACAGCTTCCGAGTAAGACCATTGAGGCCAGTTATGACAAAATGGCAATGCGACTGCAGAAGCTGGAGGACACTGTGGAGAGGTCACTGCGCCTGCCCATTGCTGATGATGCACAGCCACCACTAGCATTGGCTGATCGAGCCAACAAGATTGTGGCTTTTGACGAGAGTGGGAATCTTTACTACAGCATTTTCACCGGCGCCCCCGGCACGGTCACTAGTGTGGCGGTTAATGGGAACGACGGAATTACGGAATCAGTTGCTGGACCCAACGAAGACGTCTCAATTACTCTTGGGCTAGGTAATATTACGCCAGACAGTGTGATATCCGATGGTGCTATTTCTACAATTAATGGGGCTATCACGGCTCTTGCCACTGGCAGCGCATCGGGTGTTCGGCTGCAGACCAATGGCGGCATCAAGGCTTTTGGAGGCTTGGGTGGCTTTATTGATTTTGCACCCAACGACGTAGATGATTCTGATGCCCGCATCAAAAGCTCTTCTGGCAAGCTAGAGCTACAGGTGGGGCAACCAACCACAACCCTGTTGGAGTTGGTGGATTTAAACAGAATAGTGCGAGTTCTCGGCGATTTAAATGTAACCGGAGACACTGATGTTGAGGGTGACGTAACAGTAGATGGCAACGTTGGCATTGGGACAGACTCACCTAATGCATTGCTAAATTTGTACCACCAGACGAACTCACGGATCCGGCTT
>CERP01005763.1_pt1 | contig 36767 bp, 43 predicted proteins | sample 530801 | NCBI WGS metagenome assembly CERP01 (sample SAMEA2620991, study PRJEB7988) | marine metagenome | biome: marine biome (ENVO:00000447); feature: surface water layer (ENVO:00002042); material: "saline water (ENVO:00002010), including plankton (ENVO:xxxxxxxx)" | depth 5 m | reverse complement strand
GTTCCTTGGTCACCTTCAGGAATCCAATATTCTTTTGAAAACGGCATCATTGATTTACCGTTTATTTTCAATTCTCCAGATTCGTTATCAAAATCTACATTTTCTCTATATGATTGCATTAAAGAACCAAGAGTCTGTTTTGCCATTTGTTTAGATTTCCCACCAACCGGTATAACGAACTTAGTTTTATATGATGAATTTACAACAGCCCAAATAATTCTAGATTGTTCCATAATTCTCAATAAGTTAAAAGAACGTATTAATCTTTCAGTATAAGAAACTCTATTTTCGTTATTGATTGCAGAATAAGATAAGAATATAACTTGTGCATCGGACAATTCTCTTTTCTTTACAGCATCTAGTGGATATTGTACCCAACCTCTGGTACCATCTTCATAAATTTTAGGTGTCAATGAAATTGGGTCTAGTTCTTTAAATCCTATAATATTAGTATTTGAATTATCCCAAATAATTTCGTATGCTAGGTATCCATCAATTAAAAATTTCTTTACAAAATACCAAGCTGTATTTTCATTTTTGAATCCAAAAAGATTATATATTTTCTTGAAATTATCGTTTAAATTTTCGTTTATAATTTCTGAAAATTCTTCTTTCATATTCGGGTCTGATTCAAAATCAATTTGTGCAAAATATCTATCTGTATTATAAACAACAATTTCATCCGTTAAAGTATCCAAAACCATTTCGATTTCATCTTGCATTGCATACTTTCTAAGTTGTTCTATTCTTCCTGGATAACTTTCGTCAAAAAATGGAATATTCTTTTTAGAATAAATGTCAGAATAAGAAAAATCATATAGTTGGTCCATGTTGTTGTTATCATAACCATAACGTAACATATTGTTATTATCTTGCCAACCTATTTCGTTTTCAATAGAACCTATTGCTTCTGAATTAGATATAACACTATCCTTAAAATCGTATCCTCTTCCTGATAATTTTCTAAGTGTAGTATTTCTAAATGTTTTATTGTTAACATTTGGATTAGTACTATTCACTCCATTTCTATTAAATATAGATGCCATATCGTTTTCTTTTGTTGTATTATTTAATTACTTAGAATTCTTTGCTTTTGTAAATTCTTGAATCATTTCGTTGTATGATATACCTTCAAACTTTTCAATTGATAGAAATGCACAATCTACCCAACTATTATAGTTTATGCAATATACTTTAGATTTTCTACTGGGTATGTAAGTTCTTATTGCAAATTCAAAACCATACTTAGAAAGTAAAGCCTTTACTACTGCATATCTATACATTATTTGTGGTTGTTTTAGTGCATTATTTGATGCTTTACCGTCTTTTTGTCTTTGAAAAAATCCACTATATGTTCTTTGAATAGTTTCTAAAATATACCATTTATATGGTGCTGGGATAAAGTTTAAATTTAAACCTAGTTCATATCTCATTTTTTTTCTTTGTATAATTCCTAAACTAAGAACTAAAGGTTTTTTATCGTAATAATCTAAAGTATCTTTACCTTTAGGATTATATTTGAATTGATTTATTTTACCAACTTGCATCATTTGATTTTCACAAAAAACAACAGTCGGGTCATAAGGATTACTTTTAGCTTTTTTAAACCAAGCATATGATTCATCTTCGGCAACCTTTAAACCTTTTTTTGCTTTTATATCCTTTATATCTTCTATTATCATTTATTCTTGAACCAATTTTCATCAGCAACAAAAAATACCCAATCTTTTGTTTTACAAAAAGCAATTGCCGATTTAAACTTTGATTTATTTACTAAGTAGTTTTTCATCAAATATTCATAACTAGTCAATGCTTTCTTTGTTTTTCTCTTAGGTTTTGTCGGTGGTTGTTTATATTCTTGTGCAGGTTTTACTTCTACTAACCAAGTTTTTCCAGTTGATAATTTTACTAAAAAATCTGGATAGTAATTTTTTATTCTATTTTCAATAGGACAATGATATTTTATTGCAACAGATTCAGATGCCCATTTTTCAACTTGTGGACTACGTTCACACCAAATGCAAAATCTTTGTTCCCAAGATGAACGATAAATAACTTTTTTAACAGCACCAATATACTTAACGGATTCAGATACAGGAAAATATCCTTGTTTTGTTCGTGCATTTTTAGTAGGTTTTAAGTTCTTGATGCTCATATAGTTATTTAATAGTCATAAAAAACCACTATTAAATTAATAATAGTGGATTAATTATATGGTTCAAGACTTATAGTGAATGCATTCCATCACCATCAGTATTATATCCAGAATCTATACTTAACAATAATCCTTTTGATTTTTTAGGATATAATCTTTTCCATCCTTTTGCATATCCGTTTATACAAGACGAAGTGAAAAATGAGAATGGATTTGGGTCTTTAATTATTATTTGTTCTTTATCGAAAATTGCAACATCTCTTTGATTTTTCTTTACAATATATTCAAGTTTAATTCTATTGTAATCCGATGCATCATATACATTTCTTTCTCTTTCACCTTCACCAGTTTTTCTATTATAATTTTCAGGTAAACAATAAGATATAGAAAGTTCTTTAGATTTTTCATCATAACTAAATCCAAATGTTGTCATAACGGCACCTATGTTTTTAATTTCTTCTCTTTTTTCTTCTATAAGTTTGTCAATCGGATAATTTTCTACTACAATTGCGGCTGCAGTTCTAGGAGAACCTTTTTCTGGATGAACTCTTATTTCATCTCCCGGTTTTAAATCGGCATAACCATGAAAACGAGCAAAATCTGGGTCAAATTTTCTCCAGTTTTTAGCAAGGTCAAAATATGCTTCGGATAGTGCATGTTGCTTATCATCTTCACATTTGTAATAAAGTTTTCTGATTGTTTTTTGGGCAAGTAACATTAACATTTTAGTACATCTACTAGTCAATTCATCCTGTTCTCTAGATTTGTAAATTTCTTCTAATAAGTCTTTCTTATTTAGGTAATTTTTACTTTTTGCCATATCTATAATTTTAAAAAAGGGAAACTGAATGTTTCCCTATTAGTTAAATGTATTTTATATACAATTTATTTTATTATTTGAATAATGCATGAATTTCAGGTCCTGGAATATAGTCAGGTAACATAGCATCCAATTCTTCAGCAGAAATCGTTTTCAACTTTTCTACTTTTTTGATAATGTCAGGACTAAACATTCCATGTCCCTTCTTTTGAGCAGCATTAGCGTCTTTCATTCTTGATGCAATATGATTTCCTATTTTAGATACTCTTGTACCGGGACCATATCCCATGTTACTTTCTCCTACTAAATTAGAAAGTTCTTCGTTCAGCATTTCAAATGATTTATCTAACTCTTCACCTTCATCAAGTTTTTCAACTAATGCTTTTTTAGTTTCAACTAAGAATGTAACCTCTTCACTTTTCAAGATGTTTTCCATTTCTTGTAACTTAATAAATTCTCTTTCAACATTTGCTCTGTTTTCAACATTTAATTCGTTATACTTAGCAACTGCTTCATCTATTTTAGAATAAATTTCATCAGTTTTAGTCATATCAACTACTCTTGAAATATCAAGGTTTTCAACTAAACTTTTAAATTCTAAAGAATCAACATTGATATGTAAACCTTCAAGAATGTTATTGAAATCTAAGTCATATTTCTTATTCAAAGATTCAGACAATTCTTGAACATCTTCGATATCTAAAGATTCTAAAACAAATCCTCTTGTTTTCTTATCAAATTTAGAAATAGAAACTTCGTTGTTTGACATTTTAAATATTTCAAAGTTTTCGTTTACAGTTTCTACACTTTTAACAAAATCTAATTCTACAAATGTATTTGCATTTTCGAACATAAATTCTACGATAGACCTTGTTTTAGTATCTGTGTAGTTGATGAATCCTGAATTCTTCAATACTCTAGTCAACTGTTGTTTGTTTTCTATTTTACTTTCGTTGATAGTAATTTCGTTTCCTTCTTCACTTGCAACTATTTGAATGTTTGCATTTTTTATGTTTGCTTCAAAAACATTATTACCTTTGTAATTAAAGATACTTAATGCTCTTTGAGCAGCCGCAAATTCACTTGATACTTTACCATTGAATCTTTCAACTTTAGTAATATCACTTGTTACAATATGATTTCCACTATTAGATGAAAAAACAAATCCTTCTGCAACTTGCATAATAGGGGAGATTATAGAACTTCCGATAGATGCTTTTTCATTTTTTTGTACACCAAATTCTGCACTTTCAAAAGATTCAACCATTCTTCTAACGTTTGGTTCATATTTGAACTTTGCCAATGAAGAAATACTATCTTTTATTTCAGATTCTTCTAATACAACAATTTCTTTTATAGATTCTACGATAGGACCATAAGTTGAAACACCGTCTAATTTGTTCATTATTCTTTCTAGTTCTAAACCGTATGTATTTTCATTTAAAAATGTTTCTACATCTTCTAAGAAATTTTCAACAACAGAAACCCAGTCATATTGTTTTAATTGTTCTAAGTACAATTCAAATTTGTTAGTAGTAAAACCACTCTTTAAATCGTGAATTGCTTTGTTGCATATACTTTGAGATTCTTCGTGCTCATTAAGACCATTTGATAAGTCAGCAAGTCTTTTGTATAATCCGAATTTTTCAATAACGTTAATTCTCATTTTGTTGTTTTTATTTTTATTATTTACTTATTTACTTATTTAATCACATCTTTTCCGTAAAAACTTTCTTTATTATTTCCAGTCGGCCATACATCCTTTTCTACTTGAATTTTGCGCCCTGATGAATCCGTATTATCTTTTTTATCGGATACGATGTATATATTATTTATAATGTTTTCCATTCTATCTCCGGCAAATAGTTCAGTTTCACTTTTGAACATAGGATAACTTGCTTGAACTTCTATTGGAAATGTTATTTGAATTTCTTTTTTGTCTGACAATCCAAATTGTACCATTCTTTCTTTATTTATATCCGGAGGAATCGAAAAGTAACAAGGTACTTTTACACTAAAAACATCTACAAAATAATAAACGTTTTTATACATATTTGAAAATATTCCATTTATGCATTTGAATATATCTACTACCGAATCTACAAAAATTGTAATTTCGAAATCCATTTTAAAAGGAGCTTCCATAAATTCAGAATTGAATTGTTTAACTTCACCATCTTCTGTTTGTTTAATGAAATTTGCTCTTTTAAATTTATTAGTCAAATATTCTTCTTGTAAAGATATTCCTGTTAAATTCATTACAGCTCTAGGAAATTTTTCATATAATCCTGTTGCTTTACCATTCTTTTTTAATTCATCCGAATTTAAAAATATATCACTTAAAAATCTTTCTGAACCAGCAATCGTAAAGTATGCCGGGACATCTACTTTTGTTTTTTTATTGTCTATAACATTGTTCCAAAATATCCTATCATCTAAAGCATGTAATGTACCTATAATAATATTCCTAAATAATACATCATCTTTGTTTTGATAGTTATTGTAAGTTTCCATATTCTATTTAATTAGCAAGGATTTACTTCTAATTCACTAAATCCAGCCACTTTGTTTACTGAATATACGAAATCAAACATTTCTTTTGGCAACTCACTATGATTGATTACAAATACTGTTAGGTCTAATTCATCTACTACATTTCTAATTAAGTTCAACATTTCATAAACTCCATAACTATCTATACTTGCAAGTATTTCATCTAAAAATAATAAATTGATATTAGGATAATTTCTTTTCATAATATGTATCAAAGAAATTAATACAGCAAAATCAGCTTTTTTCCTTTCTCCTGTACTAAGAGTTTTGGGATTAATTTCTTCACCAATAGATATCAACTTACTATTAAACCTTTCGTCAATTTCAACCTTATATGGAAAATGTAATTTTTTACTAATTTCATTTATAGACTTATTAAAACTAGGTAGAAAGTTTTTCATTATTTGTAACTTAACACCATCTTCACCAAATATCTTACTTAATTCAGTATATAGATATTCATTTTTCTTCTTTTCTTGCACTGCAATTAATATCAAATCAATCTTTTCAATAGTATTTTCTAATACAGAATCGAATTCGTTTGTTTCTACTTTAGGTTTCGATAAGTTTTCTTTTTTACCTTTCAATTTATCTAAAGATAATCTTGTTTCATAAATAGTATTACCTAAAAGTTGTTTTTTCTTATCTATTTTAGATTGAATATCTTTTAATTTATTGATATCTGTTTTTACTTCCTTTAATTCATTTTCATATTGAATTTTTTCTTCTTCAATCTTTTCTTTATTTTTTATGTGAATATCATCTGTCAAATCAGACCCACAAGATGGACAAGTATCTGTATCATAAACTTTTAATTTGTGACTGCAATCTTTAATTTGAAAGTTATATTCGTTTTTTGTTCTAGTCAATTTTTTCATTTTTTCAAATGCAAGATTAGACTTACTATCAATATCCTTTGATGTTTCGGTCATTTCTAACATACTTTCAGTCAAAGAATTTATGTTTGTAATAATCTCTTCTAATTTGTCCGTTATGTCTTTCGACTTTTCTGCATCTAAAGATTTAATTTTTTCTTCAATAGTTTTTTTGTTTTCCATCAAGACCCGAACTTGACCTTCTAAGTTTCCTATTTCATTGTTATATTCTTTTACAAAATCTTTCAATGAATCGTGTATTTTATTAAAAAACAATATACCAAATATTTGGTCTAATATCTTTCTTTTATCGGACGGTTTCATTGTTAAAAATGATTTGAATTTATCAACCGATATAGAAATAACATTGTCAAAAGTTGATTGAGGTATTTTCATATAATCATTTTCAATTATACCTTGAATGTTACTGTTTCCGGCAACTTCTTGCGGAACACCATCAATCCAAACATTGAAAACTTTAGGTGTTATACCTCTTTCAATTATAATAGTAGAACCTTTTGCAATCAAAGTAACTTTACCCCAAAGCGATTTATTGATTCTATTAGGTAAATCACCAAGTTTCTTTTCCTGTACCTTTCCATAAATCAAATATGATATAACTTCTCTTATAGTTGACTTACCATGTCCAGATTGACCTATAAGCATTATCATATTACCTTTTTCATCGAATTCTATTTTGGTAATCTTATTTCCGTATGAGTTAAAGTTTTTGTATTCTAATTTAACTAATTTCATATTCCTTTAAATAAATTTTCAAAAATCTTTCTTGCTTTCTTATTATCTTCTCCTTTAAATCTGTTATCAATTTCTTTATTAATAAGTTCTTTTGCATCTAAAGAAGATGATTCTTCATCAATTTCACCATAATCAGATTCGATAGGAAAAATATTCAACATCCTTGCGTTTTCTCCTATCTTATGAAATATTTTTGTTAATTTTGATGAATGTGTAGATAACAGTTTTTCTTTAATGTTTATATCTACAAAATTATTTTTACTTTGTTCATTGATATTCATCATTTGTTCTTTACTAATTTCATCAATAGTAAATTGAATAAATTTAGGGGAAATGTTATTTTCATAAAATGTTTCTTTTCCTGTTTCTAAGTCTAATACAAACATACCTTTTGAATTGCCAGAATCTCCTCTTGTAATTTGATAAGGTGTACCTACTACATTAATATTTCCTTTTTGCTGTGACCAATGAATGTGTCCGGTATAAACTTTTTTATAACCATCAGCACTTTTAGGATTTGCACCATCGTTTTTATCAATTTTAACGTACTTGTTATATTTGATTAGTGAAAATGTTCCATGCATAAATGCATATTGACAGGAATGTTCTTTTTGATATTTTTGTAAAGTTTCGGCCTCTTCCTTTACATCTTTTTGCCATGGCATCATTAAAAACTTAATGCTATCATGTTCTAAAACATTAACATCTTTATGTACAGTAACATTTGGAATATATTTTAGTATATCTAAACTTGATATTTCAGTACTTGTTTTATAATAGATATCGTGATTTCCAGCAATGATATGAACAGGACCAATTTCACTTAGTTCTTCAAAAATCTTGATACCTAAATCCATAGATTTAACATTGATGGATGTTCTGTTATCGAAAACATCACCACAATTTATTATGATATCACCTGGTTTGAAATGTTTTTTAATAGTTGGAATAATGAATTTAAAATGTGCCTCTTCCATTATATCCATCCATTCTGTTGAATTTGACCTAGCACCTAAATGTGGGTCGGTAAAAATGAATACTTTTGACATATTTAAAATAATTTATTATCTTTGTATAGGTTAGCGTTTTTTAATTCATCTAACAATTCTCCCTTAAATTTAATAGAAAGGTTTTTGTAGAAATACTTAGTTTCCTTTTCGTTTAGATTAATGTATTCTGTAATTAAAGCAAACATTTCTATCTTTGTTAATCTGGATAAATGTACGTTTGTTTTTAAAAGAATCATACAATAAGCATAAATCTTATTAACCTTTTCGATAGGTAAATTTATAGTTCTTTCTAATGGAATATCATCAATTATTTGTTTTATTGTTTCGTTGTCTTGTATTGATAATTCCATTTCTTCTAAATCTAACCTCTTACTTACAGATTCTTGTGAATTGTTCGAATACATTTTACTGCCGGTATCCGGTTCGAATGATATTGCAGTAGTATTCATTTCCCCACTTAAATACCTTTCTTGTAGATAGTAGTTTGTTTGTTTATTTGATTTCTTTTCGTCTGACATATAGGTTTTTAATTATACTTATTAAATGCTTTTTTTAGATGAAATATTTTAAATCTCTTCATCGAAGATTACAGTATTAGTTTCTTGAAGTCTCATATAGTCATAGTCTATGTTTATTTTACACTTCATTCCTTTACCTTGACCATCTCTTACTTTCAAAAGTTTCAACCAATAATATCCATCAAGATTCATTTCAGGTGTTTGGATGATTGCTAAGATAGTATCACAAGTTGCGGCTAATCCAGCTGATTCTGCAATCATTCCCATATTAATGTTTGATGATTCAAATCCTGCTCTATTTGTTTGGGTCGCACTTAGTAGTACTACGTTTCTTCTTTGAGCAACAGCTCTTAAATCTTCACAAATGTTTTTTATTTTAAGATACGTAGATTCCGAATTAGGATTTCTTTTATCTTTCATAATATTAATATAATCAACTAAAATTACATCATATTCTATTCCGGTAACATCTTGAACTTTGCCAATAAAATTATCAATGTCATCAGCAGTCGCATTACTTGTTTCGTAATTTTTAACAGTCAATGCTCCAGGTGTAACTATATTACTATTCTTGAAATCTTGAATCTTTTGTTTCATAAAAGTTTCATCTAATGATTTCTTATCGTATGCGTTTACATTCATATTGAATATATCAGCACCTATTCTTTTATGCACTTTTTGACCTCCCATTTCAAGTGATATAAACAATACGTTTTTACCAGCTTTACAATAATTTGAAGCATCTTGTGCTAAGAATAAAGACTTTCCTGTATTCGGTGGTGCAACATAAACATTCAATGTACCTTTAGAGTGACCACCTACGTTCTTATCAATGAAATCATAATTAGAACTTAATAAATCTTGTGCATTCATAATATGCGATTTAGTATCAAAAAAGTCTGTACCTAAATCATCATCAAATGTAATGTTGTTTCTACCGTTTATTAAGTTCTTAACCGAATCGACAATATCACCTACGTTTTCTGGTGTTACCTTTGCAGTATTAATATATTCGACTGTATCAACAATAGAAGAATCTAAATGTTTCCACTTAATCCACGACTGTGCAGTTTCTTCTACCCAATCAATATCATATTCTTTTATATCTTTTTTAAAGATTTCATCAAAGAATATTTTAGGACATCTTTCTTCCAGTTCTCCGGTTGAAATAAGCATCCATAAGTTTTCTTTGGATGGAGATATCTTATATTTTTTGTAATATCTTTTTGATAAAGTTGATAGTAAATCTATTTCGGGTACAGAAAAGAAACCTCTTTCAGTTGGTTCTAAGTAGACCGGATTTTCTAATGCGAATAGTAAAAATATCTTTTCGAATTCGTTTGTGTTTATCATACAATTTTATTTGTATATTACAACAAAAAAAAGACTAAAAAATTTTAGTCTTCTAATTATAAATATTTATATGATTCTATTCCATTATTCCTTTTATGTCAAACCCTGGAAGATACTTTTTTGCAAATTCATCAAATACGAATAATATATCATATCCATCCCATTTCAACATTTTTGCATATCCTATACCTCTTTCTCTAAGACTTTTATCCCAATATTCTTTATTACTAGCCATCCTATCATCCAATTTGGCCTTTGGAAATATAGAATCTAATATTCCAGCTTCTGAATGAAAGTTTGCATCTATTAATGCAGCTTTCAATATTGCTTTAAATGAATATTGTAAATCCGTAGAACCTTTTTCTTCAGTTCCTAAATAAGATTCTAAGTCAGACAAAACTTTTTTACTATTTCTAGCTTCGTTTAAAGATTCGTTTTCTGTTAAGTAATGTTTTAAGTTATTCATAGTTGTAATTTTTTTAATCTAATGAACCGAATTTTCCTTTGCCCATATCACTTGCAAAATCTCTTGAACCTTGCGAACTTAATTTAATATAGTAAGAATCTGTTGCTTTTCCACCTCTACCAAAATAAGACTTCAATTGAAAAGTATCAATTGCTTTTGCATCTTTACCTTTAAGAGTTTCTTTTAATGTTTTTTCAACCTCTTTTCTCCAATTTTTATCCGTAGGTTCAATTTTAATACTTTGACTTGCAAATGTCTTTAAATCAACAGGAACACTTATTGATGAAATTGTATCCGGTAATTTCTTAATTGCTTTCAATAAATCTTTTAAAGATTTACCTTCGGATTCAAATCCTTCGTTAATACTTTCTTTAAGTTCAACCATATTCATACCAACAACTTGTTCTGGTTTAATAATACCACCATCAAATTCAATCGGTTCAATGATTATTCTTTTAGTACCGTTGTTAACATTAACAACTTTATATTCCATATCTTTTTCTGATGGGTCATCTAAGTATTCATCTTTGATAGTAACAATACTACCTTCCTTAAATTTCTTTCCTTCGTTTAAAAATTCGTTTAATGCTTTCATATCTTATAACTTATTTACTATTTGTTCTTCGAATTCACTTCTACTTATAGAAAAAATCAATCCACCTCTTACATTAACATCATCATATTTAAAAGTAAATCCTGTTTGATTTTTGATATGATATTCTATTTCATCTATTTGATTTTCTTTGTCTGCGTTGACCCTATCAAAATCTTTAGATGTTTTAGGTAAATATTGAAATACAATATCATTTCTACCACTAGTATCCATAGTAATTAGATAAGTAACACCACCATATACAAATGTTTTCATCTTTTCGTTTAAAAAATTATTTAATTGTTTCATATTAATATCCTAATTTTGATTTATCGAATTTGGGGTCAATTTTGTAGTTAGAAAAGTTTGATATATCTTTTTTTCTACCGAACAATACATAATCTACAAAATCTTTTGCTGTTACTAGTTGTTGTAAAGCATCATCAATATCCGATGGTATAACATCACCAAATAAATCTTTTCTTAGTTCTTTATATTGTTTGAAAGTCTTAAAAGATTCTCCTTTTGATAATTTGTGTAGTTTAATCAAATCTTCTTTAGTAAATTTTTCTTTTCTTTCGTTTAAAAATTCGTTTAATGCTTTCATATACTATTTACGATTTGATTAGCGATTGTTTTCATATCATCTCCAGAAATATAATTTCCAGTAGCATAACCACCAGTATTAACATAACTTTGCAATAGATTTACAATCCATTGAACATCGGTAGATGATAAATATTCACCAATTTCATTAGCAATTTTTTGAATGTCGGTTTCTGGAATATAAAGTCCTTTTTCTGTTTTAAGAGTTGAATATGCATTAGTAGAGAAAGAATCTAATATCATTCTAACCCTTTTTTTATCTTTATTTTTACCTTCGTTTAAAAAATTATTTAATTGTTTCATAGACTATTTAATACGATTATAAGATACAAAAAAAATTCCACAAATCAAAGAAATGTGGAACTTATTATTAAAATTATTTTATTTTATTCGTCTAATTCAGAAGTATCAATTAAATCTTCAATTTCATCATCTGTTTCTTGTGAACTAAATTCAAAGTCCTTTTTGATGAGTTCATCGAAACGGTCCTCTAAGGGTTGCATTACTCTTTCACTAAACAAATCTCTAGTATCAATTGCTTCACCTAAATGTTCAACAATATATTTTCTCGCTGTTTCTTTAGGTGCAAAATACATAACCTCTTCACTATCAGTAGGTGTAAATATTTTTACCTTTTCCTTTGCAGCTCCTGTAAGTTTATTGTATTCTTTTTCTGTTAGTAAGTTTCCTTTTGCAATACCTACATTATCCCATCCTAAATAATCTTGAACGCCCATATAACGATTAAATGGTCTATCAAAGAAAATAGGGAACTTGATTGTTTTTGGTTGAGCAAATCTATTCTTTCCAGTTTTAGCTGTTACAATAACACCCGTTTGTCTTTTCTCATCTTTCTTATCATCTTTAAGTTTTGCTTTAGATAGATACAAGGTGATACTTGGTGAATAAACAACTCCTCCTCCACCACCTTGAACAACCGGGTCTCCATAACCACCAATGTTTACCATTGTATGATTTGTAAATATCATTGGAATACCTAATGAATTCAAATCAGAAGTAATGATTCTAAAGAAAGAACGAATTTGTTTTGCTCTAGTCATATCTGCAGCACTGTTTCCTGTTCTTGCATCTTCGATTTCTTTTGATGATGCAACCATTCCTATTGAATCAAGAACTAATAAAAACTTAGGAATTTTTTGACCTTTCAATTTTAATGCTGTCAAGTTCTTAATGAAAATAGCATACATCGTTTTTAACTTTTCGATTTCTGAAACAGGTTCATGTCTAAAGTTTTTCAAATCAATTCCAAAATTTATACAACTTTGAGGGTCAACTGCCCCTTCGGTATCGTAGTAAATTGGTGTGTATCCGGCTAATTGTGCATTCCTTACAGCATTAAGTGTTAAGAATGTTTTACCAGACCCAGATTCTCCAACTAAAGAGGATTGTTTAGTACTTGGAAATCCTTTTTTAATAGAACCACTTAGGGCCGCATTTAAAATCCAATTACCAGAATCAATCCAAACATTGTTTTTATAAATTTCAGATTGACCAAAATTACTACTACCAAAAGGATTAATTTCCCCAAGTTCTTTGAAAATATCATCAACTGAACTATGTTTTTTACTTGTTTTTGCCATATTATAAATTATTTTAAAATAAACGTTTTTTAATTTTCAACGAACCTGACAATGCATTTATACCAGGCATCGACTGAATAATATTGTTCAATGGATTAATAACTGTTTTTTCGAACATTAAATCAATATCAATTTCGGGTGCAAATTCTTTAGGATGCGCTCCTCTATTGAAAGAAAATACGTTATATGCTTCTTTGTGTGCTTTTGCATAATACCATTTAACCTTATCTCCAGTTCTAAGTCTTTCGTACTTATTTTCAAAAGATGGATTGTTGTTAATAAACATATTGTGAATTGCAGCACCTCTAACATGCGTACTACAACCACTTGCATAATTTAAACTTTCTTTATCGTCTAAAATATATTTTTCGTAATCACCTATTCCGGTTGTAATACAAATATCTTCTAAGTCAGCAATTGCAAATCTTTTTTTCAATTTCAATAATTCAATAGTAATATCTCTTTGTGTGAAATTTTTACCATTGTCAAATATCCATTGAACTAATTTAGACAATTCCGGTCTACAAAAAGGCGGTGTTGTTAAACGAATAATTTCAAGTCCTGTCGTTTTTGTATAAGTACCTGGTTCGTAGAACTTACCATCTTGCCAGACAATATCTTGTGTGTATTTTTTCTTTTTAACCCAAATACCAGATTTACTTATAGTTTCTAATTCAAAATCTAAATAATTTTCAGTGTTGTAAGATTGTGCATATTTATCAAATACCTTTTTTAGATAATTTTTTAACCTAAATTCGTTTATTGTTAATATAAAATCAGCAGCAGAACCCGTCCAATTTATTTTTTCTGCAGCCTCTTCAAAGGTAACATAAGCCGAATCGGTATCCATATAAACAACAGTAGGTTTTACACAAGGAACTGGTTCTAAGTTTACATCAGGACATATATCTTTTAGTTTTTTCAAAAGAGCAATATCTTTGTGAAACATTTTATGAAAGTAAGTATCTAATGCTTTTTCAGAATATCTAATTGCATCTTGACCTTGCATAGTAATTGTTTCAGCAAGTGTTTTATTATAGAAATAAAAATACTTACTGGCCATCGCACCGTATATAGAATTCAATACTAATTTATTGGATTGTTCTAGTGTTGAATATATATTTGCTTCATCTTGTAATTGAGATAGAACCGAATCGGTTTCAGATGGAGATAGAGAACTCCAATCGAAATTCTCTATCTCTTCTGTTGACATATTTTGAATAGTTGCTGTCATTAAAGTTCAACTTCTTCATGTAACGTAATAACTACTTCCATAGTTTTGTCAATTGTTTCAAAGATAATCTTATCTTCATCTAAGATTGGATAAACATTATATGAATTTGCATCAACAGCTCTGAATAATTTCTTATCTAACTTATAAGATTTTTCTCCACCTTGATTAAGTCCTTCGAATTCTTCATCTATATCAATAGAATATGAACCTTCTGAACAAACCTTTACTTGACCGTTGACTTTAAATTCTAATTCATCACTTGAATCAAAATCCATAAATTTCTTAACTTGCAAGATTTCGTTTGCAGTCATTTTAAATTTACAGTCAGAAGATGATGTATCTTTTACTTCTGCAATCTTTTCTTCTGGAACATTTGCAAATTCAAAAAGAGTTGGGTCTGCAGCATCTAATGTTAATGAAATTTTAGGACTGGAAACTTTCATAGTTTCACCAAAATATTCTCCATCTAATTCAGAATACACAATTTCAACTTTAATTTCACCACCACTTAGAAAACTAAATGCTTTCTTTACTTTGTTACCATCATAGAAACAAAGTTTAATTGGTGATGATAATCCATCTAAATTTGATTCACCACATAATTCTCCTATTTGCATTCTCATACTTTTGATAAGTGTTCCAGATGAATTATGTGCATCTGTTCTGATTCCTTCTTGGTCTATTTTGAAATAGATAGTTGAGGCTTCATCTAAAGGAATTAACGAATCTATAAAGTTATTGAACTTTACTAAATCTACGGTTTTTAATATTACTTTCTTCATGCTAAATGTATTTGTTTATAGTTAAATGTAATTATTTACGGTTTTGTTTTATTTCATGTGCTATTTTTGCACATAATTTTGAACGATATTGATTTTTCTTTCTATCGGTATACAATTCATCATATACTCCTTTCAATGTTGATTCTCCTTTTTTGAATACACAGCCAGATACTGAAATGATTTCATCGTTCTTAGGTCTTTCTATTTTAGAAGTTATTGGTTTGTATTTACTGTAATATTTTAGGTTATTTGTTTCCTTTCTATCAAAGTTTTCAAAACCTAATTCTAAGAAACGAGAAATTGATGGATACAGTGAACTAAAATCATAACAAGCTGTTAATTCATGCAGTCCAGCAATAGGTGATTTTACATAAGCTCCTTCGTACCATTCTTTTTCTCTTTGTGATATATCAATATTTGGTAAAACTTTTCCATTTTCTATATATGCCTTAGACATATATCCTTCGGTAACATTTACAGCAGAATCGGCCTTGTCTATTGGATTACAAGAACCATTTCCTTGTGCCAAGATTGCAGAAAACGGTTGTCTTCTTTCGTGAATCAATAGAACAAGAATAGTATCGACTGCGTTATAAAGACAATATGTATCATAATCTTTGTCGTACATCTCTTTTAATACAGCACCATTCATTGCTGGATAATTTCCATACTTCAACTTTTTTACCTTTAATACTTGCGAAGAAATAAAATCTAAACTTTTAGATTCCTTTATTTTTATACTTCTATCGAACGCATCAAAGTAATACATATAATCAATAACTGAAAAGTGGTGGGGAACTTTACCTACATCTTTTTTGTTGTTTAATTTGTTGGTAGGAGAAATAGATTTATAATCAACTTTAAGGTTATCCATTCTTTTAGTCAAGAAAGGCCAATCAAATCCGTTGTTATTCATCCAATTTTGTCTGAATGTATTTATAAAGTTCCATCCTGTTATAACGTGAAATTTTGAACATATCTTTACAAAAGATTCTAAAAGTTTTACTTCATCCGGAATATGAATATATTTTAGTATTATTTTCAAATCAGTTACTTTAGAAAAGTAATCGGATAAGAATTCGTTCATTTTCTTTTGCTTATCGTAATCAAAATTTTCTTTTTCTCCTAATATAACAACTTGAATTTTATTATTGTCATCTTTCCAACAAACAGTTATTGCAGTTATTTTTTCTTTTGCTACGGTTACATCCGGGAATCCATCGTGAATATCTGTTTCAATATCGCAAAATAAAATCTTAGGCATATTGAATTCATACAATATCTTTTTATATTCGGGATGTGTATTAATCCATTCCCAAATACTTTTTTTATCAATTGTATCGTTATCTTTGTAAGAAATTCTTACTACTCTTTTATCATCCCAAGATTTATATTTGATGTCGGCATTAGGACCTTCATAATATCTCCATTTCCAGAAGTCTCTTTTTTTAACAGACAAAATTTGTCTATTTCTATCAGAATCAATATAAGAAATTTTGACAGTATCCGAATATCTGTTTTGTTCTATGTCTAATATCATTTAGCATTTTCTTTTTCTTGTTCTTTAGTTTCGGTTTCGCTCAAAATACCGGCAGAATCACATAATGCAATTATAAATTCTACTGTTTCTTCGTGCAATTCGATAGTAACTTTTCCATTCTTTTTAAATCCTACTTTATTTTTTTGTGCATGTATCTCATTTTTAAGTGTTCCGAAAACATCAATAAACGAATTCACATCGTCATTGGTTAATTGTAAATCTAAAATATTACTAATTCTTAGTTCCATAAAAAATATTTGCTTTTATATACTTATTAAATAAGAAAGAGAGAAGATTTATTTTAAAGAATTTAAACAATGTCAGAAAAACCTGCAAACCCAATTGATGTTGATGTCATCATAATATCTTGGGCAAAAAACAAAGAACTACTTCAGGAAACAAAAAAATGTTTACAAACATTATTTGATAGTGAAGATTGCTCTTTAATACGTTTTAATGCAATTGTAGTTGAAAGTGATGCAGAAACATCTTTTGATGAATTTGAAACCAAAGGACACACTGTAAAAACAATACATTCAGATTTAGAATTCGGATATCACACTTACTTAAATTTAGGATTAGAACAAGGAACAGCTGAATGGACTTGTTTATGTAATAATGATTTAGACTTTAAGAAAAATTGGGCATTGAAAATATTACAAGTTATTTTTAGTCAAAGAAAATTAGATAGTGAACAATGGAAATATGTTTCGGCATCTCCGGCCAACCCAAAAGAGCAATGGCATAAACAAAATTTAGATAAAATACAAGTTGGATATAGTGTTCGTAACCATGTTGCTGGTTGGTGTTTATTTCAATCAAGAAATGTTTTTGAAAAGTTCGGTAAATTAGAAGAGCGAATAAAATTTTGGTTTTGTGATAATTGGTATTCTGTTGCTTGTCAATGGTACAAGATACCCCACATTTTTGTAGGAACTTCGATTGTAGAACATCATAGTAATACAGAGGGAACAACCACAAATCAAAGTGAAATGTCAAAAGAAGAAAAACATAAATTAACATTTGGTGCTGGTGATGAATTCAGACAAATTGTTAGAGAACTAATGAATGATGAAACATGGGGTGTTATGGATGAAAAGCAACAAAAAGAATTTGAACAAAAGACCGGTAAGAAATACTACTAACTAAAAAGGGAATCATTTCGATTCCCTTTTTTTATTTGATTATTATCACATCACCATTTTCTGTGATTATATAAGTTCCGTTTGAAGAACTTATTAGATTTCCTTTCCAATGATTATATTGCATATCTAATTTTTTTATTTATAAACATATGTTTTTATTTTTCTACCATAGTTAATTTCTAAACTTTTAATAGTTTCTTTAGACATATCAACAGTTTCTAAAAATTTCCAATTACCTATTCTTTTCGTAGTGTTATAATTAACAAACATTTCTCTAGTTCCTTCTGGTTTTTTACTAAATTTGTTATTTGCCGAACCATAACCAAAAACTATTTTATATCCAAGAGGTTCTCCATCAATTTTTTTCATTTCGTCATCGTCTTGCCAAACTTCTGCGTGCATATCTTCCCAATCAGTCCACACTTCTTGGATAGTTTCTTTTTTAAAAATACCAGATGCAAATTTTGAATTTTTTACATCTACTGTTCCAGAAAATAGTACATAGTTTCCTTCATATCTTATTTCGTTCAAAAATTCGTTTAATGATTTCATAACTTATTTAATTTTTATTAGATATATAAATCTAATTCTTTTTCTAATTCTTCTTTTTTAACTTTAGGAAATTTTTCAATTGCCATTGCTAAGAATTCTTCGTACTTGTCCTGACCATCTTCTTCAGAATCCATTTTTTGTAGTATAAATGTTGCAGCTGGTGATTTTTTCCCTTCATTTACATTTCCTTTAAAATAGTTACAATATTCTACATGATTAACTTTCAAGAAACCTTCGACTAACTTTTCTATTGCGTAGTCATTCAATCCTTCCATCATTAAGAAAGGTTTTAAATGTCTTTTGATAAAATTACTTTCAAGTACATTGTCTTTGAATTCTTCAAAATCAAGTGGTGAATCCGTTTCGAAAATTTTTGCTACTGATTCAGTAATTTTAGATTCGTATTCAAATTCTTTGAATTTTTGTAGTTTACTTTCAGAGATTTTTGATAAGAAAGGAATAAATTCTTTTTCATCATTTTCCAATTCTAAAGTTCCGTTTCTAAACATCAAAATCTTTTCGAAAATTTTATCATTAGATTTGTTTAAAGACTGGTTGTGATTTCTATATAAGTTTTCAAATACTTCAACGCCATTTTCACCATAGAACTTTTTAATCAAATCATATAAATCTTCTTTCTTAGTATTGTTTTTTATGAAAACTTTTAATGGTTTTATTAATTTCAAGAAATTTTTTCTACTTATTTTTTTCTCTTCTCCTATGAATTCAGATTCTCCCATAAATTGGTCGTGATACGTAGTCAGTTCATATGTATTTCCATCAACCCCTCTATTATAAATAGAAATGTGTAAGTTTCCTATTGGTTTTACCGATTCTTTATCTTGATAAATAGTAATAGTTTTTCTTTGCGTTTTACCTTTTTTCGGTTTAAAGAATGCATCACCAAATGAAGCAAAAAATTCTTCTTGATTAAAAAAATATCCATTTTCTTCTATATAGTCAGTAATAGCGTTTAATGTTTGACCATATCCAGCCATATAAGTAGGATGGTCTTTTTTAAATTTTAATTTAGGTTTTCTTCCTTCGTTCATAGATTCTTGTAAATTTTTAGGTAAAGGAATTGATTGTTTGATTCGTTGTTTTCGATTGGTATTGTGATATACATCATCAGGTATTTCATATTCTATGTATATAACATCTTGAATATAATCCACCGCAATTCCTTTTATAGATTTTACTATTTCATCTATCTCTTTTTTATAATTCCAATATTTTTTTCTAAGATATTCTTCAACATAATCATAAATTTGAGGTGTTGCTTGTTGAATATCTTCTTTATCTAAGTACTTTTTAATAGACTTAACTGCTTTTTTAAAGTTAAACTTTTCATTCAATTCAGATTCATTAACATTTTCTTGTAAATTTTTAGGTAAAGGGATTGATTCCTTCATTCTTTCTACAGCACCTTTATGATATACACTCATATCTGGACCATCATATTCTATATGTATAACATCTTGAATATAATCCACAGCAATTCCTTTTATTTCTACATCATCATACAAAGTTGGCAACTTACCAGTAAAGTCATCATCATTATAATCTCTAGAATCAAATTTATCTTTAAGGTATTCTTCAACATAATCATAAATTTGAGGTGTTGCTTGTTCAATATTTTTTATTTTTAAATTCTTTTTAATGAACTTAAATGCTTTTTTAAAGTCAATCTTTTCATTCAATTCAGATTCGTTCATATTTATGGCATTTTGCATATTAATTGATAATCTGATAATATCAGCATAATCTTTATAAGTCAATCCGTAATATTCGTTATTTTCTTTAGTACCAATATCGAACATTTCTTTTGCTTGTTTTTCTATATTACCACTTTTGATTCTATATGTTGCCTTTCTTTTACCAGAATCCATAAATCTCATTTCTTCAGTATAATTTGGGTCTGTTTGCCAACCTGCTCCCGGGGTTACATCAATAGAAAAATGAACTTCATCGTCATTTTTGTAAACAGTCCAACCATGACCGGATTGATAAGTTTTACCTTTTTTATATTTGATTGCTTCTTCTAAAGATAGTATATCTATATTGTGCATTTCGGCTTGTTCCTTGATAAAAGTTAATTGATTTTTATCTCTACCGTATTCTTTTTGTAATGATGAAATGTAATTTCTAAATATAGAACTCAAAGAATGCAACGCTGATTGTCTATTTTCTAATTTATCATCTGAACCGTTTTGTCCTTTAATTGCATTTATACCATCTACAAATCTATCATCCAAATCTTTAAGATATTCACTAAAGGTTTGTCTTTTTGACTTTTTTTCGTTTAATTCATAATCTAAAATAGATTCAACTATTAAAGCATCAGAAAATAAATCTTCACCGTAAGATTCCAATATGTCAGAAATTATATCTACATCTAAATTACAATCCATAACAACAGATTCAATATCAACAGATTCAGCAAGCACTGCTGTATCTTCTAATTCATCTTTAAGTTGTTTGTAGTAAGGATGAATTTGTTTAGGTGTAAATTTTTTGAATTTCTTTTCATCACCATCTATGATTGCTTGTCTAACTTCTGTTCCTGAGGTTAGTCTTCCTTTTAATTCTTGAATTGCAAAATCAGGATGCGTAGTAATGTTTTTCATTCTTTTTGCCATCCCGGTATAAGTTTTTGCTCTATCTTCTCCGGCACCAATTAGAACTGGATTGTATCCTCTTCGTTGAGTTTCCATTACAACAACAGGAATAAATGAACCGGTCATACTCCAAGCGTCTCTAACTAAATCTTGACCTTTTGCAATATCATCCATATAGTTGATAGTCAAATTATCACTAAATTTAGAGTTTTTTCCACTTTTACTTCTTATGTAAATATAGACTGATGGCAATCCGTTAATTTTTTCCAATTCTTTGGCCATACCTAAATGTCCTATTGTAAACGGTTGATATCTTCCGATAACAACATTAACCGGTTCTAAATGCGATTGGTCATTTTCAGATTCCATATCTTTTAGTTCAGTAATTATATCTTTCTTTATAATATCTTCTTTTGCCATACTAAGTATTTGTTTTCTTATTTAATGTATTTCGTTTTTCTAACTTATTTTTATATAAAAGAACTTGTAAATGAAAACAACAAAGAACAAATATACTAATCAATTCACCTAAAAGAATACTGTACGGATATGCTACGATTGATAAAATGTATAAGTACCTATAAATTAAGAATCTTTTATTTATGAATAGGCAATACATACAAGAAAAGTAAAAACAAAGGGCAAAAATATTATGTGCTATTTGAAATTCATACCAATTAAAACTTGTTAGTAACAGTAAGAAAAAACTTGGAATTTTCCAATTCTTTAACGAAAAGAAAAAATATGAACATATTATATTTGAAACAATAAAGAGGGGTTGAAAAGGTGTTCCCCAATATTGAGATAGCGAATCGAGTATTCCGTTGTTTATAATCATAACAGCCGGAGAAATTAAACATAAGAAAATTGTTATTAGTTTTACGTTAAATTCCTTTAATACTTTATTCACTTTATGTTGTCTTTATGTTATTTAATACTAAAAAAAGACCACGTTTGTAGTCTTTTTTATTACTTATTTCATTAGATATTAGTGCTTTTACTATCTTAATCTTTTGAGTTCTGAATGTTGTTTTTTACTTGTTATTTCAACAATAGTTCCATCTTCAAAAGTTGCATATTTTAGATTTAATTTAACGACCTTTCCTTTTCCTTCAGTCTTAACAACTTTTTCTTCAACTACTTCTTCAACTTTAACTTCGTCAACAACTTTAACTTCGTCAACAACTTTAACTTCTTTTTCAACTTTTTCTTTCTTTTCTTTAGCCATAATAATGTATTATTTTTATATTGTATTTAATCTAAAAGGTTACAATGTTTTTTTCCATTCTCTAAATGTCAAAAAGGTTTCGTTCACTTTTGATGTTATATCTTTAATTTTACCAACAACTAAATTTATTTGATTCTTTAAATTGTCATCAATTCTTTTTGTTTTTCTTTTTTTAAGTTTTCTAAAACTAGATAATAAAATTTTAAATATTTCTTCCGAATCTTTATTTTTCTTTATGAAATCTACAACTTCTTTACTTTTAATCATTTTTGTATTCAATGCAAATTCTGGTGCCTTTGCAAAATCTGGTTTTTTAATGTTAAGTCCTTTTAAGAAAGTTGAATTTTCATCAATAAATCTTTTTACTACTCTAGTCATTAAATCTAAATATTTATCGTCTTCATTAGAACCATCAGCAATAAAATCTTTTAGAACATCATTTTCTTCAAACCACCCTATAAATGAATATAGAACTAATCCGAATTCATCATTAGTTTCTGTTTGATTGGCTCTATTAAAAGCTTTATCTCTTGCCATTTGTGTAAACATTGGGTCAACTACCTTTGCCAAATATTCACCATCATTGAATTTAAAAACTAAACCTTCAATCGGTTTGTCTAAGGTATTGTTTAATGCCGTTTTCTTTAGTTTAGGGTCCAAGATAGAAACAATGTATTTAGTAAAAGATGATGTTTTAAATTCTTTTACTAAATCTTCAAAAGGTGTTTTCAAAAAGTCTTCTAATTGTTCTTTTTGTAATTTACTTAATGTACCATCAAAAATTATAAAAGGCTCTTCTACATCAAAATATTTTGACCACTTTTTTAAAGTTTTTGGGTCGTCAATAAATTTAGTAACTTTACCTTTGTCATTCATTTCTTTCATATGCGTTAAGACTAATCCATTTTTAGGTAGTCTATCATATGCAATAGAAACTGGTTTTGTATTTTGAAAATACTCGAATCCAAATCTTAAATTGTCAGGTAATTTTTTTGAACCTACTGTTTTTTGTATATATTCAATTGGTGGTTCGTACAGGGACATTATAGTTCTGTCCAATTTAGTTATTGGTTGTCTATCATCTCTTTTAAAGAAATCCATAGTACCATTTGAATTTTGTTGTGCTGAGAAAACAGAACCATCAGGTTTTTCAGAAACTACTAATTTCTTATTGAAAAGGTTATTTATAAATTCTGAACCTTGTTTACTGTATATGTCGAATAGGTGTTGTAATCCTGCCATGGTATATCTTTTTTTAAATTTACGAATTTTTTCGGTAAAATGCAAATTTTTTCATCCTAAAATCAAAATTTTCTTTTATACCTAATTCTTCAGGTAATGGTAAACCTTTTCTTTTAAGAACATCTACAAAATATTCAACAATTTTAGAGAGGTCTTTCTTCCAGGGAAAATCTTTCTTTTGCATTGCTTTCCAAACAGATTCAAATGAATTTGTGTCTTTAATTGTTGCATCAACACCTAGTAATGATTTTGTAATTAGTTCCGGGTCTTTACTTATGAACTCTTCCCATTCACTCTTACCCGTTTTTACAAGTTTACCCGTTTTTCCTACGTAAGATTTTATTTGTTTTTTATATCCTTTGTTGGGGTCTAACATAATTCTACCCAATTTCTTAATTTGCCCTTTATATTTTCCTTCGAATTCATCTTCCCAATATGTTGTAAGTCCTTCATCAGTAACAGCATACCCAATAGCTTTTAATAATTCGGTTCTATATAAACCTTTCCAAGCCGATTCTTGTTTTGTAAAATCTGGAGAATGAAACATCCATCTAGCAAAATCAATGTTATCTTGTAACATTAAATCAACTTGAACATTTCCGCTACCACCTTTGATTGGATATGCTAATGAAATTATTCCTAATCCATGCATATAGTTTTTATCCATTTTAGGATATGCAACATCTAGTAAATCTAAAATCTTTTGACCAACTTCTTCTTTTGAAATTTTTAGATTTTTTGCTATTGCACTAATATCAATTGCAATATCAATATCCCCACTTGTTTGTCCGGGTAGTTTTTTTCCTGTTGAACCTAATGCGGCCCATTCTTTACCTTTAAGTTTTAAAAATCTAATCAAGATTTTCTTATCTATATCTTTTAAAGTTGGCATTGTTTCCTCTGCTTTAATTGGCATTACGTTGGGAACTGCTTTTCCACCTTCGAATAATTTAATCATAGTGTAGATATGTTTTTATTATTTAATCAAACAAAAAAAGGAACTTAAAAAGTTCCTTTATAATAGTATTTCTATTTTTTATTTTTAGTACAAATCTTTTAATGCGCTTCTTAGTAATTTCATTATTTGCTTGTCTCTTTTATTAGTACTACCTGCTAATAATTCCAATGCTTCTTTAATAGAACCTTCTGCATATCCATCTTCATTCAATTTAGCTTCGAGCAAAGAAGACAATTCTCTAATGGTAAACTGGTCTTCTATTTTATCTATAAAGTCACCAATCATTTTGTGTCTTTTGTCCTTCTTGTCATATAAGGTTGCTGCCAAGTCATTTAATGTATTTAAAATATCTTTCTTTGATTCATTCAATTTAGCTTCGTGCATTGATTCATTATGTTTAAAAACAAGACTAAAAATTACACCTTTTTTGTCGATATCAACTTTACCGTCTTTGTGTAACTTTTCCATATCATCTTTAGAAATGTGTATTTCTGCAGTTTCACCTTTGTCATGTTCAAGAATGTTTCCATCCATGTCATACTCAGCTTCCGGTAATCCAGCAGCTTGTCTTAATTCGATATCATCAGCTTCGATAAAATCAGAAAGTGCTTCAAGTTCTGCAATTTCACCATAACTTAGGTCTTCTCTTCTTAAAGATTTTCTAATTTGTTCTAGTCTTTTTTTAGCGTCTTTTTCTTTGATTTTCTTTGCCTCATTTACTTTTTTTTTACTAGATTCGTTATAACTATCTTCTTCCATTTCATCGTCTTCAGATTCTTCCATTTCTTCGTCTTCAGATGAATATAATTCTTCTTTGTCTTTTCCTTTGTCCTTAGATTCGTAAGATTCTTTTTTAGATTTCATTTCTTTAGAATCTTCATCTTCTTCTGAATCATAATCTTCTTCAACTTGCTTTTCGTTTGTTGGTTCTTGTGTCCACTCTTTATCTATTTCATTAAAGAATTTCTTTTTGTCAGCATCAGATAATTCAGCCGGTGATTTAACATCAAATTTCTTTAATTTTTTATCAAAAAATTCTTGATATTCTTTTTGTTTTTTAGACTTCTCAGCTTCGTTTATAAAATTAGTTAACTTTTTCATGTAAAATGTTTTATTTTTCTTTGTTTATTTAATCTATTCGTTTATTGTAGTTTTGTTTATAACTCTTTGACCTAATTTAGAAAGTTTACAACATATTACACCATCTTTTGTAAATTCTTTAATGTAAGATGAATTTTTATTAAACCAACTCATACTAGTTCTAGAACCAGAATCTTCATTTTTTGATTGTATAAATTCTTTTAATTCTTGTTTGGTGCAATGTCCTTTTTCTGCAATGAAACCTAATATGTTATTTCTAACAGGAGCATTTGCACCAACTTTTATAGAATCATATTGACCGTATTTTCTTTTTACTTGTAAAGTTTTTCTTTCGTCAATCTTATCAGGTAAATTAGTTTCTTTAGTTTCAGCATAATCTTTTAGTTTATCTTCTGGTAACTTTGAAAGTTCTATTATTTCATCAGATACTTCATCTTTTTCTATTTCACCTCTTTTATATGCTAATGCCATACCGAATAATCTTCTTTGAGATTTTGACTTAGATGCTTCATTTAAAAATTCATTAAGTGATTTCATAACTATTTTATTTTTTTATAAATAGAAACCCAACTTGAACCTATTTCTTGTAAGGAATCTGGATTTGTATTTTTAGGTTTATTTCTAGTAGTTACACTTAATTGTATCATACCGTCTAATAACGCAATAACATTTGCTTTTTCTAAAGATTCATACTCTGAATCTCCGTATTTAGAATCTAAATATTCTTTTACTTGTAATGAAAAATTTTCATTCAGAAAATAACAAAGGCCCTTCATTATATATTTAACCCAAAGAAACTTTTTTGATTACATAGTCGAATCCTTGTTCTTTATAAATAGTTTTTCTAACTCTAGAATGATTTACTAACATTGACCGCTTATTCGAATCTAAACAATCTACATAATCATAAAGTCTTAACTTATCTTTATCTTTGTGTGTTCTTAATCCTCTTCCTATTGATTGTCTAACTATTACATCGGATTTAAAAGATTCAGTAAAATGAATATTGTGAATATTTTTAATATTAACTCCTGTACTAAGAGTACCATAACTTGCTACTAGAACTTTATTAGTACCAGATTCCATTAGTTTTTTTATTTCTACTCTATCATCTTTTTTAATTTCACCATATATAAAATAAATTTCTTTATCAGTATTATCTTCTAAGTACTTTTTTAATTCTTTACCATATGCTTGTCTATGAAACAAAACTAATTGATTTTTTTGTACCTTTGAAATAATTTTGGATATAGTTTCGATTCTTGGTTTATATTGAATAACAAAATCTTGTTCTATTTTTAGTAGTTTACCTTTGTCTTCACCTTTTAAATCTTTTCTAATTAAATCAAATCTTTTTTGAACTTCTTCAGGATAATTGAATTCTACTATTGCAATTTCTACTTCTGAAATAGTACCCATTTCTTGTAGTTCTTCTGCAGTAATTTTAATAACAGTCGGTCCTAAATAAGCTTGAAGTGTTAAACTATCAAGTGTGCCTTGTTTAGGTGTTGTTCCTGTTAATCCGAATCGCCTTTCAACATTAACACATTTACTTATACATTCTCTAATAGTATTAGATTTTGTTCTATGACACTCATCGACAATAACTGTATCAAATGCTTTAAAATAAGAATTTTGAAATTTTCCTAATGATTGAAATGTACTAACATGAATATTTTGCGATGCTTTAAAATCTTTCTTTTCTCCTCCGTGAATTTGTTTAATGTGCAAAGGAATTTTATTTTCTTCTGTTAAAAAAGAATTATATTCGTGAAAATTTTCGTATGCTTGAATAACAAGGTCAATTGATGGAACAATCATTAAGAATTTTTTACTTAATTCCTTTTCTTGAAAATAAGCGATACATATAAATATAATCAAAGATTTACCTGCAGCCGTTGTAAGTTCACTTATGCATATTTTATTAGTTAATATTTTATATGCTGTATTTATTTGATAATCATACGGAAAAAAAGGTTTACCTTTAGAATCAATTGAACCTTCGAATTTATTTTCAATCCATTCTTGAAACTCTTTTCTAGAAATATCTTTGTAAAAAAGTGCATCACCTAATCCTGTTATTTCTAAAGGAAATTTATAAGTTTCAGCTACGTACTTAATTTCTTTCCATAATCCAATAGGAACGAATTTATCTTTGTGAAAATAAGATATAATCCCATTCCATTTTCTTTTTACCGCTGGAGGTAAAAAATTATAAGTTTCAAGTTTTTTTGTTAAGGATAAACTTAGTTGTTTTCTTTCTAATTCGGTAGCATCTATTAGTGTTAAAATCTTACCTTCGTGAGTTGTCTCAAATACCATAATTACTTTCTTTAGTACATATTATTTAACTATGCTAAAAACTACCTGATTTGAATTTTTCAGTATCTATTAGGTATTTTATCATCCAAATACTCTTATCTAAAGTTTCGATTGTTTCTTTATAAAAAGTTATTTGATTTTCAATCATTTTAATTACATTGTAACTATCTTCCAGGTCTGCTTCGATATGATTTTTTATTTCGTAATCATTTAATTTGATATCATATTCTAATTTATAGAATCTGTACTTTTGTTTTCTTGTACTACCTAAAGATTTGTTTCTTTTTACAATCGAAACTCTCATTTCATTTGACTTATCTACCAGTAGTTGTCTTTGTGATAATATATGAACTTGAATATCTGCAACATTATTAATACTTCCCATAGGGGTAGTAATATTTTCTTTTAAATATGTAGATATTTCAAGACGTTGTTTTGCAAATGCAATATCTAATTTTTCAGACTTGGATATTTCTTTTTCTTCAGACATTAAAATAGTTTTTTCCCTTTTTTGGGTTCTTTAATTTTTATAGTAGGTTTTTTAATTGTTGGTTTTAGTTTTTCTTGTTCAATAACTATATCATTACCTTTCGGTTCTGGAATAATTTCTTTGTCAAAATCTACAATAAATAACTTACCATTTCTCTTTACAATTTTCTTTTTATTTTTGTATAAATTAAACATGATATATATCGTATTTGTTTTTACTAAAGCAATCTTTAACGTAACTAAGTGAGTTTTTATATTCTCTATTTTCGTATATATAAACTACTAGCTCATTCAAATCTTTAATCTTCTTATTATTAAATGCAGAATTTTTGAAAAATCTTTTCCATAAAAAACAGTTATTTTTACTCTTTATTTTATCTATTGCACTATTTTTACCGGTAGTATCGTTATCGAACCAATACCTTATATTATCTAATCCATCAAAAAAGTTCTTTAGTTTACTTGCACCAGCAGTTGCTACAGAATTAGGAACAAAGAAAGAATCAAATGGTCCTTCAAAAACAGTTACCTTATCTTCAATATCAACATTGAATAAATTGAAAATTATTGATAAAGTTGCAAGTTTTTCTACAAAAGGTGCATCATCCGGATATTCTACTTCTCTTTTCATTTCTTCTAATAGAACAGGAAAAGTTTTAGTACTATATTTCATACCAAAATCTAAATTCTTTATTTGCAATCCTACTACCTTTTCATTTTCATCAATTTTATTCAGGACCCAAACTTCTCTATTACCGAATTTGTTTTTTCTAAATCGAATTCTATCTTGAAATCTATGTAACAATCTGCCTTTTAAAAACTGTGTTCCCCATTTACAACGGTCTGCAGTAAACAACCCATAGTGTTTTTCTAAATCTATAATAGGAATAGAATTGTTATATAAGAATTCAAAGTATTCACTTGAATCAATTAATTTTGTAGGTTTTCTTAATCTTTTTGATTTTTCAATTACTTTTGTAATTTCAGATATTTGGTCTAAGTTTTTTAATTTTTTACCGAAATAATCAAAGAACTTGAATATAGACCAATATTTGGCATTACAATTACCATTCCAACAATAGAACTTAAAAGAATCTAAATATAAAATACCTCGTTTCTTTGATGGATTAGTTTTAGAATCCCCACAACAAGGACAAGCCATTTCTAATTGATTTTCTTTAGAATCTACCAATCTTCTTTTTTCAGAATCTGTATGTGCATGATACAGTATATCTTTACAGATTTCTTCTATATCTTTTCTTAAATTTGACATTGTGATTTTTTGGAAATAAAAAAGGGGAATAAAAAACTTATTCCCCTTTAAAAACTATTAATTATTACAAATCTAATCCTTCTAAGATATCATCGAAAGTAGAATCATCTTCGGGGGTATTATCAGGTCTTGCATTTTTCAAAGCATCCGTTTGTGTTTCTTCTACAACACTTTCTTGAACCTCTTCTTTTTTTGCTTCAACCTTTACTTCCTTTTTTGGAGCTGGGGTTTCATCTAAACCTTCTATCTTAATATCAGCACTAATTGTTGCCGGTTTAATATTACCGAATTGTTTTCCGGTCTTTTCTGAAATTATAGATAATAACAATTTCAATCTTTCATCCGAACTTTTCTTATACTTATAAGGTGCCATCAAAGCATTTCCTTCTTGCAAGAATTCAACGAATTCAGTTTTCTTATCCGGTGTTAATTCAGAACCTTTAAACATTAGAGGACCTGCTTCTGATAATGTAACAGTTCCATTGTAGTTCCAATTACTACCAACCGTATTTATTTGTAATCTTATGGACTTACCTTTAAACGGGTCAAAGATATTGCAAGGTTTGATACCTATTGATTTGTCTTCATCGGATACGTTGATTGCACCTTGTAATATTTTATGCACTTGAATAGGTGCTTTATAAACCATTAGTTTTCCTTCGTTATCTGGATTAACAGCGTCAGATTCTACTAATACTAAGTAGAAGAATGAACTTTTAGGTCTAATATCCTTTGCTAATTGGTCTGCTCTAGCATCAGTCTTTGCTTCTCTTTTTAAATCAAAGAATGTATCCATTGCTAAACATTTTTCATTTACAGAAAATGCTGAATCAAAGAAATTGTTTCCTGTGTCGTTACCATCATTCTTATCAAAATAGAATGTTGTTTTTGGAATAAAGGATTTTTTGTGATTTTCTAACCAATAAACTGGTCTTACTAGTGCTCTATAAACACCGTCTTTTGCTTCTTTAGGGTTCGGTTTGAACTCGTTGTTTGCGTATGATTTTTTTACATCTTTGTCTAAATCATCTACGGATAAATCAAATATATCTACCATAATTTTACTTTTTTTTACTTTGTTTTTATAAATTTACTTTCATACTCAGTAGCTACCTTTTGTATTACTTATATAGTTAAGCAAATTAATAATCAAAATATTTTATCAATATCAAATTATTTTTACTATTTAGAATGATTCTAAATAGAGGGGTAAATCAAAAAAAGTTAGGGTAAAATAAAATAAAACCTGATGGCTACTCATTTAATAATTGTATAATTCTCCAGGGGAAAATATATAGTGCTAAAAAATCTATTAGTATTAGTTTAATTAAAGATAATATATTAATAATAATGATAATATAAAGAAAGATTTACATAGATATTTGTCTTTAATATATATAAGAACTTAAAGTAAAAACAAATGGAATTTAATCAATTCAAATATAGTAAAAAACATGATACATATAGAACACTAGTAAATGTATATAATTTTAAAAGAGAAGATTTAGAAGTCTATGTTCGTAGTGATTATAAAATAGTTGTTACAGATTATTTATCGGAAGAAATTATTATTGTTCCTGAAAGAGTAAAAATAGAAAAAATTATTTGTCATTTCGTAAATAAAGAAGAAACAATATTAATGATTGAATTAAAATTAAAAGATTTAGAAATAGAAGTAGTTTTTGAATAATGAGCAAAAGAATAATAATATGTGGTCATGGTGGTTCCGGAAAAGACTATCTTAAAAATAAATTAGTAGAAAAAGGATTCAATCCAAGTATTTCATTTACTACCAGAAAAGCAAGAGTAGGAGAAATTGATGGTGTAGATTATTACTATTGCAGTAATGAACAATTCGATTCAATGATTAAAAATAAAGAATTGTATGAGTACAAAGAATTCAGAGGATGGTTTTATGGAACATCTTTAAAAGAATTTTATAGTTCTGAAATATTCATAATGACACCACCTTCAATAAAAGAACTATCAAAAAAAGATAGAAAAAATTCTTTTATTGTTTATTTAGATATTGATGAAAGGATTCGTAAAATGAGGTTATCAAGTAGAAACGATGTTGATTCTGTTGATAGAAGATTAAGGACTGATAAAGAAATGTTTGAAAATTTTAACGATTACGATTTAAGAATAGTAGAACCTGATTTTTAGGTTTTTTATTTTTTCTTTTGAGAACTTTCAATCTTAATCTTTGAAATCTTGTTAATTCCTTAGAAAAAATATATTCATCTACTTTAAAAAATATCAATGAACCTATAAGATTAGCAATAAATGCTGTTATCCAAAAGTTGGAAATATTGAACTTAGATAGTACAAAAGGAATAATTGCCAATATAGGTGTGCTCATTTGCCACCTAAACATATATCTAAATAGTTTTTTCATGACTTTTTAAATTGGGGTTCTACGTTATATTTTTCAAATAGTTTTTTTAATGGTGCTGTTAAGTTACCTTTCTTTTGTTTAAATTCAGGAACTTTTTGTCTACCATTAATTTCTTTTACTAATTTATTGTAACTTGATTTCATTAAAATAGGTTTTCTTGGTGCTTCATTTGGATGTATCAATTTTTCATCTGTATGAATCTTGTTACTTTCTAAATAATCAGCAAGGTTTCTAAGAAATGTAATCATATCTATATGTTTACTTAATCCTAATCTATTGAATGAATTTGTAATTTTTCCTTCTAATGCATTTGCTTGAAATTGAATTGCACCTCTGCATAATCCTTTCCCTGTTTCATCTGCAACTTCTTTTACAAGTTTATGTTGATGGTCTATACAAAATTCTGAAATATCATAATAGTTTCCAAGTATAGGACAAATACCATTTTGTTCCTTGTACCATTTTTCTCTTATAATTTTTAAGTCTGTTTGTTTTAGTTGTTTCATATATTATCAATTATGAAATCTAATGTATCGTCTTTTCCTTTAAGATTCTTAAAATACTTAGAAGAAATATATTCATTTTTTAGATTGTTTTGATTATCGTATGCCTCCTTTTCCCAAGCCAGGTTTTTATAGTTATCGTAGTTTTTTTGAGCTTTTTTATAATCTTTAACTGAAAGTTCTGTATCATCTTTCCATAAAACAGATTTCCAATCTTCGGATGCTCTAAGTTCACCTTTTGATATTTGTTTAACATGTGTTAATTCGTGTATCAATGCACCTATTATCATTCTATAACCTTGATTTGGATTAAAATGTAATGTGAATTTACCTTTATTTATAGATGCATCACTAAGTACAACATCTCCTATATGTGTATCAGAAAACTTTTTCTTTACTGTTATTCTATTAGGTTTGAATTTTAATTTATCTTGCATAAATTCAATAACAGAATCAATTAAAAGTCTTTCGTGTTTTTTAATCTTTTTATCTTCTTTAAAAAATTCAAATAAGTATTGCATTATAATTAATTTATTCTAATAAGTATATAAGTCTGTTTATTACTGAAGATAATCCTTTTTCACTATAAGTATCTTTTTGTCTTATATAAGACATATATCCACTTTGTACATCCATCAAAATTATAGACCATTCTTTAGTATGAACCGTTGGTGGAAATATTCTGAAAACATCTTTTCCTTTGTTAATAACTGCGATACGGTCAGCACCATCTGCCTTGTCGCTAAAAAGAGGACCATCAACTCTAACAACATATCCTTTTTCTTTAAGTTTTTTACTAAGAAGTTTATTACCATTTATTGTTCTTTCGGCAGCCAAAAGTTCCTTTTTTCTTTCTATGTTTCTTTCTCCAACATAGTCTCTGTATTCATTTAGGAATTGGTTTAAAGGTTTCATAATTAAAATAATTTTTTTGTCAATTCTTGAGCTAATGCAGCACTAACTATTCTTGAAGTAAGAACATTAAAAAGTGGTCCTTTTTCTATTCCAAGAACTTTAGCAATCGCCTTTCCGATTTTTGGTCCAACTGCAAATCCAGCTATACCTCCCAATGCTCTACCTAATATACCTTCATTTAAAGTTTCGGGTTCTGTTAGTATTTTTGTTAGTAATTCTATTTGTAAATTTTCTAAGACTTCAATATTCTTAGAAACTATTTTATCAATTTTCTTTTTTAAAGATTTAGTATCTGTATCTAATATTCTTGAAATAGTATCTAAAGATTTTATATCTACTAATCCATTATAACTAATATGTAAATTAGTCAATTCAGGTACAATAGAAGAAAAGTCTTCAGAATTTCTTTTTGATAATTCAGTTGCTAAAATTTGTATTAAAGTTGCCGGGTCTCCAAAATCCTTAATCGGAATATATATTTCTTTTTCTGAAAGAACCTTATCTTCTTTAATTTTCTTGAATTTTTTCATCGAAATAGTTTTTGCTGGTTCTTGAACCGAAACTTCATCATCGGCTGTTCCACCAAACACATCACCACTACCTAATTTATTTCCACCTACTTCTGGTATTTCAACTGCTCCCATTCCGTTAATAGAACCAGGTGTAGCTGAAAAATCATTTTCATTAAAAATTCCTAATTTATCTTTATTTTCAATTTCTTTTAAAATCAAAGCAATATTATCGGCAATAATTTCATTTGTTTTTTTACCACTACCTAAATTAGCAAGTTCTTTGTTAATCTTGTTTATTTTCTTTCTAAGTTTATTATCGAAATGTTTTGATTTGTTACCTATTTGCATAGCTCTATTGTAGTAGTCTTTAAGTGCACCACTAGTAACTAAAGGATTCTTTTCATCTCTTGCAGCACTTTCTAAATCGCTTAGACCTTGTAAATACTTATCTAAAGGCATTTTTCTTTCTTCATTCAATTTATCGAATGAAACCGAATTATATATATTATTAAATTTCTCCACTGAATATCCTTTTTTTTATTTAATCAATAGAATTGTTTTCGTTTAAATCTACCTGAGTTATATCAAATTCAATAGGTTCTCCTAAAACATTCTCCAACTCATCGACATAGGTAACATAATAAAAATTATCAGGTTCTGAAAATTGATAATTAACCCAATAAATAGTTATGTCATTTGGGTTGATTGGTAAACCTTTGTAATCTGCTGCTAATTTTCTAGCATCTATTGCTTCGGTTTCTGTATTATATTTATAACCTTTCATGTTAGTATATTGTGTAATTTGTATTAATATTATTTTCTATTGTTGTTTTGTTTGTGGTTTGGTCAGAACTAAATAATATTATTTCTTGTATTGTACCATCCATATAATAGCTATCACCTTGGTCGTTTCTACCGATAGTAAATTTTTCAGTACCTGAACCTAATAAATCTTTTGTAGATGTTTCTTGAATAGTTAAAACTGAATCAAGATATACTTTAATACCGTTTGTACCTAAAGTATTAATATTGTTTAATAATTTTTGACTACCTCTTATATCAGGTCCAGCTGAAGAGGTTATATATTGAGAATCAATCCATAGATTAATCTGCCCAGTATTTGATTGACCAGGACCATTCGAACTTACACTTATACTACCAGGAGCACTATAAGATTTAGTAAACAACATAGGGAAATTAGTAGTTCCCGTGTTAATTTTAAACACGGTGAAGTTACTTATTGCGTCTTCAATATTACCAAAAGTGTTATCTATTACTTCTAAATAAGTAGAACTAGTTTTAATAAAGTTTATTGCTGGTTTGCCATTTTCTAATTCAACACCAGTTGTTGAATCATAGATTTTTGGCTGATTGTTAGAAGTAGTTTGAATAGCGTTATTATTTGTGTCGCTTTGATTATACCAAATAGTAACAAAACCATCTGTACCACTACAAAAAGTATTTAAACTTGCTGTATCTAATTGATTATTTACAAAACCAATATCTTGCGTAGTGTCATCACTCGCGCGCCTTACTTGTACAGCGTTGCCAGTATAAGAAGATTTTAACTTTCTTAAACTAAAGGCACCAGTTGAACCCGTTAAATCATCTAATAATAGAGGGTCTGGTTCTGGTTCGGATTCCTGTTCTTGTGATGGTTGTTCGGATGGTATTTTAATATCAGATATTTTACCGGTAAAATTACTAGGATTACTATTAAATGTATTAGGATTTCCTGGATTGGCAAAAGTCGATTCAACTTTACTATATTGCAAAGTAATACTGAATGTTTCAAATGTTTGTATGTTTTCAGAATAACTAAGTTCGAAATCACTAATTCCTGTTAAGATACAATCTCGATACACCCTACTAAACATTACATTGTCTTGGTTATCTAACATTCTTAAACTAATATCACCAATAAAGGCATTTGGATTTTTAAAATCGTAATGAAAGAAAAACGTATCTAAAAGAATCCAATAATTTACGTATCCGTTTATCAATTTAAAAGTTAAAGTAAGATTTTTTTCTGTTAATCCTTGTGCGTTTAAAGTACTTCTCCAATTTGTTTTTATTTCGTTCTTATTAAGAGTGTCAACAAAACCTTGCTCAACCCCTTCGTATTGATAACTAGGAATAGTAACCCCTTGTAAAGTACTTTCTACTAAAGTTCTAGGACTTTCTAATTGTGTAGGCATATTCTTTACATATGGTTTATAGAATTCTTCAATCGTATCAGGAATAAACTTTTTAGTAAATTCAATATAAAATAAATCTTTCCTTGCAAGGTGGCGCATAAAATATATTTTTTAATTTTTAGTTATTACTAGTTGGTCCTGAAATACTAAAAGGATTACTAGTTGGTCCAACAATACTGGTTGGTCCAAATGGGTTAAATGTGCTAGATTTTATATCCATAGAATTATCATCAATTGATTTGTCATCTGCTGTTGAACCTTCTTTTTTCGTAACAGTTTCAGATAAATTTGATGTTATTGCAGCCAATAACTTTTTTTCTAATTCAGCAACTTCTTCATTCAAATCACTTATTGCTTGTCTTTGTTGATTTATTAATATTTCAATTTCATCATCTACAATTTTAGAATATTCTTTATATCTTCCTGTATATAAAGGAGATTCTGGACTATTA
>CERP01004262.1_pt1 | contig 36827 bp, 53 predicted proteins | sample 530801 | NCBI WGS metagenome assembly CERP01 (sample SAMEA2620991, study PRJEB7988) | marine metagenome | biome: marine biome (ENVO:00000447); feature: surface water layer (ENVO:00002042); material: "saline water (ENVO:00002010), including plankton (ENVO:xxxxxxxx)" | depth 5 m | reverse complement strand
GAAGGATATGCCCCCGCTTCAACGGATGGATGAAGCGGACAGACGCTCTCACCGTGTAGATCGAAGGGCTAATCGTAATTACAGGTCCATGGAAAACCTTGACGCGAACAGCAAGGATGCCGAAGGGGGCCTCAAGAGAACTGGCGGCGACCAAAAAGTTCCTCCTCGCAATGCCCCCTTCTATCAAGGTAGAGGCGTTGGAAGAGCACACAATCTTACTTATGCCGAAGCTTATGAGCAAGCAGAAAAGAAAGCTCGAAAGGCTGAGGCCAGACGAAACAAACTGAGGGAGATTGCTAGAACAGGCAAGATGCCCAAGAAGAAGAAGAAGAATAAGAAGAAGTCGTAATGGCAAAGAAAAAGACGAGTGGGAAAAAGGACGCTTGTTACCACAAGGTCAAGAGTCGTTACAAGAAGTGGCCGTCTGCTTATGCAAGCGGTGCCCTGGTTAAGTGCCGCAAGAAGGGTGCTAAAAACTGGGGCACCGGGGGCAAGAAGAAGAAGTGACGCCGGCATCTGAAATGATCTGTCCACGTTGCGGCAAGACGTGGAAGGAGTGCTGTTGCTGATGGCCAAGAAGAAGACTGGTCTTAAGAAGTGGTTCTCACAGAACAAAGGCAAAGGTTGGATCGACTGCAAGACGGGCAAGCCGTGCGGTCGTAAGTCTGCTACGGGTGGGTCAAAGCGACCATACCCCGCGTGCCGCCCAACCAAAGCTGCTTGCACCAAGAAGGGCACTTCCGCAAAGAAGGGTCCTGGTCGAGTCTCTTGGAAGTCCAAGAAGAAGAAGTAGTGGGGGGGCTATGCCAACAAGTCAAAGTTACAGCCGAGATATGGCTGATCACATTGGGTTTCTTCACAACTGGGCATCAGCACTGAAGCGAGCAAACCACTTCACTAAGTGGACTCACGATGAGCTTGTGAACCAGGGGTATGTTACAGGTGCAGATCTTCTTGCTCGTAACTACGACGCCACTAAAGGTACTGTGATTACCTACTTGAAAGCGTTTCTCTGGTCTCGAGTGGCTTATGCCTACGGCAAGTCATTCGGTTGGAGATACCGGGACAGTCGTTGGAAGATTCTTGAGTCGAGTCTTGATACAGGATTTGACTCGGGTTACGTGATTGTCCCCAGCATTGAGTATCCAGAAGACATCACTGACCGGGAACGCACGGTGATCGAGATGCGTGTTGAGGGTCGTCCCTACCAAGAGATCGCTGAGAAGTTTGGTTACTCCTCGGCAAACACAGTGACGTATTGGATTCGAAACCACATACGTCCCAAGTTCCTTCGAATTGGAATCCTCGAGGAAGCAGTCTAATGGCGATGAACAACATTGACGAGATGATGATCCTGAAGGCCGCTCAGCGATTGATGGGTGGGTATCAACCTGGATCTTTCGCGGGCCAGAAGTTCAGTAGCCGAGAAGCTGAAGCTCGAGCTATCCGAGACATGCTCACTGCTATCAGTGCAGAAGAACACATTGACCTTGATGAGATTCGAGACACAGTTCGCACGGCAGGTGTAGTGGGGGGGTACAGGAGCGAGTCTGGTGGTGCGCGAATTCCGATCATTGACGATCTAGACAAAGACCGTATGCGATCTTCTGTTGCAAAGAAGTTGAATCAGATTCGAAAGGATTTTCCCCCTGGTCCTGAGCGAAATATGAGTCGTGACGCAGTCGAAGATGCAAAAGATCGAGGTTTGTCCGAAAACAAAATGGTGAATAACAAGACCCGTAAGATTTTCCGAGAATCAGCAGAGATACCTCATGCGATTTACCCTCGCGGAGGCCGTCGTGGGTCAATGGAAGAACTCGTGAAGATGAGGCGAGGCAAGGGCATGTTGCCTTTGCTGCTGTTATCATTGCTTGGTGTAGGTGGACTTGGCCTGGCTGGTGCAGCCGGTGGCCGTGGAGATGAAGCTTGATTGATATGGAGATTACGTTTGACCCTCGAGCACATGCTTTGGGGTCAGGAATCCAATTGAACGAGCATCACCAGCTGATGCCAGATTCAGAGTGGATCCTTTGGGCTCGTCGGGAAACTGGGATCGAAGACCTCTTTCAGTACTACCACAAGCAGTCCAATACCTTCGTCCTGGCTAAGTGGATCTACCACCCTGAGAAGGATGGGATCGGGATCTTGATGGAGCTGGAGGCCTTTGACCAGCCTCTTGATTGGAATCCCCCCACTAAGGACTGGCTTCGGGACCGTCTTCGTCCGGCAGCTGAGATCGCCAAGACGGTTCGTCGTGGCATCAGGGATACGGCCAAGGCTAAGCAGCGAGCCAAGCGAGACGGGGTTGAAGAGAAGCATCGGGTAGCAGACTGGCTTAAGCGTCAGGGTAAAGAAGATGCGGCTTCTTCTCTTAGGCAGAGACAATGGTCTAACAACGCCAGCCCTGAGTTTGAATCCTTCACAGAGGATCTTCAGAACTCGGCCAAGGGCCGCATTGTCACAGGTGGGTAATGGCTAATCCGCTGGTTAAATCTGGGCTGAATCAACTTGTTCAAGAACTGGTTGATCTGTTCCATGCCAGCAAAAATGTGAACATGCTTCAAGGGGTTCGAGGCAACCCTGCGTTGTCTACTGGATTTAACCAAGGTCGCGGTATTTATGGATTTCGTAGTCGTGATCGGGCTATCCGCCATTTGGAAAACTTGATCTCTGGGAAGCAGAAGCAACTAGGTAAGAACTTCAACGCAGAAAGAATGTCTCCTGGTGTAAGCAGAATTCAAGTGCCAAAGGAGAGTGTTCGGTTTGATGTAACGGGCTTGGACGAAGACCCGAAATATCACGGTGCGTTTTATGATCTAGTGAAAAAGAATCAATCACCGCTTAACGATCTATTCCAAACACGCAATATTCAGATTATGAATCCAGATCCTTCGCTACGAGGTCGAATCTTGGGCATCAATGAAAGAGGGGGAATTCCAAGTCGTATTGTGCCCCCACCCGAGCAAATTGAAATTGAGTACGAAAAGGTTCGGCCTACTAATCGGACTATAAAATCCTCTGAGCCTCTTCTTAAAGACTTTGAAGATCAAATGCATAACTACGACGGTGAAGACGGCGAAGCATTTTACGGTCGTCTTGCAGATGCTTTGAGACAAGTGGATCGAGAAGGTTACAACGAACTTCGAGATCTCATGCTTCTCAATCCAAAACTTGCATTTAGAACAACCGCATCTCCAAGAATGACAGAAGTGTACCGAAGCCCTGCTGCTTTGGATCTTCTCTTTGATTCCTACAGGTAAATCTATGCACTCCACGAATTCATTTCTCTATACCGTAATCGAGCGTATTCGCGGATATCTGGATGACCCAGATTTCGACGCGAAGTACAGCAACGACTTCATTGTCCGGCACATCGTCAGCCCTGTGATGGTTGACGTGTGGTCCCGTCTCAACATGAATCTGGATAACCCAGTCGTGCTGAGGCAAGAGATCGTGTTTGATAAGAACACGGAGTACTACCAGCTTCCTCCTAGTGTTGGAGAGATCTGGCGTATTGCTCGTAGAGATAAGGACGGAGAAGTAACTGACGAGGTGATGCCACGGAATGAGTTCCATCCCCATGGTGTGGGATGGGCCATCGAAGGCAATACTCTCCGCGTTGACCCTAAGCAAGAGTCGTTGGCTGGTGGTACGTGGACTATTTACTACGTGCCCAGTGGTGATGTTTCCCCCCACTATGCCATCAACGGCTCGATGGCTAGTGATCGGCGGACTGTCACTCTTTCGGCTGCTCCTGCGTTGGGCGGCGTTGATCGCCGTGAGAACTCATATGCCGGTCAGATCATCCGCATCTTGTCTGCAACGGGTCTCGTGGAAGAGCGTGTCATCGAGTCCCACGATGTGACGACTAACCAGGTGGTCACTCGGATCGAGTTTGAAGTTCCAATCAGCGGAGATCTCACCTACGAGATTGCTCCAATTGGCATGCAGTCTCTTTATGAAGCGATTGCTGCTGGTAGCTCATTGAAGCTTGGGGCTTACCGAAAGATCACCAATACTCATTACCAGATGATCCAGCAGCAGTATCGGTCAGCGATCAAGAGTGCCACAGATAACCTTGCCAATCTTCAGATGCGTACTGGAAAGTACTACCAGAAGAACACCATTGACAATACGGGATATGACGAGCTCTCAATGTATGGATCATTCAAGGGAAGGTCTTACTGATGACGGCAAGATACGACTGGACAATCAACCAGGGCGAAACAACTACGTTGACTTATTCGCAGTCTCTTACTGACAACGGAAACGCAGTTGATTTCAATGCGTCTACTACCTGGCGAATGCAGGTTAAACCCAAGCTCGGAGATCCTGCTGTCTTTACAGCAGTAGCCTCTAACTTCATTTTTACTTTCGATACGAGTTCAAGCCCCACAGGCAACAACACGTTCGACATTAAGTTGACTGCTGTTGACACGGAAGCAATTGCTGCGGGCAAGTACCTGTACGACGTTGAGGCAGTTAACTACCCAGCGGCTGGCCAAACCCCAGCAGACGTCACTCGTCTTCTGGAAGGTTCATTCTTTGTTCGTGGAGAGGTGACTACTGATGCCTAGTACAACCACAGTCACGATTACGGAATCAGGGGCTCAAACCACCACAATCACGCCCTCTGCTTCGCAAGAGGTTTCAGTGTCATTTGCTGGTGCAGGCACTACATACAACGATGCTTCTGCTCGAGCGGCAATCAGTGTAGTGGGGGGGAGTGGCCTTTCTTACAATTCCACTACAGGCGAAGTTTCTTACGCCCAGCAAAACCTTGTTCTCTCAAAAGTAACGGACGCAGGAACTGCCGCAGCACTTGCTCATGGCGTAGCCGCAGGTAATCTTGTTCGGTTGGTGGAGGTAAATAATGTCACCAAACTACCTGCTCTTGACGGCTCTTTGCTGACGAACATTCCTGGTGTTACTCCCCCCACTCAAGGCATTGCAAATACCAACACCGTTAAGATCGACAGCACCTCTGTTGCCGATGATGAGTACGCGAGGTTTACTGCAAACGGTCTTGAGAGCCGATCTACTTCACAAGTCTTGGCGGACATTGGTGCGGCTGCCTCTAGCCACAATCAAGCTCTTAGTACCATTACTGGTGCTGGAACCGCGGCGGCTCTTGATGTACCCTCTTCGGGGAACGCGGCTTCTGGAGAAGTCGTTAAGGGAAGCGACACGAGACTAACTAATGATCGAACGCCTGTTGCGCATTCCGCTGATCTTGTCACGACGGGTGTTCTTGGGGTTGATCGCATTCCTACGATTACGCTGTCGAAGATTTCAGACTCAGGAACTGCGGCGGCATTGGACACTGGAACTGGTGCAGGGAACGTGGTTGTCCTCAATGGCAGTGGTGCACTTCCTGCCGTGGATGGCTCAAATCTGACCAACGTCTCCGGCACTGGTGGCTTGTCAAATGTGGTGGAGGACACCACTCCGCAACTTGGCGGTAACCTCGACGTTCAAGCCCGCACGATCACGACTTCGACGACGAACGGGAACATTGTTGTCGATCCTCCCGGCAGTGGCTTCTTGCAGGTCGAGGGAACCACGAACCCCGGCAAGATCCGGCTGATGTGTGAGGCTGGATCTCACGGCGTCGGCTTGATTAGCCCGACTCATGCCAACAGCACAAACGCGACGAATTATGACCTCACTCTTCCGGTAGCGACTGGTGCAGCGAACAAGGCACTGATTGCGACGGACAGCAACGGAACTCTCGGCTGGTCTTCTGCACTCGGCACCGCAGCAGCGGCGGCGACCGGGGACTTCGAGGCGTCCGGCGCGATCGCAACCCACAACGCGGTCACGACCGCTCACGGGATCTCGGCCTTCGGCGCGACTCTGGTCGACGACGCTGACGCCGCGGCGGCGAGGGCGACGCTTGGCGTCACGAACACCGACTCGTATACCGGGCAGATCGAAACGGCCATTGACAACAAGACCTACACGATCGACCCGCGCGTCGTTGCAGACCGAACGATTACCTCGTTCTACGCTCGAAGCGGCGCAGGAACCTGCACGGCGACGCTGAAGAACGACACTGCGACGGTAGGGGTCGTTTCTGTGACGACCAACAGCACGACTGCGGTCATCAGTAACGCAAGCGTTTCAGACGGCGACCCGATCACGTTGGTGATCTCTTCGAATCAATCTGCGACCGACGTAGTGTTTAGTGTGGAGTTCACCCAATGAGCCCGCGATGGTTGTTTTTTCCTACTGCGGCTTCTGGTGGTTCCGACTGGTCGGATTACATGAGCGCGAACAGCGGTATCGGATATTGGATTGTTCCAGACGGAACCGCATCGACCGGCCCTGTCAGCGGACCTACGGGTGGCGATTCCTCTACAAATTGGACGCAAATTAGATATGCCGGTAAAGCCGAAGGAACTACTGCGGGCGGCGTATCGATTTCTGGCGTCACTAACGAATGGAAAAGAGGCCCGCAAGGCGGTCACAATCAATACTCAAATTCATATAACTACCTTGCAGTCGGCTGGGAAACGGCAGGTCTTACTTCGCAATATGGGCAAGCAAATACCGCTGGATGGATTATTGCGGGACGCGAGGCAACGGCTGGTGGTTTGCAATCGGGCCGTCAAACTTTCATCCCAATCGAAGGGACTAACGGGATGACGCAAACGACTTACGCGGGTGGATCCCCTACATGGAATACCAGCGGATACGGGGATCACATCGTTTTTTTCTTTAACAATTACACTTCCGGCGACGTTCAGAATTGGACGGCGTGGGACGGATCAACAACGCCATGAACACAATCCACCAATTCGCATCGATCACCAAGAACCTGAGCGGCACCAGCGCGAGTCTTAGCGATCTCGCGCACCTCTACAAGGAATCGGCACCGCGTACCGCACTCGACGAAGCGCACATCGATCTGCTCATCACGCAGGCGAACCAAATGATTCAGGCCGCCGAGGCGCTGAAGGCGATTGCGTACGACCCGACGCCGGATCCGGACGCGCCATGATTGCACTCCTTCTTTCAACCGTCGTGGTTGTACAGGACTCGGAGCCTTGCAGCCCTCGCCTTCTCCCAATGACCACGACTCGTTTGCCCTACGTTGAATCCGACGGCACCGAGACCAACGCGATCGAAGTGAACTCGCAAGCGAACACTGAGACTCGTGCATTGATGGTTACGTACATCCGGCCTGCGACATCAGCAGTCGGTGAGTTCAGCGTGTCGGGAACTGCCCAGGTCCAGAACCTGAGCAATGGAGTCCGCGAAGTCCAGTACCGGATGTCGACCCGCATCGACGATGGGTTCGTGCCAATCTTTGAGCAGGGGTCTGACCTCTGCTGGGATGCGGCGAAGCAGCGGATCGTTTCTGATTACGTCTTCTCGGTAGGTGCAAACGACACCGTGACCCAAGACATCAACTGGGGTTGCACGATTCGTCGTGAGGACCAGATCGCAGACATCAATGCTGATGGCGTGATCAACGCTCAAGATCAGGGTCTTCTGCTCGCAGACTTTGGTAGCGACCAGAACCGCTCTGACTTGAACTATGACGGGATTGTCGACGGCAAGGATCTGGGGATCCTGTTTGGTCAGTGGTCAGACACCTATGAGCCAGGAGCCGATTGATGGAACCTTCGATTCTTCCAATCCTTGAGAACAATCTGACCCCTTTGATTGTGTGGGTACTTGTGTATTACACCATGGTCAAGGGGATCCGTCGTGACCTTCAAGAGATCAAAGAAAAGGTAGATAAGTAATGAATGACATTCTGACTATTCCAGGATGTGAAAATGCTCTCTTGGGCACTATCGGAGACAAGGCTGTTTACTCGCTTGTGAAGATCTGGGAAGGTCTGATGGAAGACGACGGCATGGAATTCGAAGAAGCCCAGGAGTGGTGCTCTTACAACATCGAAGGTGCCTACATGGGCGACCGCAGCCCTTTGTTTGTGGAGCCTATCCGCGATGAAGGGTAGCCCGCTAAAGGTAAATACCTTTAATGAGAACGTGTTGAGCGGCCTTGGTCAAAAGGCTTCTTCTCCTGGTTGGCTACGTGAGGTGAGTTGGCAGCCCCGATTCAATCAGGGCGGCATCGGTGCATGGAACAACAATGTGGGGGGGAATCTAGGGAACATCAACCCTGTTCCCTCGTTCAACTTGTTTACTCCAGGCGGGAACTTCTTTATCTCTCCTGCAACCTCTTCGGGATCAACAGCAGTTCAAGGCACGTTGCCAATTGAAGTTGCCTCTGACGGGCAAACTCCTCCTACTTACACTGTGAGCATGAGTTCGACAGCTGGTGACTACGGAAGTGGTCCAGGATCTGTAGGTCGAGCAATCTCAGATTCAGTTGAAAATGAAACAGGAGGAGTTGGGTTCGACCTCTTGATTCTTTTAGGCGCGCCTTCTGAAGTCACAATGTCGAGCACTGCTTCTACAGACATTACAGTTAGAGCTTTTAAATACAGCTGCCAAAGAATGCTACTTACAACTGAAGGAACAAATACCCCTTCATACGCAGGTGATCTCACAGGATCGTTCTATGATTTCTACTTCGAAAATTCAACTACTCTCATAGACAACGAACCTACAACAGGCGGCGTGGCTACATTGACTCGTCGTCCTTACGATGCACTTACGATTGTTCTTGGCCGTAAATTCAACGGTGGTGCTGGTTACGCAGCAAACTCTTGGTTTGGTGCAGCACTACCCAATTTCAATGTGGCTTGCTCATGACTGCTTACGTTGCAGGTTGCTGTTGTGGGTGTGGTGGTACTGCCTGGTCTTGTTCTGAAGATCGAGTCAAACTTGAGTTTGAAGTCATCCACACTATTACAGGCGAGCGAAGTACAAATGTTGGCACTACTAAGTGTTGTCAAAGTACTGCTAGGCCGTGGACCTGTGAGCCTACTCAAGGCCCATCAGTAAAACATGTTGGCGGAACAAAAGCTGAAATTGAAATTACCTACAAAGCAAAAGCTCGTGTTTATTTAATTCCCCCTACGGGCACACAACCTGCAAGCGGTGAATTAGGTGAATGGGTAATGGATAACTCAGGTACATGTCAGTCGGTTTGGCTCAATTCAGGTGGCGCAAATGATGGTCCCTTCATCGAAGGAACTTGGAAAAGTGAAGCCGTAGGAGAAAGTGCGCAGAGGTGTTTGGCAGGTCAGAATTGCAATCCCAGCGGTGACGTAGAACACTACGAGTATGAATGCGACGTTGAATTTGTAAGCGAACCTTCAGCTAATCTTCCTGTGCCCAGTAACCTAATCACTTTGAAGAAATTCACTGATCTGCCTTATGGGAGCACTGGTGACACTTGCGATGGTGCAACGTGCATTTTTGAACTTCAATACCGGCCAGATGCCAGCTCAATCACAATGCAAGCAGCTGACAGTTATTTTGCTCAGGGTAAATCATTCCAATACGAGGGCGAAACTCCAAATTGTGTTATTCCGACAAGTCCAGTTTTCACTGAGACTGACACACAAGCTGGTGGCTCAGTTCTTTTTCCTGCTCGTGCTCGTATGACCTATCGAGCTCGCAATCAAAATACATGTGCACCACCATTGGACTTACTTGAACTTGCTCCAGTTCCGGTGATAGCTGACGTTAACGGCAATGGAGGTGGAGTCGCTTCTGCTTGGGCGAATATCAATTCACTCATGCAAAACGTTGGATTTGGTGAAGGTGGATCTTCTTTTTATGGGCTAAATGCAGGACAGTGCATAGGCATAAGCAAATGGACAAACGGAGGCTCCCTGTCTGGACTTAATGGTGTTGATGGAGATTTACGGCTCGCCTTTAATGGCGCATTTTATCAAATAGGCCAGCCGGGACTTCCATCAGTCACATGTGATACAGCAGCAACGGAACAAGGACGTTGTGATGGCACAAACAACGTGGGCAATATTACTCAAAACCTAAATTTCTGTACTGGGTGGGAACGAAACATTGACAACGGGTACATGGACATGGTCTATGAGTATGCATACGCCGCAGACTTTGGGGGCACAATAGGTGGGTGTGATGCTGTTTGCGGAACACCAAACCTTGCTGCTGTCACTACACCTGAATCTGTAGACTTGGTGGGCTTGAAACTTAAGACCAAAGTGAACATTCTAAGTATCACACCAGTCGATTCTTCTACTTGTTGATCTAGGAAAACTATGTCTGACAAATCAATTAATGGCCGCGATCCAATTACGCCTTCTAAGGTTGCTTCTTATTTGAAGGCCAAGGTCTCTCATGTGGTCCAAGGTGATGTTCCCCCCCACGTATTTCAGGAGCGGAAGGACTCGTGTTTGTCCTGCTCGTTCCTGGTCGTGGATAAGGCGGATGAGATTGGATTCTGTGGGAAGTGTGGCTGTGGCCGGGCCGACGGTGCCCGGCTGACCAACAAGCTGAAGATGCCAAAGGTCGCTTGCCCTGAAGGCCGGTGGCAGGAATCCAAAGGTCAGAAAGCATGAGTAACGAGAACAAGCGTTGGGTATTCCCTACGGTCAAGACCACCCAGAACAAGGGGATCGAGCGTATTGCTCTCTCTGGACAGCAGGTGGCTCACGAATTGACCGGCATTGACGGCTCCTTGCGATTCGGCATTCGCCCTTCGAGCGGGATGAAGCTGGCCCACGAGCTGAATATCACCGCAGCCGTTCTCAGCCCCAACGAAGCTGACGGTGGAGTGGGGGGGACAGACCACACTTACACGGCTGTGGTAACTGACTGCTTCCCTGTCCAGTTCCACATTTCAGAAGGCCAGTTTGCCCACGGGTTTGTGTATCGACTTAAGAATACGCTGGGTGGAAACCCCGCCATTTACATGGACTACTGTCCCACTGAACTCGTTGCTGATTTCCCTTTCCACGGAACGAACGTCACGACAGCGACAACTGGTTGGCGGACAGTGCGTATTGCAGCGGGAGATCAAACGGATCTTTCATCCATGGATGTGGTCTCCATGGGACAGTTTGTCTCTGTCTTTGTTCGGGGCAAGAAGCCGCTCGTCATCTACATTGATAAGACGAGTTCGGGCAACAAGCTCAAGGTGGTTGAAGGCGGCCCTGGGTCGCAGCCTACTTTGTTGTCAGAAGATGACCCAGGATACGATTCGTCTTTTATTGGCGACAGAGATCCGGGAACAATTACACTGAGTTCAGGCGAAGCAAGACTTGTCTTGAGTACTAGTAAAAGACACACAGTGGATCAAACAGACGATGGCATTCCCAATGAAGCTGCTGTAGACATCATTCCCTCTCGTGAATATCAGAAACTTGAGCCGGGTAGCTACTCATTTGCTTATTACCTACATGATTCTAAGTCGGGACGCCGAACGGCACTCAGCGAAGTAAAGGGAGTTCGTGAAGGTAACTTTAACAGTGGGAATGACCATTACGCCAAGTTGTATTTCAATGCTGACGGAGCTAAGTACGACCAGATTTACATCTTTAGATCTGTACGAACTCAGGAAGTGGGGGGGATTTACGCAGCATCAATTCTCCACTTGGACAACATCTACGATTTCTCAGATCTCATGTTGAGTCGAGACGCAGCTAATTCCCAGTCTACTTCAATGGAAGCTTATGTCTGTCTTTATGAGTTGCCTGACATGGCACTCGCGATGCAGGACATTTACCTGGACAAGGTTATCTACGACACTGAAGTGCCGCGAGGTAAGAGTGCTGTAGCTTTTGAAGGCTCATTACTTGTTGCTGATCCCGTTGACGGGAACCAAATTATCAGTAACCAGGAAAACAGGATTCGTAACGTAGGTGAAATGCGGTGGTCATCTTTGACTGAGCGTAGTCCTGAGTTGTTCCCCATCAACAACAAGTACACCCCAGACGCCTATCAGAATCGAATTGAAAAGCTGGTCAGGGTCGGAGAGTTTGCAGTTGGCTTCAGTAAGGATCGGATCTACCACATCCGCCGTAACGGCTTGTTCCTTCAGATCGAAGATATGCACGCTGGATTTGGATTGGCGGGTCAGGATGCAGCAGCTACAGCAGGACCATTGGCTTACTTTGTCACGACTAAGGGACTGAAAGCCGTAGCCAACAACGGTCAGTTGGATGATGTAGAGTTCCTGGATAACCTGCTGATGGATGATTGGAAGTCCAATTTGGAATCGCTTCAGATGGAGTTTGATCCCTACGCCTCTTGCATGTTCTTGCTGAACCCCGACACAGAGCAAGTCGCTTGTCTTTGGTTCAATGTGGGTCGAGTCAGTGAGTTCCACGACATGCCCTTCGACAAGGTCAAGAAGGGCATCTGGCCTCGAGTGTGGTCAACCAAGGATCCTGTACCTGGTGTCGATACTTCAATGGTTGAGAGGGCGTTCTTTCTTCAGAACCACCCATCAACATTGATTGCTGACATCCCAACTGACTGGAAGCCTCGGGTTTATTTGCTGGATGTAGATAGAGCTAAGACTTCAGGTTCTAACTCCAGCCAAGTGGCAGCTAATTCACCCACAATCAGGACGTTGGACTTTGGTGGAGACACCCATTTCGAATGTACGAGTCTGGAAAGTTCTCCTCCAGCAGGCCAGGCCATCATTAATTTGGAGTTGAGAAGCAAGATCTCAACTAACCCCGACTACCTTGACGCGGGCCCCGGCGGAGTAGATGTAGTGGGGGGGTATGCTTACATCGTCAAGTCTCCATCTGATCCTAATGCAGTAGGCACCAAGATTAAAATCTACTTCGCCACAGATCCGGGTACTGCTAACAAGAAGCTCTTTGTCCGAAGAAGTGACTTGACGCAGAAACTGTCGGGTACTACGACAGATATCGCAGGGACCGTCATTGCATTGTCTCCTATGTACGTCCACTGGGTAGGTGCCACACTGCCTATGGTCAGGGTTCAGGACGGGAAGACAATCACCTCTTACGACATGTTCAACAACAAGCAGATCTCTTCAATCGGTTGCCATTTCACAGATGTCAGCAGTGGAGTTACGGGCTACAAGTTCTTCCGAGGTGAAGCTTGGAACAGTACGGCAACCAGCCCTTCTGTTCAGGCAATTCCTTCTGACTTTGCAGGGGTCCAGATTGGAGACTCTGTAGAGAACGGGGAGTCCAACCACTATGCCGCGTTCAAGGGCACTGATACCAATATCAACGGTAAGTTTGGTATCCAGGATTCAGTGCTAAATCCCGGCATCGAGATCTTTGCTCCTGACCTGGATTTTAAGTTGATGGCTGTGATCTGTAGAGGCAGAGCCACGAGTACGGATATGTCTGAAAGGCCAACTTGATGAGCCAGTTTGGTAACTACAACTTCGGTAATCTCTTCGGTCAGGGCCAGAGCAATAACCAAGGTATGAACCAAGGTTTTGGAGGAGGGAACTTTGACCAGTTCTATAACCTCTTCCAGAACCAGCCCAGTGCGGAACAACAAGCTGCCCAACAGGGGTTCATGCCTATCCCAGGTAATCCAAATGAGTTCATCATGGAAGGTACGAATGGGCCAAGTGGTTTCCAAGATATGGGACACATCATGCCCCGCTCAGCATTTGAGAGAACCGCAGCCCAGGGAGCTCGAGCTCAGTTGGGTGCAGGTCTCATGGCTGATTACCAGAACCTGATTAATGCGGGTCAGATTCAGGCAGGCCGTATGAACGAAGGCTTGCAGAACATGCAAAATGCTTATGTGGGGGGGGCTCAGAATATTCGGGAAAGCGGCAACCGGGCATTTGATCAACTCTCAGGTTATGCCGACAAGATGTCAGCTGCAGGTGATCAGTTCCTGTCGGACCAAACCGAGTTCAACAAGGGAGTGTTGACTGAATCTGACAACCTCTTTAAGCAAGCAGTAGACGATCTTGAAAGTTCGGTTGCATCTGACGCTTCAGCTCAGGCTCTTGGTATTGCCCGGCAACGAGGGAACCAACGCAATCAGATGAAGATTGCTGCTGATAATGGTGATCCTCAGGCTCAAGCCGCTTTGTCGCAGATGGATTATGAAACTGCTCAGCAAACTCAACAGACAATGTCGGGTTTGTCTAGTCGTTTTAACGAGTTGAGTTCTCAGATGAAGATGCAGCGTGCCCAGAACTATGGTCAAGTGGGTATGCAAGCGGGCAGCAACATTAACCAGGCAGGTTCTCTCCGCAACCAGCAGTACCAGAACGCATCCAACTTGTATCAGCAAGGTGTGATCATGCAGCAGGGTGCAGAAGCGATGGCGAATCAGTTCCTTGCTTCAGGCATGGAAAGTTCGTTTAAGGCCATTGCTGATTACCCGTCGAGTCCTGTATCGATTGCGGCCATCTTCTCCCAGATGGCTCAGTTGGATATGACTCCTGGTTCTCAACGCATGATGGGAATGCCTGACGAATATCTTGGAGTAATGTCATGAGTGCTTTTCAGAATCAACAGCCTCTTAATCCTGTGTCGCCGATGGTTTCACAGCACATTGCTGAAGGAGACAAGGCTGCTGCTCGGGAGAAGGACCGCAACGAGAGTGCTCGTCAGGCAAACATGCAGGATGCCACGACGAGACAGATGACTCGTGAGCAGATCATGGCAAGGCAGAAAGGCTTTGCAGATAAGCAAGCGTCAGACGAACGCATGCAGCGTAATGAGCAAGAGTTTTCTGCTATTCAAAGCAGTCAAGATCGTGAATACAGAGAAAAAGTTGCAATGAGAACCTTGAAGTTGGAGCAAGCAAAGCATGAAGCAATCATGAATGCTTCAAAGGCTAGAGGTGACTCTCTTGAAGCCAGTGAACTTGAAATTCAAAAGATAGAAGATGAACTTGTTGAAATTGGAGCAGCATCTGCAAGGGCTGATCTTGGTTTGCAAAACTCAAGATCGGACTTTTTTGATCGTGCTGGACGAATCGCAGGTCAGATAGAAGATCGTGCAGAAAATTTGCAAGGCTTTATTGATGAGGCAACAGCAACTGCAGCCAACTTGCCTTTCCAGATAAACTCTGCGCTTGCTGAACGGCTTAAGGGTGAAAAAACAATTTTTCAGCCTGCACTAGAAGCTTCAATTAAAGAGATGGTTGGATTTCCAAGCATTGGTTTGGAGCCACTGGATGGAACCGTAAAGTTTTTGGCAGGCATTACAATGCTTGCAGATGACTCTATTAATGCGATTGCTGATGGCCTCGGTATTGACTATACCTCTGCCAACGAAACTTTACGTTCGTCAAGTGTATCAACTCCGCAAACAGGTATCAGAACTGTTGCTCGCATTGTTGCGGACAACTTTAGTGACCTTACTGATTCAAATCCAAATTCGTCTGACGAGGAAAATAAAACTTCGTTGGCAAGGAACGCTGGTCTTCATTCACTTGTAGTACAGATTCTTTCAGATACTGGAGTAACTGATCGTCAGATCCGTTCGCAGTTGGGGGAACTTGGAGTTGACCCAGAGACTTTCGGCACTTTTATGTTTCACGCAGGAGAAACAATCAGGTCTGCAAGTGCTCAAACTCTTGGTGAGATTGATCCGAACGATGAAAACTTTGATGTAAGCAGCTATGTTCCTGCAAGCCTTAACGCTTCAGCTATTCGGATGGTTGCCTTTGGAAGAAAAACTAGAGGTATGACTCCTGAGTCTTTGAACAGGTTTGCAACTCGATTAACTTCTCCAGATGATCTTTTCACTGCGTCTACAGCTGAAGATTCTCGAGACTTCACTCCTTACCAGCTTAGAGAAGATGACCAGGATCAAGGAGCAGGGAATTTTGCCAGCGATCTGTTAAGTCTGATTGAAAGAACTCGGGAATCTGAAGGCGTCGATGCTCTTGCTGAAGTAGAAGAAACAGCTGCCCTTGAACAAAGAATTGAAAGAATGCGTCGTGATGCTGAAAGAGATGCTGACCGTGCCGCACTCGATGCCGGTGGAAATCCTTACGATGAGTTCTTCCCATGAACCGTGACTGGAAACAAATTTCAACTAAGGCGATGGATCACGACAGCGTGCTGCTGAGCGATCCAAGCTTTGACTTTGATACGACCCCGGACGGTGCGGTGGTGGTGCCGCTGCCCGGTCTTGCTATTTCAGTCCCCCCCACTGAGTTCTCTGCTCGTTCTGTCCGTCGATTTTTGTGGGACAACCGCAAGGATCGGGCCGTGACTCGTGACCGAGCGGTCATCCAGGTGGAACGTGGGGGGGAAGAAACAACCATTCGACTCGGTGCTTTGACTCATCGAGATGCAGCTGACAGATTGGACGAGAACCATGGCAATTAAACCTGAGATACGTAACGCTAAAGAATGGGTCGAAATTAAATTTGAAGTTCCGGGCGGCGGAGTTAAAGGAGGCGTCAAGAAGAATTCTATAAGGTCTAGGATTCTTGTCCCATTTTCTGAGTACCAGCTCGCTGTTAATGAAGGTCGAACCCAAGAATTTCTTCTTGATTCTTATAAGGCTCAGAGGAATTCTGAAGGGGTAGACCTTATTAGCAGAGGGATGGCGGATGATTCAGGAATTAAAGTCAAAGTTAAAGCTACCGTTAAGACAAATGAAGATATCCTGAACGATAAAAGATATGCAGACCGAAGACCTGCATTGCTCAGTACTCTTCAAGAACGATCTGAACCGTCTGGGCGTCCACTTGGTGCACCTGATCGAGAAGGTACTTCTGATCTAGACCCTGAACTCAAGGGTGCTGAAGTAGGGGATGCTGTTCGTCGAGAATCAGGCGAGATTCCTGACACAGCTCGAGACGAAAAGAATGCAGAACTTGAAGAAAAAGAGAGGCGACGAAAGGCAGCAGTAGCTGAAGAAAAGGCCAACGAGCCTACTCCAGAACAAAAGAAAGGCCGTCAACGCAACATTGATCTTCGTAAACAAGCTGTAAACCCTAACCCCTTTACTCGGCTTCTGGCAGCGATTGGTCTTGCTCGTGATCCAGGTATTGCAACTGGTGCCCTTAAAAACAGTCGCCAGGTTTCACAGCAAAAGTATGAGGAACAATCAGCGGAAGCGGCCCGTGGTAAAGCCAAGCTTCTTCAAGAGCAGGCAGATAAGGCAAATCGAAATCTGCCTGGTGGTGCCTCATCAAAAGCCTCTAAGGCTTCAAAGACGGCAAAGGCTGCGAAGGCTGCTGTTCCCATGGGTGCAGGTGGAACGCTGCTTCGAATGCTTGGTCCAATCGGTTACGGCCTATTGGCTTACGACCTTGTTTCCCGAGGTCCTTCTCGTAAAAAGGAAGACGATGAAAAGCGTCGAGAGATGTTGTCAGGATTGCAACAGGGGATTATGCAGAAGGGTATGAGTCGAGACAGGTATGGTCACTTTGGTGCCGTTAATGAAATGGCTCGTCCTTCTCGTCTAAATGCTGCGAGTTCTCAAGCTCGCCTTTCCGATGAGCTTCAACAGATCATTCAAGGTCGCGAGCAGGAACTTAGTAATATCACTCAGGGTAGTCGACCTAGTTACGCAGAGCTTATGGCTAGGCAGGGGATTTATTGATGAGTCGATTGTCGCTGATCAAAGGCCTGCTGCGTAATACGGGTACGTCTCTATCCAAGACTATTAATCCTCTGACGGCTTTCTATGGCACGGAGATGGCCTTGGCTCCTTTGGGCGTTGCTGCCCTGGAAGACCTTGGTTTCAAGGAACCACGAGAAGATCCTGAAGCCTTGTTCAGGCAGGAGCAGGAAAAGAACAGTCGGATCTTTGGCTCGCAGCTGAAGAAAGACCGCCTCCGAAGACAGCACGAACAGAATTTGGTTGCATTGCAGATGAAAGCCCCTCACTTGTACATGAGTGCAATGGCTGGACGAAGGCTTCCCCAGGGTGCTGTTGTCCTTGGCGGCCAGCAGCGACAAGATCTCTTGCAAGAACTTGCACAGAACATGGGATCCTTGGGTGGACAAGATCCTTCTTTCAACTCTTTTTAGGAACTGACTAATGGCAGGTTATACTCCTCTTCTTATTGAATCTGACGGCATCAATCACAGCGTCCCCGATCACTTTCAGGACGTTGTTGTCATGCTCAACGACAATAGTGATGGTGCTACTGGCAAGCAGTTTTTCTACGCTGAGCGAGACACTGTTATTGATGCAGTGTTTATTAGTTCTGGGGGTGCTTCTGGCACCCTTACGCTGAAGACGACTGCGTCTGGCACTCCGTCCATTACTAACGCCCACACCATTACTGAAGGGTTTGCTGCGGCGACTGTTGACGCTGAGAACAACTTGGTTCCTGCTGGCTCGGCTATTACTGCTGATTTTAGTTCTGTTTCCGGTAACGACCAAGTCGTTATTCAGATGCGGATTCGCACCCGAACTGGCTGATGGATTACGAGCCCCAGGAAGACGGCCTAGACGGCTTTGACCCTATCGCAATCTACGATAGGCCAGGTGTTGCATTTACTCAGTTTCTTGACGACGAACTGAGTTGGCGGTCATTCAAACAGACGATGCTCGATCCTTCGGCACTGAGTCCGATGGAGCGAGATTCGTTTGTTGATCGTTTGAAGCAGCAGTACGGTGGTACCGCTCTTTCCAATACGATAATTGACTTGGCATCTAACCCGTTTGTTTGGATGACATTCGTTACGTCACCTGCTGCGGGTAAGGCTCTGTCTGCTACAGGCAGAATCTTCACAGGTTCAAAGTACTCTGACTATGTCATTGGCAACAAGTCAGTGTTGAAGAGCCTGGGTCTGTTGAATGCTCACCAGATGGGGCAGGGTACGGCACTACCTACGGTGTTGAACTCGACTACGAAGAGGATCAGTGATCTCGTCGAACAGGAGCAGATTCCTATTCGATCAACCCTAGCCACACTCCAATCTCGTATCTCCCAAAGGTTTGGATTAAAGACCCCGCTTACAAGTCTTCGTCCTGACCGGGCACCAGAAGTCTTCGCCAATATCAATGGCGAATACATTTCGCTACCTACGTATCTCAAGCGGTCTCAGGTGTACATGCATGCAGTGCTGGATGGAATGAACCAGCAGGTGGTACGCAAGCAAGCCAACATGGGCATGGCCCACAATGTGGTGACTGAGTCAGGCAAGAAGTTGGCTGTGAATCGTGATCAAGCAGGTCGTGTTAATGCTGCTCTTCGGGACCTGGATGAGGGCAAGATTGCTCAGGATGAATTTCTTAATCAGATACGTCCGATCATTGGCGATGATGTGCCTGTCCGTGTGTCTCGTGCTGATCGAATCACAAATGAGATCGAGCAACGGGTACGTCCAAACCTGGATCCTGATGACCTGATGTCTCGATGGTTGGAGACTGAAGGGTTTGCACCGTACATGTCCATGACTCGCGGTGTCATGAAGCAGAGATACGGAGACCTTTTTCTCAACAGGGCTGGTGGCTTTGATGATGACAAGGTTCTTCGCTTGTACGGCAGCTTGAAGAAGAGTGTCCAGGTGGCAAGGGCTGAAGACGTACCTTTCCTAGCGTCTGAATACTTTGGTCACATGAACAATGAGATCGCTGAAGAGGTAGTCAAGAAACTTCGTAACGGTTCTCTCGATCTGTCGGAGTTCAAGCGTTTGATTCGAGATCAGCGTTCTCTTGACGATCTCGAAACCTACATGCCTCGCAATGTCTGGTCGAATATCCAGGAGGACGGGCAGAAGGTTCGCGTTGATCGGGTGCAGGATTCTCGTCGCAAGGTGAACTTTGCTTCTGGTCGTGTCCGCAACCGAAGTGTCTCTGATGGAATCTATGACCCTGAAGATCTTGAAGAGATTGCCAAGCTGTACTTCCAGTCAGGTAAGCAGAACTCCAACCTTGAAAACTTCATCGGCCAGAACCGAAAGCTTCTTCATGAAGCCTTCCGTCGTAGCCCTGAGGATGGCATTGTCCAGGTCTCAAACTTGGACTTTGAATACTCGGTTAACAAGTACCTAAAGCAGACTCGTAATGATGTAGCGTTCTACGCTGATCCACTGCCGGGTGATGTCCGACTTGCCCTGAAAGATTTCCCTGTTCAGAAAGCAAAGGACGCAAGGAGAGAAGTCGCTTCTCGAATGATGCTTGGTGGCAGCTCGAGGTACGACGTTTATCAAACACTTGTTCGTGACCTTGACCTGGCGGGAGACAAGGCAACAAGCAGCTACATCCAAGGCGTGTTGATTCCTCGCATCCGAGGTGAGATGAAGATCAACGATCTGATGGGATACCACGCCATGCTTGGTGCTCAGAAGATTGCAGGTGGTCTGGCTAACAGCAAGTTCATGGGCAAAGTGGGGGGGGAGAACGCAGAGAGCAGCAGGTTTATTGGCTCGATGAAGTCCTTTGCCAAGCGTGACCTAACTGAGTTTGACGGCAGTGAATTTGGCCGTGGTGCTGCTACTGCGTTGTACTCGTCTCACCTGGGGTTCAATCCTGCATCAGCAGTACTGAACTTGTTCCAGCCGTTGCTCTTTGCCCAGACCTGGATGGGTGCCGGCAACATGTCTAAGGGCTACGGCCAAGCGTTCAAGCAGTACTTTGGTTACTTGGATGATCGGATCAAGCTGGGTATCCGAGGCAACGCAGATGACATCGACGAGTTGCGTCGAAAGCATTTCCGTCTATCCAACGTAGAGGGAGAAGACCTGCTGAATATCCGGGCTAGTTCTTACGAGCTCTTGGATCAGGTGGCATTCTCAACCATTGCCGACAAGACGACTAGCCCCCTCAAGTATGCCTTGACTGAGTTGCCTCTCAAGCTGTTCCAGCACACTGAGATCTTCAACCGAGTGGCTACGGGTGAGGCAGCATTTGCCGCTACCCAGGCAGCAGGCAGAGTGGGGGGGATGAAGAGCATCGTCAAGAACGGTTTGACTGATTACAAGATTACGGGGGATTCGAAGGACATCTTCCGGTCTACTGACTCCATCAAGTCAATGGTTCAGAACACCCAGTTTGGGTCAGATATCGTCAACAGTCCTGCCATGTTCCAACAGGGGTTCTTATCCTTGCCTTGGGCTCGTCAGTTCCTCACGTTCCCCCTGAGGACGCTTACGTCCTGGACTGACACAGCTCCCATGATCAATCAGGGACGCCGTACATGGGGCCTGACGGGCTTTGAGACCCAGGGTAAGTACTCCGCCATGTTCCACGACATGGTCCGTACGCTGGGATTCAGTGCGGCTGTGTACGAAGTAGGCAAGAATGCCCTGGGGATGGACTTCAGCAAGGGGCTGGGGGCTCAGACAATGTGGGAGTCAACGATCGTTGGACCCATGTTTACGTCTGACCGGGCCAGCTTGGGTTACAAGATGCCTATCCCCCCCATCATCGACCTGGCCATGGATGGGACTCAGGCTATGCTGGCTGATGACAAGTCTGTCCTTGGTGCGGTGGTGCCTCGTGTGCTGCCGGGCGGCATTGCTCTACAGAGAGCATTGAACCTGGCTCCTCAGATGGGCTCAGAGAAGGGTCCAATCGGGGGGCTTCAGCGAGAGTTCACTGACTTCAATCAGATGAATGCTGATGGTCAGGTTCCTACCTACCGTTCAGACGGGACAGTGATCCAGTACGAACCGGCAGTCAAACGCATCTTGTCTTCTGTTGGCCTTGGCCCTTACATGAACAAGCAGAACCAGGAGCTGCACAAGTTCATGGTAAGTAATCGAGAGCAGTTCAACGGGATTAAGGCTGACTACATCAATGCTCTCTTGAACAATAATTCCCAGCGAGCGAACGCTGTGTCTCAAAACTTTGAACGTAAGTTTGGGATGCCGTTGACTGTGACTCAACAGCAGATCGACCGAGCGATCCAAGTTAGAGAAGTTCCTCTCCGCGAGCGGATGTACGAACGAATCAATCCCCAGATCAGGAATCAGTACAAGCCGATATTGGAGCGTGCCGGTGGTACGATTCCAGGCGAACTCGATCGATCTACTGCCGAGAAGTCACGGGCCACCCCATCGGTGTTTGACAACTACGTAACACCCGCAGGGTATTAAACAAATCGAGCGAGGACTAGGTGCATCTATCCGGGAAGGCTGTAACTTAATCAGCCCCAGTCAGGTTATGCGCTGCCTAGCCCTCGCTGCGATGAAAGGGTCTCTAGGTTATTCGAATTCGCCCAACAGGTGAAGCAAGATCATGAGGGATCTTCTTTACATGGGTGATACGACTCATGCCTTCCCTGATGTGTTCTTCAGGATCGGCGTCAGGATGATTGGTAATGAACATCAACCAATAGAACCTGTCTGTCCACGCAAGGCAAAGCCATTGTCGATGCCAACCGTGGACACCAGAGTGGCTGTTCAATCCAATGTATTCAGCAATACCAGGATAAGTCAGCTCTGGGTACAGCTCTTTCACCAACCCAATCCAGATCACTTTGGTAAAGACATCGAGCTTGCTCTTACCAAGTAGAGGTGGATACCCGATCTTCTCATTGATGAATGGAAGAAGCTTGTACTTGGATTCAAGCCGTTTCGAACTGGTCCGCGATCTTGAGCGTCGCATTCCAAAGCTTGTTGGTTTTGTCTTCGGCTGCTCCGAAGAGCTTGGAACTGAGGTTGCGGTCTGACGAGGTACTGTGGCCCGATTGTTCGTCTTCAGTGATGGCATTGAATCCTGTCCAAACGCTGGGGGCAAGTCGATCCCGTTCACATTGATACAGCAGCGAGCCAACCTTTGCACCCGCCCACTCATTTTTTGTAACTCTGCGGTATTCGATTTCATCCTCCGTCAATCCTCGCTTTTCAACAGGACCGTTCAACACTTCCCACATCTGCTCGAAGTAGTAAGTAGGGCGGTGGCCACGAAGAGGCTTGGAGTTGAGTTCCCGGCACTGGTGCTGGAACACGGGCACACCCTTGCTGTAAAGCTTGAGTGCCTTGCGGGCCTGATCGACATTGGCCAACAGGTTCTTGGTGTGCTTGAGGCGGAAGATGTTCTTGCCACCACTCTCGAGAGCCCAGGTAAGGGTGTTGTTGCACACTACCCGGATAGAGGTGGGCCGGGCTGAGAACGACAGTGAGCCGTCATGACTGTTGGACAGTAGGATGTAAGGAACGACCTCGTCCCGATCATCACACATATCGAACGACTCGCTCTTCAGCAGGAAGAAGATACGCCTGCCGCCAAACAAGCTGCCAGCACTCTCGACCTTGACGATGTCGTCTTCTGCTGCCAGTGCAGCGGAGAAGTCAGCAAGCATCTCGTTCTGGATTGCAGAGTAGTTCTTGCTCACGCATCCGAGAACATCGTTGTTGTCCTCGCGAACAACCAGCTTCCAGTCGTTGGTGTGTACTGGAACATCTTCGGTTGTCCCCCCCACACCGTTGGTAAAGCCGACCTTCCAGTTGATCCCGGCCAGGTCAAGGGCTTCGGTGGGGGTGGGGGCGTCCTCGACAACAGTGCCAAGGCCGTGCCATGCTCGCGTCTTGTGAAGAACGAGCCCGTCGGTTTCAGTGATTTCGTGTGCCATCAGCAAAGATCCTCCGATACGGTGGGAAAGTTCTGTCGTTCCTTGAGAACGATCTGCTTGTTTTCTTCCAAAGCTTCTCGAGCGATATCGAGATCAAGCTTCAAGTCTCTGTTTGTTTCTTCAAGAGTCAAGATCTGCTGCCTGAGATCAGCGTGCTCTTTAAGAAGAACTGCCGTCATCTTCGTAGCAGCATTCGACACATCGAAGAATCGATAGTCAGTCGAAAAGTACTGGAATGAAATCAAGTACTCGATCATTCGATACGAAACGGGATCGGTCTTTTCCATTCCTTTAAGCACACCATTGTGTAGGTGCTTGTGCATTTCATAACTGGAAACTTCAGGGAGCTGCATTCGATTCCTTTCAATCGAGAGAGATACCGCCTGATCGAAACAGGCTTGGTTCGGGGGGTGACTGGGGTACAACGGGGACAACGACAACGTGTTCTTTGCCTCGAGGGGAGTAGAGGCCGTTCATGTAGGTACCTGAGGTTCGGATCTCAGTCTTTACAGGGGTCTGGAAATGCAGGAAGGCATAGCCACTTGTCGTGGAATCAATGAGCTTTCCAATCTTGCAACACGTCCAGTTCTGCGTGGTCTTGTCCATGTAGATGAAGATGATGTTGCCGTCTTCATCTGTTTCAATCTTGTCCTTTGGGAATGTCATAGCTGTATCCAGACTTGAAGATGTTGGGGGGTACATCTCAACGCACACGGAAGACGACCAGGTAAGAGTCGGCTAAAGAATTGAGAGCCTTCACCATGGGGATCGCCCATGTGTTCAATGAGTTCTTTCATGTGGGGGTGTTGGACCCTGAAGTCTAGGAATTTAAATTGGGAGTCGGCCCATCGAGTGGATAGCTTCAAGGTCTCTGACAACCCTAAAAATTCACACTCGACAGGCTCCGACTCCCGTAAGAGCAGTTCATGGGAACCCCAATCAGCGGTTGATCGAGACAGCATCCATGAACCGCAGAGCCACCATCTAGTCCCACCAAGATGGGGCTCTTTCACCAAACTGAGATACCCCAGAAGGGAGAGGAATCCTTTGTTTGGTGATACCTCGAGTTCTTCAATTGCGGGCGTAGGCATTCTGCCTAGTCCCGTCGAGATCCGAACTCGAACTGGCTGACCAGGGCCTTCAGTAATTTTTACCGGGCCGATGTTGGCCCAGGTAGGAATACTGATGCTCATGAAACGTCACCTTTCCCGGTGAGGAAAAGTGACGCAGAGGAGAAAGAGATAGAAGCCCTTGGGGTGCCGGATAGACAACCCCAAGAGCGGAAGTGGGGGGGAAAGCTACTGATGTAAGGATCAAACCTTCCCATCATGAACCTCAGACACCAAGCAGAGAATTCACGTATTCCGTGTTACGCGTCTTCTGCGACTTGGGATTGGTGTACGACGTGCACTTGATCTTGGCCAGGATCTGCTCGGTCTGGAGCCGAGACTCGACTTCACCCATAGCAGCAGAAACATCGGGGATCTCCTGCATGCCAAGCATCACACACAGGTGACCCTTGAGCCGCTTGAGATTACGTTCGAGGTTGGCCTTAGCCTTGTCATCGGTGTACACACTGGCTCCGCCAGCGGGAAGGATGAACGGTCCTCCCTCGAAGGAGCGAGGGTTGTCAGCCGAACCCGGATCTTCGATCAAGGTGTAGTTGAACTTGATGAGGATGCCCTCATGCTCAACAGGATTGCCGTCGATCCACTCGGTAGCCTTGCATTCGCCCATGTACACACCGTTCACGGTGCAATCATAGGTGCCTTCATCAGGGAACCAGGTGTTGTAACCGCCGTCGTTGTCAGCGGTGACAGTCTTCATTTCGTTGTTGAAGGCAGAGAGTGCGGTGTTGTTGATACTCATCAATCATTTCCTTTGTTCGCGTCGTTGAACGCTGTTTCGAAAGCGGACCAGGGGGAGGTACCGTCAAGGGGAATATCACTCATTCGATTGACGGTGCGAGTTCGAATGAGTCCTGCAAACCGGGGATCGCTGAACGCAATCTTCCGCTTGTAGGAAGTAACCGTGTCGTGGACAGTCTGCTCTTTCGTTGTTCCGTTCGACAACTTGATGGTCTTGGTACGTGGGACCATTTCAGTTACAACGTCGCAACAGATTGGAGCAATCATCTCGACAGCGGGAGTGAGTCGTCTGTTCATTCCCTGAGAGAGATTGAGAATGAGTTCGCTTTGCTTTGCTGAGGAGTCTTCGCTTACCTGCACAAACTCTTTGGAGAGGTGAGCGATGAACCAGACTCCATAGCCAGCTTGTCGCAGCTCGAAGGCAATACCAAGGATCTCTTCGAACAGCTTGTCGTACGCAGCAGGGCCGTGAAGCTGATCGAATCTCTCGCGGCCCATTTGTTTAGCAACCCAGGGCTTGAGCATTCGTGCCATCGGGGTGATGGTGTCGAACACAACTGACTTGGGGCGAGGCTGATCAGCTACGGCAAGCTGAACCAGCTGCTTCTTCTTCTCAAGCACCTTGTCCCAGGTGAGCTTGATCTGACTTCCATTGATATCAATGGGTCGTCCTTCTTCGCTGACGCCAGGCCAGATCGTTGCCACGCATTCAGGGATGACTGTGCTGGAGAGATCAAGGTTGAAGATGAACGCATCAGGATTGCTCTGGAAGAGGTAACTCTTCCCTGTGTTCTGCTCACCCACCACCATTCCAAACATGGAGTTGAGTGGGTACTGCATTCGTTGACCAGAAAATCCTAGTGTTTTAAAACCCATGGGCTTTCCTTTTAAGTAGGTGTGTTGCATCACATTTGGTTGAACGCGTCAACACGCATTGCTGACGCTGGAGTGGGGGGGAAGTCATCAGAGATCTCATCTTGCTGCTCTTCCAAGTCGTCATCCGATGGGCCCGCGGCGGACCGCCCGACGGGCCGGGCCGTTGCGGGCCATTCGATCACGACCTTTCTTGTGAACTTCACTTCAAGTAGATCGATCCACTCTTGGAACTTTGCCGCAGAGATTGACTCTTTGTATTCCTCGTTGAACTTCTTGCGGAGTTCAGCGACAGTCTTTATCTCTGCGTCAGAGCAGATGTGTTGAAGCTTTGGGAGGATCACTCGGAAAGCAATCTCAGTATTGATTTCATTCATCAGTGAACTCCGATTCTGGTTCCCTGATCACATCAAACTCGATGTCTTCGGGGATTGGTTCATCACGTCGACGCACTACAAAACCTTCTTGTTGAATCAAGCCAGGCCAATCCTCTACAGGAGAGAGCATGAAGGGTGCGTATGTACTTAAATCCGCTCGAGCAAACGGTGAATCAGGCATCGGGAAGTTAGAGGGGTGGGCCTCAAGGTCCGATGCGTATCTTTGAATCAGCCGTACACGACTACGATATCGCATTTGGATACTTTCGTCAAGGACAAGCGAAGCTGAAGTGAACGAAATTCCTACAGGTGGAGACTCATGCCACTCTGCTTCCTTGTCGATGTAGTCACCGGTTGCGTGATACCAATCAGCACACCTTTGGATGTAGTTGTCTAAGCGAGGTTCGCCTTCAAACTTCTTCTCCATCCTTGGTTGTCCCTTACGAGGACCACTCTTGAAGGGAGAGCTGTCGATAGTGAAGTCACGATCCTTCATCCCGAACTCAATGCCAGGCTTACGAATGATCAAGTGCATCATTCCACCAAGCTTGCAGTCACTCGGAAGATTGAATGCTCGTTGAAGATCACCAGTATCGAGCAGGGCTTTGACACTGAACATGTAATGCTCAGTTTGAAAGTCAATGGGGATTCCCATTGCTCGCTTCTTCGGGTCCATTGCTGTGGTCTTGAGGTCAAGAATCCACACAGAGTTCTGACCCTTGTGGTACAGGAGCAAGTCAGGTTGAGTAACGCATTTAATGGGCTTCGATCTGTTGTTCGTCTTGATCGATGTAACCAGGCGATACTCGGTACCCAGCCTGTGCCAGTGAGGAGAAAGAAGAAACTCTTCAAAGGATTCTTCCTGGTAACAGGGCACAGTTTTCGCTGCCTCGTACCAACCCATTGAACAGCTGAAGTCTTTCTCTTCTCGAGCAAGGATCTTTGCTTTGCCTTCGCTTTGGATTCCAAGACTCCGGCAAGTCTCGGTTAGTTCTTCCATTCGTCTGCCGAGGTGATGATCCATCAGCGAATTGAGTCGTGCCTGTGGCAGATCAAAGTGCTGAAACCTGAGGTGCATCCAGGTGCCACGGTTCAACGCAGGTGAATGTGAGAGTGCAGGCACAACACCCAAACGCCTAGCCATGTAGTACGTGAATGGGTCGCCAAGGCAGAGTCGATAATCACTAGAACGGACGGGAGGACTGATCGGAAGAATCTGATGAGCCCGCAGGAAGTCCGAGGCTTCGCTCCCCATAGTGGCAGGGGCTTTGAGGGATGGGAGTTTCGGTGGCATCAGAGATTCCTTTCACCAGCTCATGTAGGTCCTGCGCAATGTATGCGGTCTTGTTCGAAACCTGAATCATTGCTTCAACAAGGCGAAGCAACTCAGGAATGAGGGCTTCAGGATCTAGGTTGTGAGCAGCATTAAGTTCAGGGTCGGGATCGTCATCCCGCACAATGTCGGGAGCGTTCATCTTGTCTAGCATCGCAGTGTCCAAGGGGGTAAAGGAGTGGGGGGGAAAGAATCCACTATACAAGGGAGAGCATCTACGCGAAAGGCCCGCCCTACGCGAAGCGGGGGCGGGCCTGGAGCGTTTGAACGAACTCAATCTCTAGTCGGAGATCTTGCCCTTGAGCTTGCTCACTGGGAAGAGACATCCACCGATGTATCCGATGAGGCAGGTGAGTCCTGCGAACCAGATGGAGCCGAGCAGGGATTCGATTGAGGCGAGGTGCAGCATGATTGATTCCTTAGTTGATGCACGAGGAGATGCAGGTACTCGCTGGCTTGCATGATCCAAAGATCGGTACCTGGTAGAGGGTCGCTCATCCGAGCGAAACGAATGATCTGCTTAAGTTCTTGCTCGTCGAGCTTTTTCATATGCCTTATCAAACTCCTGATCGCTGGCTCTTCGGGCTGCAAAGTATTCACGAATGTCAGCGGGATCGGAATCCGATAGAACATCTACAGCGAGAGATGCGTCTCGCCGTTTGGCTCGTGGTATCCATCCAAAGATGGTTCGGATCAGTGGGCCGATCCCCGTGTACCAGAGGATCAAAAGAACAAGCAATGAGATGAGTCCGATTGCAAGATATTCAAGGAGATAAACCCATTCAGGAACCTTGTCTTCAACACCAGTCAGATATGTGTGGATCTGCTGTGTCGCTGCAATGATTCGTTCCTGTTCTTCAATCCCCCCCACTGCAGTGGTGTTGTGTGGTGGCGGGGCTGCGGCGGCGATGGTCTCGAACCGATTGAGGCTGGCCGTCGCGTCTTGTTGTATCTGGTTGCTGCTCTTCGAGATGCGTTCGGTACTTGTACAACCAACGCAGGTAACGATAAGCAGCGATAAGAGTAAGCACTTCATTGCTCTAGGCGTGCCAGTCGTCGGAGAATATCTTGCAGCATTCTCCCATGTTCGCCATCAGTAGCTTGTGAAAGTACCTGTGCTTTTACCAGGTCAGAGCTGATTGATTTCAGTTCAGAGACATCGCTCTCGAGGGAGTTGAGTACTTGTTCCCTTGCTCCAAAAGTGAAGAAGATTCCTCCAACACCAATGATCAGTACTACAAGCTGGAGGATTCCAGTGACGTTTGAAATCTTCTGTGATTCACTACTCATCTGATTCTTCTTCCTCTACGACGGCTTCAGAGTCTTCGTAGTTTTCATATGCGTAATCAATTAATGCACCACAAGTATGTGCGTTTCCGTAAGGCACAAGAAAAGTCTTGGTCTTGTTCTTCTTTACTTTGCTGTAGATGATGACGACTGCATCAGCACCTTCTTCTTCAATCAATGAACCTACGATTGATCGGATGTTCCCGAGATCCTGACTGCTCATCACATCACCTCCAGGTACGGGGTTCCATTGATCACTACCCCGCAAGAGATGATGCTCTTGTTCGGGCTCCGAGCTGCGTATCTCAAGGCTGGGTGGTCTTGATCAATCCCAGCACCAACACACATTCCAAAGAATCGAAAGTTATTTGGTTTCTGTACCCATTGAATTGCTGCAACGGAATGAATATGTCCCATGCAGATGGATTGATTGTGGGCTAGAGCCGCATTCATGTGAGGGTACTTACCCGAAAAGCCCTCACCGTGGAAGTATCGGACCGAGTCGATATCAACTGTGTCTACCCACTTCCAAGTGGGGGTCTTCCATGCGTCGTTGTAGTTCTTGACTAGGCCGTCAGGGATGCCAGCTGACCGTGCTTGTCGCACTGATCGTTCGTCATGGTTACCGATGACGACAGTTGAATCCTGGAAGTTCTGGTGCCACCACTTCACTCGAGCCAGTGTCTGCTTGTACTCAGACTCAGAGTCGGGTGCGTCGTGCGTAGGATCCCATCGACCCCACCGATGCCCATCGACGATGTCGCCAATGAATACGGTGCGGTCGGTTTTCCATTTAGATCGGACCTTGCACACATGCTTGCGATACTGATCGAGATCAGCTGGGCAGTGGAGGTCCCCGATGACGAGGACTCGTGCCATCAGGCAGGATCTCGGACCCACTCAGCAATGCTAACGCCTGTCTCGTTACCCAATCCGGCAGCAGTGAACTTTAGGATTGGGGCAGACACAACGTATGCAGGAGTGATTGCACCCATAGAGGTATCGTCACCACTGAAGTCAGTTCCATTGATGGACTTTTTGAGGGTCGTGTTTGCTTGGTTTGCAGACACCCACAGGCTGGACGCTTCTCCTACCGGACGATAGGTAAAGGTTCCGTTTGCTGCGATTGGTCCGCTATTTGTGATCATCCATGCCATGGGTCAATGCTCCGTTTATCAAGAGTCGAGCTACCCATTCCCCCATCGCACGCCGTGATGCGACTGTCGTTGAGGGGAGTAGCAGCAAAGGTACCCCTCTTTCCAGGAGTATCCTTTGGATAGCATCCAACGCAAGGAACGGTTTCGGCACATTGGAGACAGGTTTCTGGAGATCGATAGGGGATCCCTCGAGCATCAGGTAAGGATGCTTGGCTTGAGCTTTGAGCCTGTCGACTTGAGATATGAAACGACGACGGCCATCTAGCGTGAGACAGTTGCCGGCAACCTCTCGAAGACCGCCCTTCCTCTCGATGAGGACCTGGTCTTCATAGCCTTGCAGTACATAGTCGCCGGTGGTGAGAGTGGAATCCACCACCTCGAGACGTACAGTTAGGCTTGCTTTAGATGTGGGGGGGAGCTGGTCGTTTAGGCACGGCAGCGTAGCTGGGAAAGCCAGTGGCTTCTTTTCCCTGGTGTCTCGGAGAATTACCCAGTTACGCTTCAAGTTCTTTATTCTGTTTCTTAGTTAAGAATCTCAGTGTCAAATTCTAAGGGGATCAAAGGGCAATCATAATACTGAGCCAACCGATTCCAGTATCCGTCTGTCTCACATGTTTTTTTGACTGCGTTGTTGAAGATGTCTGGGATCATATCCACCATTTGTGAGGGTGTGTCTAGATACACAGCATCAAAGACCTGCAAAAACAATCTTGGTCGTTCAAACTTGTGAGGTTTGAACTGTCGGTTCAGTTCATTTTGTAAGTTGGTTTGGATCTGCATCATGAGATTTGATGCTGTGGTTTGCACCGGGAAATTCACGATCTCGGATCGTTCCTTCGAGATATCAGAGAAGTAACGAGACTGACCAATGAGTGGAAGCTCGATTCGGTGTCGAGCTTTGGCGGTCCAAATCATTTTCTTTTGCCATGCTGTGAGCACAGGTCGGACTTCATCTCGAGTCTTCACAACTTCACGGAAGACTTCTATTGGCAAGTCAATGTCCCCGCCACTCTGGGCGTAGACCTGCTGCTTCATAGTGTTCGCTGAGGATAAGAACAGGTCAGCAAAGTTCATCATCTTGCCTACTTGACGACGCCTCTTTGTCTCGGCAGGTACCTGGTCGTAGTCAGACCAGAGTGATCGAGCACGTTGAGCATGCAGATCTTCTCCGTTGATGTAAGCCTCTCGCATCGAAGGTTCACCTGAGATCAGTGCTGCAACACGTAGCTCGATCTGGCTGAGATCTACCCCAACAATCTTTCCTCCTGGGAATCGAGAGGCCATGCACTTTTTGATGTGGGGGGGGAACGTCTGAGCTGATGGATCTTTGCATGTGATCCGACCTTGAATGGTGCCACCTTCAGATCCTTGATCGTTCTTTACTCGACTAGGAGTAATGAACCATGACGGGTAAGCAGCAGCATCAGCAATAGTTGAAGATCTCTTTGAAGAGAATCTCTTTTGAAGACCTAAAGGTGTACTGCTTTGGTTGTTCTTAAGTGCCTGATCAATACTACATTTATTTGTTTGTGATGATACGAATGGTTTAAAGGATGGTGAAATCGAAGGCCAAGGAATTATGCTTGACTTAAGATTGGTTGAATTATTTCGTTTGTGAAACAGCAGTGGGAAGACGTAAGTAGAAAGTAGTTTCTGCGCGTCTTGGAACTGTCCGAACCAATGGAGTCCGTCCTTGACCAAGCTCTCTCCTGTCGGTGACGACGGTAGGTATTGAGTAAGAGTGGTTCGGTTCTTCTTGCTGTGCGAAATCTTCTTGGTCTTGGGTGTCTTATCGAGAAGATCGATGACATTTTCTACGCCTGAATTTTCAATCAGCGTTAGTGCGTCGTTAAAGAATTCGTCTTTGGATTGAGCGGATCCTTTACCCGACAAGATAAGGCCACACTCTTCTGCTTTGGTGCGGGCCACACTGATCTTGTCTTCAAGCCCGTCATGAAGTTGCTCGAGTTGCATTGAAGAAAACGGAATGCCTTCTTCAGTCATGCACACGACAGAATGAATGGCACCACTGTAATGATCGACGCAGAACTTGGACATCTTGTCAGTGTGGGAGGGTAGACGTTTGGCAAGCTCAGCCAAGACAAGCAGTGTGTTGTGGGTGTCTTCTGCGTTGTACTTGAGTAAGCGTTCATCTGCTACATGATTGAATCGATTGCCGTCAGCAAGAGATTCGTCATAGGTGAACTGTCCCAGGAGAGGGCCAAGCTTCTTCAGACTACGTGAAGAAGACAACTCGTTCCAGAGATAGGCCACGATCGTGGTGTCGATGTAGGTGTGCCGTCCATCCAACATGAACTTGTACATGTTGTCAAAGGCACGGAGAAACAACAGGTCAAACTGGATGTTGGATCCGATGATGGTATCGGCATGACGGATCCAGTGGGCCAAGCACTCACGGTGCATCGACTTGTCCAGCTCGAGGATGATTGTCTCACCAGGCTTGAGCTGTGAGATGCTGTCTTTACACCAGTTACCGTTGGTTCGTGGGTCAGACTCAGCAACAGTGATAGCACAAGTTAAGATCAGATCTTCCTGGCTTAGCTGCTGCCAGTAAGAAGACTTCCGAGGATGAAAATATTTCTGGGCAGGAAGTCTCGCCCAGTCTCTTCGATGGCGAGCTGCACCATAGGTTTCGATGTCAAGCGAAATGATGCGAGCATCCATGCTCAGTTCTCCTTGCGGTCGTCGTCACACTTCTGAGTCAGGTACTCATCCTTGCAGTCATCAAGGAGCTGTTCGCAGTCAAACGTCTCTGCTTCTGCTGCGTCTTCAAGTACTTCGCACACTCTGTCAACGATCTCTTCATTCCGTTCAGTGGGAGTTACACTGGTTACGTAAGCTGAATCTCGCGTTACGTGGAGGAAGATGTCGACAGGGATCTCAACTGTGATGGTCAACTTTCTTTCGACAGATGTGTTCACTTTGGACTCCTTGGAGGAACTATATTTGGAAGCGATGGTGATGCAATTGCTCCTTGAAGATGCTGTCCAATGAGATCAAGGTGTTCAGAGACAGCATACTTCAAGCGTTGTGCACGCATGACACCGGCAGGATGGTACGTGGTAAAAAACTGGAGAGACTTGTTGCCTGAAACTGGAGGAACAGCAGTGCCTTGTTTGTCCAATGCTTTGGAGAGAGACAAGGCTTTGCCCATCATGTTTTTAGTAATGGTCTGTGCGGCATGAGTGCCGAGGCAGAAGATGCTCCCCCCCACACTGTGCCAGTCGGCAATGGTTTGAATGTCTTGCTTGGTGTGAGGCCAGCACGCTTTCAGGTGACTGTTCTTCAGTGCGGTGTCGCCTGGTGTTGCACAGCGGGCGGCGTTGGTGAAGTAGACGACGTGTGTATCTAGGATTCCAAGCGATTCCAAGTACACGTTCTTCAACATCATTCCAGTGGGGCCAATGAACGGTTGGTTCTTCTTGTCTTCGTGGTATCCAGGGTTCATGCCTACCACGATGAAGAATGGTTTATCTGGAGAAGGAAATACCGACTGCTCGTAGTGAACAGTCGGCACCCCCGGACTACTGGCTTCTTGATGCAGCTCGCAAGACGTGCATGAAGCATGCGAGGGGAATTGAGGCAGGTTCATCAGCTGTAGTAGGTACTTTCAGGCCAGGCCCATTCACCCTTGAGTGATTCAGGCGGTTTAATTCGATCGAGCAAGTTGTAGATGTTTGGTGTCAGCATGAAACCAAAGGGTACGTACACCGCTTCATCTGAATCAGGTGGATCTACAACAGCACAGATCACCTGGTACTTGCGGTCTTTGGAGTCAGAGCATTCGACAACAGACATGTCTCCGTAAGCACACACTCGGGCAAGCTCTTGGAAATTACGAATGGATTCATTTGTGATCATGACACTCTCGGAGACCGTGGACTCCACCTTTATTTGTGGTGGTTTATATTGAGTGTCGGGAGTCGTACGGATTTGGAACAAGGGTTTTAGTGAGGAAGAGACGAGGCACAATGAAGGCAGTAGTTCAGGCCGCCTCGAGTGAAGTGCGTCTCTTGTGTGAGAGGAGCAAAGCAATCCATGCAAATGTCGTAGCCACGCTGGTTGATGCGAGGCTCACCTGTTCGTTGCTCTCCTTTGCTAGGAAGAGCAGGAAGATCTGCGGGTAGATCATGTTTGTTTATTTCAGTCATCTCTTCCCATCCGTTCGGAGTAAGAGTCCATCCAGAACTTCAAGATTATTCTTGCTTCTGCACGAGACACATCGAAGTCGTCGTAGATAAATGGAGATGCCCCATGCATGTTGGTCTTGCCTGATTCTCGGAGTTTATCAAGGTACGTAAGGTGTCTGTCTTCAACTATCTCCGGTCGGGGAGTGCTCGTCATACAAATATTCCTTTGAGTCAGGTTGAGTGGGGGGGAGAGGACGCAAGCTCTTGGCCTGCATCTTGAGCGAGTGCTCGAAGATTCTTTTTGAATTCCTGGTCTTGTGTATAGATGTGAAGACAAAGATCTTCGTAGTGACAGGTCTTGCCTTGTCTCTTGAACAACTCAATTGCATCTTCGATGACAGGCTTTCGGATATGTTCGGGTGTGTCAACCACCCATTGCTTAATCCATTTGACTGCTTCTGTTCTTTGGAAAGCCATTTCCATTTGTCGAACAGAACACAAGATGATTCCTGATCGGGGCATTATTTGGTCCTCTTCTTGTACCCAGGTAAAGGCTTAGCCTTTGCTTTGGTGCGGTTCTTGGTGTTGGAATGCGTGCCCCTTGCTGCCCGTGTAATAGCGTCCTGCGTGAACCTGCTCTTGTTGCTGTTGCGAGCTTTCATTCTTCCTCCAGGTCAATGGTGTGGACTACCCACCCGGTCATTTCGCCTGCACGTTCAAGTGCTGTGAGCTTGTCGGTGTACACCTCGGCAATACATTCAGGTGGGATCCAGCCTGAAGTCACCAGGTAAACGATGGGTTGATCAGGAGGATCTACTCTCCATTTATCAAGATCAATCTTGATCTTCTTCTTCTTCTTCATCTTCATCTTCATCTTTCTTGAGGTGATTGAATTCAATGGTGATGTTCTCTGCCACATCAAATGCAATGTCGTCGCCATCATTCACCATGCATGCAAATTGATAGAGGCGTTCGTCTTTCTGTTTCAGTGTGTTGGATGCGGCTTCGCCAATAGCTTCCATCACATCAAGCACCCAGTTAATCACTTCGTCTATCGAGTACTCGCTGTCGTTGAGTTCGGGTACTCCATCAGCGTGCTTTGCAATTTTGCCTGAAGGATCAACAGCATCTGCCAGGTCGATGACGGAATCAATCAGGTCACGTTCATTCGTAGTCATCTTCGTCTCGCTCCCCAATAAAAGTGATAGTGACAGATGCTGGCCTGCCTGAATGGGAGTCATACTTCACAGTCACTGGGTATCGACCGTCTCCGTAACCACTGTTGATACACATGCCTACTCCTTCGCCAAGAGGCTGTTGAACTGGCTTGCTATTGTCTAACTTGTGGCAGAAGTCTCCGATCCAATCCTTTACACGGTTGCTTGCGTTATCTCCCATGACGTAACAAGGATCACCGATCCAGATACATCCTGCGTCTACGTATACGTGACCATCAGTCATTGAGTGATTCCTCCATCTTGGCTCGAGCTTCAGGACAGATCCCATCCAGCAGGAATCCACGGTCATCAGCTGAAAGTTGAGACAGTGCGTCTTGAATCATCTTCCCTTCGTTGAGCCACATGTTGATGTGTGCAATCAAGATGCGGTGGACTACGTAATCTTTGCCGCTTATCACACACTTGCCTGTGATGTTGACGTAGCCACTGCCCAAATCAATCACCTTTATCTTGCCTCCACGGAATCCATAGTGGGCACGAGACTCCCACTCTTCTTCAGTGATTCCCTTAGGCTTGAGTGCGTCAAGAATGTTCATGGTCTTTAGTCCTTTGTGTAATATTCAAGTGCCTGTTCAAATGAAGAAGGCAATTGATCAGGTGCCGATGGATCAAATGTGGTAGCCCCATATGACGCCAGTTTGTTGTCGTCGTATTTTTCCCCAAGATGCTTTTCTAGAAGTAGTTCAAGTTCATAACTTGCGGTATGACCTTGCTCAATCTTCTTCAAGAGTCTTAGGTAACGCTGGTTTGGTAGTCGAGGCATGAAGTTCTCCTTGCCGTGCTGCGATGATCTGTTCCATCTCGGGGATGAGATTGGTGTAGCCCTCCATCTTTGCGATGGCCAGGTACAGGTGCATGTCGAAGAGTGTCGCGTCTTTGTAGAGAGCGATGTCCATCAGCTTGCCGATAGGTTCAGCGTCTGCCATGATTCTGGATTCCTTTAGGATGAAAAAAAAGGGCAGCACTACTGGCCTAGTAGTGCCACCCTTAATTGCAGCATGCCGCTTTAGAATTGTATTATTCTGAACCTCTAAACAAACCGTCGTTTGGCAGGAACAATAGCTAGAGCGGTGTCGGCATCGCGAATGTGCAGGAGCTACCTGTCATTAAATAGACTCCGACGAACTTGCGTTAGGTGGACCTGACGATATAGGTTTGTACGCCTCCCCTTCAGACCAGGTCC
>CERP01004713.1_pt1 | contig 37907 bp, 59 predicted proteins | sample 530801 | NCBI WGS metagenome assembly CERP01 (sample SAMEA2620991, study PRJEB7988) | marine metagenome | biome: marine biome (ENVO:00000447); feature: surface water layer (ENVO:00002042); material: "saline water (ENVO:00002010), including plankton (ENVO:xxxxxxxx)" | depth 5 m | reverse complement strand
TCGCCGCCGACAATTTCTAACATTTCAATATTAGAATACCACGTATGTCTATTTTTCCAAAATACTGACTCGGCGTCTCCAGTTTGATTGAAAGGCACCTCAAACCCTGAATCACCATCGTGTTTCCTATTTTCTTTTTGCCAAGTACTGCTGTGTGTTGCACTACATGATCTACATTTCAAGTTACAACTATTACTCAAGATCATATGAAAATCTACAGGAAACTCTGGTTCTTTTTCCCAATCAATGTCTATGTGTTCATAAACTTTTCTTTTACTACGGTAACCAGACTCTTCATCTCTCCAACAAATATTACATCCTATTGGTTTTTTGTTTTGTCGAAATTCCTCTCTCAATTTTTGCATATAAGGAGAATGAAATATATCTTCTATGGTATCTTTTTGCATGAAGAAATCATTACCAGCCTCGTCTGTTATAAAACCATTGTAGATACAGCAAGGCCTAGCCTTACCATCAGTCTCGTTACTGAGCCCTCGCCATGGGACAACACACAAGTTTTCAGGATTTTTAGGTTTCATAACAGTTTGGTCCGTATTTCCTCATAATTTACTACGTATTTATATGCCCTGTGTGTACTTATTGTTGCAGTGTCATGTTCTTTATGATTTAAAGTCATGCCTATTTTTCGTTCTAGTGTTTCCCAACTGTCTTCTACAAAAACTATCTTCGGCATACCACCAGTGAGTTTCTTGACATTTTCAATAAAAACATTTTCTAAAATATTAGCGTACTTAACCAGAGTTTTTACCTCTTCTATATCTGCAACGAATGCCTGAAAGTTTGAGTCTACTGGTTGTGATGGCTCGTAAGATTTCGTTTCTCTTGCCATGATAATAGAAAACGCAATGTCTATCTTGTCTCTGCGTGTAGAGAGTATGAACATCCAATCTCCGCTGTCAGTAGGCATTATGGTTGGATTATGACTATGACAGACAATAGGAGACGACCAGGTGTCTAATAGTTCTTTGACACCTGAGTTCGCAATTTTTTCTGTTTTTTCTATTGATTTACTAACTTTTGTGACTATTCTGAACCCATCTAGAAAGTCTTCAATGTGTTCTGAATCTGAAGAATGGTTACCGTTCATTGGAGGTATGTAAAATTTTTGATTCGTCTCTAGCTCAGTCCATATTCCATTGACTATTCTTTTACTACCTGTCCTACCTATGGGCGAGCACACATAATATTTCACAGTCTGTTCAATCGCTCGTTGAGTTCTTCCCACGAGATGTGTGGAAAAAATGTTGCAGATATTGTGAGACGATCTTCCGTTGCCTTTGTCATGTCAACCGAATGAGGAATGTCTGTGCGTATGAATGCTGAATCCATATCCATCACCTTTGTGTACACTTTCTTGTTGGTGTCGATGGTGGAATAGCCTGTAGGCGTGTCCTCTTCCTTTTCTCGTTGATTGTCGAGATCGAGTTCTACATGCTCAAGAACAGGGCCTACACGCCACCAGTTTATCTCTGTGTTGTCGCCCTTAGCGTAGTATGACAGTCGCCACGAATAAGATTTGCCAGGTTCGCCGTCAATGTGAGGAGCTGAGTCTTCGCCTGCTTTACCTGTGAATGCCGTGATGCTCGCCACTTTTAGATCAAGCAGTTTAGCAAGGCGTATCATGTTCTTGGTAAAGTCCGTTCGGACTATTTTAGGATCCTTTATCGCATGATGCACTAAACGTGCATTTTTTGGGTGCTCGACAGCTTCACCAAAAACTTTAACATCTTTTTCAGTGAGAGGATATAAATTATTCTTCCTTATGTAGTTGTTCAAAATTTCGTCCAGCAGCTCCATGCTACATTTAAAAATTGCTGTGACCAACTAACGGCTGGCATGAGGTCATTCTCGTATATGTCGAGGTCTGCTTGTACATTCTCACACCATTCCCATATCTGATCACGCATGAGTACTTTGTGATACTCACGATCCGGCGCATAGTCATGAGTCATGATGTAGTCGCCTTCTTTCAAGAAAGGAGCGTACAGGTTAAACTCTTTGATCTTGTTGCCGCCATCGACTAGAAGCAGAGTCTTACCGCCGTTAGCAATGCCTTCTACAATCTCATCGTAGCCTTCGCCGTCCCATGCAGATTTGTTTCTGAAATCAAACGGAGGAGTCTTTCTGAGTTTGTTTTCTATGTCGTATGTCCAGAACTTGAAGTCATGCTCCTGTGACAAGTCATAGATGAAATGAGAGAACCCGCCTTCACTCGTACCTATTTCGATTACTGTATCAAATTGTTTCTGTTCAAAGAATGGAGGAAAGTAATCAAAAATATTGGTGTTCTGTTGAGCGGGCCAACCGTAATACATGAATCTACCACGACGGTTACAAGTGTATTCGAAACTCACATTATTCTCCTAGAATAACTTGAATGTGTTCTTCTTCGATTGCCAAGAGATTGTTACCAATGTCCTGTGCCTTAGTCCAGTCTGCTACGATGCGATCATTCATCTCTACATCTTTCACATCAGGACCGATACCCATTACAGTACCGATAGCTGAGTTTAACTTGGTAGACTCTTGAAGGATAATACCGCCTTCAGTTGTGTCGTCACGCTTCTCAAATCCAAATACTACCACATCACGGGTAGGTCGCATCATTGTACTCATTTAATCACCTTTCAATATTTGAAATGAGGTGTCATCAATAAATATTTTTACAACACCTTTCTTATCACAATTTTCTTCAAGATAGGAAACAAATCTAATTACACCTTCTCTTCTGCCTGTGTAGTAGCACATGAACCCGCAGCCAGCCATCAAGAAGATAGTCAGCGCATAGTACAACATCCAAGTGTCAGTCATTTTTTTTCCTCAGTTTGTTTACAGTTACCGCATTGTGTGCCAATCAGGTGATAACGATCAGTATCACCCTGCTTGACTGCATTGCATATACAAAGGTACATTATCCTTCGTTCTCTAAATCCCACACACATCGTCTGTCTTTGGGATCAGGAATGTGTTGAGCCTTTCGCAACTGAAGAAACCAGCAAGAGCCCTTTTCTTCTGCTTCTTTGAATACCGATGCCGTGAAGAACACCATGAACAAGAGAATACCATGACCGTACATACTCAGACCAAGATACATGAAAGTACCTGTGAAGAATGCAAATGCAGTAGACCACATAGTGAACAACACAGCCATGACCTTAGCACGATCAGTAGGATCTTTAATGTTCTTCAGCGGATTGATGTTGTGATCGAACACATAAGTGTACCAATCGTAAACTTTAAGACCTATTTCTTTAAACATAATAATTTCCTTCCTATTTATTGATACTGTAGTCCCAAATTTATAACGAATCTTCTGCACTTTCAGCAGTGAGTGTAATGACATCAGCTTCCTCTTTAATGAATACACCGTCAACCATCTTGCCTTTGCGGTCTTTGATGTCATTGAATGCTTGTTGAAGACATTCTGTGAGACTCAGTTTATTTCTTTCTGCGATGTTAATTAGCACCACAATACAATCACCGATGTCATCACTCACATCTCTACCTTTACATACGTTGTCAGACAGTTCCCCGACTTCTTGTATGAGTTTGCACACCTGATCTTTGTCATTGGCACCGTTGATCAGATTGCGATCATAGTGCCAACGCTTGATGTTCTCAACCAGCGTGATCAAATAACCTGTTTCCATTGTCTTCATTGTCTTTATCCTGTGTTTGTTGAGTGTTGACTATATCCCAATTTGTATAATCAAGGTCAATGATTTTTAACTTGAAATTGTGCTCAGATATTAAATCATCAATCATTTTTATAGCTGTAGTGAGATCAATATGTTCGTCAAACCATTCTGCTTTTGTTTTCGATCTAACCTTAACTAAATCAGATGCATATTTTTTCTTTATCAGACTTTCAGTACTACCTACGTGCCCTGAAAGTCCGCTATATACTCGAGGAAATATTACGGCATAACCATTGTGACTACAATATTTTTGATTCCTTGACTTGTAATCCTCACTAATACCAAAACCCACTAGCTTCTGATTTTGCACCATGTATAGTTGTGACATTAGGCCGCCTCTAGTTTAGCTATCTCATTAAGAAACGAAAAATGTTTAGCGACACCTACAAATGGTTGTAACCAGTTGTTTGGAACAATAGCAGTCCCTCCTAAATGCTTATATAGCCCTACCATACCCAAAGCATACCTTTGCGTAGAGTCTTTGCCAGCATTCTGTTCTTTCCATTCTTTATATGCACGATCTGCGTGTAAACAAAACTGTTCGGGAGTACCAAAATATTCCATTATCATTCCTGAAAGTTCTTCTAAGAAAGAATCAGTTATATCTACCTTAGCCTTTTTAAATTCATCACACATGTGCAAAAAGGCCAAAAGTATCTTTCCATCTACAGGAATGTTGTGCCAATAGCGGTCATGCCACATAGAAAAAATTCTTGCAGATTCTGGCTTTCCTACATATTTTAATAGATTCTTACAGTGTGTCACTGCGCCAGGAAGATGTTGCAGCCGACTACCTATTTCTACTGGAGCTAAGTTGTATTCTTCAAAAATTGAAATAATTTTTTCTATCTCTTGTTCCGCAGGAGTAGCAGACTTATCAAGACGGTGTATTAAAACCGCAGTCTGAATTTCCATATATTTGCCTTGAGACTTTTTTCCTTGACCATTTTTCCGTGCAAACAATCTGCGGCCGTGAGCAAGATCATCTGTCTCGATGTACTGTACATTAACTACATAATCTAGAGGACTTCCTGTAAAAGGAGTCCCATCTTCATTGACAGGATTTTCATATAAGCTGTACATTATCATCAAGTAGATGCTAGTTGCTGTATGCATACCGTCAATAGAGATATAAGTACCCTTACTAGTTTTGATACACTCAACCACATCAGCCCATTCCCATTCCCAGTTTTTTATAATTTCACAAAGATGATGTGGATCTAGCAACCGCTGAATTTGATCTTCGTTCAATATATCTCCGAGTCTTACACGGCCCATTTTTTTGAGGTTGCGTGTAAATTTGTTTATCTTTTTACTTTTAACATCTGCTACCAGCTTTCGCAAAGTTGCTGCTACCTCTGGATCAGACAAAGCCTCTAGTCCCTTTTCTTCCATAGTGCTCGTAGTGCTTTGCGTTCTGGTTAATACGTTGTCAGCCATAAGTTTACTAGGATTTCTGGGCATTTCCTTGTAAAGTGACTGTAGAGGAGATTTAATCGTTTCCATTGTCTTTATCCTGTAGTTGTTGTATCAATGCCATTAGCGTTCTTAGCTCTTCTGCGTCTCGCTCTGTGTCAATTTCTATTTGAATATTTATTAACATATTATTCCTATGGCCAGACAGGCTTACCTCGTAAAATTAAACCATACAGTTCTTGCCAGTTCTTCACTTTTCTGGCTTTACCTTTGTATTTCATGTTGTGTGCATGTTCCATTAGGTATGTGTCAAGACCTAGACTCGCACCTACATCCGCATTCTCTGCTTTATCTTCAATCCAGACTGCACCAGGATACTTCACTGCTGCATGACCTAGCGCATCGTCTTTGTCTGCGCCACACTCCAAACAGATAACTTCTTTGAATGTGTTTGGTCCGAATATCTTCTTGAGATTGCGTTCCCGCAAGAGTTTAGCATAAGGATCTGTACTGAGACTAGTGATAGCCACAAATCGATACTGCTTCTTCTCGTGCAGCTTCTTGATATAATACTGTGCGTCTCGTAGCGGAGGCAAGAAGCCAATTGCTGCTGACTCGTTGAAGGTCTTAATCAAACGCTTCACCTTTTCCGGTGCCAGTTGATAAGCCATTGCCATTGAGTACACATTCTTGTCATCTAACTCGTGACCTTGTACTTCCATCCACTGATGAAATGCGTATTCCCAATCAAGGCACACACCATCAATATCAGTTAGAATTATATTTTCTTTAAACATCATTTCTTTCTCCTCTTTGCTTGAGCAGCACACAGCTTGTCAAGAAACAACGCCTCGCTTTTCCAGTTCATCTGGTCTAGTGTACGAGGACTCAGTTCCTTTGCTGCTTTGAGTGTGATACCCATTTCGTTCTTAATAAAATCTTTTGCTAAATCGTGTTGTCCAGCCCACGCTTCTACTTCCCAAGGCTGTTGTTTGTAAGGCACGTTAGTAAAGTCTTCGCCTTCCCACAATTCTTTGTGATGGACATACTTGAGTTGACCTGTAGCAAACTGCTTGAGGTGAATGCTCTCGTGTGCCAGATAGCTGAGGAACTCATACAAGTTGCCTCGGTGATGTGAATCAATCACAAACTCATTACCACTGATATGCTCACACAGTCCGGCGATATCATCTTTCAGTAGATTTTTAATACGCAGGTCAATGTTCAGACTGCGCTTGCGAGGTAGCAGTTTCTTTACGTAATACCTGAGAGCATTCTCGCCCAAGTCACGTTGCTTTGCTGTACCACCTTCAATACTGATTACAATCATTCTAGTTCCTTTTCTCATTTTGTACCACTATTATACTACACACAGCAGCTAATGTCAAATTCGTAAGTCTTTGATTTTATTGAGGTTTCAAAATTAGTTTTGTGAACGATATCAGTCACTTAGAGATACTAGCTGCCTTTCCAAGTCGGCACAGAACCTTTCAGTAGCTTCTATGTCGTAATCACTGCCGGAAGTGTAGTAGTTCTCCAGCTCTTGTTCAGCCGAAAACAACAGTTCAGTTAATGTATTGCGATCCATACTTGACTCCTTTATCAATTTAGACCATCATTATGACATAACACGGACCGATTGTCAAGTTATAAATAGTATAACACTTTTTACAGGTAATAGTCATGTCGGCTGAGATATTCGAAGAGTTTGCTTCTCTCTTAAATAAAAACATGAAAGTAAATAACTATCAGGTTAATCCTAGTCAACCTAAAGGATCTCCTGGCAGAAATGATAAATCTTACAGAATGATAAGAATGTTTTTGATCAATAAAACTAATGACACCAGTGATACTACTATACCAAAATTAAAAACTTTTCTTGAAAAAAATAAAAGTGTTAAAGAACTAAAATACAATGAAATATCTCCGAACAGCTCTAAGTTTCCTAGTTATACTTTGGAATACAAACAAGTCAAGTTCGATGTCATTGTAGCTAGGGGGGCAAACAAAGGTGAAAACTTTGAGCAGTCTACTATTAAAAATTTAGACTCCTTCTTTACAAATAAGACCGGTGTCGGAAATTTAGGTCCAGTCTTGAAAAAAATGAATGATGCTAATCCAGACTTCGCTAAATCAGAAATAATAAGAGCAGAAAAAACTCCCGGCACTACGCTGAAAGAAGGAGTAGAGTTGAGCAAGTTAGGAAGAATAATAAGCGATATCTCTCTAGTAGACAATGAAGGCAAAGAATGGTACGTATCATTGAAGGATATAAACGGAGACACCTTTAGTTCTTATTCTGGTGCGGCATCCTTGTTTGATAAAGATGGAAACTTACAAGCAGATTCAAAGGGTGCAGAATTTTTAAATTCATTCGGAGTTGACTTAAATAAAGTTCAGGCTGGTTTTGATGAAAGAGCAAATAAAAAAGTAAAAAGACCTAAGATACCAGTAAAAAGACCAAATCAAACTGAAATAAAGAAAATATTTGAAAGAGCCTGGGGGGTAGATTATTTCTATGTCAGGAGAGGTGTCCCTGAGTGGAAAGTTTTTTGGTTAGATAGAAAAAAACTAAATGAATTGTCTGAGAGGATGATAATAAAAAACATAAGATATCCTAGTAAGTCTTCTAAACAAATAACTATTGTTTGTTCTACTGCTAAACAAAACTATATAATAGAGATAAGAAATTCTAAAGCGGGTGAATATCCAAATGATACTAAATTCAAAGTAACCAGATAATGGCAGCTACACTCTTTTTTATATTTAAGCACCGAAACGAATACTTCATTGTAGACAACACGAAAGTTGACACTGTGCCTAAGCCTCGTGAAATGATTCTGCGAGGCTCTACCATTGAGCAGATAAGAGAAGCAGCCGCTAAGATGAAGCTTGAGATCACACACGACACCGCAAGAGCAAGGACACGCAAACACACCGAAGAAGGCAGACAGCGCATTCGTGAGGCTAAGTTAGGCGATAATCATCCTGCTGTGAAGAATGGTAGATCGCAAGAGTTCCGTGACAAAGTATCTAAGACAATGAAAGGCACTCGTCAAGGCGAAAACAATCCAATGCACGGTCACAAGCATCGAGACTCTACTCGACAGAAGATGTCAGAGGCAAGACGCAAGCGTGGCAAGTACAAGTACATCTGTGGGCCTGAAGGAGTCACACTTATACCAGAACACGAGCCTATTCCTGAAGGCTGGTTCGCCGGTGCTAAGTATGATCCTTACAAGCCCACTGACTTAGACGAGTAAGTATTCGAAGTTGTCAGTGCTTTCATTGTCACCGATCTTAATTGCACCATTACTCAAATGAAACTTTGTAGCCATATCAGTCTTCGGTGACAACGTAATGATTCTAGGCCAATAACTCTCAGAAATATCTGAGTGCTCTTGTTTAATGAATCTCATCAAACACTCAATGATCTGCCTACCTGCACCTTTCTTGTAAGACCAAACAGTATAAGGAGACACGATCATCTCATGTCCTCCGACGCTATTAAGGTCTTCTTCACTCACAGGAACTTTAGTAGTGTAAGAGCAGCATATGATTGCTAGTACTTCAGAACCTTCGACAAGTGCGAATGCCTTTCTCCTTCCAGTAGTTCTGTATTCTACTGAAAGATGCGGTCGAACAGGATCATCTTTAATGTAAGGAGCGAGTTGTTCCGTGTCTAGGTGAACAAAGTTTCTCATTATAAAATTCCTAAGATTTTTTTGAAGCCGTTTTTGATTTCGGAGACGCCTTCTTTTTTACGGTCTTTTTTACAGGCTTATTATACTCCTCGATGCCAAGCAAAGGTAAACACTTCTCCAGTTTAGGATAAATCTTTAGTAGCGTACCGTCTTTCACTGATGTGAGAATCTTAGCTTCTGATGCTTGAATGCCTTCGAGGATATTAACCCATTGCTGTTCACGTTTCCAATCAGGAAGATTGTTCATGTTGCTATTAGGATCTACGAACTGCCTGATTCTACGCCATTCAAGCGTGAGTGTAGTTTCACCCATGCCTTCAGGAATGTCATCTTCAATCTTAGTAGTCTCTGGCATGCCTTCAGGCAAGTTCCAATTAGGCTTCTCTGCGCCTACACCCATGCGAACGATAGGCACTACTGTTTGATTTTTAGCACCCCATTCTTTGAGTCGTGCTACTTGCCCTTCAGGCTTCTTCTCTTCAAAGACCCACTTGAAGCCGTCATCAATTTGTCTAAAACTTTTAATCATCTGCAATTTCCCATTCAACGTCATAACCACCTTTACGATCAGTCCAAAGATCATCTTCACGATCGTAATCAAATTCGCACATAAAACCCCAAAACAGATCAGACTCTTCTGCGTAGTTTTCCATAAACGATTCCATACTACCAAAGGTTTCGATAATATCTTCTTCTGGCACATCGTATGTGAATGTGCTTGTCATTTGATGATATTCTCTTTTCACAATTTCCATTAGAAATCTCCCATCACTTCAAGCATGTTCTTCATGCGGTTCTTGATAAAGTAATTCATTAACTGTGACCTATCGCCACCCTGTTGTCGTTCGTAACTACTTATAATCTCTTCCTTGATGTCTTCAGGCGTCTTGCTCAAGTCTACAAGAAGTTGATTGCGATTGTAGCCATGTGACATGTCAGCCGTGATCCACTTTTCAGGCGGCGTGACTTTCCATTTTTCTAGTAACTTCTTGCGAATAGGCTTTTGTCTCGTGCCTTCTACAAAACAATTGTCATCTGACAGCATGTTAGGCACACCGTCACCTTTGTCGCCTATGATAATGTGTTCCATTAGTACTGCTTCAGGCGACTCCTTGATCACAATCCATTTCTTTTGAGCAGGAGCATACTGCTTTACATTGCTCCACTTCTGTAGCTGATTGAAGTCATGATCGCCTGACAACACGAGAAAAGGAATCTGTGAGCCTTCGTCGAACAAGCCTCCGCCTTCTCCTGCTGTCTGTGAGTACTCAGCAAGAGTGCCAATCACATCATCAGCCTCTGCGCCGTCAATATTAATAACAGGATACGGAAAGAATTCATCTAACTCATTTCGCACAGTTTCTAATGCATCGAAGATAGCAGACCAATCTAGACCGCTAGACTCTCGTACTTTCTTGCGACCTGCTTTGTATTGAGGGAACACATCTCTGCGCCAGTAGCGTCTGTTATCACATGCGATGACAACTTCATCACCAAACTCTGCTGAAAACTTTTTCTTATAGGAGCGAATAGTATTGAGAATCATGTGACGTAGGAGACCGAGGTCAACATCAACGCCGCCTCTGTAACCAATCTCACCCATGAAGGCAGCAATAGCTACTTGATTGTAATCGATTACCATCATGATATAATCCTCAATATCACAGTATTAGCATTCAGTCTTGTTTTAGCTGGCATGCTCTTACCACGAATGTTTTCAGTAAATTTGTGAAGACTGTTCTTCCTAGCCCCCATGAATGTAGCCAGTTGTTCTTCTGGCTTGCGTAGTGTCTTCTCGTATGACTTGCCTACTGCGTAGTTATCTATAGCAGTGCCTTTGACACCAAGTGTGTTCACAAACTCAGACGCATACACACCAAGACGTTTACGTTTCACATCGTACACCCACACTTCGCTTGCGCCGATGATGTCAACAGGATTCACACTCTTGATCTTTAGAGTGTTATCGCTTTCGAGGAACTTGAGTCTACGAACAAGTTTATTTTTGTCTGTAGGCTTCTTGCGCTTGATACGTACAATCTTCTTAGACTGTTTAGTCTCAAGCAATCCTGTTTGTAAGCTTGCATAGAAGTCTATAATCTTTTTGAGTACAGACATCTTGATGTGACTGTAGCCTTCGACTAGCTGCTTGTCCCATTCGCCGAGTTCACTCATGTTGCGAAGAGCCAATACCTGACGCCATTCGAATGCCATGCTGTCTAGCTCAGTGTAGGCTGTAGAAAGTTCTGTTGCGTTGAGCTTGTAGCCCTCGACAAAAGATTCTACTTTGAATGCGCCGCCTCGTGAGACAGTACCTTCAGCGTCTTCTACTCCATCGAGAAAGTTGTTTAGGTTCTTCCTGATAGAAACTACCTTAGGTGCTTCTTCTTTGTCAGCAACATAAGCTTTGCCTTTTTCTACCAAATCATCTTTGATACGGTGCAGATAAGCTTCGTGTGCTTGCGTCATGTAGCCAAGCTTAGACCAAATGTACCCATACTTTGAAATAGAATAGAAAGTAGAATCAGGTGACTTCAGGATGTTTTTCACATCGTCTTCTGAAAAGTTCGCCTTCATCCACTTCTTGATATGAGGCACACCAGACTTATCGGCAACTTCATAGTGTGTGAAATACTCACAATCACTAAATGCCTTAGCTCGGTCTGCTTCTTCTGTATACTCTTTGAATTCTCGCCAGTTAGGTTCCGGAAGAACATGAGTACTGCGTTGTCGTTTTGCCATAAAAGGACTCCTTCAATTGTTATAGTAATTATAACACTAAGAAGGTTCTATTGTCAAGCATTACTTTTATATTTCTCTTCATAATATTCTGTATAGTTTTTCGGTAATTTTAAGTTATCGGACAAAATACAATGTTCGCTGTATTTTTCATAACTTTTAGATAGCAATTCAGAATACATTTCATCGCCATCTTCTGGCTCCCATGGTGCACCCACAGCTAATGTATATTTAATCTTTTCAGAATTATTCTTCATCCAATGTGGCCAAGATCCATCCATTAGAAATGGTCTATCAATCTGCGGGACTCGCACTTCACGGTCACTTGCTGTAAATACCAGATCATCGACATTGCCTCTGTACACATATCTTATTTTGTGTTGCAGATTATTGAATGCTTCAGGACTACAGTCAATGTGCAAAGGATTAGTTTCTCCCACTGGAGTACATATTATAACAACTCTAGTGAGACCTGTCAGTGGCCAAACCGTGTTGACCAACCATTCATTTAGATGAGGAAAATGATCTGTAAAAGACCATTTCCCGTCTAAGTAGTAATGTATAGGCAGATGCCTGCAGTTTCTATAATTGTCTACACGGAAGCGATCTTCGGAAAGAGAATCAATGTAATCACAGTCTATTGCGGGCGGTGTTTCTATATCCACCGGAATGAATAGTAGGTCACTCTTATTAAACATATCTAACTAGTTTGGTGACCTGATATACTCATTCTGTACAGCAAAATCAATGACTTTATCGAACTTAATCGTTCGCCAGCCTTGCTTTTCTGTATCAAATACAGTGAGGACAGTAGGAGACTTTACTTTTCCGGTGCCTTTTGTTGCCGGAACTACATTCTCCTGAAGGGTACACTTCATGTTGCGAATAGTGCCGTCAGTCTTTTCAAACTGAACTTCACATTCGTATCGTGTTAGGTAGTCCACTACCTTGCCTTGCCATTTTACATCGTTACGTTCTGGATGGTATGTCATAATCATTTTCCTTTCTTATCAATTAACCATTCAAGTTTTTTGCGAACTCTTCTATCAAGCCGCTGTACATGTTGCATATCTTCTTCGGTGATATCTACAGAGGCATCCGGAGAAATTTCAGGCTCTATGCCGAAGTCCTCAGTCTCTGGTTCTACATCTTTTTCAGATATAAAAGTGATAGTCTCACCTCGTCTTTCTTTCAGACTCATGTTAGCCGCAATGACAAGCAAGATAGCCAACGGGTCAAACACAAGTATTAATAATATTATAACAAATCTGACGGTTTTGTCAAGTGTTTCTTTATCTGTATCACCATATATCATTTCGGCTACATACAGCAAGGGACCCACTTCGACTTCTATTTGTAGTTGTTCAGTCTCCAGGACTAGCTTTTCATCAGAAAGGCCATCGATAATCAGTATCGCATCATCAATCGATGCATTCAGTTGATCTCTTTCGGACGACTGTCTTTCTCTGGTAGCGATTGCTCCGTCATCACCACGGATTCTGTCGTAGTCGATGAGAGTTTGTACTGTGTCATCTAGCTGTGCGAGCACTGTCTCAGCGTCTGTGATGCGCCTCTGCTCGCTGTCAATGCGCCTGTCGATTCTAGCTACTTGTAGCGTGTTGTCGCCCGTAGAGACGCTGTGTTCAAGGTGTGCTTTACTCAGAAAGCCGAAGATGCCCATTGAAGTGATAACCGACAAGATGATCACTGCTACGGTAAAATAAGACTTCAGGACAATTGCTGTCTTGTTCCAGTATCGATAGACCCAAGATGCGGTGACGAGTTTAGCCACTTCTAATACAACACCCATTGCCAGAATAGGCTGTGCCGCCGCCGGAAAAATTGCCATGAGACCAACAATAGAAAAATAACCAGCGACTGTAGATACTGCCAATGCTGAGAAAATTAGGAGAGCTATAAAAAACATTTTGGTGTCCACTCTATGGGCTCGAAATCTGCCAACGGTTCCTTGTTGAGGCGGATGTTGAGCATGGAATTTAGACACTTGAGATCATGTCTTTGTTGCCACTGTAGGAGAAACTCTTGCATCTTAGCCCACGACTTCTTATCGTATTCAGCAATCGTTTCCTTCTCAAGCTGTCCTTCGTACTCTAGGACATACTTAGAAGACCCATAATATTTTTCATACAGGCGTTGAGTTTTGCCTGAGTAACCTATGTAGTATGTACCGTCTGGAAAATAAGTACAATAAACACGATGTACCTGTTTTTCCTTAGGTTTCTTTTTCTTTCTCGCTGCCATCAAGTGTTCCTTCATCATCAGAAACACTATTTATAAAGTCTTCAGCGGTCGTAAACTTCAGGTCGGTATCGTTCTTCTTACCGAAAATTTTATCCCAATTATCTTCGAATTTTTTCTTGTCTACTTTTCGTTGAGCAGAACCTTTTCCACCATGCCATTGTGCCATTACCAGTCTTCCTCAATTTCATCTTCGTCTGTAATAAAATCATCAAGTGTGGCTTCTATCTCTAACTCTTCGCCGCAAAAGGCGCAAAAACTCACAACATAATGCCTATCAGACATATCGTGCTTTACCTTGTACTCGGCTTCGCACTCTTCACATTCTATTGTTTTGCTTACAACGATACTTGACATACTTCGATTCCTGCTTGTTCTAAAAATTCTCTACCGCATCCTTTTGATGCTTCGTAATCTATTATATAGTACACCTGTTTGATGCCTGCCTGATAGATTAGCTTGGCACATTCAATACAGGGAAAGTGTGTGACAAATAATGTAGAGTCTTCACTTGATTCTGTAGACTTACACAGTTTCATCAAAGCGTTGGCTTCTGCGTGTATTACACATGACTTTGTTGACATGAATTTAATGTCGCCATTGGGCCACTTGATTAAATCTTCACACGCATTGTCCCAACCAGCAGGTGTGCCATTGTATCCGACAGACAATATTCTGTTGTCTTTTACAATCACACATCCTACCTTGAGTTTGATAGCAGAGGAGAGTTGTGCTGTCTCCTCTGCTATCTTAGCGAAGTAGGGTATAAACTTAGGCTTTATGCTGCCCAAATGTCACCCCAATCTCCTGTGAGTGCTCCTCTAGCGTAATCAGTAGCACGGTTCTCAAAGAAGTTTGTGTGAGTAGGTGCATTGATCATTTCTTCAACCCAAGGCAGAGGATTCTTCTTCACTTTGAAGATGCCCTTCAGTCCTAGGCTGATCAATCGTCTGTCACAGATGTATCGGATATACTTCTTAACTTCTTCTGATGTTAATCCTTCCATTGCACCCATAGCAAATGCTAGATCAATAAACTTATCTTCAAGCTCTACCATCTTTTCTGCGATAGTGTAAATTTTACCTTTGAGATCATCGTTCCAAAGCTCAATGTTTTCGTTTACATACTCACGGAACAATTTGATCATTGACTCGGCATGCATAGTCTCGTCAACGATTGACCATGTTACAATCTGTCCCATGCCTTTCATCTTGCCATGTCGTGGGAAGTTTAGCAGCATGATAAATGACGAGAAAAGCTGCATACCTTCAGTAAATGCTGAGAAAGCTGCAATGTTTGTCGCAATAGTTTTTTGATCCTGCGACTCCATTGAAAGTTCTTGCAGATAGTCATGCTTGTCTTTCATAGCTTCGTATTCTAGGAACTCATTGTAAGTAGACTCAGGCATGCCGAGTGTTTCAATGAGGTGTGAATACGCTGCAACGTGCAATGCTTCTCGTGCAGCAAAGCCAGCAAGCATCATGCGAACTTCTGGTTGAGGGAAGTTCGGCAGATAGTTATTGATATAACCACCCGCAACATCGATGTCGCCTTGTGTGAAGAATCTAAAGATGTTTGTGAGAAAGCCTTTCTCTGCATCTGTTAGTTTACTTTTCCAATCTTTTACATCTTCGTTCATTGGCACTTCCGTGTGCAACCAATGACTCTGTTCATGTTTTAGCCACGCATCATATGCCCATGCATAGTTGAACGGCTTAAAATATGATCTCTCATCTGTTAGTTTTAATTTTGTCGCCATATTTTTTTATTTGACTACCTCTACAGGGATTGGTGATTTTTTAATTGTTGGAAACTTGAAAGAAGGATCAGCGTGGTGAATTCTTCTGTTTTGAGTCGGATCAGGGTGACCGATACCCATTAGTAGAAGAGGTTCATTATCTAACCCTAGAACTTCTTTCATTTCATCTTCTTTAAAACATCCGCAGCAGCCAGTTGAATAACCAAGTAGTGAGCCAGTAAGATTTAGATAACCAGCTGCGATGCCGACCGCAGTGTTTGTATCTTTTTCGGTAGCATACTCGGTATCAAATTGAAGTTCTGGGTTCGGATGTTGTTGTACTTTATCTTCTGAATATTTTTCGAACACAACTAAAAGATTTGCTAAAACTTGAGAATTTGTTTGTGGTTGAAATTTTGCAGTATTTTCATTAATTACTAAGTAATTGCCAAAACCAACAGTCTTTTCATGAACTTTCTCAATTACATCTCGGTTAGTGATAAAGTGTACTTTGTAGAAAGCTTTGTTCTGTTTACTAGGGCACTGAGTAACTGCTTCAAGCATAGTATCCAAATCTTCTTGTGGAATTTCTTTAGACAGGTCCCAGTTTCTCTGGCAATGCTGACTCTTGTGAATTACTTTTTTCATATCTTCTGGTGTGTTCATTTAATTTGTACTCCTTCTAGTATTTTTTTAAGGGAATCTTCGTAATCATCATCAAACAAATGATATAGCACAATTTGCCGTGTATCTTTTATATTACACAGCCCATACTTTTTCATTGGTTGAGTCCGGAGACCAATGTCTTTGTAGTGCCTGACTTTGCATATCCTGCCATTTAATATTTGAGTGTCATAATAATAATTAGGATATCTACTCGGGTCAGTTATTCTAACAATTTTGTCTGCTAAGTCTGAATTATATTCTTCAAGTGTTATTATACCACCATTGTAGCCTTCTGTCAAGGCTCTATCTGCTATAAAAGTTCCTAGCATATTTGACGTAGTAATTTCTTTTCTACCAAGAAGTTTTTTGTGTGATGGCACACTGTAAACTCTAGATTGAACATACATCCTTGCGTCTTCATCGAAGGGATAGTAACCATGACCAGCTAAAATTTCTCCATCTTCCCTATAGATGTAATACCCTGCTCTATGATCATATCTTTTTTCTTTGTAGATACAGTATAACAAAGAATTAGGAGAATTCTCCCAATCATGTGGTCTCATATTTATAGCTGCGGGCCTTTCATCATCAATCGCAGCTTCGCAAATAGGCATCAGTTTTTCAATTGGGTAGTCGCTGGTGACTCTTTCAACAATACGTTCTAACATCAACCCTCACACGCCAAACATTCTTCATCATTTACGAGTGCTGTCATGTCAATTTCTTTGATGATCTGGCGCTCGATTCGATTAGACACTTTGTCTGCCTTGCCTAGTTTTTCTGAACGGCAATAGTACAGAGTCTTGAGTCCTTGCTTCCAAGCGAGATAGTGAATCGCATGAAGATACTTAATATTAGAGTCGGGTCTAAAGAAAAGATTCAATGACTGTGCCTGATCAATAAACTCCTGACGAGTAGAGGCGTGTTCAATCACCCATCGTTGATCAATCTCCATTGAAGTCTTGAACACATCTTTTTCCCACTCATCTAAGAAAGTAAGGTGTTGGACTGATCCGTCGTTTGAGATGATTGATGACCAGATTTCATCTTCTGCCTGTTTAGTCGCCCCAGTTTCAATCTTATTTTGAACAAGGTCCACCAGATACTTATTCTTATTGAGATACGATCCAGACAAAGTATCTTGCCTATAGGCGTTTGCTCTAAAAGGCTCAATGGAAGGACTAGTGTTGCCCATGATAATGCTACTGCTTGCATTAGGAGCGATAGCCATGACATGGCTAAATCTGAGACCTGTTCCAGCGGCATCAAGTGCCTCGCCTCTTTCTTTTCCGAGTTCTTTGTTTGCATCATCTAGCTTTCCTCTAATGTGTTTAAACATGTTTAGATTCATGCCTTTTGCCATTGCGCTTTCCCACGGAATGTTTTTCTTCTGTAGGGCAGCATGAAAGCCTAAGGCGCCGATGCCAATACTTCTTTCACGAGTAGCTGAAAACTTAGCACGAGATACTTCATCTGGAGCGTTGTCGATAAAATATTGTAGAACATTGTCAAGCATTTCTGCGATGTCTTTCAAGAACAAACCGTTCTTATTCCATGCATCATAGTACTCAAGATTCACAGAAGACAAACAACACACAGCAGTTCTATCTTTGTTTGTAGGTAGAATGATTTCACTGCACAGATTAGACTGGTGAATCTTCAGACCCAAGTCTTTCTGAAACTGTGGCATCAGTCTGTTGCTAGTGTCAACAAAGTGAATGTAAGGCTCGCCTGTTTCCATACGAAGTTCTAACACTTTCTGCCACAGACTACGAGCAGATACAGTATCACGAATCTGACCTGAATGAGGATCAATTAAGTTCCAGCCGTCATCTGCATCAGGATCTGTCATACATCGCTCAATGATTTCCATGAAGCGATCAGAGATGTTGATGCCGTGATGTAAGTTGAGACAGCGAACATTCGGATCACCAGTAGGCTTTCGCATCTCAAGATACATCATCACATCAGGGTGAGAAATGTCCAGATAAGTAGCATAAGAGCCCCGTCTAGTGCGACCTTGGCGATATGCGAGGCACGATGCATCGTAAGTCTTGAGATGAGGCATAACACCAACAGACTTATCATCAGAGGAACGGATGCCAAAACCAATCCCAACACCACCGCCAAGCATAGAAAGCCAATTTGTTTCAGAAAGATTTTCAACGAGACCCTCCGCTGTGTCATCAATGAAGTTTAGAAAGCATGAGATAGGCATGCCTTTCTTTGAACGACCAAACGAAAGAATAGGTGTAGAATAAGACAGCCAATGTTTGCTGCTGTACTCATACAATCTTTGGGCGTGTTCTGGATTGCTACTGAACTTGCTACTCACATGAGCAAATCGTTCCTGAGGAGAAGTTTCGTCTTCTCGCATATAGCTTTCTTGTAATCTTGCTAAGCCTAATTTATCAAATAGTGCATCACGACCATAATCTATTTGAAGGCTCATGTATTCTTTCTTCGCCATCTATAATTCCTCTACTGCCTTTGCTACATCAGGAAAGTGTTGACTTATAACGCCCCAACACATGGCAGCTACATCCATATGTTCTTTTTGAGTTCCGTTCGCCATTCTCAGTTTGCAATAATGTAACCACGACCTGAGTGTTCCTGACATATATAATGTTGTTTCAGTATTGCCTTCTGGCAACACCGCCCTTGCTTGTTCTTTTGCTATTCCGTTTTCAAGTGCCCATTGATAGGCATCGTTTGCTGCGTTGATGACTGTCTTTTGCGCCATGTTCCAACTTTCTGCCAGTTCACGGTCTTCTGTGTCGATGCTGTTTTGACGATTCTTCTCGTCTTGAAGGCGACATTCCCTCGTTTCAAAGTTTGTTGATTTCGCATATCTTTGTGAAAATTCCTGAAAACTAAAACTACGGTGCCTTAAAATCTGTCTGGAGATATCACGAGTAGTAGTAATCTCTAAAGTGACAGAAACCATCTCAAAAGGGCTCCAATGTTCATGTTTTATTAGATAGCCGAGCAGTTTTGATGCTGTTTTGGGGTTGTTTTGATTGTCAGGGTTGCTCACTCTTGCTGTGTATGCAATTAATTCATTCGCTGTGTGACAACCAGTCGTAGCAGATGGTTGCGTCATCCCGGCTAAACATACTTTCATTAACATTTTCTCCATTGTGTAAATCGTAATTCAGCTTCAAGGCCTTGATATGTATTATTATCTATAATATACTTTATCTCTTCTTTTGTCAAGCCAGACATAATCATATCGTTGATATCTTTCTCTACCATGTCTTCTGGAAACAAACAGACAGGACTACCTGCTTTGATCTGTTTGTTTATGAGACTACAGATTTCTTTGTTTCTAGGTTGATTGTCATAGATGATTGTGTAATGCGTCAGGCCTAATGAATCTATTTTACTAAAAGCTGATCCAGCGGCTGCGATGGCATTGTCAATGAACAGACTATCAATCGGTCCTTCTACTATATATACATTTTCATCTCTGTTTATAGAATCTAATCCGAACACTGTAGGATCATCTTCTTTAATTTTCAGCATAATGTATCGTAGCTTCTCACCACGCATGCCACGCAATGTCAGACCAGACAATTGACCATCAGGACGAATGAACGGCAGGCATAAACGAGGCTGCTTTATATTTAGTGCTTTTGTGTATTTCGTATTTAACTGTGATAGATCACGAATATCATCAACATAGTAGAGTCTGCTGTACTGATCAACAGGAATATTGCGTGACTGTGCGTATTTGACTGCTTCGTGATCTGCAGGCAGAGCATCAAGTCTGTCCATCAAACCGTCAATCAGAGACTTAGGCTTGTTAAACTCGGGCTTGAAGTCGAATGCGTACCTTAGATTAGGCTTCTTTTTCGGCTCTTCTTTCTTTTTGTTAGGTTCAATAAATTTCTCAAAGACAAACTCTTTGTACATGACAGGATCCACTTGCTCAATGAATTTGCCGAGAGTAGTGCCGAAGTCGCAATTATGACAGCGATAGAACATGTCATTTTCTTTGCGATAGAGATAGCCTCTTGCCTTGTTCTTCTTAGTTGAAGAATCGCCGCAAACAGGACACTTGAGGTTGAATAGATAATCATCCTTGCGCTTGAAATTCTCAAGCTTATTAGCCATAAAATTAATGTATTTCAGATCAACAAAGAGAGACATAAAAAAACCTACACATTTAGTATAGGTTTATTATAGAACACACTTGACTGATTGTCAAGCTTTATTACATCAAGTTTGTCAAAGACAGTCCGTTACCTAGCATAAATCCACCGGCAAGAACTATGCCGAGTAGAATCCAGCGCCATCTTTCTAGTGCTGTGAGTCTGTCTTCTAATTTTGACTGCTTGTCTCCGAGGTGCGATTTGAGGTCTTTGATGGCCTCTAATACTTTATCGATTTCGTTTGACATTTTCTGTTCTATCTCTCTCGTATTCGTAGTGAGCCTTGAATGGAGGTCTTTAACTTCATCGTCAAACTTATCTTCTGCTTCGTCCATATCTTTTCTCAGCTCCTCAAAATGAACTTCTCCATCTTTTAAACGCCGCTCATGAACAGCTAGGATTTGTCCAATATTATTAGACACATCAGTAATTTTGTCTAGCGCAGTTTCTAACTTTGAGAACAGATTTCCTATCTGGTTCACATCATTTTTCACTACGGCTATTTCAGTCTCTAGTGATTTAACTGTCGCCATTTTTCTTCTTCTTTTTTCTGCGTACCATTGGCATCATTACAGGATCTCTGCCTGGCTCGCCTTTAGGTCCTATGCCAATACCATCGATACCACCACCGCCGGCTGCGTTGGCTGCTACTTCTTCGTTTAGGAATGAGTTGAATGACAGTGTGTTGTGTTCTAATAGTTTTGATTGTGCGATGACTCTTTCGTCCGTCTCATAAATCGTGAGCATAACATCGAGTTCGGAATCAGTGTAATCTTTTATTTCTTCTTCCCGTAGTATACTAATCGCTGCTGCTAATGTCAACAGTCTTTTAGCATTTCTGTCAGGAGATTTCATAAGTGCTCGTTGCACTTTAAATACAAATCTTTGAAGCATTGAATACGCATCTTTTTCAGTAGGCGTTACAGGCTTCTTAATTCTTTTACCATCACTATCAATAATTCCAAGAGAATACGCCTTGGACTTCTCGATCGGTGTCGATAACAGTTTTAAAATTCTTAATGTTATGTATCCATCTGCCAGTCTAGACATTACAACGCCCTTAAAATTTTAGCAAGATCATCATTGATCGGTATATCTGTTTCTTTTATGCCAGGAGATACTACTGTTTCTAGCGGCATTCTTTGTAAATAAACTAAAAAAGTTTTTAAATCAGACCAAAGCTCAGGTTCTAATTTATAAAACAACATATCCGTAGCAGCGTCATCAAATACATTATATAGAATAACAAGGTGATTCAATACGAGTCTTTCGCTTGACTCACCTGTATTCACGTATCTATTTAACAGTCTTTTAACGTATTTAATTCTTTTAATATCATTTTCAAATTCATCTATTCCCATCGAGCCTGGGTTGTAATAATGTTTTATTGCATAGATGAAAAAGTTATTCTCATTCAATTCTATCATTATTTAATCCTAAGATACTGTAGCAGAACCTCCAATGAAGTACCACTTGCTATTAGTATATAGTAGGGTTGCAGACTCACCTGCAGCATCAAAAGATATATCGTTTTGTATAGTAGAATCTTGTAGCGTTATTGTGTGAGAACCTGTATTTGCAGACATAATAACAATTTTAATTTGTCCGTCTACTCCTGCCGCTAATGTGCAGTTGCCAGCAGCATCAAAATTACTCAGAAAAGTAATGTTTGTAGCTAAAGATATAGCTCCTGCTGCGGTTTGAGTGTTACTGTCTGTGATTGAAATTTTGTCACCAAAGCTAACTGGTGTATCTACATCCGCAAAAAGAGTAGCAACAGTCATTTTTTTACTGTCGCTACCCTGTACAGCGTATAACACATCAGTTCCAGCGGCCGCAGTGGCCGCTGTAAGTTCTGATAGTTTCGCATCTGCCATATTAAATACTCCTTAAATTAAAAAGTATTTATTACGAGTCTGGGAATTCAGTATCGTCATCATCAGCAGTAGCGACAACTGTACCAGTACCTGCACCAACGCCTGTTGCGGTGAATACTGTATCTGGATCAGAGTCTGCTGCGCCAACTAATGTGAAGTCTGTGGTGCCAGTAGTAAGAATCTTATATTCTGTTCCGATGACAAGTGCGCCGCCGGCTAAACCAACTGCTGCTTCATATACAGCATCAGTAGCTGCTGCGCCCATAGCAACGAGAGTTTCATATTTCTTTCTAGAGCCCACAGTAGTTCTGCGTACCCAGCCTGGCTGGGCAATACCGGGTGTGGCTGCTACTTCTGCTTCGTCAACCATAAAGATTTCCGATGCGGGTACACCAGTAATTACTGGCTTAACTGATTTTGACCATGCGGACATTATAGTTCTCCTGTTGTTTTAAATTGTTCTATAATTTGATTAAGTTCTTTGTAGGCTTCAATCTTTTCTTTGACTGTACCTTCGTTAATTGTCTTTCTGATGGCAGCGACTTGCTCTTCTACATCTTTCTTTGTAGGAGCCATGCCCTTCTGAGCGCCTGTTTGCTTCATGTCCTTCTTAGCTCGCTTCTCAGCATCTTTAGCAGCTTGGCCGCTTTGTACTCTGTCAGCAGCCCTTGCAACCATTCTTAAACGATCTGCTTTTTGTGCAGGTGTCATTTCTTCAAAAGTAAGCTCTACTTCTTCTTTAGCAAGTTTCTTAGCTGCTGTTTGAATGCCTTTACTTCTCGTATATGCCTTCATATCTTCTTTCTCACCAGCATCCAGATCATCTGAGGTTGCTAACTTGTGAGCTGCCTTAGAAGCAAGGTTTACATTTGACTTTTTCTTTGAAGGATCTGCTGCCTTCTGAATGTATGAGGAAAGAGTAGACTTTTTCAGTTCATCGACCTGTTCTACTTCTTCTTTCTTCATAGCTTTCTTGATAGCTTTGTCTCTAGAGCCCATGTACTCTGCGGTGCTAGTCTCAACTTTGCCGTCACCGTCATGGTCTTTCTTGGCCATCTTAGCCGCTTCATCTACAACAGCAAAGAATTCTTTTTTCTTTTCTTCCGGTAAGTCACGAATGTTTTCAATGCCGTAAAGCTCAAGAGCATTCTCAAAGATTTCTTTATAGCTGGCATTAATTTCAGCTACATCTTCATCGAGACCAGCTTTCTCTTTTTCTTTACGAATTTCTTTTGGAAGCATTCTGAATTTAGAACGACTTCTGACTGAAAGCCTTCTCGCTTTGTTTTCTGCCTTGCTTCGCATTCTTTCTTCTTCGTTAGGATCTATGTCCTCTTTCATGTCTTTTTCTTTTTCTTTCTTTTTCATTTTCTTCATGTCTTCTTCAGGGCCGTCTACTACTTCAACGCCATCAACCATCTTTTCATCTAATTCCACGGTAGACTCCTCCGTCTGGTATTTTGTCTTTTGTGTATGCAATTTTGTACGATTAAACACAGTATCATCCTTCAACATAATGTCAGTCATGTTGAACATATATTTTGATAGGGTATCTCTTTCAGTGGGCGTGAGTTGCTTGCCCATGTGAAGATTGCTCATCGCAGTCATGAGAATAGGAAGTTTGCGGCTCGGTACAAGACCTTGCCGCACTAGTTGTGTTAATCGTTGTTTGCTTTTGCTGTCCATACAAGTATTTATAACAAAACAAACTTAGACTGTCTATCTTTTTATTTTAAACTTCTTTGATGTTTGCTTCTTGGCTACTGGCTTTGCTGCTTTATACTTCTTAGCTTTCTGTGCGCCGCCTTTTCTATTCTTCATGCGATTGATTTCCATCTTACGCATTCCAGGGAGCATTCTAACAGCAAGTCTTGAGACTAAAGGTGCATACATGCCTATGAGTTTCTCTAGGCGACCTTTCTCTGCTGGTGGGAGTTTTGATTTGTCTCTGCCTTTGAGTAGACGCTTATAGACTGCGCCTCTAGCACCACGAGTTGCCCTTTTCTTCAAGCGATCAGGCGATGAGCCTCGTCTGAGTGCAATACCACGAGCTACTTTAAGCTTCTGTCTATTCTTTCTAGCAGCAAACTTTCGCTTGAGTCTACCTTGAACAGATAAGACTTCAGTGATATTTACTTCTGGCTCTTCATCATCTTCATCGTCAAACGCACCGTACTCAAGTGCCTTTTCGTATGTGATAGTATCTGCTTCGTGTTCTAACTCAGCAATGTCTTGCTTTGTGAGGGCGTAGTCACCAAGCACAGGTGCGTCTTCTTCGTTGTCTTTTCTGTATTCTGCTTTTGTTTCGTGTGCAGGACCAGACTCTTTCAACTTTTTATCTTTTACTTTTTTTTTACTTTCACCTGGAGTATTGTCTTTCATGTACTCAGTGCCTGCAGGCATTCCTCTATCCATGACACCCATTGTAGAGTCGTATTCAATAGATTCGCCCATTTCTCTTTCACCGCCTCTACGCTTTGATTTCAAGTAGGCTGCAACTGCCATTTGTCTACGCTTTGCTTGTCCTGCGCCTTTGAACTGAGGCGCATCAGACTTCTTGAAGTCTTTGACATATGTGCCGATGTCATCTTTGGAGGCATCTAGTTTTTCTAGAATAGGATCTTCTAAGACATTTAACTCTTCTTTCTTTGTTTTTCGTATATCAGGCCTAGATCCAGGCGTGTGTATATTACGACTTTTACCAACAACCGTACCTCCACCAGAATCAATTTCTCTAGCACTGCCTATGTGCTTAGAACCAAACTCCATTCCCTGACGATATTTTTTTCTTTGAGGTTTTAATTGAGTAACTTTACCTCCTTTCTTTAAAAATTGTTTAGTGTACTTTTCTAAATCAATTCTAGCTTGTGCCTTGCTTTCATCCAGACCCATTCTGTCTAGTATTTTTTTCTTTACATCTTTTGGTAATTCTTTAAAATGAAACAGGTCTTGGCTATCAGCGGTGTGCTTTTCGCCTGTCATTACTTGTCCGTTGTGAGCGTGTTGAGGACCTTTCCACTCTTTGCCATCTTTTGTGTAGTGTCCTTCTGACTTCCAAGAATGTTCTTTGCCTTCTTTGTTCATAGCAAAGACAGAACCAGTAGGACCTTTCATTTGGGCAACGCCTACAACTTCTTCAGGCACACAGTTAGGAACAACTTTGTCGCCCTTCTTCTTCATGCCTTTCTGCTTATAACCAGACCAACATGCCTCAGCAATCTTTGAAGATACAGACTCAGATACAGACTTCCAACCACCGCCTGCTTTCTTGTACATCTTAGATGCCCAACCGTTAGCGTATGCAGAAGGATACACATCAAACTTTGCTTTCGCTTGTGATTTGTACTTAGACCATAAAGCTGGCTTTGTAGGTACATTCTTTTCATGTAGTGTTTCTTCTGTCTTGACCATCACTGGCTTGCCGCCTTTACCTTTTCTGTCTGCCACAGGATCTTCTCTGCGCTTTCTTTGAGCAGCTTTTGCTCTGTCTTTTTTGTCCATACCGTGTGCTCGACTTCTTGGCATACACTTTGGCTTGCCTTCGCCTTCTTCTCTAGCACACTCGCCTTTAATTTTACCATCAGTGCCTACACGAACCCAATCGCCTTCTTTGCCTTTACCGAACCATTTTCGCAGGTCTTCGTCTAAGTGGTATTCTTTAAATGTTTTCATTAGTCTGCTCTTCTACCTTTGGCTTTCGACTCGCATTCTCTTCGTAATATAGAATAACTGCGCTTTGTGACTCAATAAAGCGTCTCAGCTCGCCCATATTTAATGCGATGTTTTCGTAATCAGGCACACTGATAGCAAAGAAAACTAAGCTACCTTCTGCCTTTTCAAATCTTTCTATAAATTCGTCTATATTCTCTTTTGTAACAGCATAAAACTCTATGTCATATAGCGTAACGGGCTTAGGTCTAGGCTGTACAGGTATAACTCTGTCTACATACTCAACCTGTGTTACAACTACTTCTTCAGGCTTGAGTAAACTACAAGCAGTGAAGCTACTCAGCAGTAGCAGGAACAGGCTTGCCCGTAAGAGTTTCCATTTCGTCAAATAGTTTTGCTGTTGCATTGTTTACTCTCGTTTCAATTAGTCCTGGCTTTTGTAAAGTCAGCACGGTTAAATTGTGTCTTCTCAGTTTGCCTGCTAGTTCGTCTGAGTACTCTTCGGCTTCGTTCAACTGATTTCTTAATTCTTTGTTAGACTCTTCAAACTGTGCAGCGTCCGATTGAAGTTTGCTTATAGTCTCTTTGCTTGTTTCCGCTGCAATTGCTAACTTAGCATTGTTACTTCTCAGGGTTGCGATTGTAGCCTGAGTGTCGTTGTAGTACCAATAACCGATACCACCTAAGGTAAGTAACATCACAAAAAAAATCTTAGCCATTAGCAGTTCCACCTTCTACGTGCTGCTTTGCCTCTTTCGCCTGTCCAGCTTCTTGATCTGGCACAGAAAGACTTTCGTCTGCCTGCTGCTTTGCTGCCTGGCTTGAGTTTGCTTGGCGGTGTAGTCACAGCGGTCTGTAACTTGCTGCCAGGATTCTGGCGTCTGTATTTCTCAACACCTTTCTTAGTTAGACCGGCACCTTGATCAGTAGGGCGTTTGTGTCCGCCTTTCTGAGTCATGCCTTCCATACCCTTAGCTTCTTCTAAAAATTCTTTGAATGATTTCATTATTCTGTATCCGAAAAAAATCTTGCTTGATAGTCTGCTAAGTTAGCATCATATGCTGCTTGAATTTCAGCATAGTTGGTAACGTAGTCTATCGCTTTTAGGTTACTAATCGTGTTAGTGTCATGAACTCCTGCGTTATCGTTGAAGGACTTGCCCAATTTTGACTGGACGACATCAAATGCATCTTCCATATAAATGACAACAGGTGTGCCTCCCAATGCAGTTACCTTTTCTACAAATGCCGCTTCTCCTGCAATATGTTCTTCTATTAAAGCATCAACTTCTGATTGTGAGGCTTCAAACGCTGCGAATTCTGCTCTTGGATTCCTTGATGGATGATTCACTCCGCTTTTCATTGCAACCAATTTACTAAGTGCTGCATCTACTTTTCTTCTTCTAGAGGAAAGAACAAATGTCCAGTCCGAAGAAGAATTGGGCATACAATCGTGGCTGTGACTATGAACTGCAATTGAATTTTCCCAAGTATCCAAAATACTAGAATTTTGTTCTCTTCTAGTTTCGGTGCCTAGTAAGTCACATGTAGTAGAACCCGTATTCACGGCAAAATGGGCAGTGGTCATAACTTCATCTGCTATTGTCACACATAGAGGAACAAAAATTCTTTTACTTCCAGTTCTGCCTATGGGTGAATATATGTAATATTTCATTCTGCTTTTACCGTTGTGTATACGCCATACAGAATAGCAGCATATGCCGCTAGTGTAGCGAATGGTTTAAATAGAAGAAAAATTACGCCTGCTGCTATCAGCACTACGCCATCAAGTGTTGTTCTTTCTTCTAGTCTTTTTGACAGCCACTTTTTTAACATTTGTGGTCTCCTTTAAAGTCTCTAGCTCTTCTATAACTTTACGAATCGTTGGCTCGGTATAAAAGAGTTTGCTTTGAACCTGTCGATCCAATAACTAAATCAGTTCCTAAGACATTGACTGAATCGATATTTTTTGAGTTAGTCGCATAAAAACTGTGTTCTAGAGTACCGTCAGACAAACGATATGCATACAGAACGCTGTCGCTTCCGATCCTATTGGCTATGAACGCATGACTAGATGAAACAGCAACTCCCCCAGTATTTCCTTCAGATGTGCCCATGCCTAACTTGTACCCACTTGAGCTAGGCTGAGCAAAGGATCTGACGAGGCTTCCGTCAGAAGTATCATATACATATACTTTTCCTCCCGCTTCGCCAGATGCCTGTATTGGAGTGCTTTCATATGGGGCAGAAACTATAAGTCTACTTCCATCAGAAGATGTATTCATAGTTCGACCAAAAGATCCGCCGTTTCCTGTTATGGTTCTTTCTAATGAATAATCTGACAAATCGACCTGATATACAGTACTGCCGTTATTGCTTATGAAAAGATAATCTTCTGTTAGCTTGATTACATAAGGATAACCGGTTCCGGCTGCGCTAATAGAGGATTTGGTAAGAGTATGTTGTAAAACCCCACTATAATTATAAATATAAATACTATCAGAATATTCGTCCATTGCCGCTATTAAAGTACTATTAATAGCTACACTAGTAGCAAAAGATTGATGTGCTGAAGGACTCTTCTTCTTAAAGACGAAAGCATCGCTTGCAGTACTTTGAGATAAGTCATATACCCACAGTCTACCAAGGCCATCGCTAGAGCTATCTCTGCCCCAGTAGTCGGAAACAACTAAATAGTCCCCGTACATGTCCATCGACTTACCAGCTCGGAGTGCCATGCTGGAATTAGTAGGTATGGTTATCTCATAACGTAATCCACCATTGCTGTTATTATAAACATAAATTGCGTTATTCGCAGATTCGCCGCCGGTTGCATAGTAATTAGATCCTATTACTGCACTAAAACCAATATTTACTGTCTCTGTATTAGTAGCAATTGATGAAAAATCATCCCAATCTAGTGGAGGTGGTACAGGAACAACAGAGTTACTTGCAGAACTAGCAGGGCCAGTAGTGTAACTATTAGTCGCTGTTACTGTAAATGTATATGAAGTGTTTTCAGTCAAGCCAGTTACAGTAATTGTACCTGATCCCTCTTGACTTAGTGTGCCAGTAATGCCACCAGGTGAAGATGTTGCCGTATATGTTTGAATTGCCGCATAGCCATCTTCTGCAGGTGCAGTGAATTGTACCGCAACAGTTGATGCATTGACTGAAGCTGCTGTGCCTATAGTAGGAGCTCCTGGCGCTTCAATTTCATTTCCATCTGCATCAAACAATCCGCTACCGTATAACCCACAATCAACAGTTACTATATTATCTGCTGGAACATCTGAGTCTAGGTTACTTAAATCTGAACGCAGAGCTTCAAATCCTCCTTGCTCAGAGCCATCATGTACAACAATAGTGTCTTTAGTTGTATTGATGATAATTTCAGCTTCTGCACCAGTGTATGCATTACTCTGTGTTGTAGTGCCTCGTTTAAACTGTATTTTTGATGCCATTCTGGCTAACTCCTAGTTTTTTTCTTTTTTTAAAGATTCTATTTCTTTTTGAAGTTTAGTAATCTCTTCTATGAGTTCTGTTGCTCCACCTTTCTCAATTGGAGGATGTGACCAATTTTCTAGTTGTTCAATTCTAGTAGCTAGTCCAGGATATTGTGATGCCCATTTAGCTTCTTTCTTTGCTATATTTATATCATACTTTACAGCAAGATATTCCATGAAGTTATCTAGCTTCGTTTGAAACCATCTACCCATGCGAGTAGATAAGAACCATTTACCGAAAGCAGAGCCAAATACTCCAGTAATAGCTGCTCTAACTAACAGTATCCACATTAGTCATTGTCCTGTAAGTGTTTGCAGTAATTATCCATAAGGTGATCTCTAACGCCGTCGAAGATTTCTTTCTTCTTCCAAGCTGCTCTTCGACCACGCCACCCGTCTTTGAATCTCTGCCATGCAGTCATCTTACGAACATTACCATAGAAGTTAATGTAACATAGCTCGCCGTGATGCTTGTACCAGAGTAGAGCTGGCGGCATACTAGGAACAATATCGTTATTGTTTACAGTACGATAGTGTGGCACTGTGAGTTCTTTACACTTACTTGGTGTCGCATTACGAGGACAACCGAATGTGTACAATGCTTCTGCTGTTGGATAATGAAAGCAGAAAATAGAAGCAATCGCAGCACCAAGACTGTGACCAGTTACAAATACTGGACGCTTCTTTCGTCCCATGAGTTTAGCGACTTCGCCGTGTACTGACAATTCTAGCTTTTCGTACTCTTCATAGAAGCCTTCGTGAAAGCCTCGTTCGTGAGTAGCCTCTAAGTCAGCAAAGACATCACTCTTCTCAGTAGGCTCAGTGCCACGAAATGCTACGGTGATTCGCTCTTTGTTGCCTAGTACATAAGCCTGGGCGCCTTCGATACTAAAGAATTTGACACTCGTAAAGCCAAGTGCTTTCCATTCTTTGCGGACATCTTTGTCTAGGTCTTTGTACGCTAGTCTTGAAATACATGCGTGGGCATGAAACTCATTTGATAACATTATACTTTCTCCAATCTTTCCATTAATCTTTCAGCTCTATTAAACACTTGTTTGTGCCATCGGCTATCTCTTCCTTCTTTTGCAGCCTCTATCCAATCGCCTTCTGCAATAGCTGCGTTGAATTTTTTGAAGCCAGACAGTCTCGGTCTGCCCATATTAAACATCATGTTAACCAGGATTTCCTGTACTTCTCCTGGGAAATTTCTAAATTGCCCTTCGCCGTATAGAGTACTACACTCTCCGATGGCAATATCAAGGTCTCTCTCAAAACAGTTCCGGACTCTCTCCTCACTAACTGGAGTTCCAACTGGCCTTCCATATTCCTCGTCACTTTCGAGGATAAGATGACCGACTCCGAAGGTAGGATAACCGAGGTGATCGTCATATATGACATATTCAACCCCTTCATCGTCCTTAAGTTGTTCGTATATATTTTCTCTATTATATGTGTTCAAGTAAAAATGCTCCGAATGATAATCTAGTTTCACCTTCTTTCAATCCCATACCACTACGAGTAGCGTTAAACAATTTTTTGGCATGCTCATCAGATGCATTCGGATGCAGACCTGACTTGAATGACTTATAATCGTTATTAGATGCATGAGACCGCATCTTAGTACCACTTACACCTTCTGTTCCCGCTGCATCAGGATCTCTGTGTCCTGCGCTTACCACTTTCAGATGTTTGAAGTGATATTGACCATCAGGACCGTTGTATTTGTCAGCGAGTTTTTGAAACTCTTCTACTCTGTCTGACCCCGCAATCATAGTCGCATGAGTGTAGCCGTCTTTGTGTAACTTAGCCAGATGTGCCATGAAGTGAGGATGTTCTTTTGTAGATGCCTCGACATTCGTCTCTGGATGTACATGCTTCACGTAATCAACTTTGTGATCTGAGTGTAAAGGATTCTTATGTGGATCCTGTGAGTGACTCACAATTACTTTATGATCAGCACCGTGTTTCTCTGCTGTCTTCATCACATGATCAACGACCTTACTGTGACCTGCTGTCGGAGGATTGAATCGTCCGAAGCTGAATACCATATGCTTGTCTGCCATTAGTCGCCCGCCCTTGCAAAATTAGCTGCACTAAATTCATGTCTGTGTACGAACTTAGACGGCTTGCCGTTGTGATGTACAACATAACCTTCAGGACTTGCAGGAGCGCCTGCTATCTCGTGACCGATTGTATTGTGAGAATTAAGTGCGTCAGTCAATACTGTCTTCGCTTTCTGAAGGTGTTGATGCATTTCTAAGGCACTGTCTATGTGTTTTTTGCTTGCGTTCACATGCCTCATTGTATCATCATGCGTCTTTGTGTGTCTTGCTTTGGCTGCATCAGTCTTAACACCTGCTACTTTCTTTTTCATAGCAGTAGAGTAATGTTTAGCAAACCCATCGTGACTTGGATCAGAACCGTCTCGTACAGTTTGATTGATGTATGTTTTGATTGGCGTGTCGTGCTTAGACACAGCCTCGTGTGCTTCTGAAGGTGTCTTCTTATACGCTTCTACTGCTGCATCTAGATGTTTCTTGTATTGTGCCTGACTGTCTTGGTTGTAGTTGACCTTTGACACATCGTGGTGAATAGGCAGTTGATGCACATCCTCGTGATCATTTAGCTCAGGCACATGACCTTGCTTTACTTTCATATCCTCAAACTTATTACCTTCGTATGCTGTGTGTACTGCTACACCTAGCTTTGAGTTGACAGCTTTCTGTGCGTGTTCCGAGTCAGCAGGGTGATGATATGTAATCGTGTTTGTCTTGTACGATACCCGATGTCCTTCGTGCTTCACATCACCAGCATGCATAATGTCTGCCTGATAGATGCCTTTGCCGTCATGTACTTTTGGAAGATGCTCAAGTGCTGCTTTTAGCTTGCTCACTAGACCAGGAGCGTGTCCGTGATTCTTTTGAATATCTTCAGGTGTGTAGTTCAGCTTTGGATTCTTGTTGAATACTGATTTAGAGCCGACGAAAAATTTACCAGTTTCTGGGTGTGTGCCAAAGACGACAGAAGGACTACCATCATACTTCATGGTAATCTTTGTGTTGTTCTTAGCACCTCTGAGTTGATCGTGTACGCCATTGAGCGTATGGAATGCGTGTGCAAACCCTTCTGAACCACCGTGAATAACATGATCTTCTACATGCTCTAGGTGCTTCAGTTTGTCATCAGACGCTTCTTCAGCTAAAAATTTTGTAAATTTCATCATACTTGTATTTATAATATTCTGGAATACGAGAAGTTAATTTTTTTAGTAACTGTGCCCTTGAGGTCTTTAGGCATCTTACTTGGCAACGATATAACCATCTTATCATTGTCATACTGTATCTTATCTACAGTTGTATCTAAAATAGATTTTCTTCCTCCTCGTACCAATGTAAATCCTATGCTTTCGTTTATCATTGATTGTTTAGACACAGTATTTAGCCTGACTAAAAATTCACGATCACCTGTGTGCCAGCCTGTGAAGGATTCATCGTACCCTCCTGCTTCCCAGAATATTTTTTTGTTTACTAAGAAAACATTAGGATGGCCTGGATACACGTGGTATTGAAATGCGTTAGGGTAGTAGAAAGAAAATTTATAAAATTTTTCTGTGTTAAAAGAAATTCGTTTTAGAAAAGCCATTGTTTCTGGCGAGAAGTGACAGTCAATGTCACTGAAAAGAATATTGTCTGAGGATGAGACATGTGCTATAAGATTTCTACAGCCATGACTGTTGAACCCCAAGTCCTCATCTACTTTGTATAGACGAAAACCTGGGTGTTCAATGAGACTTGTATAGTTTTCAGCAGGATATTTTTGTGATCCATCATCTACGAGAATGATTTCTATTTGATGAGGATACCTATTCCAAAGTTTAATCTGTTCTGATAACAGTTCGGGTTCATCGTAATAAGTGTATCCTACTGTAAATCTATAATCCTTTGATACCATCCATTGCTTCCGTTACATCAATCTTGGTAACATCTTCTGCTGGAAAGTCAATTGTTCCGCCCTCTTGAAGCTGAAAATTTTCTCCGTGTGTCAGTGAATTGTTATCATACAGTTCAAAGCCAGCATATATTTCTTTTACATCTACTTCTAACTTACCTTCGAGGATATGTTGAAATTTAGTAACTGCTTCTCCAACTTGTTTCCACTTAGGCTCTTTTTTAAAACGTTCGATGATATATTCATTACCATCTACGCAACGCCACATTGGCACTTCCATGCTACCAATGTTTTTGTAAACTCTAGTGCATGCTACTAACTTTAGATCCATTATAAAACTCCGGACATTTTTCTATTTCTGATAAGTTCACATCATATTTAGTCGCCAAAGTTTTAGCCGTATTTTTCCAATACATTTTGAAAGAAGGATCTAACGACTTACGACCAGCAATTACTACTCTTGCAATCTTTCTTTTCACATCTGATTCATTCATATTAAATTCCCAATCCTCAAGGAACAGCTCTAACACTGGTGAGTTTAGTGGCATAAATGCGCTCTCATTATTCAGTACTTTCTAACAAATCATTTTTCATTAATTCAATTCGTGTGTCGATGAAATCATACCAATCTTCATCTTCCCATATATCATAATCTTCTGTATTTTCTTCACCTAGAGCGAGGCAACGCAATTCAACCAGATCATCATAATATTCTTCGTCTGATTCTACGTCTGAATCGTGAAACAATGCACACCCAACAAAATTGTAGCCTTCGTCAGTAAACTGACAAGTAAGCCGCACTTTAGGATCAAAATCTTCTAGATGACATCCAAGTTCATCGAGAAAAGGTAATACAGCAGACCATGCTGAAGTAACAAGAGCATAGTCTTCACCGAAATCTTCTAGATTAGCCCACTTTGCGCCGACTGTATCTATACCAACTTTTTTAGTTTCTGCCATCACAGGCAGAAATTCTGCGGCATAGAGAGATTTGTATTCGCTAGAATCAATCTGTTGAAAGATTCGTTCGAATTCTAACTTTGCTGCATCGTTGCCAATGACTTCAATATAATTATCAACATGATTTGCCATAATACCCCCACACTTAACTAACTAAAAAGAGTGGGCAGTTTCACATCATGCCCAGGACATTTACACTAGCTAAATACTTTCGATCCAGCAGCAGCGTAAGCAGCAGCAATCATTGCACGACTAGGACGACCTAGACGATAAGCTGTCTTGCCAGACTTGTTTACATTAGCGTAAACAGGGTAGCCAGCAGCACGAAGCTCCTGAACACGAGCAGAGACTCGCTTAACACCGAACATAGAAGCTGCTTGAGCCTCTGTCAAAGTTTGACCTGAACGGAGGAAAGAAAGAATCTTTTCGTTCTGGTTCTTTGCAGGAACTGCCTTAGCAGTTTTAGTTGTAGTTGTAGCCATAATATAATCACCTTTGATTATTAAAAATTAAACGACTGTAAGGTCGCTATCTGAGATCACTCCCAAATTCTTAGAGTGTCCAAACATTATACTCATTAGGAAGTACAATGTCAAGCACTAATTAAAACTTTTCTATTTCTTTGGTTTCTAGGTTTTGCATCTCAAGTACGACATAAGATACTTTGTGGCTCTCAGTCACAGAACCTGCCCAAGTACATGCGTCATTCCAAGACATGAATCCCATCTTTTCGACAGTATGCATGCCTTCTTTCATACCATCAAGATGATACTTGACCATCTCAACTTGGCAAGGATATTTACTATACATCATCTATCATCTCCTGTATCCAACGCTTGGCAACTTCCTGCGTAGGCGCATACTGTAAGAATGCATCGAGATTTCTTTCCATCTCGACACGGTCACGATGCAGCTCGTACTCGATCTCATCGCTCATGCGATCTGCCTCAGACCGAAGAGTTTCAATGCTCATCGCCTTCCAATCAAAAAAACGTGGACGAATGCCGTACAAACTCTTGTACGAATCTGAAATGTAGCTGGCTAACTCGTCTCGCTCGGTAATGTTTATCATAATATAAGCCCTCACAGCTTGTTTTCTCATTTTATATAACTATTATAGCACCGGTATTCTGATTTGTCAAGCATTATTTTAAGTTTTTTCGCCTAATAGAATCAATCACTTACAAGACTATATTATAGACGATATAGGCATACTTGTCAAGAACAAAAACTTTAAGAAAATCAATTACTTAGCAACGCCCTCAGAGCGCCTGTGTGAGACTGTGTGAGACGTTACATATATGAGACATAAGCGTATATGCTAGGAATTATCGTTGCTCGTAGGGTCTTCCCAGACGATGAAGGAAGCATAGCTACCCCTCGGCCTAACGATCTCAATATCGAATCCTTCAGTAGCTAGTCGTTTCTTGAGCCAGTCTGGATTATACACTGTAATTAGGTGTATTGAATTGTATGGGGCAAGTGAGGTAGTGCCTTCAACAACAAAGTTATTGTCAAAGAGTGAGAAGGTAGATTCACAGTTCGCAATGTTGGGTCTGAAGTCTAAACATGATCCGTATTCTTGCACTCGCCTTTGCCAGAACCAGTTTGTTAGAACCTTGTCTTCGGTTGAAATAATGCTGAGGGCGATCTTCTTTGCTTTTAATGAACGCATCCATTGAAGAGTAAGTAAGAGGTCTAAGAAATCTGAATGGCTGAATACACTGTAGGAAAAAATGTAGTCAACTGTCTCATTTCTTAGTATAGGATAGTCAGGGTGAGTTGAACCGCTGTGATTGTACGACCAATTGTATTTGTTGTACTTTAACCACTCGGCGTTCGGATAGTCTTTTTCACCTACATCTAGTGCGTTTTGATCAAGATCAACACAGGTATAATTTTCTTCTTTTATTTTACCATCAGAAAAAAATAAAAGATTACCTGTGTTGCCGCCATAGTCAAGAACAGTAGAATTTTCTGTGTCTTCACCAAAGAGATTCTTAAACATTGTATTTCTGTCATGTTGAATTTCTCTAGGATATAGATTGTTAAACATAATATAGACTCAAATTATTTTTTAGTAAAAGCTTGCGCTCCAAAAAATGCTGCAACAATACCAGCAACTGCAACAAAGTATGTAGGTGCCATATCGCCTAGAGTAGCTTGTGCTTGATCTAAGCCTGCTAGTGACGCAACGACTACAGCAAATGGATACAACAACATACCTCCAAGTGCGAACCAAGCCATCTTTCTCTGTGCATCACGCATTGCATCTTGGTCTTCAAGCTCTTTACGCCTAAATTCCATGTACATTTCTTGTTCTTTGTCGCTAACTTTTCCATCACCGTTAGTGTCGGCAGGATGAAATTCTTTTTTCTTTTCTTCTTCAGCCATAGTGAATCTCCTTTTTCACTATTTATGATATCAGAATTTTATACCATCAAAATTACTATCAGGCAGTTTCTTTCTGTCAAATACAGGAGTCTCGTCATACTTAGATGCACCTGAGTCAGTAAGACCTGCTTGTGAATCTTCAAGATCAAACAGTTTCATTCTAGCTCTGTCCACACCAATCATGAATCTTTTGTTGCTAGTAGGATCAGCATATCGATTCTTCAACTGCTTCACCATGATTTGTCCCATCTTCTCCAACTCTTCGTTGTTGATGAGAGCGAACATTAAGTCAGCAGTAGCAGGAAGACCGAATGACTCTGAAGTATCTGTCAACTCAACATCGCTGTTGCCATAACCACTGCGTGTAGTCTGTGTCGCAGTCACAATAGGAACATTAAATTCACCTGCAAGGCCTCGCAGTTCTTCTGCAATGCTCTTGATGATTGTGTAAGAGTTTGCTGAAGAGCCTGCTTTGAATCTACTGCTTGAGCAGATATTCAGATAGTCAATGAAGATTATATCAGGCATGAAGTTTCTTTTGAGCTTGAGTTCATTCAACAAAGACTTGAAATGTCCTGCGTGTGCAGATGCAGTAGGATACTCTTTGATGATCAAACGACCTTGTATCTTAGAGTTTATCTTTTCAATCCTGTCGTCAAACATTTGCTTCGTCAAGTCTTTCAACTGACCGATAGGTACATTCATTAGATTAGCATCAATACGTTCTGCGATGCGTTCCTCTGCCATCTCTAGTGTGATATACAAAACATTTCTGCCTTGAGAAATATGACCGGCTGCCATATGACACATGAACAAAGATTTACCAACACCAGTACCAGCGAGCGCAACATTCAGCGTCTTGTTTGATAGACCGCCTTCTGTGATCTTATTAAACATGTCCAGATCAAAAGGCAGTTTCTCTTCTAGTCTGTGATAGAAGTCGTAACGATCATTCGCATTGTCAATGTAGTCGTGACCGACAGTATTATCAAAGCCAACGGCAAGAGCATCAGAAAGAATACCAGGCAAGGCATCTTTACCCATTTCTTTGTTTCTACCGTCAATGATCTGAATGCCTTCCATGACAGCATTGAACAATGCTTTATCTTTACAAAACTTCTCAGTCTCGTCCAGAAGCCACTCAGAACTATTGTCA
>CERP01013969.1_pt1 | contig 38239 bp, 72 predicted proteins | sample 530801 | NCBI WGS metagenome assembly CERP01 (sample SAMEA2620991, study PRJEB7988) | marine metagenome | biome: marine biome (ENVO:00000447); feature: surface water layer (ENVO:00002042); material: "saline water (ENVO:00002010), including plankton (ENVO:xxxxxxxx)" | depth 5 m | reverse complement strand
GCTTAATATAACTTTTGTTTCCTTCATTTTAGTGTCTCCTTTTGACTTATAACAACCCACTTAAATCGGATTGCATAACAGTTAGTCGCCCTCTTCCTGCTTGGAGTAGGCAACCGTTTAGTGCTAGGTTATGTGCTATAAACACTCGACAGTAATTCTAAATTCCGGCGTACCGTCTGCCTTGCTTATTTCAACTGGTTTGCCAAACTTCAAAGCGTGCTCAGCAACCGCAACTAAAGCTTCAACAGTTACATCCTTTTTATTCGCGCCCCAAGTTCTGCCGTCCTTTAAAACATTCCCAGCAAATATGGTTCCTGTCAGCGGACTTGTAGCTATATGTAAATCTTTAATCATAAAGTTCTCAATCAAATGTTTTAATAAATTAGTGAGTGCTATCTTTATACTGCAAAGCTTTCGCCAACCCTTTAGGGGTTTACACTCTACACAGTTCATTCAGCTATGCTCAGCCACGTTCACCGCACATAGTTAAAGATCACATAACAACCATTTTCTAGCAGACGGTTATAAAACTGCTTTCTTTTTAATTATCTCCAGCCGCAGCTAAAAATAAGGTTATGAAACCTTCAACCAAAGCCTATCAGCAACACTGTCAATGGGACTCCAATCGTCTATTGACTTATCCCAGCTAAAATTAACTATTAACCCTATACTGCTGTTTTTTACTTTAGCCAATACGTGAAAGGGCGATTTATCTTCCTGCTCACTCCACCATAAATACCATCCCGCCGAGACAGGTTTTTTATTACTTGATAAATGTTTCATAACAACGCACTCAAATTGATTGTCGTTCCGCTGGCGCTACACGCCAACAAGTTAGTAATAGGCTATAAAGCCTTAATGATACTAGCTTTAAACTTGGCAACAATCTCATCAACTGTAATGTCTCCATTTTCAATTGCGCTTTCAATTGCGCCATTTTCAAGGTCTTCATCTTCTTTTCTATCGCAATAAAGAAAACTACTCACCAAATCGTCTACAGTTATTAATACTTTTTTCTTAATATCCACTTTTAAATCCTCTTAGTTTTAACGGCTCTTATAACAACGTAATCTAATCGTTACGGCTTACGCTTTGCCTTGCGCTTGTCTTTTTCCATTGCGCTATAAAGGTCTTCCCTAGCTATAGCAGCCTTTGATTTCTTGGTTTCTTTTTTCTTTTTTTCGATCCATTCGTGATATTCATCTGAAACAGCAAATGGTGGAAACGTGTGAGGCATAGGTTTACTCCCGCTTAAGTAGACTTAACTTTAACACCAAACAATAAAAAAAACAATATTAATTTCATATTAAAAACATATTGACTAAGGCAGTCTAATCAACTACAGTTAGCGAACTAAAGCAAAAAAACACCGAGGAAATATTATGAGTTACGAGCCAGATTTTAAATCAATAACAATACCAGCAGACCTATATATAACAGACGTTAACTGCCTTTTTCAGTGGTCGGACGATAACTATCCAAAAGACGTTAAAGCGGTATGCGGCAACCCTGAGCAACTTATGGACTGGATAGCACACAACAACTACCACATTCAAAGCGTTGACCGTCAAGGTAACGGATTGTTTAATCTGCAAATACACGACTACAACGAAATCTGGAACGCTACTATATTGGTAGTTAACGAAGCCACGGAGATACGATAATGGCACTAGAAGCTATATCAACTACTTACCGATTTGCTTGTGACGAAGGCAAGAAACTTAACGCCGAGATAACAAAGAATATTTTGCAAGGCTGTAATCTATCGCTTGGTTTCGGATATCGTAGCGTTGAATTTACCGTCTCTGACGACAACGACAAAAGCAAGACTCAAGAAATACGGAGGGCACTATGGTACTCACAAAGAGGAATATAAAAATACTGGTGTGGGTTATCTCAGCGATAGCCTGCATTTCATTAATCCCTTACATGGCAGAAATGATATGACATGCGCAACAAAAACACACAAAACAGGCGATCCTATTATCGTAATAGAAAACGGCAGGCGCGTAATAGTAGATGCAGACGTAGCCAGCAATAAAGAAATACAAGATTATTGTATAGCAATGGAACTTAACGATCATTTACAACAAATAGCAGGGGAAAGACAATGAGCGAATTGAATATATATCAGCGCGTAAATAAGATTATGGAAGAGTGCGACTATATTAGGAAAGGATCGGCAGGACAAGGTAAGGGTGTAAAGTATGATGATGTAATCGCTATGCTTCGATCACTTTTGATAAAGCATGGCGTAGTAATGGTGACTCATCAAGTGGGCATGGAGTGCCTTGGCAATGTGGGCGACACAAAACAAAAGATTTACCAAGGAAACTACTTATTACGGCTTGTGAATATGGATAAGCCAGAAGACTTTGTTGAGCACACTTGCGTAGGTCAAGGTATGGATGCAGGCGACAAGGGGCCGGGCAAAGCTCATACTTACGCAATGAAGGTTATGTTAGTTAAGGGCTTCGGTATTGAAACGGGCGACGACGAAGAAAGCAGATCAGAAAAGCTAGAAAAATTAAATGTTATTAGCCAAGACCAATACAACCAATTAGCTCAATATTGCGTGAGCGGCTCAGAATGGACTAAAACAGGTCAAGCAATGATGTCAGCATATAAAGTAGGCAGTATTGCAGACTTGCCAGCGTCTAAGTTTAACGAAGCAATCGAGAGAGCCAAAAAACATGCAAATAATAAATAATATTGATCAGGGTTCTAGCGAATGGCTTGATCTTAGATTAGGCTTTATTACTGCCTCAAAATTTAAAGACGTGATAGCAGGTGGTGCGGGTAAAACTCGCAAATCTTACATGCTTCAAATAGCCGCAGAAATCGTCACAGGCGAACGCTTGCCGACCTTTAGTAATTCAGCAATGGAGTGGGGTACAGCTACTGAGCCGCAAGCTAGGTCTATGTACGAGCTAGAAAACTGCGTTACAGTAGAAGAGATAGCTTTTGCATATTTTGACGATAAAAAAATAGGCTGTTCACCAGATGGTTTAATTGGCAACGATGGGCTAGTTGAGTTTAAGTGCCCGAATACTACAACCCAGATTGAAACATTCCTATCTGGTAAAATGCCAACAGGCCACAAGCCGCAAGTGCAGGGTCAGCTATGGGTAATGGAAAGAGAGTGGTGCGATTTTGTATCATTTGACCCTCGAATAAATGGATCGTCTAGCTATTTCTGTCAGCGCATATATCGAGACGAGGAATACATAAAAGAACTATATTCTAAGTGCGACCTGTTTTTGCACGAACTTAGAGAATTAGTGGAAAAATTAAAATAACCAAAAAGGCGACTACGGCCTGTGGACACACTGCGCCTCGGATTCGAGGCGGGCTGATTGGCTTAACGGTAGACCTCATTAAAACCTTGACCGCGCATACTGCATTGGAGAATGGCGGCGCTTAGGCAAGCAGCCTCTCTATATTATAGCTGACCTCGCCGAAGCCCTAGAAGATAAAACCTCATCCGGGACAGGTACGCCCGTTTCATTCATGCGTATAACGTACCAATCAGTTTGGGCTAAGTATGCCAAGTTGACTGCGTTAATATCGTCTTGCGTTGGATCAGCAGGTACGGGATCAACAAAAACGCCATCGACAAGTATTTGTCCGCACACTGCATCACCTTCAATAAAGCCATCTTGATAGTTTGGCTGTTTTTGGATGACCACATTGTTTTCATCTAATAATAAAAATGGCATATGTTTTTATCCTATTTTCTCAATTGATATTTGCGTGTATATTTCATCTACCCCAAAGCTTGATTGCAGACCAAAACCGCTATTGGCAACCGTGCTTTGTGAATAATGAAAAACCTTAAAGTTTTTTTCAGATAAGATAGAAAAAACACAATCAAGAAATGATCTTGTAGTAGACCCGACTGACGATTCGGATGTGCCGATATAGTCAATAGTATCGTCTATATTTGTCAGCTTTACCTTATGCCTGTTCGCACCGTTTATGGGAGCACTTAGAGAGACTTGATATTTTCCTAATGGAAGCGTAATCACATCATTCAGCAAAGACGCGCCTACAATATTGTTGTAGATAACAAAATTAAGGTCTCTTGTTCTCCATCCCGTGCCGGTAATTGTTCCTCCGGCTGTACCGCTTGCCTTTTGATCCACCACTATCATTTTCTGGTTATGCACATAATTCAATCTAGTAACGCTAGCGCTAGATGACGTTAATCTTCTAAATCGAAAAGTGGCAGCTCCATTTACAATCATGCTGCCAACAAGAGTTACACCCGCTCCTTCAACAAGGGTCGCATCGAAAACTCCTGAGTTAATTATAGTAAACTCAAAATTGCTATTATCTACACTGCCTGTCAATTCAGCTATGATATTAGCTGCAGTATCGGTCGTCAAAGTGCGTGCAGCCGTTGGTGTAATAGTAAACTCGCCACCGATAAGCTGTGCCGCTGTTAGCGTTGCGTCCGCATCAGGAATGTCCGAGCTGGTCACTAAGTTGGCAGATCTATCGTTAAGCTCTGCCAACTTTCTATCTTGCTCATTCATCACAGCATTAAAATCTGGCGTGTCTGGAGCTTGATCGCCTACAATAGGAACCCACCCGCCATTATAATCGCTATCAGTGATAGTGGCTTTTATTCCGGTTGACGCGAATATTCTTGTAAAATCTTCTGGCATATTAAAAACTCCCCACAAACTTACCGACACCAAAGCCGGAAAAATTAAAACGACTATCGCCAAAACCAAAAGTTTTTTCAGGTATTGACGCACTTTTTTTATCTATACTCACGCCGGCAGCCGACGGCAACAAATCCAGCTCATTAATTAATGCTTTTTCGTTGTCAGTTAGATTCTTTGCTATATAAATAGATAGGGCTGCAGTTCCTTTTTTTCTTACATCTATAAGCGAGGTATTAAATATTATGCTAAGCGATTCAGCTATACCTATTAAAGAGCTGTCGGCATAGTTTACAGCTATTTTTGCCAGCAATACTGTTCTGTATTCAGGGTCTTCCAATATAGAGCTGGCAGCTAAAGGCTCCACCCCATTCCAGAATCTAGCCTGACCAAATCCCGCGCCAACATAAGGCGTGTCGCCAAAACCGAAGTAAACTAAAGGTATCGCGTTAGGAACAACACGCGATTGACCAACAACAAGACCAATAAGATCAAGCCAGTATTTTTCTGCCTTGTATATATCGAGGTTTTCTTCTACATATAGTAGCCAGTCAGCGGCGTTATCGTATGACCGCATTTTCTCAGACAGCCATATAGCAAAGTTTTCAGACTCGCAAAACTGATTAGCTAAAAGCTCTTGATCACGATAAAAATTACTCACGGGATATCTATATCCGAAATTAGTATTGATGCTTTCTCGTAAGTGCTTATAGGGATTATGCTGCCAGAAGGTGAAGCGGCCAAGCCAACAAAAACACTGACCACGATAGCGCCCTCAATCTCTTGTATGGGGCAGTAAATCTGTGAAGCATAAAGGTCTTCGCCAAAGGACATATTCTCAATAACCCAATCTTCTATGATGCCCTTGACTCTCGCATCACCATCCGCAGGGTAGGAAGATAGCTTTGTTAGATTTACCTCGCAGTAAACTCTAACACTATCAACTCTAGCCCAGTAAGCGGTTTGCGGCTGCTGAGTTATGGGGTCTGTATATGATCCGCTAACTATAGTCGCTGCCGGTATATCTGTTTGCTCTGCATAACCAATCCCTCCGGCAACAGTGCTTATAAGTGCCCTCGCTATATCGCTATCAGCGCCGCCTTCAATAATAGGAAAGACGCTTTTAGGAGGCACACCATCAGCATCAATGACACCTTTATCATTAACAATACAATCTAGACCAGTAACTCCATCAACGTCAGATAGGGCAGATAATATACCTATTTTGGTAGAGGAATCTTTTGCGCTTGAGCCGAGACACCTACCGCGAAGCTCGGTCACAGTTTCCCTTTTGCGCCCCACCGATGCATCAGAAGAATTAACCACCGAATCGACACCAAAAACCGGAGTTTTAATAACCGTTAATGTACCAGCAGCCGCTTCTATTGCACCCGTCTCCGTTGCTGTAAGTTCGATATCTGCTGTCGAGCTAGGCGCAATAATCGTTTCCGCTGTAGTTTTGAAGGTAGCACTTTCGCCCGTGTTCGAAACTTGAAAATCGATAGGAACTGTAGCGCCTGCCGCCGTTGCCGTAATCGATATTGTTGCCGTGGAGCTTGTCGCATCTTGCCTGCGCTTATTCATAAGAATGGCTAGCCTAGACATTAAAACGCCTTGAGCTGATACCGGATCAAAAGCAGACAAAAGGGTCTGAAAGCGTGACGCTAGATCATCCTCAGCAAACGTAGAAACGCTTATTTCTTGCCCAACGCCTGATTGAACGTCAGTTTTAAGCTCCTGATTAGAAAAGCCGTCTTTGTATTGCTGCTCTTTCTCAATACGCAAATCTTGGTATCTTGTGCGAGAAAAGCCAGTATCTTCTATAGTGTTAGCCATTATATGCTGCCGCCAAAAAATTCATTACTTTCTGTTGTGCCTGCAAAATCAGCTATCGCCCTGCCTTCGGTGGTCTCAACCGACACCTTCAAAGAATCAAGCGACCTTACGTTCGGCGTGGACAATATTGTTTTTCTGATAATCTGCTCTTTGCTTGATAGTGATACTTGCGGGTCTACCATTGTGGTTAACCATGGCATACCTACACGGGTATCATCGAACTGCTCGCCCGCTATCATTTGCAATCGTATTTGCGAGTTTTGCGAAACCTCCGCGCCACTAGATGAAAAATCAACATCGTTACCGGTAAACGATATATCGAAGTTATTGCCTGAAAACTTATAGTCGGCACTCAAGAATTTGGCCCTCCCGTATTGCCGCCGCCTGTCTGCACGCCGCTATGCGTGTGATTGCCGCTGATATTCTTACCGTTGCTAGTTACATCAACTAAACTAACTGGCACGTTAAAGGTAACTAATGAGCTGGTCATGCTCGCCACCTCTACACCCTCTAAGTCGTATTTTATAGCATCAGGCTTTATTTTGATACCCGTTGAGCCGTCACGTGTTCTTATGTGCATCGTGCCAGCTTCTACCGAAGGGATCGCGCGAGGAAAAGGGTTTATCCCGAAGTAGGCGAAAGCGTCCGACATATCGTGATGACGATTTAACTTTGGGTCTATAGTGCCGCCTACTTTCTTCCATGCCTCAATACTCCGGTCAGATATAGACAGGATGCAATAGTCACCTTCTTTCGGCTCAAACGTTATCCATAAATCTCCAGCTCCGTAATATTGAATCTGTGCGTCGTTAATTATTGGCAATAAGTGCGATCCACTCTCATTTTCCATTTTTCCCATTAGGCATGGTTGAACCGACACAGTATTTTTCACTAGGTCAACACTTACAACCTGTGCAGGCATGGTTGTACGCAGCAATAGAGCATTGCTATCAAACATTCTCTTGAATGCCTCCGCAGAGGTTAGCTCTTCCCTATCCATTGTATGCCCTGCAATTTGCCATAGCGACAAAATCACCGCCAAAATTATTACCAATAAAGCGCACAGTTTCAACAATGCGAATCCCGTTTGCGCTTGATGCTATTTTTTCGTCTTTAACCCTTAATTCAAAAGAGTTTGACGATTGTATATCTACCAGCTTATTGGGGCGAATATCATTATTTAGCTGTGTTATAAAGTCCACACCTTTCTCGGACACTTGCGGAAACTCAAGCAGGCCTGTTGATTGCGATATCAAAATCAAATCATCATCGATTGGCTTGCTTTTCTGCACAAGACTGACAATCTCATCCTGTATTGACCACTCTAGACCGTAATCTTTGGTGATTTTATTTAAAATATCCTTAGTTTTACCATTTACCGATAGGCCGCCGTTAATCTTCTGGCTTAGCTCTTCTATCACCCCTTGAGAGGATAAACCCAATGATGATATCAGATCACTCAATATATCCTTTAGTTGTATGCCTTCTGTGTAGCTCTTTCTGAAATTAACGTCGGTATATTTCTTTACGCCATCCCCCCACTTTATAGTCGTCGACCAATCAGTATTTGGCTTTCTGCTTTTCACGGTAGTTATATCACCCACCGATACCAACTTAAACTCACCATCATATCCAGCATAAAATTCTATTCTGGCATCCTTTACAATTTTATTTCTTGTTGCTTCAGATAGGTTGTAATAGGTGCATTCCCCCTCGTTTGGCTCGCTATCTTTCGTCAAAAAACAGTTGAAAGAAACGTCGAGCCGTCTTTGTGTGCTGGCACTAACCGCAGATAAGTCTATCTGTTCGCCATTAGCGGTGATTATCGCATAACAATCAGGATTAAATAGTCTCAAGGCCAAGCTCCTGCCTTACAGACTGAATATCAGCAATAGGAATGTAGCTTAACTGCCATCTTTCACCAATACCTTCAAATTGTGCATCTTCGTTATTTCCAGTCATATCGTAAAATATAAAGCCACCAAAAGCGTGCGAATATGGCCACATTAAATCAGTGCCGCCAACCAACTTAATACCTTCTATGCTGAAAATATCATTAGATAAATCCATAGCCCAAAAGCCATCCGTATCATAACTAGACTTTACCGCTTCCGAAAACTCATTCCAATAAACCCGAATATCACAAAGAATTAAATCAAGCTCTATTCTCATGGTATATTCTGCAGACTCAAGCAAAGGAATAATCACGATACCCACCCCGCCAAAATAGATTGTTTCTTCTCTGCTGAGCTATCATCTTTTGGCTGCTGCTTGCCCGCATCAACGCTAGGTGCATTCTTTCTTATGCTAGCGTCATTTTTTCCGCTTGACGACTTAGGGACTTTAGTTGTAACAGTTTCTAGTATATCGATATGAGAAAACGTAGCACTAAAAGCCAATACGTTTTGAGTGGTGACGTCACGATTTATTATGATTGATCCATCAAAGAACATCGACTCATAAACACCTAGCGAGGTGATGATGTCAAAAGGCTCTTTTGTCAGCCTGAGTTGATTTATTTTTGATAATTTCTCTTGATAGCTGTCACCCAATAGATTGTTTTTCATAATACAATTCATCGATACGCTATCAGGTAGTATTTGCACCCCGTCAGTAACCGATGAGCCGCCCTCAATTGTTCGAGTGGTTATTGACTGGTTCAGGGAGTGAGCCTCGCTAACCGTTACATCGATAGGGATAGTGGATATGCCACTGAATTCACTGCCGTATATCGACTCCAATAAGCTATTGCCAAATAGTAACGCCATTATCTTTCAATGCCTGTGCTGTTAGCGTTTGCCGCTATTGCGTTATTTTGCCCAACTCTTGAGTCGATGGCCTGATTAAGCTGAGCCGAATCCATACCTGCCGCATTAATTGCAAAACTATTGTGGTTTGTCACACTAGAAACCGCGCTAGAAACAGAAGAAACAGCACCCGCAATCCCATTACCTACAGAGCTTATAGCATCGCTAGCTGAATTTGTCGCCCCCCTTATCTTTTGACCTACTGAAAAACCGAGCTTAAACAACCATCCTAAAATGTCCTTTATTGAATCTATAGCCGCATTTATTTTGTCTGTCAGGAACATACCAATATTTGATTCTGAGAAGGCCGCCCACAGGTCTCGCACCTTGTTTATCAGGGAACCTATTACCGTGTCAGCTTCAAATCCGTATTTTACGAATGTTACGATATCATTTACCACCAAAGCGATAGCAGTGGCAGCAGCAGTCCACAGGGCTATAAATAGCACTACAGGCCACGTAACCCCAAGTAATGCAATGCCCATTGCAACAAGCTTAACTGTCATCGCAGCAACAGCAACGCCGGCTAAAGCTAGCGCTGCGGGAAGAACAATAGAGAAAACCTTTATGATTGATTGAGAAAGCTCTTTGTTTTCTGCCACCCACTCAACAACGAAGTCAATAACAGGCTTCAAGCCTCGGCCTAAAAACGCACCTAGCTGTTTAGTTGCCGAACCTAAAATGACAGAAAATTGACCGAACGATCTATTAAACTCAATCGTGGCCTGCCGATTTTCTTTAGTGAGTAGATTTAATTTGAAGTGACTATCAAGCAGGTCTTGTAGACTGCCGTCTTGCTGCCTCAGAAGCCCAATGAACTTATTGGCTTCACCACCCATCAGTATATCGGCGGCAGAAACGGCTTTTTGCTGATCCTCTAATTGCTTTGCAGCGTCAAGGATTTTAAAGAACTGCTCTTCTGGCTTTAACTTTCTAAGCTTCTCGAACTCTAGGCCAAGTATTGCTGTGGCCTCTTTTACTGCCGTGACCTCTTCAATGCCTTTCGATTCGCCTAACTTATTATTAAGCTCTTCAACAAGATCAACGACATTATCAGTATTTAATCCTGCCTGCTTTGCTAGTGCACCGTAAGCCTCTAAAGCCTCGCCTGAGATGCCAACGGATGCGGCAAGGTTTTCTTGTTCGGCGGTTAGCTTGTTGGTTATGACCGTGAAGCCAGCCAATGCAGCGCCAGCAACAGCAAATTTTGTAGCAGCCGATGCGACTCGCTCATATTGCTGCTTAACGTTTTCTAGTGACTTAGCGCCCTGCTTAAATGATTTTTCATCTATATCAAGACCTAGAATACCGACCAGTTCTTCAACTATTGTTTTTGCCATTATCCATAGCCTCAGCTTTTCTGCTTTCTATCTCGTTAACTACAGCCAGCCTTTCGATAGCATCTAAGAATAAAGGGTAAGACCACTTTTTTAAAATAGTGCAGGGGCTAACCTTAAAGTGTTCAGCTACAGCAAACACCGCTTTTCTGGTGTCGCCATAGCTTACTTGGATATAACTAAAGTCTAAGCTGCGCTTGCCAACCCTGACTTTTTGAGAAGCTCCGTAAGACCTAAAGCGTCTTTTTTTTTCAACTCATCAAAAAGGTCTGGGAAGTTTGCCTTTACGCCAAGAATAGTGGCTTTATTAAACAAAAGGGCTTTACCCCTAAAGTGTTCGTTAATATCCTTAACCTCGAACCCATCAACGCACAAGTTAGCGCAAACTTTTTTACCAATACTGAAAAGAAGCTTATGGTCTTTCTCGCCCTTGCCCATAGTTTGGGCAATTAAAGCGACAATCTTGCTTTCAATCTCAATAGCATCTTCAAGATCAAGCAATTCAAACTGATACTCTTTTTTATCTATAGTGACGGTAGATGTAAAATCAGACACGATTGACCACCATTTCAGAATCAGAAGACTTAAAAACAAGCTCAATTTCTGGCATTTCTCGGTTTGCGGTAAGAGACGGGAGTTTCGATAAAGCGCAAGTGCCAGACCAAACAGTAGTATTTGCTCCCATAACCTTCTTATAAATATACTGAACGTCACTTATCTCACCAAGTTTCATAGATTTATCTATCTCGACGTAATCGGCGTAAGTCTTTGAATCACCCTGTAGTCTAACGGTAATAGTCGCACGACCATCAACGCTTGTTACGGTAGTGCCTTCGCCTTTTGTGCCGCTATAGCTCGATGTTGAATCATTATCGAATTCAGCAGAGACGGCATCGCCATCAGCGAAACCTCTCGCCGCTACAGTGTTCCAGCTAAAACTGAACTTTCCACTATTTACACTCATTGCCCTAGTCTCCAATTACCTGTAATTTTCCATTCATCAATCGCACTATTAATGTAATATTGATAAACGTTTGCGAAGTTAGCAACACCGCTTGCGCGAGTAGTGGCATCAATTGTATCTGGATCGGGAAGCGCAATAGTTGCCGGGCGCTCTGTTGTGTCAACAATAATCCGGCGGCGCAAAGCTTCTGTTTTCCAGTAATACAAAATTGATTCAATATCCGCAAATGTTTCATCATCAAAGGCCATCAAATCATTTTGGAAAGAATAGTTTGCCATTCCAACCTCAGCACTAACATCATGCCAGTCAGCGCCCCACTGCAATCGGATTTCACGATCAGTACAAGTGCGGCCACGGAAAGCGTGAGTAAAAACAGTATTCTTAAATGTTTCAATGAACGTGTAGCCCTTACCTGTGCCCTGAGCAGCCAGAACGTCTTGCTGTGCAGCACTTAGGTTAGAGTCTGACACGCCTACAAGTGAATTGTAATCCCACTGCGCAGAACCCTCTTCTGTAGTAGACATTCGCCCAAGCAAGGCTGCATCAGGGCGCTGATCACTAAGATCGACAACACCACCAACTAGCGTTACGCTTGCAGGGTGAAAAATACAGGTAGTGCGGTCTTGTGTAGTACTGCGGCACAAATAACCAATATCGGTTACAGAAACAGTGTTAAGCGCGTCAACATCTTGCGTCATAACAAAAGTTTGTACGCGATCCTCAAAAGATGCACCATAACTACTTAAATCAAGCTGATCAGCAATAATGGTATCATCAACGCCAATATAGCACTGGAAGTACCACGCAGCACCAAGGGCGATAGCGTCATCAAGCGCATCCTCTAACGCTTCTGCACCGGCTTTATCCCAGTGAATAAGAAGTAATAGCTCAGGCTTTAGCTCTTGACTGTAAAATGTTTGCGCAAACTCATATTCAGGCGTGCCACTTGTTAATGTTTCACTCCAATCATCTAGGCTTACATATTCATATCGATTGGTCGAAGGTAATGCGTTAGTAGTAACAAGCATTACTTGGTCAAGAGTCTGACCATTAGCGGCCTTATCTTTTAGTACCGTCTGGACGCTGAATCTGCGCCTGATTGGAGTTGGCATTATAAAGCCCTCTTATGGTTTTTCAAAAGTGTATTATATGTTAGTGCTAGACATTAGGCCAATTTATTGTTGAGCTAATACCGCCACTTTCATCTATCTTGGTAAATTCACCCGCCAAACTGATCGACTTAAGTCTATCCCAGTCAGCTTTTGTCTCGAAAGCAATGTTGAATTCGACATCGGCTTGCCAGCGATTAACAAAATTAGTATCGCCAAGCCCCGTAAGGTTTTGAGGATCACCAAAATCATTAATCGATATGCCGCCAGTTTTTAGCGTGTTTCTGTGCTGCCAAAAATCCTCGCTAGCGTTCATCTCTATTATCTTTTGATATGCTTGATAGCCAAACACATTAAAAGATATAAGCATCTGCGCGTTATTTGTGGTGGTTCTAGTAATAAAATCTTCGTCTTTTCCCTCAACTTCTGATCCATTAAAGTCTGACATAACTATCGAGGCAATTTGGAAAGTAACGTATTCCCCTTGAGGTTTATCTTTTGATGTGTCGATAGGCGACTGCCAAACGTCTAGCCCGGTAACGTCAGTCGCCCACGCCAAGATAGTTGATTCAATACTCATTCGCCAGCCTGCACTTTTCTTAGTAGATTTCTGTGGTGACCAGTACGCCTATTGCTTTGCACTACTATGTATTTCTCGCAATCCCATATTACCACATCGCCCTTCTTTCCGTTGTCAGTAATATTAAGCTTTTGAACCGAATGAATAACTATGGCGCTAGAAGGTGTTGAACCCTCTGCAAGCATTCTTAAATCGTTTTGACCTGCTGGCTGTGGATGAGTGCCTTTAAACGTAAATTCTCTTGATGCAGACGGAATAGATCGACCATCAGCATCTTTAGTGGATGCGCAATACCTTAATCCTTTATGCTTTATCATCATGTCAGCAAAGTCGCTTGCAAAATCTATAAATCCAGTCACTTACGCTTCACCTTGTAATCTACACTGTTAATCATTTGCCCTGAATTTATCAATGGATCGTTAATCAACTGCTTGCCCTTGCCTTTTCTTAGCTGGGTTGACTCCGCATTTGCCACCCACGACCCACCAGCAATTGACATTTGGATATCGTTTCGAGCCTCTTTCCCAAGCGCGTCGAAAGCTGATAACTTCATCCTTTGAGTCTTAAATGTTTTCTTGGATATAGCAATAAGCTTATTAAGATACTTCTTTCTATTCTTGTGAAATGAAGCCCTGAATGCTGGCCTCTCTGGTATTTTCGCTGTGCCATACTCATTGTATGCAGCTACCTGCGCAACGCTCTCACGGCTATCTTCGTGCCTTCCTGCGCTACCTAATATGCCTGCGCTTACCTCTACATCCTTAAAAGCAGCCCTTATTTTAGGCATAAGGCTTTTTGATCGCTTAACGGTTAGAGTTACCCCCGACATACATCGAACTCGAACAGGCCATTACCTGCGCTTTTCATCAATGGTGCTAATAACTGATCTGCCAAGCCCATCACGCTAGTGTTATCCATCTTGCCCGCATTACTTTTGGTAACGCTCACATCTCCTTCTGACTTACTTATAGCCGACCCTGCCGATGTAGCAAACAGTGTGGCGCCATCATAATCAGCAGCAGCTATAACAATCTGCGCATCAATTAGTAATTGAGGGATAATATTCGGATCACTGTATTCATCATCAATATAAACGGGGTCGCGCGGCCACTGTAAAGACTGGCCGGTTATATATTTTTTACCCTGATACTGATTCCGATATTTCTCAAGGAATATGCCAGCCTTTATTAATGGGGTTGTAGCATCAGCCGTGCTAGGAAAATCAACACCAAGAGCCGCCGACCTTAATGCCGCCGCATCTTCATCGACATAGCTGTTAGCCCCAGAAACCCCCGTACCATCTTCAACAACAATCATTACGCTTCTGTCCAGTTAAAGTATAAAACGCCGTTAGAAGCGCTTATACAATCTATTGATAAATAATATGTGCCAGCCGCAAGACCTCGCTTGCCTTCGACCTTTTCAATAACAGAAACTCTTTGGCTGCTTGTGGCAGTCTTAACCTTAGCTATGTCGAAAATCAAACCGCCTGATACAGTTCCGCCCTCAGTAACAACGACTTGCTGAACGTATGGCTTCACATCAGACCTTTCATTCTTCGGGAAGACTGTAGGTAATAACGTAAATGTGCCGCCCTCAGTCCCGCCAGCCCTAGATGTAAAGTCAACCTCGCCAGAAGTAATGTTGACAAAAATAGAATCTAGGTAAATATCAATGGGGGTGACGAATTTAAAGACCTCAGCACCACCATTAGCTAAATCGAATTCTCTATACGCCCTAAACTCCCTGCCAGCTAGAAAGCTAGAAGGTAGAGAGTTGGTCGAGTTTTCAAGAAGTTTATTTCTTGTGTGATTAGCGTCACCCAACTTAATCAGCTACCTTTGCTTCTACCACATCAACAGAAACAGATTTCTTTTCGCTTTTAACTAAAGTCAGCTTAGGTGGCTTAGACTCAACCATTTTAGGGTTAATGCTGCCTTCAAACTTAGCATCATAAATAACCAAATCATTTTTACGAGCCAACGCTTTCACGTCTTCTTTGTATTGACTGGTAGGGTGTTTTACAAACCATACTTTTTTCATAATCATTCTCACAAATTAAATGGCGACCGAAGCCGCCAGAAAGGGTTTACTCTTGACCGATAATCATAACGCCAGCAGTGTGCTTGTCACTGGTGACAACTTTATCCCAGTTAGAACCAGTTGCTAGTGCTGCGTCAGAAGGTGAGGCACCTCCATTAGCCTGATCCCATGAATAGCCCTTCAAGCCTAAACCGAAAGTGTAATCAGTTTGGAAAGTGGTTTCAATGCGAGCTTTGCCGTTATTGGTTTCGATGTTAGTAATTAAATCACTGCCATCTTTAACCATCGCAGCGCCAGTAGTTAAGCCTAGAACGTTCTGGAAAGGATCAGCTGTTACAAGCGCAGGAGAATCGGTAACGATAATCGAGCGACCTTGACCGAATGACGATCCATCACGAACCGCAACCCCGCCTATCTCAAACAGATTGTTACTATTAGCGATAGCCTCATCGACCAAGTTGTGACGCTGGGCGCCAGTCATGACAAGCGCTGTTATTTGTTGGGAAGCGTCACCAAACTTAGCTAGACCGCCGTTAATTGCTTGCTGTGTAACTTTCTCGGTGGCAGACACATCATTAACCATCGCAGCATTATTTCCGATAGCAGCAACCAGTGCTGCAATAGCCGTGTTTAACTGATCAGCCAACATTGCTTCCGCAAACTGAGTTGATGCTATGGCGATACCTTCTTGCGTTGGCTTACGCAGCCAAGTCATTTGAGCAGGCTCAAACAATACAGGGCCAAATCCACCGGCAACTTTAACAGTGTTGTACTGCGCTTGAGTTAAGTCAGTTGATGCTACTGAGGAATTAGCCGCGTAACGATCAACACGACGTTGCGAACCGTGAATAGCGTTATAAAACGACTCTTCAAAGTAGTTGCCGTCGAAGCCTTCGCTTGTCAAGACAATAGTGTTATTTGAAGCTGCATTGAACTTATCGATCATTTGCGGGAATAGCTCTGCAATAGCAGGCGCTACATATTGATTAAAAACTACCATATCTGATTGAGACATATTTTATACTCTACTTTAGGGGTAAATCATTAAATCCCTGAACTTTTGACGCTAAATGCGCTGTATTTTGTCCGAGGGGGGTTTGTGTGTCCGGCTTTGCAGCTCCGCCGCTATACCTGCTACCAGTAAGCCCTGCCCCTGTAGCATTACCAGATCGAATATGATTAGCGAAAATACTAGAACTCATAATCTCTCTGTTTAAATCTTCTATACTCATTGCGGTTAGGTTGCCACCTGCATCAAGAATAACTGGCTTACCGTCACGAATATCAAGACGCTTAGAATAAACATCTTGCATCGCCTGACGTGAAAACGCGTCATCTACTACATTGGTATTAACAAAGTCACTAGCTAGTTTGCTGATCTCACCCTGTTTAATGCCATTTTGCAGGCTCTCGTTCTGCTTCTGCATTGCTGCGAGTTTTTCCTCGTAAGATCGGGACAGCGTTTCTACATCCTTATCTTTCGTGGCTTTTTCTAGTGCAAAACGTTCAGCTTCATTCGCTAACCGCTGCCTCTCTTCTTGCTCTGCTTTCTTTTCAGCGAGTAGAGCTTGTTGCGATTCCTTCAAGCCTTTAGTCTCATTAGCGAATTGTGCCGCCAAATCTTCTTTTTGCTTGTCTAGTATCGCCTGTATTTCTGGTGTTATTTCCATTGTATCCCCCAAGGATTAATATGGTAGTGGCTCTGCCACAGGTTTACTTTATAACATGTAGTTATAGTTTACGCAATTGTCATCAATTTGACAAATAATCCTTTATTCGCTGATCTTTTTCAGACATTTCCGCAATAGTTAATGGTGTGCCATCACGCTTAATTGTTGCCTTTTTAAACTCTGCTGGCGTTAACCCTGCATTCCTGAATATTCGACCCTCTGTCACGCCAAGCACATCATCTTGAAAGTAAGCTGGCTGCTGCTTTAGCAAAGAGTAGTATTCTTTTGCTGTAGGCTCGTACTTCTCCCCATCAGCAAATACAGTCTCACGCTCTGCCTTTTTGATAGCGTCCAAATCTTCACGAAGCCACGGCCTAGTGGTTGTACGGCAACCAAAATGAAACGGAGGTCTAGGTTGGTACGAGTCATCTAGCCTTACACGCGTATCATCCAAGCCCCTGCACGTTTTCGATGTCGAGCTATCAAGCACCGCTGTAATAATGTAACCCTTAACAGCCCTCTCGTTTTCATTGTAAACAACATCGCTTACTGTTGTTGACACGTGATTAGCGCCCGACTTGCTTATGTTTGTAGCACTACGCTTAGCGCCTATCATTACACCATCTTTGTATTTGTTCTTTCTTGTGCCTACAACGCTACCTATGATCTCGGTAGTTGATCTGCCTTGGTAGTATCCGGTTTTAACAAGACTGACCACCTTATCAGTATTTGAAGCTGCAAAACCTCCGACAAGCGCCGCCAAGGATACCGCGCCACCATTCGGGCCAATCATCAAAGGCTGGTCATTGACCGCTTTCACGGCCTTATCTAGCTTTGGTTTCTTTGCTTTGTAATCGCTCGCTGTCTCGGCATTCAATATGTCGGTTTGGTAGCCGTTTTCATACTTGGTTAAATCCGATAAGAACTTGTTTGTTTCCTTCTGCCATCGCTGGTACGCCTTGCCATACTTCTTTTTAACGTCAGCGATAATAGCGGTCATTGCTCGCTTTGTGGGTATAGTCGAACCCTCTCTAGCCAAACGCTCGCGAAAGAATGCAGCCAATGCCTTTAGTTCAGCATCAAGATTATTGGCATTAGTCGCTGCCAGCCTCTCAATGTAAACGGCGTGCTGTGCGCTTGCGTCAATAGAGCGATCAGCCAAGGTCTATACCCTTCGACGAGCTATCAATCTCTGCCAGTATTTCTTCGTCTGTTAATTGCGTTAGTCCCGCATCCCGCATTTGCGCGTATAAAGCCGATGCCGGCAAAGTATCGCCCTGAACGCCAGCAACCCAAGCTTGCAATTCAGCAGCCCCCAACTGAGCAGGGAAAAAGTCAGTGTTAATAGAATATAATGTTTCTTCTACATTCGACGACATAAACTCATTCGCCCATGTCATTAATGTTGCGTATGCGTCAGACACATTGCCAACTGCTAACGACAAGGCACTGGTATTGCTCGCTAACTTCATACTGGTGGCTGTTGCCGTTTCTTGGCTGGTAGGCGTGACAAGTTGAGCGCCCAAACTTACCATTTGAGCTTCTTTATCTTTCATTAGCTCGCGAGGTAGATTGTTCGGTTGAGCCTGAACCATGCTTAAGCTACCAGATTCACCTAAAAAATGGCCTTTTCTTGCGCCTATCTGCACACCCGATGGGTTATGCTCTTTCCAGTCTGAGCCGTTCATTGATGATGTGACAGCCAATGTGGGCTGTCCAGCAATAAAACTAGCTTCTTCATTATCCGCGCTGTTTCGATAGTGTGCGACATTAACCACGGCCAGATCGTACAATAACGCTTGGTCGATATCTGGGTTATTATTTTCTGAGCCAACAAACATGAACGGGATATAATCGAAGGGTTTGCCAGACGCATTTAATGGCGTTACAGGATCGTCTTCTGCATGAGATAAGTCGTTGTAGTGCTGAACAGTATAAACGCCTTCATCCAGCCGTAAAACGATGTACCGCTTAACCTCTTCTCTAAGTCCTGTCTGAATATCTAGCACGCGGGATATTTCGCACATTTTGACGTAGTTTAATCTTGTGCCTGTTTCAGTTTTCTCTTCATTCCAATCAATAACCTGCTCAGCAGAATAAGTTTTGATTGTTGAGCGTATGCCACGCTGAACATCGGCTTTCGAGGTGTCACCGGCAACCATTGGATAATCGACCATAACACCGCATCGACCTTTCTTGATCACCTCAGACAATACCCACTGGGCTTGCTGCTGTAATGATAAGCCCGACCCATCTGCATTAAGCGTAAGGTAATCGATTGATGCAGGAATAACTTCTTTAGGCGGCACTCTAAAAGCAACGCCGACCATACCCATTAAAGTTCTAAAGCAGGTATTATAGTAAACAGCCCTTGTTTTGTACTGCTCGTATCTTAGTTTATTGCCTTTGGATTCATCGTCAGGGTTAGGCATTGGAAGATAAACAACACCTCTCTTTTTTACCTTATACTCACCACCGCAAGCATCCTCAACCAGCAACCATGTTTTGTACGCGTCGTCATATTCTGGATGCTTTGCTATAATAATTTCGTTTGCCATATCTTCACGCCTAAAATTGATGCCTTATTGTATCATATAGCGAATGTAACACTAACTTGATTATCCATGCCTGATTTTGCTAGATGAGGGCACGCCCCCATTATGAAAGAATCGGCCAAGTTTGGCGACTCGAATCCCCTTGCTTTTATCTTGTCTTTTGGCTCGACCATATCAAGGCCGCGCTTCGAGTAGTCAGACAAAGGTAGGCATAACTCATTCTTTAGCCGCTCAAGGTGTGGCAGGTCAGAACTAATACTGATGAGCTCGCTAGGGTCGTATTTCATACCCTTGTTAATAGCATTGTAAGTATTCCTAAATCTATCAGCAACGTCACGCCATGCCTGCGCCTTTAGGTTCTCAAACTTGTCCTTGTTTTTAATGCCCTTGCTGTATTCGTAGTTTGGATTAATTATTGCGCCTGCTGCGTTAAATTTGTGGTAATTCTTGGTAATCCCTTTCTCTTTCAAGGTTGAGCCAGTGTGTGCGCCAACGCCGATTGAGTCATATATCATTGATCCGTTCTCAACCTTCCCCCACGCACGCATCGCAGAGCTAACAAGCTCATCTTCTGGAGCCTTCCATTCGTCCATATCAATACATACGCCGCCATTAAACACGCAGGCGGCATTCTTGTCTGCGCCGCCATCAGCCACGTCATACCCTACTGTCCTAGCACCATAAATATCAGCGTTAAGATTTACATGCGCATCAACAACAGCTTCTATCCATGACCGCTTAATAACCGAGTTATCGTCGTCTGATTTTGGCACACCCAAATAAACATGCTGATAAGACTCAAAATCCTCATCCTTCATGCTCTCTATTGAGTTTCTGGCAGTTCTGGATAAAAACGGGTTTTCTGGATAGTTTACTAGCCGTGATCGTGTACTGGGTGGCGGGTTAAGTATAAATCGACGGTATATAAAATCAGATATCAAGCGTGGGTTAAAACTTATCCATATTTCCGAGCCTTCCTTTCGAATAGTTGGCTCTAATATTTTCCACTGCTCTTCTGTCAGGTTGTGAGCTTCTTCAATCCAAAGAATATCAGCAGCCTCGAACGATTTAATTTCATCAAGATTCCGCTCTATTCCATAGAAAACAAACTCCGAGCCGTTAGCGTGAGATATTTCACTTGCGCCAACATTAAAACCTTCAATTTGAAAATTATTGATCTGGTTATCAATTAGCGTGTAAACAGACTGCTTTATCTTATTCTGGAAGCGGCGAACGCACAAGAATCTTGTTTTGCACTGGCTGGCGATACTTGATGCCATGCCTGCAAACTCCCATGACTTTGATGATGCCCTCCCACCATAAAGCACGCGGTTACGCACCTTAATGAAATTCTCTGGCGCTGGGTCGCCGTCAAACCAAAAACCCTGCAGATTAGGGTTCAGGCTTGCCATACATATCTGCAAAGGTCTTGTCTTTAATTACTACATTGCTATTGCTTTCCGTTTTATCAGAATAGCCATGCTTACCCAAAAGAAGTTTTGCTATAGTCGCGTTATAGTCACCAATAAGCGAATTATTAATCACCATTCTGGCCTGAATAGAGTTGCACTTAGCTAATATGTCGGACATTACCTTATCGTCGTGCTTAGCCCACTCATAAAGAGTATCCCTATGCACGGATAAAACCTCCGCAAGCTCTTCATGTGAAGGTATTACACTACCCTGAAAAGTGTAGTCGTCTAAATATTCCCATGCTCTAGCTACTAGCTCTGGCGTATACTTTGTTTTTGGCCCCGTCTTACTCATTCAGCCCCCCCAAGGACTAAAACGCGTCACCTCTGGCAACGCTTTTATAGTTCGTTAACTTTTTGTCTTCTTCTCAATAAGGAAAATAATATACGTCCCCATTGCCCACATACCATAAAGCAAAGATTGCGAATCATCAAATCCAGCTCCGCGCATAACCGCATACGAAAAACCTGCTATAAATAACAATAAAAATGATCGAGCAAATGATTTAAGCATCATTAAATACCCATGTTTCTGTTATCTCAAAGTCACGACTGTCTTTGTCGTTTTGCCCTGTTGTGGCATTATTGAATAGAATGCCTAGCCTGTATTCTTTCGACACCCCTATATCGGTATCCTCTTCTAGAAGCATGACAACAAACTCGTCACCCGCTTCATTTTTATCTGTTACGTCTTTTTCAAAGATAAGCTTCTTTGCTGAATCATTCCTTCTTAGCTGTATTTTGCACGTCCAGTCCGTCAAGTCTGTGACTTTCTGCCCTTCAGTATCGGTTAAATCAAACTCTATTGTTTTTGACTCGCCTTGCTCTACGACTATTGGATTTGTGCAACTCATACGCCTATCTCTGTGCTTTTACTGCTGACATTTATTTTATCGTCAATTACCCTTACACCAATAACCGACTTTTTTGAAGTTACGCCAATTATATCAGATTTAGCGTTTACCGAAACTTTGCTTGATTTTACATTAACATTGATGCTATCTACCGCATTAACAAAGTATCGCTTTTTATACCATAGCGATGCCCAGCTCATGGCTCAACCAAATCTATATCAGATCCATTTATTATAACGTCTTTATCTACCAATGCAGCCTTTGTTATTTTATGTAGCTTTTGGTACTTAGTGGGGCGTATTTTCTCATCTGCCTCAAGTATATCTAAAACCTTGCCAAGTGATGCTACAAGTATTTCATTCCTCCATACGATATCTATACCGCCACCGCCTGTAGTGGGACTCTTTACCGGGTATTGCCCGTCATCACGATATATTCTTCGGTTATCTAGCTGTTTTAAGTTAGTACTAGTTGTATTGTCAAAATACAAGCTGACAATAGAATTGTTTATTCTAAAATTAGCCTCGTTCACTGCGGTTATTCCACCGAAAAACTCATCTATACCGCTGGCTGTAGTTCCATTGAAAACCCACCAAGGATAAAACTCAGACCCATAGAAATCTGTGGCTACAGTTAAATCAACCTCATCGTTTACATAATCAGCCGTAAACTTGGTTATTGTAGAGCCATCAACGCCTAAAGCAATGTAAACATCGTCGTCCTCTTGCGCGGCCAATACTGACCAGCCGCCAGCGGTAACAACTGCCAACTGAGAAAACTCTTTCTTTGCCGTTACGCCGCTTTGATACGTCAATCTAACCTCTAAAATATCATCTACCGCGTACACCGTATCATCGCTGTAATCAATACTGTAAGAGGTGCCGAATATAATCTGATTGATTGGCTTAATTGCTTTTGTTTGATTAACTATTTGTAATCGTGATCCTGTAACTATCCCAGATACCGATCCAGTCGCTAAAACAACTGGCAATACAAATAGTACCATTGCGCCTGCTGTCACATAAGTAGGTGTAGCCTGCCCAACCGCTAGCGTAATAGTTGTCGTTCCAGTAGCGGCGCTTATATTTAGTTCTGTAGTGTACCCGTTGAACGTAGCCTGACTTAAATCATAATTACCATCAACACTAGATAGCTCGATAGCGTAAGTCTCGTCACCTTTCGTGAAGTCGTAACCTATAACCGCGCCATCTGTAGCCGTCATAGAATGGGTAGTGCTTATACTTCCATATACTGTACCACCGATAAATTCAGCACCCTTAATATCAAGGATACCGCATTCGATAAAGTTTGCTGTCGGACATGCTATGCCGGTTTTCCAATCTAGCGTAGCACCCTTTAGGTTCCATCCATCAGTAAGATATGTTGCGTCTAAGCTTGACGAAGGATCGATAGAAAAATCTTTCACCTCTGTCGTGCCAAGGGTCCACGATCTAAAATCATAGACGCATCCCGAACTAGCCTTGATCGTTACCGATAGTACGCCATCACCAATCTTGTAACCTATAAGCGTATTAGTGTCATTTGGCGGGTACTCTGTAGAAATCGCTCTACCCACAAAATAAGTTGGGGTAACGAGGTTGCCAATCTCGACACTTGCGGCAATCAAATCCTGACCTATACCACTAGAATTTGCTCTATATATGCCTAGCCCAGTACTAAATGATTCTGCTATAAGCCTTGGAGTTACAGGCTTTTCCTCTGTACCGCCAATAGCTGATGCGGGTGTAACCATGCACTCACAAGAAACTCGAATCAGCCTACTGCCTGTTCCAGTCTCAGCTTTATCAATGCCGTGACCAGTCCTAACTATATCAGACCAATCGATAACCCCGCTGAAGTCAACAAGCACTTGATCCGGCATGTAACCGATCAGCGTTTTTAGTCTTCCGTTACCCATGCGTGATTTAGATACGGGCTGCCACACAGCCCAATTACCCGCCCCATCTTCAAAATAAAACAACGGGCCATCAGCTGAGAACCTGCTGGTTTCAGTAAGACCGAAAGTTATAGAATACGGAAATACTGACATATCAACAGAGGATATATCTTTTGCTAGCATTTGCACAGTCAACCCAGTGGATATCGAGACGCTGTACTCGGTATATCCGCCATGCCACGCTAGATCGGTAGTGTATGAATCCGCCCTGAACACAGAATAAGAAGTAAACGGCGCAGTAGTCTTGCCTATAATGGTTGGGCGTATAGTACTTATATCGTAAACGGTTGGGGACTGACTATAATCAGATATCATCACCGGAACAGAGTTAATGCTAGGCTCTATTTCAGAATCTACACTAAAAGCTATCGTGTATATGGTTGCATCACGATCAAATCCAGAAGTTGCGTTACCTGAGTTATAGGCCAATCTAGGCACAGCTCCAGCCGTTGCAAAAGTATCATAATCAACATACAGGCTAAGGTTATTTATTAGTTCCACCTCTGCGCCTTTTGAAACCCCATACCCATACGATGGGGAGACTACACCACCATTATCCAGCCCGTAAACACGAAAGACCAGACAGTTATCATCAGTTGTTGTTAATGCCGGGGTTTCGTAGGTGTAAGAGTCAACGTTAATATCAAATCTAGCTGATCCGTTGACAATATTTGTCAGGTCAAGACCTCTACACAGGAATGCGGCGGCGATCCAGTCATTACTAGAGCCGTTAGCAGTTGGGGCGGTTATGTCTGTGCCGGTGTGCTCTAAGTAAAAACATGAACACCTAGATGAGTTGTTTGGCGCTGGGCCAGCTATTTCATTCCACCCAGCAACCGTTATAGGCGTTCCGCCTGAGTCATTCAGAAGAACCAGAAATATTACATCACCGGATTGTTGCGGCTCAGATATCCAGTTACTTGGAGTAAAAGAAGACCCGCTGCTAGCGGTAGATGTTTTTATATCTTCTATTGCCATTACTTAGCCTAGTGGGTTCATTTTAAGATAAACGCTTATGCTCATTAATACTGCAACTAACAACCCTATACCAGACATTAAAAAAGGAAAGACCTTTCCTGTCACTCCCAATATTCCACCCTGAGTTGTTTCCAGACTCACTATATCCTTACCCATGTTAACTATATCGGCAGTATTTGATTCTGTTATAGCAACAACCTTGTCCAGCCTCTTATCAAGATACGCGCTATTCTGATTACTTAATCTCATTTCAGTTGTAAGCTCGTTCATGGGGCCAACCATTTGACCGATGGCGTTAGCTAGGGATTCAGAAACCTCTAACTTGTGATCGCTAATCCTCCGGTCTAGTGCGTGAAGATGAGACATTTTTACTTCGTCTTTTCCATCGGGCATATAATGTATTCGCTATGAAAATTGGTATAGGTGACAAGCTAAGGCATATAGCTATAAGCTCTAAGTCTATTAACTCCCATTCTATCATAAGTCACCGCATATACTAATATTGCCAGGCATCCATACATAATAGCGCTGTAATTCCCATAAAATACGCTGTCACTAATTATAACGCCCCACTCTACAAATGTATCTTCGATTGCAAACAAAAAATAAGCAGCCACATATAATATGTAAGCATATGCTGACACGAAAGATGACTTAGACGACAGGTAGCCGAATAATATCGCTATATACGCATAAAATATGATTAGGTAGGCAAAGTAAATATCTAAATACGAATTATAGTAGATGGTTATAGACTCAATAACTATAACGAAAAAACAAGCAACGCCAGTTTCTACCCATTTTTTAGTAAAAAAAGAACACGAAGCCATGAAAATAACAGCTGCTATTTCAACTATTGGCGTTTCTTCAATCATTTTTTAACTACGCGTGACTTTTTCTTTTTGGGCTTAGTCATTTTATACTCCTTTATTGGCATTGACCGCATTAACACCAAAGCAAGCAGATGTAATGACAGTGAATAACGTGGTTATTGGTACAAACAAATCCGTAACGCTCTCAACAGCAAGATCGACGGATCTATATTCAACATTTTCGATAGTGACTAGCGTACTAAGATCGAATGATTGGCATAATATCAAGACAAGACTAACCGCAATGTAAACCACATAAAGGCGGCACACTGTGCCCGCTATATCTCTACGCATTTTCCCGTTAGGATCTAATGTTTTAATCATTAGCGTTTTAGCTTCGGCGCTTTCCATGTCAGTTTCTATCCACTCGGATGCGATATTCTCAACCGATTTAACTATCCCGCCCGTCAAAAACTTAAATGGATTAAACATTTCTACTCTCCTTCCACATTCTATACTCGCTATACGGATCAACAATAACGCCAATTATAGCAAGAAAGACCATAACTGTAATTATAATCTCTTGTGTCATATGAGATACCCTACAAAGCGTAGGGCGTGTCGCTTAAAATATGCTCCCCGACCGCTTCCTTGTAAACCTCCATTTTAGCGAACTCTAGCGCACCAATAACGTCAGATGCAGACATTCCACCACCCACCTCTGTTCGGTGACTCTCAACAACTTCCATTAATTCATTAACAAGATTTTCTCTCATCAATCTCAACGCCTCAAAACTATTCACGCATCACCCCCAACCAAATATTTGCTTGGATGTTATAATGATCTCGCCTGACTGACCTTCCATCGCAGCCATAAAATCATTCATAGCTCGCTTGCTGTTCGTTACTGCCCACTTCTTATCTACGCAGCCAAGCTCTAACCCAAAGCCAATGCAGCCTAGAATATCGTCGATGTTGTTCGCTATGTGCATTTTTATTAGCGACCGATCCGGCACATCCATTATCTCGTAAGCAGGGTAGCCGCCACGGTTATACATACCCAACTGCATGCGGTATGACCCTTCTGGAATGCATGATTCACGCGCTTTATTATCTAACCACGGTCTCTCTACGGTATAGCACTTAAAATCATCTACGGTTAAAACACCAAACGCGCCCATTGGGGAATATGCAAACCGCTCCAATATTACTTTTTTCATGTTTTAGCCTCTTTAATGTCAAACATTATGTAGTCAGCGCCCTTAATCGTCTTTTTCTTTTTCAGGCTGTACTCGCATATACGGCTATCGTTAAATCCGTATTTCTTTTGAAGTATATCAACAAATAGTTTTACTGGGTTATCCAAATCACTAGCTTTATTACTAAAACCAAACTCAATAGATACGTGTAAATCGCCATCAGGGATGTCTAGGTTTGGCAACATAAGCAGCACTGATTTTTCGTAAGCTTTATATTCGTCAGTCTTATAACGCCTACCCTTCCATGCCTTATTTACTGACAGCGGTTTTATTTTTAAGCCAATCATATTACCATCCCGCGAAATCATCTTTCATATCATCCCTTCACACTGCTCAAGCAGCTCATATTGCGTACCGTACTCTCGTTCAAACTCTGCCTTGTTGTCGTGTAGCGTAAACCACCGCTTTGGCTTACTGTTGTCTTTTAGTTGGTGGTGAGGGTAACACAGGGGTAATACTTTAAAATGCGCCCCTGCCTTTGTTCTGCCGTCAATATGATGGATTGACACCTCGTGATTCTCTACTCCATTATTTAAACAAACAATGCAGCCAATACCGGCGATTCTGTTTTGAAATTCAATCTCTTCTTTAGTTCGCGTTTTTCCTTTCATCAACCACCTCCCAGCTCCTTATCTCGTTATTGTATTTAATCCTGCAGCGTCTAACAGCAATCCGATCATGCGTAGGAATATCAACTATCACCCACTTTTTCGACATAGAGCGAACTTTGCCACTCCACGGTGCCGATAAGCTTAGTATTCTATCCCCTGCTTTAATTTTCAAGAAAAAATCATCTTTAAAAAAACGGTCGCAGAGCAAAGCATAATTAATTTTACCGCCAATGCCGTCCACCCCACATAGTTTGCTGGACCGGTTAAGCTGATATTAAAAATACCCATTTCGTGATATGTGGTTTTTTGCATTGAAGCCCAATACATTATCTTTTTGATCATTTAAACCTCGTTACTCAAAAATGGGTAGTCATTCTGCATGCACGTTAAATATTCTTTTTTCTCTTTCGCGCTCATTATTGATGTTACTGCGAAACGATCCATTACGATTAGCTTCTTTTCGTGCGGCAACTTATCTATCGATTGCTCGTAAACCCAATTTGTTGCAATATCACGCCGAAGAATAGGCACACCATAACCTAGCTTGCATTCTCGCTCTACATCCTTAGCGGTAACATCACCCCTAAAATCAGCTATATCTTTGTACCAAACCGATTTTAACGCGTTTTGCGGTAACGTTCTCTTGCCGCACTCAATCTTTATTCGCAGCCACTTATGCTCTACCCATGCCGCAGTAATATCAGCTATCGCGTTTTTTAAAGATAATGCGCTATTAACAATACTATACCTGCCTTCCATTAAGATACACCAGTCACAGTGCCAATTGCGTTCATAGATATAACGCCACGCTCATAAAGCACTCGCTGCATTTCAGTACACTTGGTTGGCGTTATTCTCAACCCCTTACATATCGAGGTTTTAGTTATAAGGCTACCACGCTTTAATGCTTTTTCTAAGTATGAGTGCATTCGCAAATATTCGCCCTCAAGCTTATCTATATCTGTTTTAATCGCTCCACCATTAGCGACAAAAGCATCAATCTTTTTTTGTAGCTCCCGGCTTTCTTTTTCTTTTTCTTTCTTGTGCGGCATTACCATTTTTATTATCCTCAATATACAGGAATCCTCGTTATCACGATATTTACTGATAACAGGGATTCCTTTGTTTTGTAGTGTTATGCTTCAATATCAGCCTTTACTCCAATCAGCACAATGCGAAATAGCTCAGGCTTATCGCGGTGCCAATTTGTAAGCGTGTTTAAACTAACGCCCGTGATCTGGCTTACTTGCGTAAGGCTTTTTAAGCCTACACTTTTGGCTTGTTGTGCTGGGGTCATTCACAGACCCGCCACATAAGACTCAATAAATATTTTTTTTGCATCATCAACATCGTAAACAGTAACATCAAAAGAACCATCTTCTTTTTTTGCGCTCATGTCGTGACCTTTCAATGTATTACAAGCCCAAGCAGTAGCGAAAGATTTGGCTGTTTCTTGTGTTGGGAATGTTAATGTCGCTTTCATTTTTTTTGCTCCGTTTGTGTAGTTGATGCAAGTAATTATACCCAACTATTTAAAGGATGCAAGCGTTATTTTAAACTATTTGTAAATAAAGCATAACAACCCAAGCCAGCCGGACGCTTGCAGCGCCGCTGCTCGCAAGGTTATATTCTATTAAATGAAACTATCCTAATTTTATCGCCAGCCCTGTGCTGCATTTTTTTATTGAAATACTCGCACGCATCTTCATAAACTATTTTTGGACTTGGAATCCAAGATGCATATGCAAGAGTTGCACTATCGTAACTGTAACTACCAGTCCCATCATTGTGTGGCTTTTCTACTGCAATAAAGTAGTGTCTTTTTATCATGTTTATTCCCTAAGAATATAACAACGTAATATAGTCACTACGCTGCGCTTCGTTCGGACTGGCAAAAAACGCCAGCCGCTAATTGTTTGGTTAGCTGTCAGTAATCTAAGCGTGTTCCGCATCTAGCACACTTGTGAATTGACCTTACAGTGCTATTCACCCCTCTTGATCCTTCTTTAAATGTTAATCCTGTCTTTTGCCCAACACAAACAGGAGAGTGGCCGATAAGTAGGCATGTGACTTTCGCCCCGTACTTATATAAAATATATGGAATAATAACGCCCAATAACATAAAAAATAAATATATGTAAAACAAACTCATTATTTCTCTCCGTAAAACAGCTAACAACGTAATTAATTTGAGCAACTCCGCGTTGCTACGCGGTTTTTGCATAGGTTATAAGGCTTTCATATCTTCGAGTATTTCTTCTACAACATCCCTATGGTGTTCGTCCATATCCGTGTAATGTGCAGGCATCTCTTGTCCTTCAACAGTGTCGCTGTGTCCACAGTTGTAGCCAATATTGTATATTCTTGTTATCTCCTCTATTGATAATTCCATGGCATTTTCTCTCTTTTCAGTTAAGCCCTTATAACAACCGCTTTCAAATCGACGGTCATTACTCAGTTTCTTTTTATTAGGCATACCGCCGCGCTTTAAAGCGACGATTGGGGTTTAGTTTCTTTTTTGGCTTTTTTCGCCGAACCAAGCTTTCGCCACTTTTTTAGTCTGCATCTAGGTGAGCAGACTTTCGCATCATTTCTCACCGGTTTAACTTCCCCGCAAACGGGGCATTTGATTAATTTACTCATTCTTTTATTGTAACGCATACCCGTTTCATGTCAAGCAAATAAAAACCAAAGGATCACTTATAGAGCTGATTAATATCAGACTTCACCATCTTTGCTTGCCGCCTCAGCATTCCGCAACACTCGTTTATTGATAGAGCTTCTTCATCGCTTAACAATACATTCATCAATTTTCGCTGTTCTTGCTTTAGCTCTTTACGCAAACGCCTTAACTCTTCCTGTAGCTCTTTCACGCCGCCACCCCCACAATAGGCATACACAGCCAAGGCTTCTTAGAAGCCACACCTATTATCTCGAATTTATTTGCCAGCGTTATTGATCCCGCTTGTTTTAACTGCTTTAACCGGTCAATTATTGTTTTTCTTTTTAAAGCCATGTTGCGAACCAGCCATTCGACAGTAGGGTATATCCCGTGTATACGAAAATAGCTTGTTATTTTTTCTAGTGTTACGTCTAGTGCGTTCATGTATTACCCCTTGTCATTAATTGTTTTAAGAATTATTCCTTGAGCATACCCAACCAATAAGCACATAAAGGAAAAAACAATTGCTTCGTAATATTCATGGTTGGCTAGCAAAGCTGACATATATATTAATAAAACCGCATCTACCCCGCTAAGCTTTTCACCCATAAAAAAATTTATAATTGATTTCATATCATCTACCTGTTGTTAGTTAGCCCATGATCTGGCCTCTGCTCACTTTGAGTGAACATTTCTGGGTCATTGAAGGTTTTGCGCATTTCTCGCCTAAACTTCCTATGCCCTTCTGAGTCTACACGCTGGCTTTCGCTTATTCTTGCCATCGCATTTTTTAGTAATTGATTGAAACTAACATAGCCATTATTCATAGTCTTACACCTTCATTTTGAGAAATAACACCATGAGCAGACTTAACAAATCGGTAGTTTGCCAACTGCTGCTCAAGCGCTAAAGTAAAGTTTTCACCATGCCTAAACTTACCGCTATACAGCTCGGTCAGCCCAGCATTAGCATTGTTAGGATCATCCTTTACCTTCGCTTCATCGTATAAAAATAAAACCAAATCACTATCCTGCTCAATCGCTCCAGACTCGCGCAAGTCTCTAAGGCATGGCCTTGGGTTGGCTCGCTTCTCATGATCCCTTGACAGCTGAGACAAGGCGATTACAGGTACATCTAAATCCATAGATAAACCTTTTAACTTTCTAGTTATGTTTGCCACCTCTCGCTCTCTTGACTGCCCGTCCGATCCGACCAGCTGTATATAATCAACGATAATCAAATCTAGCCCGTTGTTATTCTTCATTGATCTAGCATGGGCGCAAAGCTGATTTATGTGAATACCGTTATCAATAAACCGAATGCTTGAATCTCGAATGCTTTTAATCGTATTTTGCAAAATAGACCATTCACCCTCGTTCATATCTTTGTCGCGTATCTTGTTAAAGTTTATTCCTGAATGGTTGCTAGCCATTCGTCCCATTAGTTGAGCTGCTGGCATTTCTAGCGAGTAATAAGCTATATTGCTGTTTCTCAGGTTGTAAGCGATATTCAGCGCAAGGGTAGATTTACCTTGACCAGTTCCTGCGGCAATGACAATTAACCCACTAAACAAACCGCCTGTATGCTCATCAAAAAAACCGCTCTTTGTTTCTGAGTCTGTTCGCTTCATCCATTCTGCAAACTCTTTTGTTGCTTGATAGCTATCCTTGTCGTCAGTCTTTTGGGTTTTTGTAAGGTCGTTAACCAACTCTTGAGCTTTAGCCATTTTTTCTTGCGTGCTGTCGTCCTCTCCACCAAGAGCTATTATTTTTGATCCAGTATTAACAAGCCGTCTAAGGCTTGACTGATCAAGAACTATTCTTGAGTAAGCACTAACATTTGAAGAGCTTGGAACCCTGCATAACTCAGACAGTCCAAACATCCCGCCAACTATATCAAGATCATTTTTACTCAAAAGCTCCGATATACTTATTGGGTCAATAGGCATTTTGCTATCAATAGCTTTTTCAGCCGCCATGAAAACAATACGGCTTGTTTCGTCATAAAAGTCATCTGCGCATACATTTTGAGAAGCTTGGTTAAACGCCTTTTCTCCTGTAAGCATAATCGCGCCTACAACTGCTCTTTCTGCATCTAGTGAAAAAGTCTTCATTTCTTAGCATCCCATTTTTGTTGATTACGTAACCAGCCTCTAGCTGCCGCATTCCAGTCTTTCATCATATTTCCGTTAGATAGCTTCCATCCTTGTTGAGCGTAGTAGTCAATCATTGCTCTAGCAGTTGCTCCGTTATCTGCCGGCCAATTTAAAGAGATCAAAAACTCAGTTAATTGCTGTTCGGTAGGGGGGGAGAATTTTTTCTTCTTCTCCTTAGGAATAGGGATATTAGGAATCAGGGATAAGGAATCAGCACGATCACTAAGCGGCTCGCATTTATTTTTGTCGATACTATCAGGATTAATCGCGACTCCTTTTAAATCAATAGCTTGCGAGCACTCAAGGTCATACGCTGGAATCTCTGAGCCTTTCTTTCTCTCGTTAGGGTGTGGGTTTTGGTGCTTGGTAAATTTGTTGATATGTATGTATGAAACACCATCGACATTATAAGTCGTGATAAATCCAGATAAATCCAGATTAATCACGATTTCATCAATATCGCAGTCATCGTAAGGTAAAATCTGAGCTTTTATTTTCTTCGCCCTGTATTCAAGATCACCTTTGAAGTCTGCTATCGTCCACAATCCTATAAATAATAACCGACCGACAGGATCAATTTCAGCAAGGGAGTCATTTTCAAAAAAACTGTGTTTTATATTTCTAGCTCTTGGCATTTGTTTTCACCTCTTTCATGCGCTTTTTTAAGCTTCTCATAATCTCTACGGATTTTAGATACCTATCTACAACTCTGGAATCTAAACTAGATGAATCAATATCATCGAAAACCGATATGTACGCATAGTCATTAAATATAGTGAAATAATGGCAGCTATTGTTTATTAATGACTCAAATAAATGCTCTTCCAGGACTTCATCCGAACTCTGTACAAGTATATTTTCTATTGGCTTTAGCAATTTAATAGCATAAGCCTCATTGTTCAATAAAATGGCTTTTTGTGATTCGGTATCTCTTTCGTAAAAGTCTGCAAAGTCTGATTCTGTAGGAATGTGCAGCCTTATTTCATCGCACCCACAATACTTTCCAGTTAAGTGAGTTGAAATCCTGCTTGCTAAGTTTGAACTTTGTCCTACGTAATAGCATTGATTCTGCTTGTGTATTGAATACACGCCAGAAATTGCGCCTCCAGCTTTGGACATATGGTCACTAGAAAGGGAAAATGAATCTTTTAATCGAAAATAAAGAATCTTTGAGTCTTCTGGTTGATAAAATGTAGATAACATAAAAACACCTTAGGTTAGCCCTCCCAAGGTCGAATTGCCACGAAAAGCAAGAACCAAGGAGGTTAGGATTAAGGCAACAAGGGAGGGCTAACGTAAAATGTCCATCGCTGCTTTTCTTTTTGCTCTTTCGAGCCGCCAGTTTTCGACACTGGTATTACTTTCCGATACTTAAAACGCCTCGGATTACGGCGATGTGCTTATTATACTATAACTGTTTTTGTTGTAAAGCTATTTTCCAGTGGTACCAAAGCCGCCGTTACGATCCTGATCGTCCAGATCATCAGACAAAACAAGCTCATCGCTATAATGATCAACAATAACCATTTGAGCTATCCGGTCGCCTTTCGATACCTTGTAGGCCAAGCTACTAAGGTTAATCAGTAATACCTTAACCTCGCCCCGGTAGTCAGAGTCGATAACTCCAGCCAGCGTTGATATACCATATTTATAGGCCATACTGCTACGATCTTTAATGATCCCTACCTTACCCGCAGGTATTTCCCACGCGTAGCCTGTAGGCACTAAAACGCGCTGCATAGGGTTGATGGTAAAATCCTTGTCAGACTGTAAATCGTACCCAGCCGCGCCCGTTGTTTGTCTTGCCGGTATTGGTAAATCGCTTAATTTTTTAACTTGCATTGATGCTCTCCGTTTTTATTTTTCTGTTCAACTCGCCTAAGTACTTTAGGACCGGTACAGCTTTGTATTTTTCAGTGTTCAGCTTTAGCACGTTTTTATAGTTCGTTAGCTCGCACACTGCCTCGTTATCGCTTAATCTAACTATCACCCAACTCATGCTCACCCTCCATACCATCAGCCCATCCCCTAGCTATTAGGGCTGCACCAAGAATCTCTTTGCCGTGTTCAGCGAGCAGATAATCAAAGCCGCCGTAGTAGTCTAGGGCTGCCCCTATCGTTTCCATGTCGTCTGCTAACTGGCGCAGCGCTGTTATGAGTTCGGGTTTTGTTGACTGGTTATCTGTAGTCATTGTCTCACCTCAATTAACGCATTATTTGCAATATTCCACGTTGCGGAAAGTTTAGCGCCATCACCTGCAACTATTTCTTGATGCTGCTTGATGTTACTCAATGCCTTTTCCAGCTTTTCAATGTGATCTGCAATTTCTATAGCTACGTCGTTTTTTCTGGCTACGCATTCGTACAGCCATTGTAGTCGTCTACGATTCATCACTAACCTCTTTATGAATACTATCCGCATACGCCTGAATTTTAGCTTTCTCAGCCTTTCCGGATGATACTGGCACGAATACATTGCGAATCTCTTTAACGCCGTTAGCGGCTCTCTTGTCGCGTTCTCGCTGTGAAGTTTCTTTTGTTGTTAGTGGCATTCTATTTACACTCCATTACCCAGTCGACCGCCTGATCAACATCAGATGTATTAAATACGTTTTTATTATTTCCATCAGCTAACCACCTGTTTACTGATCCTGCCATTCTGTCGGTGAACAAAGAAGAATCGCCATTAGTAAGGTTTTCTATGACCATTTGACCAAACATTCTAGGGCTTATTTGTAGCTCAATTCTCATTTTGCATCTCTCTGTTTCTGTAGTTTATGCAAGCATTATACAGTCACGCGTGACTATTGCAAGCACTTTATCAAATTTTAAGCAAAAAAAAGCCCACCGAAGTGAGCTAAGGGCTATACAGCCGAGGGAATTATTTATTGTAGCATAACTATTGATTATCGGGCGTTACCCCTTGCAAACCTTTAGAGATTGCGTGTTAGATCAGAACGGGATGCCCGGGCTAGTCATCATCAAAATTATCTGGCCACGGAGCCGGTTGTCTTGCTGCACCCTGATTCGGTCGCGGCGCTTGATGCTGTGGTGGCATTGGCTGTTGAGGTGCTTGCTGTGGCGCATAAGACTGCCCGCCGCCAGACTGATCTCTGCCGCCTAGCATTTGCATTTCACCACCCACAATCTCGGTGGTGTAACGATCTTGTCCGCTTTGATCTTGCCATTTACGAGTACGCAATGAACCTTCAACGTAAACTTGTGAGCCTTTCTTTAAATACTCGCCAGCAATTTCAGCTAGCTTATTAAAGAATACGATATTTACCCATTCAGTTTTTTCTACCTTCTGCCCAGTGGTTTTGTCTTTGTAGTCTGCACCACAAGCAATGCTAATATTTGCGACCGCGCCTCCTGACGGCATGTATTTTATTTCAGGGTCTTTACCAAGACGGCCTATTCCCATCCATTTGTTTAAGTCTTTACTCATTTACTCTCTCCCAGCGCTATGCGCCATAGTTGATATACAGGAATCCATTGTTTTCGGTTATTTGCTGATAACAGGGATTCCCTTGTTTTATAGTGTTATGTGTACCTAGATTCTGCTATTTCACAGTGAATACCACATTCTATTTTAGGTTCATCTGCGAACCTGCCGCGCTTAGGGTCTAAGTCGTGGAGATAAAGAGGGCTGCTATCTTTTGGTTCTTTCAGTACCGTATATCCTTTTTCTTTCTCAAAATCAGCCATCTTTTTAAATTCTTCGGGAAAGTCTACGCGGATTTTATTCCAGTAACCCATACCGCCCTTTACGCATCCAACACAGTTATTATGCTCATAACCTAGTTTATACATTACTGGCAGCTCAATACCCGCATTCGCAACCATAGCCAAGCAGTTATCTTTTGTTATCTCTCCGTCAATTAAAACCCACTCACAATCTAAATCAGGATTGTTACGCTCAAAATCATCAGCGCGCTTTTTCTCCTCAAGAGTAAAACCAAAAACATGAGTATCACCTCCTCTCTGAAATTTTCCGCGTACTTGTTTTTTTAAGGCTCGGGTACAGGGGCTACCCGCTGGTGTTCGCATATAGTTTTTTTCAAAAACATTATAGATAGAGCCATCATAACCTTTGTGCATAAGTATTTTAATATCAACGCCAAACCAATCTTGGCACTCACTTAAAAACCTTTCATTGTCTTCATGCTCTTCTTTAATCTTGCAGTAAGCCACAACGACCTCATCGAACTGACTAACTAAATCTTCATCACTTAATGCCATCTTGCAAGCCACTGCACTCGCAGCACCACAACTAAACCATATAATTAATCTGCTCATAATATCCTCACTGTACGCATAACAACGTAATCGTGTCTGACGTTTTCCGCTGCGCTTCAAACGCAGCACATTAATAGGTTATGCGTTAACGCAGGCTGATTGCTCTATACATATTTTGGCCTCACTGCCCTCGTGAGAAAAAACAGCCTCTATGGGGTACCGCTTTTTTGATATTACATTTCCTTCGTTGTCTCGCTCAAAAAGGTAAACATATGCAGGCCTCTCAACCTCGTCAAATTCAATTAGCTTTTTAATTATTGTCGATATTTTCATAATATTTCACTCCGTACTGCGCATAACAATGCGCTATATTTGATGCTTGCTGCGCTGCGCACAACTAAGCTTTGGGTTATGTGTTGCTATTAATCTCAGGAATTGGCATCCAGTGAGTTACCTCGCCAAATGAAAAATACTGGTAGCTATTACTGTTGTGACAAATTCTACGCCAGGAACCATCAAACCATCCGTTCAGTATTTCAACCGGCCTGTCATCACCATCATGGCAGACAAATCTCAATACAACCTCTGTCCCATCTTTTGGCGCTGTCTCTATCGGCTGGAATCCACACATAACAACACGTTGAACTTCATTCGCTTCACTCATCGGACTCGCTCCTTCGTCGCTCTCCGGTTAACTATCGGTTATGTGTTTAAGTATGTATACCCAGCTTCACCGCAAACGGTATCTAAAGTTTTACCTACTACCATCTTCATCCACCCAAGGTCATCTGAGCTTATATCCCCATAAAGGTGTGACCATCCCCAGCGCATATTTAACTGGTGGAAATGTTTGCTTATATCCAAACAGTCACGACATATAAAATAGTCTACATTTACACCTCTTTCATCCTCTTTGTAAATAGCGCCTATTTTATTACTGCGCTTATTAAACTTACCGTTGCATTCTTTGCATTTACATTCTTTCATTGAGTTTACTCCAGTCAAAAACACATAACAAAACGTATAAACGGACACGTTACATATTCAATATAAATATGATCTTTCTCTCTAAAAAAGCAGCAAACCCTAGCAAGCTTTCCTTTTATCTTTACTATGCCATTAGGCATCTTTTCTATTGCGTCTATTTCGCAAATAGCTTGATCTTCACTTAATGGTTCGCCGTTAATGGCTTCTAAATAATCACTAAATAAATAAACTTTCATGCCTGTATCTCCCACAAGGATTTATAACAACCGCTTTCAAAGCGACGGTTATAGTTTAGTTTCTTTTTATGCGGCATACCTCCGCGCTTTAAAGCTATGTTATAAGCCAAAAGCCTCTGTTAATAGCTTTACCATATCAATAGCCGCTTCTTTACTTATGTCTATGCTTGTATCATTGTCAGAATAATAAGGATCGCTTGAGCGTTCTACGTAATCCAAAGAGATATCATCCTCAAATTTACCGCCGTAAACAGTCCTAACTAATTCGCACGACCCGCTTAATATAACTTTTGTTTCCTTCATTTTAGTGTCTCCTTTTGATTTATAACAACCCACTTAAATCGGATTGCATAACAGTTAGCCGCCCTCTTCCTGCTTGGAGCAGGCAACCGTTTAGTTCTTGGTTAGTTTGCCTAATCATCTACCATTGTAATTTTCTTTAACTC
>CERP01043721.1_pt1 | contig 38608 bp, 61 predicted proteins | sample 530801 | NCBI WGS metagenome assembly CERP01 (sample SAMEA2620991, study PRJEB7988) | marine metagenome | biome: marine biome (ENVO:00000447); feature: surface water layer (ENVO:00002042); material: "saline water (ENVO:00002010), including plankton (ENVO:xxxxxxxx)" | depth 5 m | reverse complement strand
GTTAATCGCCAACCCGCCACCGGCAGAGGATGACTGACCCATGAAGCAAGCAGAAGAGGAAGAATAAAATGGCAATCGCATACCACTGGCAAATTTTCACTTGCGAGCATGACATCTCAACAGGCGGCATTAACGCTGTTACTTGGCGCTGCACTGCTTCTGATACTGTGGGCGAAACCACCTACAAGGCTATCGAAGACGGCATAGTGTCCTTATCGCCAGACCCATCAAGCCCAGACTTTGTGGCGTACGCTGATGTCACCGAGGCAATGGCGCAGGGTTGGGTCTGGGGACAAATTAACCAATCAGATACTGAGGCTGCATTAGATGCGGAAATTGACGCCCAGAAGAGCCCGGTGACCGCCAGCGGCAACCCGTGGGACGCATAAGACTAATAACGTCTGTTAAGAGGTAAAGACATGTCAACTAGAGACCTTCCCGAACAATTAGTAGAGAGTCTCGATGACTCTGTCTTCTACCCTTTCTTTGCAGTAGAGCTTTTGTTTGATGGGGATGAGACCCTCAGACTTTGGACTGGAGTAGGCACCTTGGTTTTTCAGGGCCTCTCGTGGTTTGGCACTGGCTCTCTCTTGCAGATAGATTCCGTAGAAGAAACCTCTGAGATCTCTGCTAAGGGTGCATCCGTAACTTTTAGCGGAGTTCCCTCGGAGGTTCTATCATTAGCCCTCAGTGAACCCTATCAGGGCAGGAAGGCTAACATCTACTTCGGCAATTTCACTGGTGATAAACTCTTACAAGAAAACTCTTCCTACATTCTCTTACAAGACGGATCTAAAATAGAACTGTCCAGTAAGCAAAGTCCTACTCTGATCGAGATTTTCTCTGGGTACATGGATCAGATGTCCATAAAGGAGACAGGTCAGACAAGCACAGTCGAGCTTACGATAGAGAACAAGCTGGTAGATTTGGAGAGGGCTAGGGTCGCAAGGTTTACCTCCGCGTATCAGAAGTCAGTCTACCCTCAAGACCTTGGCTTAGACTTTATCGAGGACTTACAGGACAAAGAGATTGTGTGGGGCCGTAGGGTAAAGGATTCTCCCGCAGTTTCACAACCACCACAGCAGTTTTTCGGAGGAGGCCCTGACTGACGTGACTATAAAGTATCAACAAGAGTTTTTATCGACTGTTGTTGAGGACATAAAACCTTTGCTTAAGGAGCATTGGGAAGAGATAGCCCTCAACAAGGAAAAGATAAAGCTCAACCCCGACTGGGATACTTACGAAGAGTTAGAACATCAGGGCAGGCTGAAGGTCTTTACTGCCAGACAAGACGGTTCTTTGGTAGGATATTTTGTTGTTATAGTATCACACCATATACACTACAAAGATCACCTGTTTGCGTCAAACGATATTATCTACCTAAGCCCAAAGCATAGGAAAGGCTTCACAGGTATCAAGCTGATAAAGTTTGCTGAGAAGCACTTGAAGAATGATGGTGTTTCAGTGATGGTTATCAACAGCAAAGACCATAAGCCGTTTCACTCCCTCATGGAGTTTCTGAAGTTTAAGCCCGTAGAGAGGCTGTATTCTAAATACATAGGAGATTAATATGGCTGTTTCTGCGGGTTTTGCTTTAGCTACTGCTGCTTCTACTACTTTTGCTGCCGGGAGTATTGGTGCTGTTACTCTTACAATAGGGTCTACAACTTTAATTGGTTTTCAAGCCTTAGCAGCTCAGTTCCTTATTTCCACTGCTCTAGGTGCAGCCCTCAACGCCCTTACTCCAAAGCCTTCTGTAGGCGCCAGAGGCTACAATGTCACTCAGACTGGCTCTGCCTTAGATCATCAAATCATCTATGGTACAGCCAAGTGTGGCGCTGTCCGTATCTTTGATACTACCACAGGCAACAAGAACAAATTCCTACACCGGGTCCTTGCCTTTGCAGCACATGAGATCGAAGAGTTCGAAGAGATCTATGTGAACGACGAGTTAGTCACCCTAGATGTCAATGGTAATGTCACCTCGCCTGAAAAGTACGACGGTAAGATCAGGATCAACAAACATCTAGGTTCATCTGATCAGGCGGCGGATGCAGATCTTATCTCAGAGGTCGAAGACTGGACGTCTAACCACCGGCTTCGTGGCATTGCGTATCTATATGTTCGTCTAAAGTTTAGCACTAAGGCTTTTCCTAACGGTGTCCCTGAAATTTCGTCGGTCATCAAGGGTAAGAAAGTCTATGACCCAAGGACTGAGGCTACGGCTTGGTCGGATAACCCTGCTCTCTGCATCAGGGACTACCTGACGAACAATTCCTACGGTATGGGGGAAGAGTACGACAACATTGACGATGAGAAGGTGGTTGCAGCAGCTAATGTGTGTGACCTGACTGACACCCCAGACAGCAGCATTCGATACACCTGCAACGGTAACTTTACTACCGCTACGGTGCCTGCGGACTCTCTGAGTAGCCTTCTGACGTCTATGGGCGGTTTGTTGTGGTACGGTCAGGGCAAGTGGCGTATGAAAGCAGCCTCTTGGGTTGCTCCAGACCTGACACTAGATGAAGACGACCTAAGATCCTCTATCACTGTAAGTACCCGGCACTCTCGTAGGGATAACTACAACACTGTTAAGGGTACGTTCAGGGGCGAGGAAAGCAACTGGCAGATCACTGACTACCCAGAAGTCTCTAACCAAGCGTTCTTGGATGCTGACAATGGGCAAGAGTCTTCTATTGATCTAGCTCTGCCTTTCACTGATACCTCTGTAGAAGCCCGTAGGATAGCTAGGGTTGCTTTGGAGAGGAACAGACAGCAGCTTACTGTACAGGCTTCTTTTGGCCTAGAGGCTTTTCAGTTGCAGGTCGGAGACAATGTCTACATAACAAACTCTCGTTTTGGCTGGACCAGTAAACCTTTCGAGATTACCTCTTGGACCTTTGGTGTTGTCGGAGAGTATGACTTGCAGGTCAATATGACCATCAGAGAAACTGCTGAGAGCATCTTTGATGACATTGACGATGGTGTAGTTTATGAAAGAGACAACACAACACTCCTGTCGCCTTTCGAAGTCCCTAGCATCGGACTAGAACTTACGGCAGTTGCACATGTCAGGTCAGAAAAGCTGCTGAACTCTCTTGAAGTTAGGGTAACAGCTAACGAAGAAGAGCGAGTAGATCTCGTAGAGGTACAAATTAAGAAGTCCTCAGAGGATGACACGTTGTACAAAGACCTAGGTTCTGGTGAACTTGGCATCTTTGAAGCTGTAGATTTAGATCGTGCAGACTATGATGTTCGAGCTAGAGCCATCAATACTTTTGGTGTTAAGGGCGACTACGTCACAAGCGAGGACTTCACAGTAGATGCCTTGTCTGATCCTCCAGCAGACGTTACAAACTTCACTAAGAACTTGAGTGGCGGAACCCTGTTCTTGACTTGGTCTCCTGTCGCTGATCTTGACCTGTCCTACTATCAGATCAAACGATTTCCCGGTACAACAGGAGGCTCTTGGGCTACATCTAACGTAGTTGTTGAGAAGGTTGCTAGGCCGGGAACCAGTGTAGCTATACCGGGTCAGTCCGGGACGTATTTCATACGTGCATATGATAAGGGGGGCAACCCAAGCGAAAATGCAACTTCTCTTGTCGTACTGCCCTCTGAGCTTCCTCAGCTTGGCACTTCACAGGAACAAGTAGAAGACCCAACTTTCTCTGGAGCAAAGACCAATGTTTCCGTTGATACAACACCTACCCCCGACGAGCTTATTGTTACAGACCTAAGTGCTGCAACTCCACAAGGAACCTATGAGTTTTCCAACTACATAGACACATCTTCCACTCGTACCGCTAGGATAACCGGGGAGGTCACTTTCAACAGGCATCAGCCTACTGCTGGTACTTGGGATGCTATCCCACAGAACTGGGAGACTTGGCCGGGGAACTGGGACCAATGGGACTCTGAGCAAGCTAACTTCGCAGACCACAGCGTGACTATCTATGTCGCTACTACTAACGACGACCCTTCTGGGTCTCCTACGTGGAGTAGCTGGTCACTTGCGGAAGGCGACTTTACAGCCAGAGCTTTCAAATTCAAAGCAGAACTTAACGGTAACAACACAGGCGTGTCGCCAAGTGTAGAGACGCTTAAAGCGACAGTGGAGTATTAACATGTCACAACACGACTTTATCATTGACAACCAATCAGCGTCTTCTGCTAGGGCGGACATTAACAATGCTCTACAGTCTCTGGCTAGTCTTTCCTCTGGGGATACTGAGCCTAGCACTACGTATGCAAATATGCTGTGGTATGAGACCGACACAAACCTCCTTAAAATGAGGGACGAGTCTAACGCTGCTTGGATCACTATCGGCTACTTTGATCAGGCAGCAGATGCGTTTCGTATCATTGATGACACTCAGGTAGTCAACACCTCAGGCACTCAGACAGGTCTAATCGGAGGTCAGTCAACAGCTACATGGCAGGCAGGTACAGGCAATATCGAAAGCCTTATCTCTCCGTCCCAGCTCTCCGATGCAATCTTCTCTACTTTTAACATCAACCCCGGCGGGTCTACTTACTACCACCTTGACTTTGATTTCACTGCGGGTCTGGAGGTGAGGTTTGGTTACATCAACATGACAAGCACTAGTCAGACACATACGTTTTCTAGGGCTTTCTCAAACGAGGCTCTGGCTATATTTGTTCAGCGACAGGCCCAAGACAAAACAAAGATTATCCCCGTTGACCTTCTAACTACGACAACCTTTTTTACCGACGCTAATGGATTTACGGACGACTTCTGGTACATAGCCATAGGCCGATAGCTGTTATTTTTGGAGAATTTATGCCTTATAAACTAGGAACTCGTAGCCTACAAAACCTCTCAGGTGTTCACCCTGATATGGTGGCTGTAGTTAAAAGAGCGATAGAGATCTCCGAACAGGACTTCTCTGTTATTGAAGGTGTCCGAAACATCAACCGTCAGCGTGAGCTAGTTAAGTCTGGAGCTTCAACCACAATGAACTCCCGTCACCTTACAGGCCATGCGGTAGACATTGCGCCCTATCCTATTTCTTGGGAGTGGGAGTACTTCTACCCTATCGCAGACGCTATGAAGCAAGCCGCAGAGGAGCTTGACATAGATCTTGAGTGGGGTGGCGACTGGAAGTCCTTCCCTGACGGACCTCACTATCAGCTCTCTCGTAAAGAGTATCCGTGATGTCTCTTGAGGATATCGAGAGTAGGATCGACAGGTTAGAGGGGGAGGTTATGGAGTTGCACAAGGACAAGAAAGAAATCCAGAACACTCTCCATAACATAGACAAGAGTCTGGTCAAACTTAACATGGTTATCGAAGGCTTGACCCAGAAGGAAAAGACCAGAAGCGACGCGATCAACAAGGTCTATATGTTCGTTATCGGGTCTCTGGTCGCCGCTGTGATGGCATTCGTCCTCAACGGTGGCCTTAGCTAAGGAGATAAAACATGATCGCTGCACTATTGCCCATACTGGCCCCTATCATCGGGGATGTAGTAAACAAAGTAGTCCCTGACAGCAACAAGAAGGCTGAAGTCGAGCGAGAGATTAAACTGTCTTTGCTGGACCACAGCTCTAACTTAGAGAAGATGAGGGGCAATATCGTCCTTGCAGAGGCAAAGTCTCAGTCTTGGATAACCGCCTCGTGGCGACCCTTGCTTATGCTTGTGTGCATCTGCATCATCGCAATCAACTACCTGTTCTTTCCCTTGGTGGCTATATTTCACCCAGAGATAATGACCCACAGACTAGCTCTGCCTGAGGAGCTTTGGAACCTTCTGACGCTTGGCGTAGGCGGCTACATAGTAGGCAGGTCTGGTGAGAAGATGGTCGATAAATGGACAGGCCCCAAACAGTAAAGGAGTTTTCATGTTTAGCCCGCTCATACTTCTATGTGCCGGTTCTTGTATCGCCTTGAGCGGTCCAACCTTCAACACAGAAGAAGCCTGCATTAAAAACATACAAGAAGAAGGAATACAGATAGTATCACGAAGATACCCCGGTTTTAAGATTGTGGATGCTACGTGTTACGAATGGCCTTCAGACGCATAAATAAAAAGCCCCCTAGGAACCTGATGGGAACCTAGGGGGCTTTTTTATTTGTACTTGTTAAGTGCAGACCAACTCACAGGGAAAAAGCTCTCCATCCATTCGGCGATTGCGTCTGCCACTTCTCGTGTCTCTGCCTGTGTATCAGACGCCTGTCGTAGCACACACATGTCGTGGAATGCGTCTAGTGAGCCTGACCAATACCACTCAGTCATAGTAGACTGTGGCAGTACCATGCGAGCCTGCTCAGGCGCTACACCTCGCTCTAGTAGGATCTCATAGAAGTCTCGGATGGCCCCTACTTCCACCTCATACTCGTGTTCAAGGTCTCCTATATCAACAGCACCCTCTGAGCCTTGTTTCTTGTCAGCGGATCGCCCACGCCACACATCAGGCACATAGAACTCTGGCTCCTTATCCACGTATCGACGACTAATCTCGTTCCATCGTAGGAACTTGTGCTTCACAAGCTGACGTGCGACAAAAACAGGAGCCTTCACGTAGAAACTTGCGAAGGCATGGCCAAAAGGTGACATGTGTTTGTGCTTGGCTAGATAACCTATCAGCTTCTGGTCCTTAGGGTTTAAGGCTTGTAACTCTCCACCATGTACCCTAACAGGCCAGTTGCTGTCCCTAGCGAATGACACCCGCGCAGCATTAACTACCGACAAGTCACTGCCCATATGATCGACGTATTCTACTTCGATTTCGATTTGAGACATTCTACAGACCCTCCTTTATGAAAGTTTCTACCCACAGCTTAGTCATACCACTACGAACAATTTCCTCTGTGGTGAACTCGACAATAGGTACAGGCAGCATATGCTTCTTGATTAGATGAACCAGCTTAGACAGCCCGACACCCTTGATCAAATCTGACTGTTGTATGTCTCCGTTCATCACAAGACTTGAGCCTTCCCCTATACGTGTTACCAGCATCTTCAGCTCATGGAAGGTTATGTTCTGGCTTTCATCGCAGATAACAAAAGAGTTCTCAAAGCTCCTGCCCCTCATCAACGCTAGTGGGGCGACCTCGATGTTGCCGTTCTTTATTCCTGTTTCCACTGTACCCTTGCTAAGGTGCTTCTCTAGCACGTCTATGACGGGCAACGCCCAAGGCGCACACTTCTCCTCCAGAGTACCCGGCAGATAGCCTACGTCCTTACCTACAGCAACGTGAGGGCGGGTTATGACGATCTTACTTACCCTCTTCGTATGATACTGGTTAGCAGCAAACGTAGACACGCAGTATGTCTTCCCGGTCCCGGCAGGTCCAAAGACGACAATCTGACTGCTGCTCTTTAAGGCGTCTAGGTACTCTCCCTGCTTTTTGTTGTAAGGGACAAGCTCGATAGGCACCTTCTTTGTGTCGTGCTTTGTTCTTGCACGGTAGGTTCTGGTCTTCGGCTTCTGCTGGACCATCTTGTCTTTACTCCTTGTTATCTCTAAGCCACCGGGCAACCTCTATGTGTCCTCCAATTCTCTCGCCACTAGGGCTAAAGACTTGAGGTACGGTAGTGATCTCTGCCTCTTTCATAAGAGCTAAGATCCACCTAGATGACCTAGACTCTATGTTGTACTGCACAAACTGAAAGCCCTTTTCCTTGAGAAGAGCTTTAGCCACGTCACAGAAGTTGCATTTGCTTCGTGTAATTATGATGAACATTTGATCCCTCATGGTGTACCTTTGTATGTGGTTTGCTGGGTGTCCACTCTAGCTTACCCTCTCGATAATACCCTACAGCCCATTTACCTATCTCGTCCAGAGTTTCCCAAGGCCACCCTAGCTCTTCGTATACGTACAGAGAACGAGCTATAGCTGCCTCTTCTTCTGTGTTGTATGTGCCTGCATAGGTTTCACGTCTACCTGCATGATATTTACCGTCACCCTTGTGATAACAAACACCCCTATACTTGCTGGTCGTACCTTGTAGTGGTTTTCTGTACCCCCTCAAATTTTCCTTTTGACTAACTACCCTCAGGTTATTAGGGTGGTTGTTTTCTTTGTCCCCGTCTATGTGGTCTATCGACTTTTCAGGCCAACTGCCGTGAGTTAGAAACCAGACAATGTGATGAACATAAAACTGCCGAACCTTTACACGCAGGCGTAAATACCCGATCCCGCCGAAGTGACCAACCTCTTCACCAACTTCAGGACCCTTGTGATACTTAGTTTTAACAATGAGTCCTTTACCTGAGACCTCATAACGCTCTTTCATAAGGTCCATCTGCTCTTGTGTGGGCGGTTTGGGTGCGTTGTGTTCCACAAGCTATCCTCCAGAGTTGATATATAGGCGACCCCACGAGATAACACAGGGTCGCCTTGTTGTGATGTTAAGTCAGGTCAACGATCTCACAGCTATCGCCTGAACAAGCCATAGTCTGCATACTCACGGTATTATCCTCCTGCTCATACTTAGACAGCTCAGACCAGTCAACAGACTTAGGCATGACCTCTTGCAACATGTCGTAGTCTGATTTGTCGCACTCCTGATAGGGTGCCTGTTGGTATGTCCCACCATCGTGAGGTAGGAAAGACACCCCTGACATCTCATCGAAATGCTCATAGACAAACGCCCCTACTTCCATCCACTCGTTCTCCTTAACGGACACAGTCACAGAAGGCTTATGTTCGCACCAGTGCCTCTGGTACAGCAACCAAGTCTCTAGCTGTTCTAGGGCCGACACATCGTCTCGCACCACTGCTCCATCGGGAGCCTTCTGCGGGAAGCTAAACACCGTAGTGGTCTCTGGCTTCATCACACAAGGCTCGCTAGGAATGCCCTTGTCCTTCATAAACTGCGTCAGAGGATCTTTGTTATCACCTCGTACAGTTCGAACATAATAAGGACTGTGGCGAGTATGGATACCTGACGCAGAGTCCACAAGTTGGGACACCGTCCCAGAAGGCTTAACACAAGTGATAGCAGCACTAACAGGCACACCAAGCCATACAGCCCATTCAGCATTTGTGTCCACAGCGACATTTCTAAGATGCTCAAGGGTCTTCTTCAATCCTTTGTTAGCTGATGTGGTCAGCGGGTTGTCCATGATGCCTGTCATGCTTACGCCCAACAAACGCTCTTCCTCGGTGTTCTTCTTCCAGATCTTACGCAGGTAGGGGAAGTGCGTATAGGTAGACTGGATAGTACCTAGGATGGTAGCAAGGCGAACCTTACGTTCTAGGTCTTCAACAGTGTCTGTAGCACGAACAACCACCTCGGTCAGGTTACAGAACTGATATGGCCGCAGGATGATCTCAGAGCAAGGGTTTGTCCCGAACTCGTAGTTGCTGTCCCGACGACCATTCTTGTCCGCCTGCTTCTTGCTGGCCTGTCGGTTAAACACTCCTCGCTCACCAGACTTACTCTCTACCAGCGCCGTCCACTCTCGCAGGAACGTCTCCATGTCAGGCTTCTCTGTGTAGCATACACTGTTGTTAGCCAGCGCACGTTGACCTTGGTTCTCCCACCACTGCCCTGACTTAGCGTGTCGCATACGGTCATCTGACAGGTTCGACAGAGAGATCATAGCAGAACGACGAACGCCCCCTACTACGACGATCTCCCCGATCTTGCACATGATGTCGTGACACTCGATAGACGACAGCTTACGTCCTGCGGCACTCTTGAAGACGTTGACAGTGAAGTTGAACAAGTCCACCAAAGGAGCTGGACCTGAAGCTCTGCCACCAAAAGTCTTCAGCTTTGCCCCTGCGGGTCGAACCTTGGACACATCAAACTTGGGGATCTCCCCGGCCCACAGAAGAGCTAGGACCTTGCGGTATGCCTTAGCCCATCCTTCCTTGCTGTCGCCCACCACAATGACGTCATCGCTATTGTACAGATTATCTGGCACATCTGGCAGCTTAGAGATAAACTGTCGCTCGACTGAGAAGCCGACACCTGTACCGCACAACAAGATGAACATAGCCTCATCGAAAGACTTAGGGTCGTCTACTGGCAGGTACGAACAGTTATACATACAGGTGTTGTCACGGTTAGCTGCTGCCCCTGCTGTCATCAGGGAACGCATGGAAGGCATAACGTCAAGGTTCAGGATGGCCTGTTCAAGCTCCATCTCGGTGTAGTGGTCTACCTTAGTATGTACGGTGTTGCTGATGTAGCGCCCAACAGTCTCAGCGAAAGTCTCACGACGTCCCCAATCCTCAAGCCATTTGGCATAGCGACTGAGCGCGATGAAGGACTGATAGTCCGTTGGTAGTACGTTGTTCATTCCAAGTCCCCTTCCTGTATATTCAAGTCTCTTTGGTGATAACCTTCAGATTGAACCATGTCATACACCTTGTTCGCAGCGTCTGTATACTCTTCGTAAAGACCGACAACAACGCTTATTGTCCTATCCACCACAACAAAGACCCTCATTTCTTTCTCCCGTTGCGCATCACGTTAGGTATCTCCCCACGACAAATACCCATATCATTTAGTTCCCTCTTCCACGAGCGTCTTTATCTTCACCGAGCCAAACCATACGGTCAATGTCAGCGCGACTAATTCCCATGTCGTTAAGCTCCCGGTCGGTCAGCTTATTCAACTGCTTAATAGCCTTACGGTGTTCCCGCCAAGTAGCTAGGTAGTTGATGTATCTCCAGAACCAAGTCACCGATTATCTCCTGATCCTTTTAAGACGCCCCGGCTCTGGCGGTCGTTCAGCTTGTCTAGGTTCATCTTAGCAACAGCTTCCAAGTTTGACCCGTACAGGTTTGACAAGGCAGCTACATAGAAAAGTACGTCTCCAAGCTCTCGTTGAATTTCCTCGGAGGTGACCTTGGCGTTGTCACGAAGTTGCTTCTTTGCTTTTTCAGCGACCTCCCCTGCCTCGCCACAAAGGCCAAGAAGGTTTTCTACAAAACGCTCATGTCCTTCCAAGACAACTTTACCCTCTACCCATTCACTGTACTGTTTCATATCAAGCATACTTTTTCCTTTCAGTTGCTTAGAAGTCTTCCATAAAACTCTGTCGGCCCTTCATGTTCATAGTCGAACAAGTACCAACAACAGTTGTCTTTACCAACACCTTTACTGCCCTCTATCCACTTGACCCTCCCAACAGAGACGACCTTCTTGCAGTAGGACATGTACATTGCTGACTGCTTAGTGTGCATCCAATCAGCATCAAACAGAAGCCAAGTAGGCATCTGAGGTATGTACCACTCTATAAACTCATGCAGGAACTTCCTTTCCCACGGGGGGTTAGTTATACAGAAGTCCACTCGGATGTCTGCGAACAACAAAGACAGAGCATCCTTTGTCTCTATCGGAAGCCCTTTCACAACAGGCCCTAAGGGTTCAATGTCTGAAGCGAAGCCGCAAACGCCATGACCCTCTGTCAAATTCCAGATGTGCTTGATCAACCTCCCATCCCCAGCACACGGTTCTACGAACATGAACTCTCTCATGGGCAGATGATCGATCAGAGGCTCAACTGCCTTTATAGGGGTCGGATAGAAGTCTCGTTCTACCCTAGCAAAGTCGCTTCGCTTTCCCATACTACACTTCCTCGGCCAGAAGACTGAGCAGACTTCCCAGAACTCCAGAGATCACCCACAGCTTCCAAGTGATCCACAAACTAAGGATCAGATGTAGGACAACAACCCACTCAATCATTGTCCAGCTCTGTGATCATACGGTTTAGATACCACTGCGCCTTCTTAAGATCCTCCACAGGCTTACCCTTATAGCGGTAGCGGTGGAGGTATTTTTTTGTGTTGCCCTCCAGATACCCAACGAACATCATAGGGTCCATGTTGTCCTTCATATAGTCTATGCACTCGATTTGACTATCTGCATAGTGTGCGGGTTTGTTGACGTTATCCGCCATAAGACTTCTCCAGTTGATCTAGGCTTACGAACTGAGGCTCAAACATGCCACTGTCACAGTCCTTAAGAAGCACTACCCCGTGCCACCAGTCTCTGTTTGCTTGTCCTGCCCAATGCTCTTCGTGTCCCTTGTAGCAGCCAACGACCAAGCCAATGCTACCCGCGTTATCCTTAAAGTAGACATCGCGCTTATGGCTGTGACCGCATATAGAGCTGTTGTGACGGTTGTTGATGACGGAGTAGGCATGATGAATACCAGAAGTAGCAGAGCCATAGTTGCCGCTGCTGAAGTAGTGAGCGAAGTCCACACCACAGTAATTGGCAATCCCCGGCCCTGCGTTTTCATATTCGTGGTATTCGTCAAACCAATAGTCTGTTTGAAGATGTTTGAAGGATACCCCGTAGCCCTGTCCCGTCCTGTCTTCACTTCTTGGGTCCTCGCTTATGGCCTTTTTGATCCGATGCTCGTGGTTTCCCTCGAAACCTACCCACTTCAGCTTCTTCTTCTTTAGGCGCTTGTAGGGATGTCTGAGCCGCTCCTGAGCGTCGTTGTAGTGGTTGATGTCGTCGCCGTAGTTCTGCATCACCACAGCCTTGGGATACCGCGTGTCGTAGGAGTTTAGGCTTGCCATGTCGGCACCATCTCCAAGGTCCACAACAATATCAGGTTTCAGGTCTGCGATGAAGTTGCCTAGCCAGTCGAACCTTTCATTTCCCACGGAGGGGTCTGTATGGGCGCAACTGAAAACAAGGATGTCTTTACTCATCTTGAACCTCCCGGTCTTGCAACTCTGCTGATACAAGGAACAACAGTTCTTTCAGTTTGTCGGTAGCCATATTGCTAATGTTGATCTCTGACATCTTCTATCCTCATCTTAACTTTAGGTTCTGTCAACCAGACCTCTGGTATTTCCTTGCTGGCGCAAGTGAACCTGTGACGCTGACACCAAATCTTATAGGTTGTTTTGCTCCTCTTGTCAAGTTTACTATTCTCGTTAGAGAACACAAACCTGATGTCGAGAGAGGGATACTGTTCCTTTATCTTCAGGTGCTTTCGTCTATCAGCAGCAGTGAACCTGCCTTTAGTTTCTACGATGATCCCATTCTCTAGCACAAAGTCGGGAGTGTAGCTCCTGAGCTGATAGTCCTCCCATTTTATCTTGTGCTTCTCGTATTCGTACTTGACCCCTTTCTCGTCCAGATATTTACATGTGTCAGCCTCTAGGCCAGACCTTACTCCGTACTTAAGCAGCAGCCCCTTCCTAACGCTCATCAGGGGGTACCCACATCTCGTTGTCTTCTCTACGCAGCCACAAGAGGCGAGCATTTTCTATCAGGGCTTCAGTGTCACCCTTGTAGGCTTCTAGGGCCTTACGGTAGTACTCTGCTTCTCCTACGCAGCCCTCGTAGATTGCCTCTGCTTTCTTAGGGCCAATGCCTTTTACGCCGGGTATGTTGTCGGCGGTGTCGCCTGTTAGCAACTGCATATAGAAGAACCTGTTACCTTGAGACTTGTTTACCGTCTTCCACGTCTTCTTTATGAAGTTGTAGTGAACGGCAGGCACTTGCAGGAAGTCTTTGTCGATAGAGGCTATGACCACCTTGCCTTCCATAGCTGTTGCCTTCTTAGCTATAACATCATCTGCTTCTTCTCCTTCAGAGACCTCAGCTTTCCAAACATCGACAAGGTGCTGCCGTACTGGGGTGAGGTGGGGTGGCTTAGGTTTCCTATGGCCCTTGTAGGCCTTGATCGTTGCTACGCTATGCCTGAAGTTGTTTGACCCTGTCAGATATACGAACGCATTGTGACCCAAGATGATGTCATCAGGGAAAATGCAGTCGTAGAGTACGCCGGAGAGTAATTCCCCAGCGTACTCCATAGCGTATTCCACAGACTCGTTATCGCAGCCGTAGGACGCTCGATATGCTACGATGTCCCCGTCTACCAGAACCGTCGTCATAGCGTCTCAGCCCTATAGATCTCCCCTGCGGGTGTAGACATCTCAAGCAGGTCTACATATTCAAAACCGCAAGCCTTTACAAAGCGAAGCATATTGTACGACAGCTCGTAAAGGTCGGCTGCTTGAAAACATAGAGATACCTTTGCACCATCGTTGTTAGTGTACTTAAACTCGTACATCTCTACAAACTTGTCTTCCATCAGAAACCTCCAAGACCTGTGTTGTCTGGCAAATACTCTACGTGTTCAAGAACCTTGATTGCGTGAAGTGTCACGATCTTACCTTCCCAGACGTCCAAGCGGACCTTAACGCGAGACCCGTTGCCAACAAGGGTTTCCTCGTCCCAAGGCTTGTTTTCAGCATCCAAGACAACAGGCGGACCCATCGTCAGACCTTCGCCTCGGTTAATGCGAGGGTTGAAGTGAGGGCGCTTGCACTTGTAGTAGGCGTTACCTTCGCTGTCCTCTTTGAAGAGCTGTCCGACCATACCTTTGTTTGGAACACCCTTGTCGATCATCTCTTTCTTGGTCTCTAGGTCAATACCTACGTTCATAACGTAGTGACCTTGCTCCGTCTGGATCTTGTCCTTCTGATCCCCGTCCATCAGGTTCTCCCCCATGTCCCGGTTTGACTCGAAAATCTTGGCGAACTTTGCGGTGCCTTCGAAGTCTACATAAGCCATTTGTTGCTCCTTAGTGTATTTCAGAGTAGTTGTTGCCGAACTCCGGCGTTGTGGATAGCTGCACATTTAAGCCCAGCTTCTTGTTTGTTTTGTCCATAGCCTGTTTTATGAGACTAGATACATCTTCTTCCTCTCCATCTTTGACAAGGAATATAGCCTCATCGTGAAACTGACCAATCGCCTTTAGCCCTGCCCCCCGACAGTAGCACAACCAAGTGTCGAAGCAAAAGACGCCTGTACCTTGGTTCAGGGTCGAGAACTTGTCCTTCTCGTGTCGCAGCGAGTACCAGAACTTACTGACCGGGTTGAACAGCCACATCTGACCGTCTCTGGTCTTCTTGGTTCTGACAGCCCTAGCGATAGCCTCCAGCGACCAGTTCCTACTCCAGAAAGCATCCAGAAGGTCTTCTGCGGCCTTGACGCTAAACCCGCCCCTACGAGAGAGGCCCAGAGGCTTGATCCCGTAAGTTGCGGAGTAGTTCGTTACTTTGTACGCCTTTCGTAGGTCTGTAAGATCGTATTCCCCTTTCACATACCTGTCGATCTCATCCTGTGTGACTGCCCCGGCAAACTTGGCAAGGTCTAGGTGAGGATCAAAACCCTCGACCTGTTGAGCCTTGGCATACTCTTCGTCGTGGTCCCACATGTAGTGCAGCTTCGTGTTGTTCTCTAAGCTGTCCATGTCAGACCCACAAAGCACATGTCCTTCGGGCGCTACCAGAAGCCCTCTGATCTCTTTGCCGTACTCCTTGTGGATACCCGGCAGGTTTACCAGAGGCTTGACATGCTTGAACCTTAGCGTGTTAGTCAGCCCATGAGAACCAGCATACACAAAGCCTTCCTGATCGACGCTGTCCAACATGCCTTTGACGATAGCCTTGCGGTGCTGAACGACAGACAGACCTGCCAACAGCTTGACTGAGGGTTCACGTTTAGCCAGCCTCAACACGCTATCTGTAAGCTCGCCCTCCTGACGAACCTGAGGGACTGTCCTCGTATCTCCCTCTGGCGTCCTCTTATAGTCGAAAGTGCAAGGCTTCCAGCCCAAGTCCATCAGCCAGTCTTTGACCTGAATTGTAGAACTAGGGTTGCCATCCTCATACTTGTCTATGACGTTGAAGGTCGGGACGTCTTCAGGCTGTCCATTATCCTTACGCAGCTCCTCAAACTTGAGACCGTGTGACGACAGAGACCCGTCCATCTTAAACATAACCTTGGGCCTGTTGATCGCCTTCAGGATAGCCTTCTTTGGCATTGCCTTGATAAGGGCCTCATGCTTATCCTTCTCGATCTCCTCCAGCCTCTCCAGCAAAGCCTTGGCAGAAGATACGTCTAATTTCCATCGTAGGGCCTCCTGATCCGCCATACACTGAGCCTTGAAGTTGAGGTAGTTGATGTAGCGCCAAGCATCGTCAGCCAGAGGTTTCATATAACTCCCCTAATTTCCTTCGGAGGTCTGTCCATAGCCTCCAGTTGATCTTGACGTCCTCTTGACACCTGTTCTGGTATTCCTCCTTCGTCAGGTTATTCCAGTCTGCAATTTCTGGCTTCTGTATGCCATAGTCCTCTCCAAACTGTTCTAGGCCATACCGTCGCCTGCTTGGCATCAGCGCCCTTGCTAGAGGCAGAGTATCAACAATTTTCTTCGGTGGGGGTATACCCAAGACCTTCTTTAGCGCAGGAAGATCGTAACCGATGATGTTATGTCCGATCCAGACCCGATCCTGAGCAAAGAACTCTACGATCTTGTCATAGTCGAACAGGGACTTTGGCTCCTCCATAGATGTATCAACATATGATACAACATGTACCCTTGTGATCTTGTCTAGGAGGTTGTCCGCCTCGATGTCAAAGACAGTCTCAATCATGTGCCAATCACCATCGTTGTTTCCATGTCATAATAGAAACTGCCAGCTTTCCCTAGCTGAGAGTAGGGCCTGTTCTTGGTCACTTCGACGAAGGTGTAGTTACTGTCATCACCTTCAGCCTTCATATCCCGTTTCAGCTCCAACAGCATGATAGCTTCCTCTTCGATTGACTTGGCATATTTAGTTTTGCCGTCGTCGTTGACGTGAGAGATACACACGATACCAACATTCCTGCGCTTCGCAAACTCCACAAGTCTTACGCCAAGCTCTGTAAGGTTAGCTGTAGCACCATCTACGCCAGACAGGTAGGCCAGACGTTGCAGGTGGTCGATAAACAGGTAGTCACAACCATACACTGTCACTGCATACTTAGCCTGCTTGAGCGTGTCCTCAATAGGATCTTGAGGATTAACCTCGAAGGCAATAAACTTGTTGTCATCTACGACCTCAGCGATTGCTACATCAAGCTCCTCGTTAGTCACCCCATAGAAGTCCTGATCCTCTGTCGTATTCACGTTCTTGCCCAGATGATATGTCGCCATTCCCCTAGCGGTGGTTGACTTCATCTCTTCCATATGCAGGACACCTACGCGCTGCCCTTTCTTGACTACCAGATCGTACTGAGACGCCCGGAACACGCTAGTCTTGCCAGTTCCCGGTGGGGCCTTGACCACAGTGATGCCACCTTTGACCCAACCCCTTATGACGTCGTTTAAGCTCTCTGAGAACGTCGGAGTGTATTCGTAGGGGGTCTCCTCATGTACGGCCTTCAACCAGTCCTCAGCGCCCGCTGTGAAGCCTGCGGGGCTATACTTCTTAGCTGACCACCAAGCATCCTTGTATGCCTGCCTACGCCCAGCTTGCAGGAAGTCGTTAGCGTCCTTGAACTGACCATGATCGACCACCTTGACTTTAGACGGGAACAAGTCGAACAGAACCTCAGCAACCCGACGTCCCTTGTCGTCATTGTCTGTAGACAGAATGATCTCTTTGAAACTATCGAGGTACGCTGTCACGTTAGCCCAGAACTTACCTCCTACAGAAGCTGACGGCAGAGCTACTACAGCCTTGGTGTATCCATCCCCTGACAGCATCTGATAGGCACTCAGTGCGTCCAGCTCTCCTTCGCAAACAGTGATCTTCTGCGCACAGTTAGCTGGGAACAGGTTAGACCCAAACAGACAGTCAGCTTTGAACCCGGCATTGCGCGAGAAGTCTTTCGGCAAGATCCTGACCTTACTAGTTCCGTTTGGATACGGATATACCTGCTTGACGTCGTTAGTCTTGACGCGGAAGAACTCCATAGTTTTTGGCAATATGCCACGATACTCACGAAACGACAGGTCCGTTGACGGGGTGTTATCTACGACGACTTCCATTTCTACGACCCTCATATCATCATCTAGTGGGTATTCCTTACTAGCCCACGGCTTCAACCTCATTCCCCTGCTGGGGTAGCTTTTCTCACACACATGGCAAAAACCACACTTCTTCTCTGTGTTGAAAGAGAAGGCTTTCGTACTTTCGCAGTCCGCGTGGGGACACGGCACATGACTTATTTCACTCATTGTGTCTCCTAAACTTAAGTATCTTACTTATGTGTTTTAGAGTTTGACGACCTTGATGATCACAAACTTGCGTAAGATTCTTATGTATGTCTTAAGAGCCTATACTCTTATATAGACATGTTTTTTGACGATTTGCAGTTCACGAATTGTTACAGAGTCGATTTTCTGGTAAATTTTCTGTTAGACAGCCCTTTTCGAACCCTGTCAGTAGCCAGCTCCGCCAGTCTGTCAGTAGCCTGTCGTGTCAGCTCTAGCCTATCTGCAATCTCCGTAGACGACATCTCGTCCTTGTACGTATAGCAAAAGATCATGTAGTCCCTAGGTGACAGGACTTGAGATGCAACCGACCACACCGCCTCTAGGACAAGAGCTGTGTCAGAGTCTTTTACGTGCTTAGACTCCATGTCGTCCAGCCCTTGTTCCAGCTCAGCATCCTTAGCCTCCAGCACTAGCTTCATCCAGTCTAGTGTAGATATACGATACTGAGAGTACTTCTCTATCCACTCTGTGTTACCCCGTAGCAGAGCTTTGACCTCCCAGATGTCAGGCATCGACACCGGCAGCTCCCGCAAGTTTATGTATTCCCACATAGCCTCGTTAGCTACTTGGATAGCCCTAGCGTCCTCAACCATCTCTGCATGTTTGTCTACCTCCTCATAGATTGCCAGAAGGCCCTCCTGCCTCAGGTCGTCGTACTGAGACCCATCACGCGGCCAATACCTCTTGGCTAGGCCCTCGCAGATCGCTACGTATCTGTTCATGAGCCTCTCCGAATTTTACTTGTGATTTTGCGTATCTTCTTTGGTATTACTTCAGAATACTTCTCTGCTTCCTGTCTGCTTCTAAATAGCTTACGACAGAACAAAAAGTCGCTATCGTCGTAGAAGTCTACAATCCAGTACATGCTTGCCTCACTTGTATGTTGTTTCATTCGAGTAAAAGATGTGGTTACCGATCACACCGTCTAGCCTGTAGTGCTTTGCCCAAGAGGGCGACACCTCGTTTGTGTGGTAGTGCGTACTGCTGATGCCTACCAAATTCCCCTGAAGGGCCTCTTGTGCGGACACCTGCACCCTATGCCACGAGGGGTCGTTAGATGCCGGGGTGTCCGACAGACCGTCATGCGTGAACGAGAACTGCTTAGGCTCCCACACTACGTCACAGACGTTGTCAGGGTATCTGTCGTCGTTGACCCTGTTGATTATCACCTCGGCCACCGCCTTAATTCCTTCGGCAGGCTCCCCACGAGCTTCGTAGTAGAGAGCAACTGCCAGACACGTTAGAGGATCAGCCATTGTCTATCCTCCCTTCCGAGTGATAGGCCACCGCTCAGTGACCCACCATGTTCGACCGTCTTCTTCCTTCTCGTCTACGATGACGTAAGCTACTGACGTCAGCACTACACCATAGCGCCATCCTTGTCCGTGCTTGCCATCGTCCACGAATATGCACTGCGAGTAGATCATGTCTTTACCGCCATGCGGAGGTGGAGCCATCACAGACTCTTCACCAGACAAACGCGCATAGTAAAATTGCTTGCCGGTTTCCTTGTGCGTAAACCACTGCATAACATATCCCCCTTCGTTCACCTTGCCGATGTGATGCAAGAGCATCTACGATACTTCCATGCCGTCGTACTTCAGAGACAGCACCCGGTTGAGTTTGAACGCCTTGAAGCGATCCCCGTCAATTTTCATCGGCACTACGCCATTTTCCTTGAACGCCTTACGAACGATCTCAGACCGCTCGTTGTTCTTAAGGTCTTTCTTGATGTTGATCCTGCCATTGTAGGTACGCAGCTCTCCGTCGTTAGCTACAAACGACACAGTGAAGAACTTGTTACCGATAGCTTCCAGCGCAGCGGCCACGATTTCAGGTTTAAGCATTCTTGGTCTCCTTAAGTTTGTCTAACCAGTGTGTACAGTCATCGCATGGATCAGTTCCCATAGTCAACAGAAATGTTGATCAGGTTCATCAATGCCTTCTCGACTTCGTGCAGGCGGTATTCCAGAGCCTTGACCTGACTTTCCAGATCAACAACCCGGTTCTCTAGCATGTGGATGTGCATCTTCTTCTCCCTCCTTTACTTGATGATAAACTCATGACCGACTTCGTATGATTTGCCGTCTACGAAGAACTCATTGGCATCTGACCGCTTATGGTAACCGTTACCTCCGTCGATGTCATAGACAGTCACACCGTCCTCAAATGTCCAGTAGTAGTGAGGGATGAACCTGTCTGTGTCATAACCTTCCCCTACAATCTTAGGACGTTTGGCTACGGCAGTTTCAACACCGTTGAACGACATGATCTCTGTCATTGTGTCCAGACGGATCATCCAGTTGCCGTGAGTGTCGCAGGGGATGCCTGCATCTGTGAGAGCTTTGAGAGCGTACTTCTGAAAGCTGTTGTTTGTCGGTGACATCGTCATCTCCTTGTGTGCCGGTAGGCGGATTGATTACTGCGCGAGATAGTCGAGGTTGAACCACTTGCCACGGTCATTCAGTTCCGTGTATCCGGCAGCACCGGGACCTTCGTTAGCGTTGTAAAAGGTCCGGCAGTACCTCTGGTTGTCGGTCGCCCAGAACACGTCATAATCGACGCCCAACTTGCGCATCATTTTATTAGCCGCTGCGCAATGCGCCTCAGCATCCGCGAGGTCTGTCGCTTTTGGCAGTTCGATCCAAATCGTCTTCATGTTAGTCTCTCCTTGTGTGCTGAGAACATGTCTACTCTGATTCGTATGGCTTGTCAAGCAAATAATTCCCTCGGTACTCAAGGCGCAAAGCGCAAACCCTGAACAATTCCCTCGGTACCCCCTGAACAATTCCCTCGGTGGGGTGAACAATTCCCTCGGTACCCCCCTGAGAACGTACCGTGAACGCGAACGAATCAGGAACGAGAACGAATCGGGAACGTCAAAATCGTGTCAAGCGAAAAGTGTGTCAAATCACAATATTGTGAACTCACGAAAATGTGATTTGACGAATCGGTAAAAGTATGAAACTGCTGATTCGCTAAAGTGATTCGAATCGTGTCAAGCGAAAGCTTGTAAAGTCACAATATTGTGAACTCACGAAAATGTGATTTGACATTTCATGGATTTTGATGTGTGACAAAAATGCAACTGATTCGCAGTCGCCCTCCCTCCCTGATTTTTGCGAACGGATTCTGGACCCGCCCCAACCGGCGCTCTTGCGACTTGCTGATTCCCTTTAAATCATAGGCTCGAATGATTCGCAAGCCCTTATTTTTGTGATCTTCGCCGGACTTACCTGTACGTCAACGCCACCAACAGGCCAATATATGAGAACAAAACAAGAAATAGCTTTCAGAGGCTCTAAAAGGCCCCTCACAGGCCCAACTCTGTTTTTAGGGGCCTAGGGTACCCGGCATATGCAGGTTTCGCATTTGTTCTGGTTTTGTTCTGATTATGGAGAACATTCAAATTAGGGCTTGCGAATCGTTCGAATCGCTGGTTCAAAGAGGTCATCGAAACGCAAACAAGGAAAAAACGACATGACACTTAATGAGATGAAAGAGTACTACTTTAATGAGGCGGCTGAGCTGGCGCTTGCCACCGAGTCTGATATTCAGCGTCTCGCGACGTGGCTTGAGTCAAATAATTATGATGCGGATCTGGCTTGGCGCATCTGGGATAGCGCAAACGAAGAACTGTCTTTTATGGTGGAGGAATGGACATGAGAATGACCGAGCTTGAAAGCATCACCCTGTGGGATCAAGGTTACCGCGCTTGGGAGATTTACGTGCGCAATGATGCGCCGGTTGAATACTGCGGAAAGCGATGCGAGGCGGGCGAAATAGCCGGTTGGGAGATTCAAATGGTGATCGCGAAACGGGAGGAATTGCCAGCTTATCCGCACTTTGACGCCGTGATTATGATCTCTGACTTTTCAACAGTACAGTATGTTTGGATGAACGGCGAACGTATCGAGATGAAAGGGGATACAAAATGAAACTAGAACCTATGGGAATCATCAGCACGCCGGAATCGTGGAAACAGCTTTCGGACTGGATAGAGGCTCACGCGCCAGAGGAACGAGCCCACCTTTGGACCGCTGCAGGCATGGCGTGGAATCTTGCCGCCGAACTAACCAAGTTGGAGGAATAGAAATGACAACGGAAATCAGTACTCACGCAATCGTGCTTGTCGAAATCATGCGTAAGCAACTTTCGGGTTTTGAGGTCTTAACCGTCACAGGAATCGATGCCAATGGTGATGAGATTAGGCTGAAACTGTTTGGCGACGGTCCTATCCCTATCCGCATCGAATCGGAGCAATCGAAATGAACCGCATAACCTACACCATTGCCCTTGTGTCTGAGAGAGAGGGAGTCACGTTAGCGCGTGGCTTACCTCCGATGACCCTAGAAACTGCCCAGCGACACGCGGCGACTGTACGGGCGGCTGGCGTCCATTGCGTCGCGGTCAACATGGCAGAGTCGAGCAATGCGCCCCAATGGTCTGATACTTTCAAAAGGGGGCCGCGCAATGGGTAGTTTCGATGAGGTCGCCGCAGCCGTTCTGTTTGTGCTTGTGTTTTGGTGTACAATCACCATCGCCGTTTTTTACCATACTGGAGTCTACTGACATGAAAAATACAATCACCGAATTTCAATATCTCACTGAATCGCTTGGCGAACTGAACGACATTGAACAACACCTGTGGGATGAAATAGCTGGACCAAGTTGCTGGGACTCTATCGAGTCGATAGTACGCCAGCTAGAAACTGCCGCGTGCCTGAACGGGTCTTGGGCAGGCATGATCTACACTCAGGATATACTGGACAAGCTGGCTGACTCGTCATGGTGCGACGCTATCAACGCCGCCGTAGAAGAATACGGGGATAGCGTGGGGGAACCGCTGGACGTCCCCAGCTTGGAAGCAATGGTCACGTTCGCCGTTGACTGGTACGCCTATAACCTCGCCAACAAGCTCCGAAACCTAAACCGAGTCGCAACGGTCACTTGCGCCGTCGATAGTCTAGACACTTCGCCCGACGTGCTGGCGTTTGGTTGTGAACAGGCCGCTATCGAGTGGGCAGAAGAGGAAATGATCAGGCGAGTCGAACATATCGTAGCGCATAGCCCGTACCCCATTGCAGCTTCCGACGTGATCGCCCTACACGCGCAAGAGCTTGCGCTTCTCAAAATATCGCCGGAGTCTCTGTGACGCCCTCCACAAGCCCGACTCGCTAGTCAATGGGGGGATATGGCCTAAGGTCTTACACAAGGCCCTAGGCTACCCCTCAGGGATTCTGAGGGCATATCGGTTTCGCCGTCTAGGCAATGGGATAGCGTGGGATTGCATGGGGATAGGCTGGCGATGGCGGGTCGATTCTTAGGTGTAGCGATTCGTTGTGGTGGCTGGCGAATCGCCTCTCTCTGTCAAGAAAAAACTTCTGTCAGTAGAAATATTTGTGTGAATCCAATGTTTTACGTTTGACCGCCTAGGGTCCCTTGTGATTCTAGTGATTCGCAGGCCGGGTGCCGGTTACCACCTACTAATCCAAAAGAAAGAAAATACATCGATGTGATGCAAGAGCATCTACTGCACACTTTATGGTTGTACAATCGGGCGGCTTACTGACCCTAGTACTACCCACCCCACCATGTTATCCCAAACGCCTTACGTTAGACGACGCACAAGCAGGACTAGGAAATCTTAGGTTTTAGGCTGATCTATGTGTGGTAAAGTGTCGCACTACGAAAAAACTGTTTGCGAATCTGCAAAAAACATGTCTATATATAAGTAAGGGGTTAGAGAACATACTTATGTTATACTCTAAGACTGATCCGACAATGATCGACCATGACGGTCATCGAACTTACGTATAACTTAAGTATGTGTTTTAGGAGAAGTCTTATGATAGAGGGGTTCCTCCAGACATGGTGGCCTCAACTCACCGCTTTTGTATTTCTCATAGCTTGGCTGAACAGAGAGTCTACGAGGATGACTGTCAGGGTCGAACAGCTAGAGAAAAAAGTAGAAGCCCTTTACGTATTATGGAACAAGCAGATAGATCGTATGCTTGATAAGGCTGATAAGAAGTAGATTGTCGGAGTTATAAGATGTCAAACAGGATGATACCTAAGAACCCTAACATTGCTAAGAGAGTAAGAGAAGGCATCAGGGGTGGTGTGTCTGTTAAGAACATCTTCTCTAGCATTCAGAACATGGTCAATGCTCCCGGTTCCCTTACTACCTTCTATAAGTTGTATGGTGAGGACATGAACGAGGTCAAGTTCGAGATTGATGCTAAAGTTGGTAGTACAGTCATTGAACAGGCTTTGTCGGGGGACTTCAAGTCTCAGGAGTTGTACCTAAGATCTCGTGCTGGTTGGTCGCCCTCAGCTCATGTACAAGAGCAGGAAGTGGGGACTGAAGAGGAAGAGAACGAGGGTGCTGTAGCTGCCCTTATGGGTCTCCTTGGAAAGGACAAGGATGAGGACTGATGGGATACTCTTTTACTGCTGAAGATTTGAGGCAGTTACCCGACAAAGAGGCCCAAGAGGTTCTATCGCAACTGAGCAGATCTCAACTAGAAGAGCTTCAGCATGATTGGGGATTCTGGGGCAGGTCTGCTCAGTTTGCACCTAAAGGTAACTGGAATGTATGGTTCATCAATGCTGGTCGTGGTTTTGGTAAGACTAGGGCTGGTGTAGAATGGGTCAGACAACAACTTAAGACAGGACAGAAGCGCATAGCTGCCGTAGCCAGTACCAACTCAGATATTGAGAGGGTCATGGTCAAGGGAGAGAGTGGCTTTTTGTCGGTCTGCTACAAGAACGATGTGACCAATCGAGGTGCTAAACTAGGCTTTCCTGAATGGTCACCTACCAAGAGGACTTTGTTCTGGGAGAACGGAGCTAAGGTAGAGTTCTACAGTGCAGAGGAACCAGAGCGTCTTCGTGGACCTCAGTTCAGCTCTGCTTGGTGTGACGAACTTGCCGCTTGGAACAAAGACATTGACACTTGGGATATGTTGCAGTTCTGCCTGCGTCTAGGCAAGCACCCTAAGATCTGTGTCACTACGACACCCAAACCCACAAAACTTGTTCGTAAGATCCTAAAAGACCCTAAAACACACGTCACAACAGGGTCAACTTTTGACAATGCAGATAATTTGGCCGACACCTACCTCGAAGCTGTCAAGGCTCAGTACGAGGGTACTAGGCTAGGTCGTCAAGAACTTTATGCTGAGGTCATGGAAGAAAGTCAGGGCGCTCTGTGGAGTACCCAGATGCTTGAGGACTGTCAGATCGACAGGGACAAGGTTCCAGACCTAAGCAGGGTAGTAATTTCGCTGGACCCTGCCGTCACATCAAATGCCGAGTCCGATATGACTGGGATCGTTGTGGCAGGGGTAGACATCAACGGCAAAGCCTACATTTTAGGCGACTACACAGGCCGTATGTCACCTCAAGCGTGGGCCGCAAAGGCTATAGAGCTATACCATTTCTATGAAGCAGACAGGGTCGTCGCTGAGGTAAACCAAGGCGGCGACCTTGTTAAACATACCATACATGGTGAAGACGAGACTGTTCCCCTGAAGATGGTCAGGGCCTCTAGGGGCAAGTTCGCCCGTGCAGAACCAGTCTCAGCCCTTTATGAACGAGGGTTAGTCCGCCACGTCAGAAACCCCGCTGATGGGGCCAACCTTAACGAACTAGAGATACAGATGAGAACTTGGGAGCCTCTAGGTTCTATAGGATCTCCAGACCGTCTTGATGCTTGCGTGTGGGCTTTGACGGAACTTCTCCTCAACGGATATTCCAAACCCCAACTCAAACTTGTTTACAGCAGCATTAAAGGACTGAGGTAATGACTAAGCGCCTGTCAAAAACAGAATCCACTAAAATTCTCGGTGTGGCAGGACAAAATGTCCACAATGGTACAATCCGTGCTGACGAGTTCCTTCAGGAGCTTAAGGGTCGCGCGGCCATTCGGAAGTATCGTGAGATGCGGGACAATGATAGTACTATCGGTGCTGTCATGTACGCTGTCGAACAGATGCTCAGAGACGTGGACATCACCGTTAAGCCAGCAGACAAAAGCCCTGAGGCTCAGTCTGAGGTGGAGTTTGTTAAGAGCGTTCTGGATGACATGGATCACACGTTAGACGATCATGTCGCAGAGGCTCTTAGCTTCCTCTCCTATGGTTTTGCTTGGTTTGAGATCGTGTATAAACGCCGCGAAGGCGACAGCAACAATCCCAAGAAAAAGTCAAAATACTCTGATGGAAGGATGGGCATCCGTAAGCTGGCTTGTCGTTCCCCTTGGACTATAGACAGGTTCGATGTAGACCAGAAGACTGGAGACATCCTAGGGATCTATCAGAGTGTCGGCTATACGAACGGCAAAAACTACATCCCCTCTAGGAAGTCCCTGTACTATCGTACTACCAGCATTAACGGAGATCCGTCTGGGCGCTCTATCCTTCGTAATGCCTACACTTCCTATCAGTACCTAAACAATTTTCAGTCTATTGAGGCTGTAGCAATCGAACGAGAACTTGCAGGTATTCCTGTTGCTCGTATTCCTGCTGAATATCTTTCTCCCGATGCAACGGAAGGTCAGGTCAGTTTCCGCAATGAACTACAAAACATTCTCAGAGACGTCAAGTTTAACGATCAAGGCTATATTATACTTCCTAGCGACACATATCCAGATAAGGATGGTTCGCCTACCAGTGAACGGCTTGTTGATGTGGAGCTTATGGCTTCTAGCGGCACTCGTAACATTAGCATTGACCCTATCATACGCCGGTATCAGCACGACATTGCTAGGAGTGTACTCTCGGAGTTCCTGATGCTTGGTGGTGGCTCTAACGGCTCCTACGCCCTCTCTAAGAGCAAGACGGACCTATTCCTCCGAGCCTTGGAGAGTTACATCACTCAGGTCGTAGACACCCTCAACAAGCACCTTGTAGAGCCTCTGTACGAGCTTAACGGTCTGGACATGAAAACCATGCCTAAGCTGGTTGCTGGTGATGTCGCACCCCACGATCTCCGTGAACTCAGTTCCTACCTACGCAACCTCAACGGTGCGGATATTAACCTCTCGGATCAGCCAGACATTGTGGACGCTCTGTTGCACAACGCAGAGCTTCCTGACTTGGACCGGGAGATTTACCTAGGAACAGACGCCGGTCAAGAGGCAGAGCAGTGACAACTTGGACAAGACACCTGTACGAGCATGATCACTTAGCTATCTCAAAGGGCGAGAGTAACGACTACAGCACTGTCTATAAGTTTGGCTTCAACTCGGACATAAACGGGACTGAAGAAACTATCTGGACACAGGGCGGAAACGTACCTTGGCCGACGACAGCCTTTACGGCTTACGCTGTAAGTGACGATGCTGCTGATGCTAATGGCTCCTCTGGGGCAAACACTCTCCAAGTAGAAGGCTTAGATGCAGACTACAACTTCAAGTCTGTCTCGGTCAGTATGAACGGAACCTCTGCCGTAGAAATATCTGGGACGTGGATCAGGATAAACAGGGCGTATGTGACTTTAGCAGGTAGTGGCGGAACTTCCGCTGGTACTATACACATACAGAACTCTGGCGGCACTGTAGTATATGCCAACCTTGCAGAGGGTAATCAGACCCAGATGGCTGTGTACACAGTTCCAGCAGGCCACACTTTCTACGTAGATGACATCAGCTTTACTGCTGCTCTTTCACAAGCTAATAAGAGGGTCAGAGCTACTTTTGCAGTTAGAGAGTTTGGTTCTAATGTGTTTAGGACACGTCTAGTTAGCGTGCTACAGAGTTCTCACCTTGTAACTAGGTTTGTTTACCCTCTGGCTATCCCAGAAAAAACAGACATGGAGTGCAGGGCCTTCAGCGACACTATTAACAACGAAGTTGGAGCCTCGTTTCAAGGGGTGCTTTGTAAAAATACTATTACGGGAGAACCTTGATGCCTAAGGTCGCACTTCAGAACAAGATGAAAGAGCATAACAAGAAGTCCAAACACAAAGTGACTATGCGTATGCTCGAAGCGGTCTACGATAGAGGCGTAGGTGCCTACCGTACAAACCCCGGCTCGGTTCGCCCGAATGTAAAGTCTCCTGAGCAGTGGGCTATGGCAAGGGTCAACAGCTTCTTACGGATTGTCAGTGGCTCTAAGTCGGCAAACCACGACAAAGATCTTCTGCCCTCTTCTCACCCCTCCTCAACTAAGAAAATGCTCAAGGGCAAGTATGCCAACGACATCTTCACCACTGAGGCAGAGGCTCGTGCTAGGAGCATGGATATAGGTCTGGGCGGTGACATCCATGTACACGAATACGACGGACAGGCCGTGTACATGCCCGGAGAGAGCCATGAAGACTATCTGCACCACCTTGACCCGAATGATAAAGACACACCCTCAGAGGGCCGCTTAGAGGCTCTCAGGGTCATTGTCCAAGAGATTATGAAAGAAGAGTTTCAGAAGGCTGAGTATCAGGGCCGAAAAGTTACCCTGAACAAGCCTCGTCGTATTCAGGGCGGAAACAAGAAGTTTGAAGTGTTTGTCATGAATGGAGACAAGGTCAAGCGAGTTACGTTTGGCGACCCCAACATGGAAATACGAAGAGATGACCCCAAGGCCCGCGCTAATTTTCGCTCCCGGCATTCGTGCGATACGGCGTCTGACAAGACTAGCGCAAGATACTGGTCATGTCGCATGTGGGAAGCAGGAGCTACGGTTAGTGACATGACAAAAAACCTTGAAGGTAAGATCTTAAAATCCGACGAAGAACAGCGCCTAGTCTATGGCTGGGCCTCAGTAGTCACCGAGAAAGGCGAACCTGTAGTGGATCGTCAGGGTGACATCATCAAAGCAGACACGCTCGTTAGGGCCGTGAACAAATTCATGGAACACGTTCGTGTAGGCAAGCAGATGCACAACGGAGATCAGATTGGTGTAGTAGTCCACTCGTGGCCTTGCACTGACGAGATCAACAAGTCCGTTGGCTTGGAAGCTGACCGTGAGGGTTGGCTGGTCGCTTTTAAGGTCTATGACGAAGAGGTCTGGTCTAAAGTTAAAAGCGGTGAACTCGCAGCCTTCAGTATTGGGGGTCGTGCGGTAAAAGGAGAGTATAATGGCGACTGAGTTGCTGGAACTTCAACTTGACGAGCTTTCATTGGTTGATCGACCGGCCAATGCGGAAGCTATGATCACTCTTTTCAAACGGGACGTCCCCACAGAAGAGGAATTAGACAAAATGACTGAAGAGATGGAAGCTGAAGTTAAGGCTTACATGGAAAAGAATAGCTGCGGTTATCGTGAAGCGATGAAGGCCCTTGGCTATGAGATGGACAAAGAAGAGGTTGTAGCTCCTGAAAAGGAAATGGCTGGCCCTGAAGACATCGGCAAAGCCTTTGAAGCTGAAATTGTTAAGCTGAAGGCAGAGAACGAAGAGCTTCGCAAAGGCATTATCGGAGAAGGTTATGTCATTTCCACGGAGGGTATTTCCAAGAAAGCCCCTGAGGAATTTGTGGAGTACGAAGGCGAAAAGATCAACAAGGCGGACATTCCAGCCCCTATCTTGAAAGCCCTCGAAGCTGCCGAAATCGAAAAAGCAGATCTTGAGCTTACCAAGCGAGCTGAAGAAGCCTTGCCGCATTTCTCCGCAGAGGCTGCTAAAGGTCTTCTGAAGGCGGTTGACAAGTCCGATGACAACGAAATGCTCATGGAAGCGCTAAAGGCCGTTGACACGGCTCTTGCAGACAAGATGGAAGAACTCGGCAAGTCCGATGTAGATGGCGAGTTTGCCTCTGCCTCAGACAAAATTGAAGAACTGGTTAAGGTTTACATGGACGAAAACAACCTTGCCAAGAAAGACTATGCCAAGGCTTATGCTTTTGTAGCTAAGACTGAAGAAGGCAAGTCCCTCATCGCTAAAGCCTACAAAGGAGAATAACTCATGGCTGTTATGCAAACTCGCGACACGCGCTCTATGGAAGCTGGCGAAGATCTTTCGGCTGCACAGTTTCACTTCGTAACCCTAGAATCTGACGGCAAGGTTGATCTTGCTGACTCAGCAGGAGAAAACTGCCACGGTATTCTCCTCAACAAACCAGATGCTGCTGACAAAGCCGCTACGGTTGCTATCTCTGGTCGTTGCCTCGTTGAGGCTGGTGGTACTGTTGCTGCTGGCGCTGCTCTTCAGACCAACGCAACTGGTGAAGCTATCACCGCCGCTGCTGGCGACTACATCATGGGCTACGCCCTTGAAGCTGGTGTTGACGGTCAGATCATCGCTATGGAACTCATCCAAGGTGGCAACATCGTCGCCTAATGGCACGTTTAAGGAGAACATAAAATGCCAATGCTTACCCCCTCTGACGTGCATGTCGATGTACCTCTCACAAACTTGACTATTGCTTACATGCAGGCCGCAGAGAACTTTGTTGCTGACAAAGTCTTCCCAATGGTTTCTGTTAGCAAGCAGTCGGACAAATACTACAAGTACAGCCGCGAAGGTCTTCGTGACGGCGACGTTACGATCCTTGCTCCTCGCACGGAAGTTAATCGCGTCGGAATGGCTCTGTCTACGGACAGCTACTTCTCTGACGTTCGTGGTCTGGGTATGGACTTCGACGAGCAGACCCTCGCAAACGAAGACACCGCTCTTGAGCTTCGTTCGCAGGGTGCAAACGTCCTGATGGAGAAGATCCTGATCGACCGTGAAGTTCGCTGGGCCTCAGCCTTCTTCAGCGCAGGCATCTGGGGAACCGACATCACTCCGGGCAACCTGTGGTCTGACTACACGAACTCAACGCCTATCGTTGACGTCACCACTGGTCGTCGTACCATGCAGTTGGCTTCTGGCGGCTACAAGCCGAACACGATGGTTGTTGGTAAAGAAGTCCGTGATGTCCTGATCAACCACCCAGACATTCTGGCCCGCCTCAATGGTGGTTCGACTGTCTCCAACCCTGCGTTGATCACTGACGCGAAACTGGCTGAAATCTTTGAAGTCGAGAACTTCTACGTGATGGAAGCTGTCCGCAACACTGCTGCTGAGGGTGTCACCGATGCCTTTGGTTTCATTGGTGGCAAGAACGCCCTGCTGACGTATACGCCTTCGACGATGGGTCTGCGTACCCCCGGTGCTGGCGCTATCTTCTGCTGGGACTCGATCCCCGGTGTTAGCGGCATGGGTATCACTGTTGAATCTTTCTCGGACGATGCCCTGAAGCGTCAGCAGATTGCTGAACTGATCCAAGTCAAGTCTTCTGATGACATGAAGCTCATCGGCGCTGAAATGGGTTACTTCTTCGAAGCCTGCGTCGCTTAAGACCCCCACTACAAAAGGTGGACCCCTTGGTTATCCTTGGGGTTCACCCAACCATAAAAGAACCTAACAAAACCATTGGAGTTGTCATGCACCCTACGTATCTTGGGTTTCAGGTAGACTGGCCCGTATTCGTAAAGAACCCCCTTCAAGCTAGTGATAAGAACTGGACAAGGGGAGAATTGTTTAACTGGCAAGAGCGAGATTTAGATCAGTACAAGGTCTTCATGCTCTACATGTCAGGTTTCTTATACCACAACAAAGATTTAGAGAAAGAGAGTAAGTCAGGTACCCGTCTGAGTGAAATGAACTCCGGGCAACTTTACTCTCTAGTAGGTCTGTTGAATGACGAGGTTAAGTCTCGTGCTGCTAACACCGAAGAGTTCAAAGAGAAGCGGTGCCGACAGTCTAAGATTGACGAAAAGCAGCGAGGCCTAATTCGATCCTTCCTTAGGAAGAACCCTTGGATCACAGACAAGTTCTACCAGCTCCGAGATAACATTCTTGGAGAGTAATAAACAGGAGACCTGAGATGGCTTGGTCATATGACCCTACAGATTTAAATACGACCACTGCTTCAGGTCGCCTCAACACGGTTCGTTTCCTAGTAGGTGACACGGATACAAACAACCAGCAGGTTCAGAACGAAGAGATCACCTTTTCTCTGTCACAGACCGCAGACGATGTTTATACTGCCTCTGCTTATGTCGCTAGGAGCATTGCTTCTCAGTATGCCAGCAAAGTCAACATCGAGGTTGATGGGCAGATTAAGGCAGACTACAGCGACCTCTACGAGCATTACAAAGCTCTTGCCGACAAGCTAGACTATCAGGCTAAGAAAGTTGGTGCTAGGCTGGGTGTTTCTGCTGGTGGCATCACTAAGACACAGGTTGAGCTTGCCAGAAGCAACACCAACAGGGTTGGGCCTGAGTTCCGCAGGGATCGCTTCTGGAACCCGCCTAACACGGACAGTTATGGAGAAGGCTAGTGCTGAACAAGGATACGCTCTCTCTGATTAATGACCTTGGTCAGACTGTGACGCTCAAGAAGGTAGCTACAGGCGCTTACACGGTCTCTACAGGCACTGTGGCAACAACAACCACCGAGTACACTGTAAAAGCCTACATAGCAGACTACACGCTCTCAGAGCTTAACGCAGAGTTTATAGTCAGGGGTGATCGTAAAGCTATCCTCCCTGCTTTCGATACTTCTAATGTTGCTCTGCCTGCCCCTGATGAAGGCGACAAGATCTCTGGAGTTGGTGACGAGGTTAGGATAGTCTCAGTACAGACCATCTACGAAGGCTCTACAGTTGTCTGCTACATCTGTCAGGTGAGGGAGTAGTATGCCACAGTTTACTTCTAAAGGCTACGCAGGTTTGTCCGATAAGATCAAACAGCAAGCTGAGGCTCTCACTAAAAAAGAGCTAGAGGACTACTTCACCCTAATTGCTGATGACGCCGTTGATATGTCTCCAATCTGGTCGGGGGCATACGTAAAGTCTTTCTCGTTTAGGGCTAACAACACTACTTCTCGTGGTCGAGGTATAGACGGCAGAAACTGGAAGTTTCCTAAGAAGACAGGCACCGAGGCTGATAGAGAGACTGGCAGATCTCAGCTCATGGGCGATATTAAACAGGTTATGAGTAGCACAAAGCTTGTCGATACAAAGTCCTATACGCTACGTAATGACGCAGGTCATGCTGGGTTTGTTGAGAATGGCGGCAATGCGAGAGGCCCGAAACCTCCAAATGGATACAAGATTTTTGCGAGGCTGAGGAGCAAGTATGGCTGACATTAACAAAGACATCCGCGCTGCCCTAGAAACTCACTTGGCTGGCACCGCAAGCATCCCTGATATTGCTTATGAGAACGTGCCTTATGAGCCTACGACAGGAACTAGTTTTATTAAAGTGGCCTATATTCCCACGGTACGTAGGCCAGCCGTAAGAGGCACGAACCCGCAACAGTTGTACCGTGGTATATTTTCCCTTAATGTCTATTCCCCAGAGGGTGCTGGCCCCGGCGCTGCTGAGGGTGTGGTAGAGAAGTTGCTGGAGCGGTTTGAAGCCACAACAGACATTTCCTACACTAACGGGGAAGCTGAGACCATCGTTGTCTCTATTGACTATGCTGAGAGAGACCTCTCATTAATTGATGCCCCTTGGTATCTTATCCCGGTCAACATCGGCTGGTACATCTACAAGTAACTTCCCTATAGGAGAAATACAACATGGCCTTTGCACAGGGTTCACGCTCCAGCCTGTCGTTTATCATCGAAAGCACTTTTGGTACGACACCTGCTGGCAACTTTACAAACCTACCGTTTAGCACACACTCCCTTAACCTTACTAAGGACCGTGTCGCAGGTAATGACATTCAAGCAGACCGTATGCCTCGTGTTGACCGTCATGGCAACCGTCAGGTGTCAGGCGACATTGTAGTTGATCTACGTGATGGCGACTACGATGCTTTCTTGGAATCTGCACTTCTGAACGTCTTCTCAACTAACGTCCTCAAGGTTGGCACCACCCCTAAGTTCTTCTCTATCGAAGACTATGCTGCCGACATTGATCAGGCTCGTCTGTTTACTGGTACTACTGTTTCTAGTCTGGCAGTCTCTATGGCTCCCAACCAGATGGTCACAAGCACCTTTGGCATGGTTGGTAAGACTATGACGATTGGCGCTACTGAGAAAACTCAGGATGCTGCTTCTGGCGCACAGCCTTTCGACTCATACTCAGGTGACATTTCCATCGGTAACGTAGGCGGAGCTTCTGCTGTAGCTATCGTGACTGGTCTGGACTTTACCCTGAACAATTCCTTCGCCCCTACTTTCGTAATTGGCGATGACTCTGCTCCATCTCTCGAAGTTGGACGTGCAGAGGTCGAGGGTACTCTTACGGCATACTTCGAAGATGCTGCCCTTATCAACCGCTTCTTGAATGAGACGGAAACGGAAATTGAAGTGTCGGTAGACGACCCAACAGGGGCCAACGCCTACACCTTCAGCTTCCCTAAAGTTAAGATCAACAGTGCAGACGTTGGCGTAGATGGCCCTGCAAGCCGTATCGTCAATATGTCTTTCGTGTCTATCTACGACAGCACAGAAGGCACTAACCTGAAGATCACACGTCCGTCATAAGTTCCCGCAAGGGAGGGGCTGGTGCTGTGTCGGGTGGCGCTGGCCCCAATTATCTAACCCGACTTTTACAAAGGAAACCCGACAATGGATCTTAAGAATTTTGCGCCTAAGAGCGACGAGGTTGAGGTTGTAGTTCTTCACCCCGGCAACGGAGAACCCCTCATCAACAAAGACGGCAGTCAGATGACAATTACGCTGGCCGCTACGCACTCGAAAGAGTATAAGGTAGTCCTGCACGAGCAAACCGACAAACGTATTAAGTCGTCTAAAGGCTCTGGGCAGCTTGAGTTTAAGTCTAAGGAGATGGAAGAAGCTAGTCTGGAGATCTTAGCTAAGGCTACTAAGTCTTGGAATATCACCTACGACGGCGCAAAGCCAAAGCTGACAGTTGCGAAAGCGAAGGCAATTTACGAAGAGTTGTTTTGGCTAAAACCTCAGCTTGAGGAGGCAGTCACCACTACTGCGGATTTTATGAATCCCTGATCGTACAGCTAGAAGAGTTTGCAGAACACGCTTTCTCTATAAGTAAGAACGATCAGCATGGATCAACGGCTAAACAGCACTTAGAACAAGTAGAGAGGCAGACCGGGATTAGACCAAAAGAACTAGATGGACCTTCGTTTCCAAGTCTTTTGTCTCATATCTGGTCTGCCTTTATTTCGTTGAGCAACAGTAGAACTTCTGGCTTCAGCGGCCCTAACCCGATAACATTTCAAGAGATAAAAGCATGGAAGGACTTGATGGATATGCCGATAACTTCTAGGGAAGTAGAGGTTATAAAACGTATTGACATCGTGTTTATGAGGGTGATGAATGGCTAATAACGTAGACCTCAACATTAGGACCAACGCGGATAAAGCTGCGGCTTCCATGACTAAGCTGAACTCGTCTATTGTTGATCAGGTTAAAAAAGTACAGCAGCTAGAAAAAGGCTATAAGGTTTTAGACGATGCCTTTAACAAGGGCCTCATAAGCGCACAGAAGTATGCAAAGGGAACACAGCAGGTAGATAAGGCGATCAAGCAGACGATTGCTTCTCAAAATAAGCTGGCTTCTTCTACGCAGCAGGTCTCTAAAAAACTAAACCAGAAGAGTATGATCCTTCAGCAGACGGGTCTACAGGTTGGTGACCTTGCAGTTCAGGTTCAGTCTGGTACGGGTTTCCTTTTGGCTTTCGGTCAGCAGGCCACACAGCTCATCGGCACCTTCTCTCTCTTGGCAAAGTCTACTAAGATGATTGCCCTGTTCTCTGGCTTAGGTGTTCTCGTACCTATTGCTACTGCCATTGCAGGTTCTTTCTTGCGTGTGGGAGACAGCGCAGAGAAGGCTGAAGATAAAGTTTCAGGTCTTAAAAAGAGTCTCAGCGCCTTAAAAGACATACAGTCTACTCTTGTGTCTGGGCCGGAAGCCTTGTTTGGAAGGTTTGGGGCTAATGCTGAAAAGGCTAAAGCTCTCCTTGACCTTCGGCTTAAAGTCGTGCGGGCTGAGACGCAAGCGCAAGTGCGTAAATCAGGAGGGTTTCTGTCTGGCGAAGGGGGTTTTGGCAACCTCACGGCTCTCTTTCAAAAGAGAGAGCAAGCCTTAAAAACCGTTCAGGATCGGATGAAGAGTGGCGGGTTTAGTGCAGGCGATTTTGCCGGAGCTGGCGCAGAAGCCATTATAGGGGGAGGAGAAGGCCAAGCCCTAGAACAACTAGGTGCAGAATTAACAGAACTTGAGAGGAAGTTTTCAGTCAGTAGAGCTGGGGCAATTTCTCTGTTTAATGCTTTGGCTAGTGTTGGCGGGTCAAAAACTATTGAGGATCAAGTTTCTGCGGGTCAAAAACTGGCTGAAACTTTAGAGCAGACTGGGGCATCTTTTGAAGAACTAAGCGCGGAAGAAAGAGAAGCCTTTGCGAGGTTTACTGAGGGATCTATAACTCTCATAGAGTTACAGAAGGCCCTTAAAGACGCAGAAGAAAACACTTTCGAAAGCAAGCAGAAAACCCTCCGCGCGCAAAGAGCAGCTATAGCTCTCGCCCAGCAAGAGGTGCAGATTGCCACACAAGCTGAGGCTGTAAAAGAGGCGTTCAAAAGTGAAGAGACGGCCCTAGCTAGAAAGAAAGAACTCCTTCAGCTTGAGATTAAGTTTGGCAAAGAGTCTACACAAGTTCGTGAGAAAATTCAAGAGTTTGAGCGCCTAGAATATGCGGCTAGTCTTAGGAAGCAAGGTCTCTATGAAGGCTTCGTGCGATCTTTGGTTGCTCAGAGAGAAGAGACCCAAGGACTAGCCAATGAATCTGAGAAAGTTGCGGATGCAGCAGAGAGAACTGAAAAGGCACTTTCTAGCCTAAGAGGATTTGGCGAAAGTGTTTCAGTGCAGCTCGCTCAGGCAAAAGCTACGCTGGAAGCCCTAAGAACAGGCGGAGACGCCGCAGCCGCTGGACGCATCGCAGGTCTGAACGCAAGGCTTGCTGCGGCAGCACAACAAGCTCGGAACGCAGGTCTGGGCGGTTTGGAAGGCTTAGTTCCGGGAGAGGTCGAAAATCTTGATAAAGTTAGAGAGTTATTGATAGCTCTTGCAGAAATTGCAAAAACAAAAGAAGAAATCAGAAAGCAAGAAGAAGCGGAAAGAAGATCGAGACGAGAAGCCAGAAAGTTAGGACCGGCAGGCCCTAAACTTATGGAAGACTCCGTCAAAGAGTTCTTTAAGATAGGCGACTTCGAGAAACAGATTGAACTAGAAAGAGAGCTGCTGTTCGTAACTGAAGACCGGGCTAGGGTTCTTAAGCAGTTTGGTCTGGACTTTGCCGAAAGGAACCCTGAGATCATCCAAGGTCTGGAAGAGCAAATCAGGGCTACTAGAGAGATAGCTCAGGTTGGGAGTGTCGTACAGAAGTCCTTTGAAGACGGCTTTCTTGCTATCATAGAAGGGTCAAAGTCTGTCGTCGGCGCGTTCAAGGATATGGCGAGGCTTATCATCAAGGAGCTGTTCAAGATTCTTGTCGTTCAAAGGATAGTAGGTTTTATATCAGCAGGGATTGAAGGCTTTGTAGGAGGTCTAGGGTCCGCTGCGCCTTCTCAGTCTCCCTTGCCCACACCGAGACCAAAACGCGCAGCGTCTGGTGGAACCTTGGTAGCTAACAAGCCCTTTCTGGTAGGCGAGAGAGGCCCTGAGCTTGTCATGCCAAACCGTCAAGGGTCTATCTACAATGCAGATCTGACTAGCAAGGCTATGAATGGTTCCGGCAAGATTACTCAGGTCTTCAACTTCAATCTGTCTGCTAACGGCGATGAGAGTGTCAAGAAGATTGTAGCTCAGGCTGCACCACAGATAGCCGACATGGCTCAGAAGGGCGTCATTGCCGCACGTAGGCGTGGTGGGACCATGAGAAGCACCTTCGGATAAAAAGTAGGAACAAGCAAAATGGCTATAAGCTATCCCCTATCGACTCCAACAACTATCGGGATTGAGAGTATTGAGCTTAGAGCTGTTAATGCTGTAGCCACCTCTCAGTCTCCCTTCACCTTCAAGCAGCAAGTAGTGGCCCATCAGGGGCAGAAGTGGGAAGCCTCTGTCAACATTCCCTCGGTACGTAGGGATAAGGCTGCTGCTTGGAAGGCGATGCTGACGGCTCTTAAGGGCCAAGTGGGAACTTTTCTACTGGGCGACCCCGACTACGACAGCCCTCAGGGAACTGTTAGCTCTTGTGTCCTCTCAGGTTCCGCTGGTGATGCTACAGCCACAGTTGTTATGACTGGGTCTCTTTTGGCTGGGGACTACATCCAGCTAGGCTCTGGGTCTTCTGCTAAGTTGCATCAGGTTCTTGTGGACCAGACAGGAGACGGGGATTTAGATATCTGGCCTGACCTCCGCAGTGACTACACATCTGCCTCCGTAGTTACAAGCAGTCCAAAGGGCGTGTTTAGGCTCAGTCAGAATATATCCTCTTGGTCAATAGACAATGCAAGTTTTTATGGTATAGCCTTCGAGGCTGTAGAAGTTATTTCAGGTTAAGGAAAAGACATGGCCGACAAGAAAATTTCACAGCTTACCAATATCACAGGGGCTGATGTAGTAGACTCTACGGATGAACTGGCTATTGTAGACGCCTCTGTAAACGAGACGAAGGCTATTACCAGAGAAGAGCTGTTCAAGAGTGTAGGCGGCGCGACATTCGACGGCAACATCTCACTGGGC